>Ga0315535_1000195_pt1 | contig 41343 bp, 34 predicted proteins | sample SalMarSW160220MG_2_FD_203092 | JGI IMG/M metagenome (GOLD analysis project Ga0315535, IMG submission 203092) | Salt marsh sediment microbial communities from the Plum Island Ecosystem LTER, Massachusetts, United States - Salt Marsh Sediment SW1602-20 ... | reverse complement strand
GCTGTGGAACCAGGCAGAGTCGATTCGCAGCGAGGTGATCCGCAACGCTAGAACACATCTTGCGGGGTTCACACCCGATCAACTCGAGGTGGTGGACCGAATGACTCGCACGCTCACGAACAAGCTACTTCATTCACCGTCGGTCCGGCTCCGGAGCGAGACGACGAACGACCGGGCAATCGAGTACGCTGCGATTCTCACCGAGTTGTTCGGGCTCCAAAGCGAAGGTTCGACAGGTCGCAAATCGGCGAACGACCCATGAAGTTTGTCGCGGGCACGCGTAGCTCGAAGCTCGCGCTGTGGCAAACCGAACTGGTCCTGGCTCGGCTGCGGGCGATCTGGCCGGATGCAGAGTGGAGTCGGCTCGAGCTCTCCACCCACGGCGACGAAGAGCGAGAGGCATCGCTCGCCGATATCGGGGGAAGGGGCGCCTTTACTGAAAAGCTGGAGGGCTCGCTCCTACGCGGTGAGATCGATTTCGCGGTTCATTCGCTGAAAGACCTCCCGGTCGAGTCGAGCCCGGAACTCACGATCGCAGCGGTTGTCGGCCCCCGAGATGCCGGGGAGGTGCTCGTATCGCGGAGCGGCCGGATCCTTCGTGAGCTGCCGTCCGGCGCCGTCGTCGGTACGAGCAGTCTTCGTCGTCAGGCACAGCTTCTTCGCGTACGGCCCGATCTCGTGGTGCGCTCGATCCGGGGAAACGTCGAAACGAGAGTGGCGAAGGTAACGCGAGGCGACTACGATGCCACGCTTCTTGCCGCCGCGGGGATCGAACGGCTCGGCCTGGAGGAGCACATTACCGAACGCCTCGGTCCTGAGACGATGCTGCCCGCTCCCGGTCAGGGCGCGATAGCGGTCCAATGTCGCGCCGAGGACTCCTCGACGAGAAATCGTCTTTCGGCGATCTCAGACTCGCAGCTGGAGGTTTGCACTCGTGCCGAGCGATCATTCCTGAAGACGCTCGGTGGGGGCTGCTCGGCTCCCGTGGCGGCGCTCGCGGTTGTCGAATCACGGCCGGGGCGCGGCGCGGTGGCGGACGAGGATGCCGCCGGCGGCGGGCAGGTCTATCGGCTCCGCGGGCGGGTTGTCGACCCCGGCGGCGGGCGGACCGTCGAGGTCGAAGGGATCGGACTCGACCCGATGGTTCTTGGATCGAGGCTTGCCGAGCGGGCGCTGCTCCGGGGAGCAGATGCCATTCTCGCGAAGGCCGGCGTGACGCCGCCCCCCTTGCGGCCGGTCCTTGCAGGCAAGCGCGTAGTGGTCACCCGGCCGCGATCCCAGTCGGACGAAATGACAGCTATCCTCCGGCGACTCGGTGCCGTCGTGCTTCCAGCGCCTGTCATACGCATCGCGGCGCTTCCGGGCTCGGAGTCGACCCGCGCGCTGTTGAACGAGCCGGGGCGCTATCGGTGGATTGTGCTCGCAAGCACGAATGCGGTCGAGCATTTCTTCGCCGCTCTCGAGGAGGGCGGCCCGAGGCCACACGGGATCGGTGAGCGCATAGCCGTCGTCGGTCCGGCAACCGCAGCGGCGGTAGAGGCGCGGGGGGAGCGGGCCGGGTTCGTCGCTCGCGGACAGACCGGAGCTGATCTAGGGGCTGAGCTTCCCGACGTCGCCGGAAGGCACCTTCTCCTGCCCTGCGCGGAGCGCTCGACGGAGGGGCTGCCGGAAACCCTTCGGGAGCGTGGTGCGCACGTCACGATGCTTCCGCTCTATCGCACCGAGGCGGTTCCCCTCGAGCAGAGCGCGATTGCCGAGCTCGAGGCGGGTGCCGATTATCTGTTGTTCACCAGCGGCTCCACTGTGGCGGCGTTTGTAGATACTTTTCGCGGTTCCTGCGGCGAGGTGTCACTTAGGAAGCTTTTCGAGCGGGCACGCGTCGCTTGTATCGGTCCGAGCACGGCTCGCGTCGTGGAACAGAACGGATTTGCGGGGCAGATCGTAGCCGAGGAACACACCTCAATTGGCCTCATTGAGGCAATTGTCGATTTCGAAACGGAGACTGGAGATGAGCGTATCTGAAACCGGGCGAACAGGGCCCGTCGACCGTCCGAGGCGACTGCGATTCAGTTCCACTTTGAGAAGCATGATTCGCGAAACGAGCCTCGATCCTTCCGATTTTATATATCCCCTCTTCGTGGCCGAGGGTATTGAAGAGCGTCGGCCGGTTCCTTCAATGCCGGGAGTATTTCAGGTCACTCTCGGAGACTTGAACGAAGAGGTTGACGAGCTCGTCCGGCTCGGTATTCCAAGCGTCCTGCTCTTCGGGATACCCGGTCACAAGGACAGCCTGGGTTCCGAGAGCCACGCGGAGAACGGCATCGTGCAGCGTGCGATCCGTACGATCAAAGCACGGGCGCCGGGGCTCGAGGTGGTTACGGATGTTTGTCTGTGCGAGTACACCGACCATGGGCATTGCGGTCTGCTCAATAATGACGCACGGCCGGGGCTGCCGGAGGGATACCTCCTGAACGACGCAACCCTCGAAGTTCTCGGGAGAATCGCGGTTTCGCACGCGCGGGCCGGAGCAGACATCGTGGCTCCGAGTGCTATGATCGATGGTATGGTCGGGAGGATTCGCAGTGATCTCGACGACGCGGGCTACGAGATGGTCTCGGTCATGTCGTATTCCGTCAAGTACGCGTCGGCCTTCTACGGTCCCTTCCGCGAAGCCGCGGAGGGGGCGCCCAAGTTCGGCGACCGCAAGAGCCACCAGATGGATCCGGCGAACAAGCGCGAGGCGATCCGGGAGGCCCGGCTCGACGTCGCCGAGGGGACGGACTTTCTCATGGTGAAGCCCGCGCTGGCCTACCTCGACGTAATCGCCGAGCTGAGAGCCGTGTACGGGGAGCTCCCTATCGTCGCTTACAACGTGAGCGGCGAGTACGCCATGATCAAAGCCGCCTCGGCCAACGGATGGATCGATGAACGCAGCACCGCGCTCGAGGTTCTCACCGGCATAAAGAGGGCCGGGGCGGACATCATCATCAGCTACTTCGCCAAGGACGTCGCCCGCTGGCTTGGTCGGGAAGCGAGAGAAAGGAGGTAGGCAGGTGTCGAGTTTGCCCGCAGAGAACGAAGTGGAGATCTCCGAGCCGGGGAGAGGTTCAGGCGGAGAACCGGTGCGCCTGAACCGAAGACTGTTCTTTCAGCTTCTCGTCTTCGGTGGCTGTCGGGACAGTGCGATGCTCGTTCGCGCCCTCGAAGAAAAGGAAGTGTCGGGGACGCTCTACGCCGACTTGAATGATCATCGTGGAGTGGGGCTCCTGACATTCGCCGAGGATCCCGCATTCTTCATCGACGGGCTGCGACCTATTCTGCTGAGCCAGCCGTTTGCCGAGCTCTCCCTCAAAGAGGAGATGACGATGACGGGACGAACCTACTCGCGCGGCTACGAGCAGGACCTCGAGGAGACTTTGATCGAGCGGCCGAAACGCCGAGTGCTCGATCCCGAGCTTCGATGGGCGGTTTGGTATCCCCTCAGGCGATCGGGGAGGTTCGAGCAGCTGGAGGAAAAGGAACAGCGGTCAATCCTTGCCGAGCACGGCGCGATCGGGCATGCCTTCGGCAAGGCCGGGCTCGCGCACGACGTTCGTCTCGATTGCCGTGGGCTGAACCGGGACGACAACGACTTCGTGATCGGAGTCCTCGGCAGAGAGCTCCATCCCCTTTCGGTCGTCGTGCAGCGTATGAGAAAGACCCGTCAGACCTCGCAGTACCTTACCCACCTCGGTCCGTTCTTCACCGGCCGCGTGATCTGGCAATCTATCCCCGCTGCGTCGAGCACCACCGTCAATGAATAGCGGCACGCCTCGGTTGATGAAGGTCCTGCGGTCCGAGCCGGCGGACTGCACACCGATCTGGTTCATGCGCCAAGCAGGGCGCTACCTTCCCGAATACTGCGCCCTGCGCGAGCGCCACTCGATCTTGCAGATCATCGGGGAGCCCGAGCTTGCGGCCGAGGTCACCCTGCAGCCGCTCGAACGATTCGATCTGGACGCCGCTATCATCTTCGCCGACATCCTCCCTCCGCTTGCCGCGATGGGGCTTGAGGTCGAGTTCGTCAAAGGAGACGGGCCGGTTGTGCGCCCACCCATTTCGCTCTCGACTGACGTGGATAGACTGGCGGTACCTCCCGCCGCTTCGGTGCTTTCGCCTACCCTCGAGGCGATAGGGATCGTGGTTCGAGAGCTCTCCTCGCGCGCAATTCCTCTCATCGGCTTCGCCGGAGCTCCGTTCACCCTCGCCAGCTACGCCATCGAAGGCGGTACTTCGCGAAGCTTCGCCAAGACCAAGGCGTTCATGTACGGCGAACCGGCGGCGTGGAGACGGTTAATGACGAAGCTGGTCACCTTCCAGTCCGACTATCTGCGGGCGCAGGTCGAAGCGGGTGCCGCGCTCGTTCAGGTCTTCGATTCATGGGCCGGTCTCGCCCTCGGACGCGAAGAGTACCGAGAGTACGTCGCTCCCTACAATCGATCGCTTTTTGCCTCGTTGGAGCGACTGAACGTTCCGGCCATCAACTTCAGCACCGGCACCGCCGCCTACATCGAGGTGGTTGCGGAGGCCTGCGGAAGCGCAGTCAGCGTCGATTGGCGCCTCCCCATCGACGAGTACCGGAGGCGCCTTGGCGATGCTCGACCGCTCCAGGGGAATCTCGATCCGGCCGTGTTGCTCGCTCCCTGGGCGGAGGTGCGCCATCGGACAAACCGGATTCTCAGAAGCGCCTGCACGATCGGCAGCCACATCTTCAATCTCGGCCACGGTCTCCTTCCTGACACTCCTCCCGAGACGGTCCACCGGCTCGTTGACTACGTTCACTCCTGGAAGGAGGAAGAACGATGACGAACGACGCGGGTAGCGTGAAGACGAGCGGTGGCGCGAGTGAGGATTCCGTGTCGGCGAAAGGAGCGGCTGAAGCCCCGATCGGGGTGCTCGTCATGGCTTACGGCGGACCGGATTCCCTGGATGATCTGCCGGGCTACCTTGCGGACATTCGAAGCGGTCGCGTGACCGATCCTCGAGTGCTCGAAGAGATGCGCGACCACTACGGCAGGATCGGCGGCAAGTCGCCGCTTCTGGAGATCTCTCGGCGTCAGGTAGAGGCGCTCGCCGGACGGTTGGACAGTCACCGGTACCGCTGCTACCTCGGGATGCGACACTGGAGACCTTGGATCGAGGAAACAGTGGGCAGGATGATCGCCGACGGCATACAAAAGGGGATCAGTCTCGTGCTTGCACCCCACTACAGCAGCATGAGCGTCGGGCGCTATCGGGCAAAGATCGACGATGGGGTTCGGATGTACCGCGGCCGGATCGAGTTCCGCCATGTCGACAGCTACTACCGTGCTCCCGGCCTCATCAACGCGCTAGCTGGACGCGCACGAGAGGGAATCGAGCGATTCCCCCGCGGCGAGCGCGACAGCGTCCACGTAGTATTCAGTGCCCACAGCCTTCCCGAGAGGATACTGCGTGCGGGGGATCCCTACGATAAACAGCTGAAGGAGACCGCGGCGCTCGTTGCCGAGGCCGCCTCTCTTCCTCGCGAACGGTGGTCGTGGAGTTACCAGTCGGCAGGAAAGAGTCCCGAGCCCTGGTTGGGGCCGCAGCTCGAAGACCACATCCCGGCGCTCGGGCGCAGGGGAATCCGAAACGTAGTCAGCGTCCCCGTCGGGTTCGTGGCCGATCACGTCGAGATTCTCTACGACATCGACGTGGAGGCGCAGGAAGCGGCCAGGAGGTCGGGAATTCGCCTCGAGCGCCCGCCTGCGCTCAACGACGACCCCGAGTTCATCGATGCCCTTGCGAAGGTTGTGAGGGAGTGTGCCTCAGACTGGATTTCGCCTCAGAGTGGGCTTCTGCACCAGCAAGGGACCACGGAGGGCTGATGGCCCGCATCGTCATCGTCGGGGGAGGGATCACCGGGCTCTCGGCGGCGTACGAGCTCCGCGGAAGCGGCAGCCACACGGTCGAGCTTCTCGAGAGTGAGGAGAGGCTCGGAGGCAAGATCCGGACCACCCGCGCCGACGGCTTCCTTCTCGATGAGGGTCCCGACAGCCTGCTCACGAGAAAGAGGGGAGCGGTCGAGCTTTGCGCCGCTCTTGGGATAGACGGACGTTTCGTCGGGCGGACACCGCGCCGGTGCGGCTCCTTGATCCACCACGCCCAGCGCCTGCATCCGCTTCCCGAGGGATTCTCAGGGCTCGTCCCTTCAGATCCCGATGCGCTCGAGTCGAGCTCCTTGCTCAGTGACGAGGCCAAGGCACGAGTGAGGCGAGAACGAGATATTCCCGCACCGGCCGACGAGGTCGGCGAGGAATCGGTCGCCTCGTTCCTGAGCCGGCGCTTCGGACGGGAGGCCTTCGAGGTGATGATCGAGCCTCTCGTCAGCGGGATCTTCGCAGGTGACGCCCGCTTCCTGAGCATCCAATCCGCCTTCCCCCAGCTCGTCGAGCTCGAACGCAGCCGGGGCTCCCTGAGCGCGCCGCCTCCGCGGGGCGCCTCCGCCCCCGATTCCGCCGATCGCGGCACGGCCGCAAGGCTTCCAACGTTCGTCTCGTTCCCCCTCGGGATGGCCGAGATCGTCACCGCGATCCTCTCGAGATTGACATCGCTTCGCATCACAACGGGTGCGTCGGTGAACGGGATTCGCAGGCTGAAGAGCAGGTTCCTGGTAGGTGTGGAGGGCGGAGGAGGGATCGAGGCCGACGCCGTCATCGTTGCGATACCCGCCCATCAAGCCGCCGGACTCGTCACCTCGCTCGACGGTCGGCTCGCTGAAACTCTCGCCGCGATCGAGTACGCTTCGACTGTGGTAGTGAATCTGGGGTATCACACCTCCGACGTGCCACATGAGCTGGATGGGTACGGTTATCTGGTACCGATGGTCGACGGGCGCCGGTTTCACGGCTGCAGCTGGTCTTCGAGCAAGTGGCCGGGTCGGGCGCCCGAAGGCTCCGCCCTCCTTCGCCTCTACGGGGGACGCTATGCAGAGGAAGATCTGCTGCAGATGAGCGATGAAGCGATCGAAGCGGAGGCCCGCTCGGAGCTCGAGCTGACGCTGGGGATCACCGTGGACCCGATGCTCTGCAGGATCACTCGCTGGCAGAAAGCGCTTCCTCAGTACAACCTGGGCCATCGATCGCTCCTCGAGGCCATCGAAGAGCGCCTCGAGGCGAACAGCGGGCTCTTCCTGGCCGGGGCCGCCTTTCGCGGAGTGGGAATCCCTGACTGCATCGATTCAGGAAGGAGCGCCGCACGCGCCGCCCTCGGGCATATCAACACGAACATGAGGAGAGCGACATGAGAAAGAGCGAACGCTCGGAGGAGCTGTTTTCAAGAGCGCGAGACCTCCTGCCCGGCGGGGTCGACTCTCCGGTGCGCGCCTTCGCAGCGGTCGGCGGGCAGCCGGTCTTCATCGATCGCGGGGAAGGAGCCTACCTCTTCGACGTCGACGGGAACCGCTATATCGACTACGTGCTCTCCTGGGGGCCGCTCATAGCCGGCCATGCCTATCCGGATGTCGTCGCGGCATTGACCGAGACCGCCGCCCGAGGAACGAGCTTCGGAGCTCCCTGCGAACAGGAGCTGATCCTCGCACGACGCATCATCGACGCGGTCCCCGGTATCGAGATGATTCGGTTCGTCAACTCAGGAACCGAGGCGACCATGAGCGCTCTGCGACTCGCCCGCGCCTTCACCGGAAGGGAGAAGATCGTCAAGTTTCAAGGATGCTACCATGGCCACGCCGACATGCTTCTGGTAAAGGCGGGTTCGGGGGTGGCGACCCTCGGGCTGCCGGATTCCCCGGGCGTTCCCTCCGGAGCAACGGCCGCGACGCTGACCGCCCCCTACAATGACCTTGCAGCCGTAGAGCAGCTCCTCGAGCAGCATGGTCGCGAGATTGCCGCAGTCATCGTGGAGCCGGTGGCGGGCAACATGGGGGTCGTGCCTCCCGTTCCCGGCTTTCTCGAAGGGCTGCGGCGGATCACGAAGGATTCCGGATCGCTGCTCGTTTTCGACGAGGTCATGACGGGGTTCCGCGTTCACCGCGGAGGGGCACAATCGCTCTACGGCGTCGAGCCTGATCTTACCGCGCTCGGAAAGGTGATCGGAGGCGGCCTGCCCGTCGGAGCGTACGGGGGTAGGCGGGAGGTGATGGAGATGATGGCTCCCACCGGGCCGGTCTACCAGGCAGGCACTCTTTCCGGGAACCCTCTCGCGATGGCTGCCGGAATCGCCACCCTCGACGCGGTAGAGAGGGGAGAAGTCTGGAACTCCCTCGAGGCGCGAGGTGCGCAGCTTGCCGATGGGCTCGCCACTGTCGCGCGCGATGAAGGGGTGGCGGTTCGGGTCAATCGGGTCGGAACCATGCTTTCGCTCTTCTTCACCGATCGGGAGGTCACCGACTGGGAGTCGGCAGCCACCAGCAATACCCGCCTGTTTGCAGCCTACTTTTCCCGTCTGCTCGAAAATGGGGTATACGTCGCACCCTCACAGTTCGAGGCCTGCTTCCTCTCTGTTGCCCACGACCGAGCCGTAATCGAGGAGACCGTCGAGGCTGCAGCCCGTTCGCTGCACAGCATGAGAGGCGAGATGCGGTGACCCACCGAGTCGCTTTCGCAGGGTTTCGTCACGTTCACCTCTTCGAGATGTATGAGCTTTTGCAGCACAGCAATTCGTTCGAGATCATCGCCGCCTGCGAGGAGGACGGGGAGGCGCGCGCGTTTGTCGAGCAAGACGGTCGTGTGGAGATCAGTCACGACAGCTTCCGTGCAATGCTCCGGGAGGCGGACTTCGATGTGCTTGCGGTCGGTGACTATTTCTCCAAGCGCGGGGGCCTCATCCGAGAGGCGCTTTCGCTCGGCAAGCGGATAGTCAGCGATAAACCGATCTGCACGAGTATCGCCGACCTGGACGCAATCGAGTCACTTTGTGAGAAGAGCGCCCTCCCCCTCGGTGCGAACCTCGTCCTCCGCGATTCCGGTACGTTCATTCGCGTACGAGAGCTGATCCTCAGCAACGAGATCGGTGAGATTCTCTCGATTTACTTCAACGGAAACCACCCGCTCCAGCTCGGTAGGCGGCCGCAGTGGTACTTCGAAGAGGGTAGACACGGCGGTACCATCAACGATCTCGGCGTTCACGCCTTTGACCTGATTCCCTGGATAACCGGCGAGACCTGGCGAATGGTCAACGCGGCGCGGACCTGGAACGTCGGCCGCATCGCACCCGCTGTCGGCGGATTTCAGGAAGCGGCGCAGGTGATGATGACGATGGCAAACGGGTGCGGCGTGCTCGGAGATCTTTCCTACCTCGTCCCCGACAGCTTCTCCTACGATTTTCCCCAATACTGGCGCTTCGTTTTTACCGGCACCACGGGGGTAATCGAGGCGGCCCTCAACCAGGAGTCAATCGTTCTCTACAAGGGCGGCGAGACCGAAGCGAGACTGATCGAGCCCGCACACACCTGTGCCGGAGGATACCTGGACTCCTTTCTCCGCGAGATCGAGGGACGATCCGGGAGAGGCGACCTAACGACTGCCGACGTCATATCGGCGACCCGGGTAGCGCTCCGATCGCAGAACGCTGCCGACGAGCGCGTCACCGATATGCTGCTATGAACGCCGCCTCAACGGGCCACGATGAGCTCCACCCCCGCCTTCCGAATCGCCTCGCAGTAGGCCGCAGGAGGCTGCTCGTCCGAAACGAGGACATCGATCTGTGGGAGCTCGGCGAAGGTCACGAGTGACACGCGATCGAACTTGCTCGAGTCGGCGAGGAGTATCCGACGCGAGGATACCGAAATGATCGCCCGCTTTATCTCGGCCTCGATGGAAGAGGAGTTCGTGATACCCTTCCCGAGAGAAATCCCGGAGGCACCGAGGAAGGCCTTCTGAGCGTTGAGCTTTCCTACCGCCTCGATCGCCTCGATACCCACCATCGAGTTCGTCTCGTGAAGATATTCCCCTCCGATCGCTATGAGGCGAAAGTTGCGAACAGCGGCGACCTCGTTCATGACGCTGAGGCTATTGGTGACGATCGTAATACGCGAGTCCGGATTCAAGAAGCGCACCATCGAGGCAGTCGTCGAGCCGGCGTCGATGAGGACGATGTCGCCCTCCTCGACCAGTCGGGCAGCCTGCCGGCCGATGGCGCCCTTCTGTTCTTCGCGGTCTTCCTGCCGGGTGAAGAAGGGAACGAGGTTTTCCGCCTTTGAGCTCAGGACAACCCCCCCGTAGACCTTCTTGACGATACCGAGCCCTTCGAGCTCGGAAAGATCGCGCCGTATGGTCACCTTCGAGACCCCGAAGGAGGCACAGAGCTCGTCGAGCGACGCCGACTCCCGCTGCATGAGGAAGCTCTCGATCTCTTTCAAACGTCGATGTTTCACCGCTGGCGTTCCCACGACAGACATATTGACAATGTCATGATAAAAAGTTGATCATATTTTGACAATCTTGCCAAGCCGGCACATGGGAGAGGAACATGAAAAAATTCAGACTCAACCGACTCTTCAATCCAACCTCCGGACGTTGTTTCGACGTCGCCGTCGATCACGGATTCTTCAACCTCAAGGAGGTGCTTGCAGGGATCGAGGACATCCGCCCGGCGGTGTCAACGATCGTCGAAGCCGCCCCCGACGCAATCCAGCTCACGGTCGGGCAGGCGCACCATCTCCAGTCGGTCCCGGGAAAACAGAAGCCGGCGCTCGTACTGCGAACCGATGTGGCGAACGTCTATTCGAAGGAGCTGCCGAGAAGTCTTTACAGTCGAATGATCGAGGAGCCGGTCTTGCAGGCCGTCCAACTCGACGCCGTCTGCGTAGTGGTCAACCTGTTTCGGATTCCCGATCAGCCCGAGGTTGCCGATCAATGCATCCGGAACATTCTCAAGTTGAAGCCGGAATGCGAGCGCTACCAGATGCCGCTGATGATAGAGCCGCTGGTCTTCCAGCCCAACGAAAGGGCAGGGGGGTACATGGTCGACGGTGATCCCGACAAGATCATTCCGCTCGTGCGCCAGGCCGTGGAGTTGGGAGCCGACATCATCAAGGCCGACCCCACCGACGACACCTCGATCTATCACAAGGTGATAGAAACAGCCGGCGGCGTGCCCGTTCTCGTGCGGGGGGGAGGAAAGGTTTCCGACCGTGAGATTCTCGAGCGGACTCGGGAGCTCGTCGAGCAGGGGGCCGCAGGGATTGTTTACGGAAGGAACATCATCCAAAATGAGAACCCGGCCGGAATGACGCGCGCCCTGATGGCGATCCTTCACGAGGGAGCGACGGTCGATGGGGCCGCGGCGTTTCTCGGGTCTCGATAGCGATCGGAGGAGCTCATGGATACGGTTCGGTTCGGGATCATCGGCTGCGGCCTCATGGGCAGGGAGTTCGCTAGCGCCACGGCCCGCTTTGCGCATCTCGAGGGGTTGGATTTCGAGCCCGTCATAGCCGCCGTCTGCGACGTGAATCCGACGGCGACTGACTGGTTTCGCAGCTCGCTGCCAACGGTCGAGCAGACGACCACTGACTACCGGGAGCTGCTGGAGAACCCGACTCTGGACGCTGTCTATGTCGCTGTTCCGCACAGTCTGCACGAGCAGCTCTACGTGGACGTGATCCTCTCGGGGAAGAACCTCTTGGGCGAAAAACCCTTCGGGATCGACCGCACGGCGAACGCGAAGATCGTCGAGACCGCCGCGGCACACCCCGAGCTGTTGGTGCGCTGTGTCTCCGAGCTCCCCTTCTTTCCGGGCGCTCAGGCGCTCTTTTCATGGGCGCGTGAAGGCAGGTTCGGCAAGATCATCGAGGTCGAGGCCGGTTTCTGGAAGGGCAGCGACCTCGATCCGAACAAGCCGATCAACTGGAAACGGCGAGTCGAGACGAACGGCGAGTACGGCTGTATGGGTGATCTCGGGTTGCACGTCGTGCACCTGCCGTTTCGCCTCGGCATGAGAATGCTCGACGTTCGTGCCCTCCTCGCGAATATCGTCACCGAACGTCCTGCGGCCGCAGCCGGCTCGGAGGGTGACATGGTATCGTGCGATACCTGGGACAACGCCCTCCTTTCTTGCGAGGGCGAATGGCAGGGCGAGCGTTTCCCCACGCTCCTTTCGACGAAACGGATTGCGCCGGGCCACGCAAACACCTGGTTCCTCAGGATCTCAGGAACCGATTTCTCAGCGGAGTTCACGACGGCGGATCCCAAGCACCTGCGCTACCTTCCCTATTCTCCGGGTGCCTCACAGGCGTGGAGAATAGAGGACTGCACCTTTCCGCCTGCCTATCGATCGATTACACCGGCGAACCTCGAGTTCGGATTCTCCGACTCGATTCTCCAGATGTGGGCAGCGTATTCCGATGAGCTCATGAGCCGGCGCCGCCATGGCGACGCTCGCGATCTGCACCAACCCTTCATCTGCGCCACGCCCGAGGAGACCGCGCTCAGCCACGAGCTGTTCACCGCTGCGCTCGAATCCCAGCGAACCGGAGAAACGGTGAGGCTTCCGGCAAAGCAGGGATTTCCGAAGGAGGTTTCAGATGGCTAAGAGAGCGATAGTCGCCGGACATCTCTGCCTCGACATCATCCCTCTGTTCGAGAATCCCCCATCCGATCCGGCAGAGCTCTTCTCCCCCGGACACCTCTTTTCGATCGAATCCACCCTCTACTCGACCGGCGGGGCCGTAGCGAATACCGGAGGAGCGTTGGGGGACTTCGGCATCGAAACCACTCTGGTGGGCCGGGTCGGGGAGGACGGATTCGGGGCCGAGCTCGAGCGAATCCTCCGAAGGAATCATCCTGGAGTCGCCCTGGAGCTCAAGAAGGTGAGCGGCGAAGGAACTTCCTATTCGATCATCCTTACCTCTCCGCAATTCGATCGGATCTTCTTCCACTCCTCAGGAGTGAACGACAGCTTCACCTCACTCGACGTTACCGACTCCGATCTCTCCGGAGGGGATCTACTACACTTCGGCTATCCGCCGGCAATGAGGGCCACATACGAGAACGACGGGGAGGAACTGGTCCGACTGCTCAGCCGGGCGAAGAGGGCCGGGCTTACAACTTCGCTCGATCTCTCCTACCCACAGTCCGGGTCGCGGGCAGCGGGCGTCGATTGGCCGAAGCTTCTCGAACGCGTGCTGCCGCACGTCGACCTCTTCCTCCCTGGGCTCGAGGAGCTTCGCTTCATGCTTGCCGGTCCGACGGGACCTTTCGGCGGAGCCGAGGCTGCCGGAGGTGAAAGGGTCGCCGGCGAGGTCGCCGGGGATTCGAAAGATCTCCTCAAGCAGCTGCGCGAGACCGCAGGGTGGGCACTCTCGAAGGGGTGTGCTGTGTGCGTCTTGAAAATCGGCGCGGAAGGTCTCTACGCTCGTACGACTGAGGACCTCACGCGAATCACCGCGCTCGGCGCGTGTGCCCCGAAGGGGCCGAAGGACTGGGCGTCGAAGGAGCTTCTCGAACCCTGTTTCGCGGTCGAGGCCGCGGGCACGACCGGTGCAGGCGACGTTACCATTGCCGGATTCCTCGCCGCGGTTCTCCGAGGCTCTTCTATCGAGGATGCGACCCTCATGGCGCTTGCAGCGGGAGCTTCCTGCGTCGAGCGTGTCGACGCTGCGGCGGGGTTGCCGTCTTGGGAAGAACTGACCGAACGCGTCGCGTCCGGCTGGAGGCGAAGAGCGACGGGTACAACACTTCACGGAGAAGGGTGCTAATGGATTTCATGTCTACCTTCGAAGGTTCCTACGCCGGCGGCTTCTATCCCTCCGGCTGGGACTTCAAAAAGATACACGAGATCACCGCTCTCGGTCCTCGGGAGTTCGGGGAGCGGCAGCCGTTTTGGCACCGCGATTTCGAGCCGCAGATCTGCGACGACCCGTTCGGCGGATTCGAGACGATGAATGCGCGGATGGGCTACGAGATCTTCGAAGAGGTGCGCAGGTCATCCGAAGAGGGAAGGCCGCTCGCGTTCATTCTTCCGGTTGGGCCGATGGGGATGTACAAGTGGGCGATCTACTTCACGAAGCGTGCCGGAATCCCGTGGCGCCACGTTCACACCTTCAACATGGACGAGTGGGCCGACGGTGAGGGCAACACGATGGAGCGAGGAAGCGGGATGAGCTTCCGCGAGATCATGGAAAGCTCGTTTTTCGGTCCCCTCGGCGATCTCGGGGTTCCCGCCGCTCAGCGGCATTTCGCGACCCGCGGCGAGCTTCCCGAATATTCCCGCCTCCTAACCGACGTCAGGGTGAAAGGGGCTCGCTTGGTAATGGTATACGGCGTCGGGCGAAGCTGCCATATTGCTTTCTGGGAGCCACAGGTCGCGGCCGAGTACGGTAGCGAGCAGGAGTGGAGGTCCCAAACTCATCGCCTGGGGATGCAGCTGCACCCGATGACGATCGAACAATCGAGCCTTATCTCCTATTCGAGCAGGCTCACCTCGATTCCGCTGCGTGCCAACACGATCGGTCCAGCCCTTTTCCTCTCGGCCGATTTCTGCATCGGAGGTGCCGACGGCGCTCGCGGTCCGTTGAATTGGCAGGCGCAGCCGATCTGGATGACCCTGCGCTACGGTCCCGACCCCTGGGTACCGAGCTCCTACATTCCGACCATGGCCGGACGTCTTTTCGTGACCGCGAGGCTCGGCGGCCCATTGTCCGCCGACGCCAACTGAGCGGTTTGGGCAGATGATCGACATCGAACAGGAAGCCGAGCTCCATGACTATCTCTCCGACCGATTCCCGGAGGCCTTGGCGGCTCGACCGCACGGACGAACCTATTCCATGGAGATTCTCTCCGGCGGAGTTTCGAACCGAACCGTGCTCGTCACACTGCCCTCGGGTCGAAAGTGGGTGGTCAAGCAGGCGCTCGACAGGCTTCGGGTGCCTACCGAATGGTACTGCAGCCCCGAGCGAATCCACCGCGAGGCCCTGGGGATCCAGATTTTGGGCAATCTGCTTCCCGGCCGGAGGATTCCCGCGCTCGTCTTCGAGGACCGCTCGAACCACATCCTCTGTATGGACGCCGTAAGAGAGCCGTTCTCGAATTGGAAGGAGGAGTTGCTCGCCGGAAGGCTCAAGATGAGGCACGTTCGGAGCTTTGCCCGGATCCTCGCATCCATCCATTCGGGGGGACTCCGGCTGCGCGATTCGCTGCCTTCGGATCTCATGGATATCAGCTTCTTCTGGAACCTCCGACTGGAGCCCTACTATCGATACACCGGTAAACAGCTCGGCGCTGCGCGCGTTCTGCTCGAGAGTCTCGTCGAAGGCTACGAGAACAGACGCTACACTCTCGTCCACGCCGACTTCAGCCCGAAGAACATTCTCATCAGACGGGGGAGACTCATCCTCCTCGATCACGAAGCCCTGCATATCGGAGATCCAGCTTTCGACCTCGGATTCTCCTTCGCCCACCTCTTGAGTAAGGCCCACCACATGCAGGGGCAGCGGGTCGCCTTCATCCACGCAGCCGGCAGCTATTGGAGCTGCTACCTGCAATCGACGCCGCCGAGGGCTCTCTCCGCGTGGGGCGGAGATTTCGAGCGCCGGGTCGTTCGCAACAGCCTCGGATGCCTCCTTGCGCGGGTGGCGGGCAGGTCCCAGCTCGAGTACTTGAGCGAGCGCGCCAAAGAACGCCAAACGAGAGTCGTTCTTCGCCTCGTCCGACGAGAACCCAGATCAATGAAAGAGCTCATCTCGCGCTTCGCCATGGAGCTCGAGGGATAGGGTGGGAATGAGAATAAAAGAGCTGCACGGACGGGAGATCCTCGACAGCCGCGGGCGGCCGACGGTTAGTGCAACCTGCATCCTCCCTTCCGGGGTTGCGGCGAGCGCTTCCGTTCCCTCCGGACGATCGACAGGGAGCGCCGAGGCCCTGGAGCTTCGCGACGGCGAGGCGGGCCGTTATCGAGGGCTCGGCTGCCGGCGCGCGGCCGAGAACGTCTCGGGGGAGATGGCCCGCGCCCTCAGGGGACCCTCGATCGACTCGCAGGCGGAGCTCGATCGCCTGCTCATCGAGCTGGACGGCACGCCGAACAAGTCCCGGTTGGGCGCGAACGCGATTCTAGCCGTCTCGCTCGCCTTTGCCCGCGCTGCAGCGATCGAGGTGGGACAGCCGCTCTACCGTCACTTTTCCGGGCTCCTTGGAGGGGGGCAACCCGAGGTATTACCGCGGCTCACGATCAACCTCTTCAGCGGGGGCAAGCATGCCGGAAAGCAGGTTGCCATCCAGGACGTGCTTGTGGTGCCGCTTGCACCGTCCAGCGTCGACGCCTCTCTCGCCATGATGTATGATATCTACCAGACGGCGGCCGAGATCGCCCTCGATAGGTGGGGAATGCGGCTGCTGACTGCCGACGAGGGGGGCCTCGCCCCTCCGTTCGAGACGACCGCCTCGATGCTGGAGACTGCCGTAGAGGCGATCTCGGCCGCCGGCTATCGCCCGGGAGTCGATGCCGCGCTCGCGGTCGATGTCGCATCGACTCACTTCTACGAGAACGGTATGTATCGTCTCGACGGTGAGCCGCTTTCCTCCGCCGAGATGGTGGAGGTCATCGAGTCCTGGGTAGACCGTTTTCCGCTGGTGAGCGTCGAAGACGGATTGGCCGAGGACGACTGGGACGGATGGCCGCGCTTGAGCAAGCGAATCGGCGACCGGGTTCTGGTTCTCGGCGACGACCTTCTGTGCACGAATACGGCTCGTATCGAACGCGCCGTCGAATGCGGAGCATGCAACGCGCTCCTGTTGAAGGTGAACCAGGTCGGAACTCTTAGCGAAGCGGCCGACGCACTTGGTCAGGCGCGCCGGGCCGGTTGGGAAATAACGGTCAGCGTGCGCAGCGGCGAAACCGAGGACGATTGGGCTGCCGATCTGGCGGTCGGGTGGAAGGGAGAACAATTCAAGAACGGCTCGATTACGCAGTCCGAACGCCTTGCGAAGTACAACCGGCTGCTCGCAATCGAGGGCGAAACGGGGCTGAGTGTCCGGCGTTGGTCCCGCGGCAGCGATGAGCCGTGACGAAGGAGAGAACGATGAGCAAAATCGTATTGGCTGTCGTGGCGCATCCGGATGACATAGAGTGGGCGATGGGCGGCACCCTCCTGTTGCTGAAGAAGCAGGGCTGCGCGCTGCACTACATGACGATCGCCAACGGCTGCTATGGCACTGAAGTCCACACTCTCGAGGAGATCATTGCGATTCGCCGGAAAGAGGCGATGTCTGCAGCGGAGTACCTCGGGGCGGATTTCCACGAGAGTATCGCCAACGATTTCGAGATCTTCTACACCAATGAGCTCATTCGCAAAGTATCGGCCGTCGTGCGAAAAGTCGCGCCCGACATCGTTCTGACCCATGCCCTCGAAGACTACATGGAGGATCACATCAATGCCGGACGCCTCGCTTCGAGCGCGGCCTTCGTCAGGAGCTCAGTCAACTATATTACCATTCCGCCGGTCCCGCCGATGCGGAAGGACGTCTGCGTCTATCACGCCCTGCCCCACGGTCTGACGGATCGGATGCGACATCAGGTGACGGCCGAATGCTATGTCAACATCGCCTCAGTGATGGAAGAGAAGCGAAACGCCATCTCGTTTCACGAGAGCCAGGTCGCCTGGCTCGGTTCGACGCAAGGAACGACGACGTTGACAAAGGCAGTCGAGGACGATGCTCGGAAGATAGGGACGGCATCGGGCAGGTTCGAGTTCGCGGAGGGATGGAACCGCCATCTCCACGTAGGCTACTCGGCGACCGAGATAGATCCCCTCCCCGAGCTTCTCGCAGACTACGTGTAGCGGCTACTCGACGGCAACCGATTGAAGGCACCCCTTGATGAAAGAGAGCAGCTCGGAGTGCGTGTCGGCTACGTCGAAGCCCGGGAACCCCTCACGAATCGATGCCGGGGCGCGAAAGAGAATGCCGGTCTCAGCCTGAGAGAGCATCGATACGTCGTTGTAGGAATCTCCGGCTGCTATCACTGAGAATCCGATGGATTGGAGAGCCTCGACCGCCCGCTTCTTGCCGTCCCTCTGCCGAAGGTGATAGTCGGTAATCAGCCCCTCGTGGTTCACGACGAGGCTGTTGCAGAAGAGAGTCGGCCAGCCGAGTTTCCGCATGAGCGGCCCTGCAAACTCGACAAAGGTGTCCGAAAGGACAAGCACCTGCGTCTGCTCGCGAAGTTCCTGCAAAAACTCCTTTGCGCCTGCAAGCGGCTCGAGCCTACCGATCACCTTCTGGATGTCCGCGAGCTTGAGGCCGCGCTCACGCAGGATATCCAGCCGTTTCCTCATGAGCACGTCGTAGTCGGAGATGTCGCGAGTGGTGAGCCGCAGCCCTTCTATTCCGGTCGCTTGTGCGAAAGCAATCCAAATCTCAGGGACGAGCACACCTTCGAGGTCGAGACAGACTATATGCATAATTGATCCAGGACCATTAATACCAGGTTGCCCCCTGCCTGGCAAGCGTCGGCCGGGGGCGCGAGCCGTGTCGGGAGGCGTGTTGGCGCAAAGAGGCGGCCGGACACACCCGGTCAGGCTTTACAGGCGTGCGGACAGAACATATCATCGTGCAATGGACAGGCAAATCGGTCACCTCAAGGAGATCTACCGGGCGGGGGTCGAGCGGGTCGACCCGTTCGCAATGATCAAGAACAGGATTCGCCTCGAGGGCTCGGTGCTTAAGATCGCCGAGGATTCGGGCGAAGACTCGGTCGATCTGAGTCGCTTCAGCCGAATATTCGTCCACGGCGCTGGGAAGGCGACCGCCAAGATGGCGAGAGCCATGGAGGGGATTCTCGGAGATCGGTTGACCGGTGGAGTGATCGCCGTAAAGAAGGGGCACACCGACAGCCTTTCGAAGATAAAGATCATCGAAGCCGGTCATCCTGTACCCAACGATGCAAGTGTGGCGGCTGCACGTGAGGTTGCGGAGCTCGCCGAACGGGGCGACGTGTCGACTCTGTTCATCGGCTTGGTATCCGGCGGTGGATCGGCGTGTCTCTGCTCTCCGCGCGAATGGAGCGACGGGGCCCGCCGACGCTCGCTCACCCTTCAGGAGAAGCAAGCGGTTACCGAGCTCCTCCTGGCGTGCGGAGCTGACATAACCGAAGTCAACACAGTCCGAAAACATCTGTCGAACCTGAAAGGCGGCGGGCTTGCCCGCCTCATGTACCCGGCAACCTCTTTCAACATTATCCTCTCGGATGTCGTCGGTGATCGGCTCGATTCGATTGCTTCGGGCCTCACCGTCGGAGACCGAACGAGCTTCGAAGATGCACGGGCGATTCTCCGACGCTACGGAATAGAGGAGCGTGTTCCGAATGCAGTTCGGGATCTCCTCGACGCCGGATGCGCAGGAATGGTCGCTGAGACTCCAAGGCCGGACGATCCGGTGTTCGAGCGGGTACACAACGTTCTGCTCGGGACGAACCTTGCTGCGCTTCGGGCTTCGGCGGAGAGAGCGGGGCAGCTGGGGTACAGAGTCGTTCCCCTCTCCTCACAGATTACCGGTGAGTCGAGAGAGACCGCCAAGTTCTATCTAGCCCTCGCGCTCGACGTCGCCGATCACGATCTACTTTCCGAGAAGCCGGTCTGCATCATCGGAGGCGGAGAGACGACAGTGACGCTCTCGGGTAAGGGAAAGGGTGGTCGGAATCAGGAGATGGCATTGTCGTTTCTCGAGAGCCTCGCCTCACGCGAACCGCGACCCCGGGGCATCTATTTCTTATCCGCTGGTACTGACGGAAACGACGGACCCACCGATGCGGCAGGAGCTTTCGCATGCGAAGAGGCGATCGCCGAAACCGCGCGCCAGGGACTCTCGATCGACCGGTACCTGGACGCGAATGACTCCTACACATTCTTTGACTCGGTCGGATACCTCTTCAAACCGGGGCCTACGAATACCAACGTCTGCGATCTTCAAATCTTGATAATAGTCTGAGGTTGAAAGGGCGGGAGGTGAGCTACTCGATTTCGTCGACCTGATGGTAGAACTCGGGAAACTCGTACTCGATTCTCCCGCTTTCCGTGACGTTCATGTTCGCATATCCCTTGCTGGTCAACTCCTGTAGGAGGCGCTCCGCATCCTCGAGACTCAAGGATGAGTTGAGCGAGACAAGCGCAGGCGTCACGATGCCGTTGTTCACCTGTGCGACGCGCAGGATCTCCTTCGTTCGATCGGAGTCCGTCGTCTGTGGCAGATCGACCCGACGCTGTCGCGTAAGAGCCCTTTGCGAATGGATCCGCTGGATTCCGCGCAGGAGAGCCGGCAAACCGGCAAAACAGAGCGGGAAGAGCCAAAACCACTGGTGAGTCGAGAAATAGAGCAGCCCGAAAATGGCGACGAGCGTTATCCCACCGATCAACTCTTCACTCCCACTCTTTCGACCGTTTCTTTCCCGCCTCATGGAAGAGAGCTTATCTCCATCGAAATGGGGTGTCAATCGAGAGGAGAGCGCGCGACCGAAAAGTGACAATTGTTGTCGTCCACTTGCATTTTTCGGTGTAAGGACTTAATATTACAGGCGTGTCGAGGCCTCATTTTCGCGTGCTGTTGGCGCATAGCGGCCCGAGCGGAGCCACTTTGACGAAGATCCAACACCCGACGGGCTGATCAGGAGCGCGGAACCGGTGCGGAAACGCACGAGGAGAAGTGAGCCGAACGATGAGTAACCTAGTTGATAAAGTCTTGGGGCAGAAGATCAAGGGAGTGCGGGTAGTCCCGTTGGTCCTGAAGATCGTCACGATTTTCGCCGTCCTGCTTCTCGTTTCCAATTTCGTCTCAAACTACATAAACCTGATGCTCAACCGTGGTGAGCTGCTCAAACTAATGAATCAGCTGCTGGTTAAAGACCTGAAAGAGCTTTCGATCTTCAGCATGAACCAGTACCAAATCTACCAGTTCAACAACGACTACCAGTCTGCAATGAATGGTATCAAAGACAGCGCCATGAAGGACCTCACCCGGAACAAGTCGATCGCGCTTGGGGTCAAGCCTGACGGTAAGGTCGTGTTCGACGCATCGAAGACCGTCCACCTCACTCGGTTAAGCGACACGCACGCCCTCGAAATTCTGGACAAGGCAAAGGGATCGAACACGCTAGAAGGGTCGATACTCTTCTACGTAGACGGCAGCGAGTTCTTCGGAGTCTACAAGTATAACGACAAGTGGGACATGTTCTTGATTCGTGCAGAACAGCTTCAGGAGTTCTACCAGGATTCCTGGGCGATCTTCAGGGAGATCGCCTTCATTATCGTGGCGCTGACCCTCGTGTGCGGGGTTCTCGGTATATTTCTGATCCGCTTCATGCTCCGCTACGTACAGGTCATCACTCACGGCATCATGGAGATGCAGTCGAATCAGAATCTTTCGATCATCGATCTGAAGGGAGCGCCGAACGACGACATTACCTATCTCGGCGTTGCCCTCAACTCCACGACCAGCACGATTGACAACCTGATGAATATCTTCCGCAAGTTCGTGACGACGGACCTCGCGCAGAAGGCCTATCGAGAACGTGAGATCCGTCTCGAAGGAGCTCAGCGCGATCTGACCGTCCTCTTTACCGATATCCGCGGTTTTACCTACATGACCGAGACCCTCGGAAGCGACATTATCAAGATTCTCAATCTGCATTACGACAAGGCGATTCACCATATCCAAGTGAACGGCGGCATCGTGGGCTCGATCATCGGCGACGCGCTTTTGGCCGTTTTCGGGGCCCTTGAAGACTGGAAAAAGAACAAGTCCTATGAAGCGATACGTTCCGCCTATCAGGTTCACGAGGTGGCCGCCGCGCTTCGCGAAGAGATGACTGCGCGGCGTGAGGAGATCGTCAGACGCCAGGGAGGGCTTTCGGCCATCGACGAAAAGGTATATCGGGCCGTACTGCTCGAGGTCGGCGTCGGCATTGACGGGGGCGATGTTTTCTACGGTACGATCGGGTCGAACGATCGCATGACGAACACTGTAATCGGCGACAACGTGAACAGCGCCTCTCGCCTCGAGGGCCTCACCCGGTTCTACAAGGTGCCGGTAATTGTCTCCTCCTACGTCAAGGATGAGGTAGAGCGCGACTACGACGACTATCACTTCATGGAGATCGACCAGGTTCAAGTCAAAGGCAAGACCGAGGGCAAGAAGATCTATTGGCCGCTTCTAAAGAAAAGCATGGATGAAGACCTCGAGAAGAACTCTGCGCTCTTCTCCGAGGGCCTGCGGCTTTACTACGAGGGTCAATGGCCCGCTGCCTACAAACAATTTGCGCGCTGCGCACTTCCTGTTGCCGGGATTTTCCGGGACCGCACGCGAAACAACACCTCTCCTAAGGGTTGGGACGGCATATGGGCAATGACGACGAAGTGAAGGACAACGGTCCCAAAAGGAGTCGTGGGCCGCGGTCCTCCGGGAGCACCGGTCGCTCATCGAGCGGCAGGAGAGGCGCATCGAGCCGAGGTGAGGACGGCAAAGAGCTGGCCCTCCGCAGTCGGAGCATGTTCCTTCACGACATTCGCCAACAGCTGTCACGGAAGGAGCTCTACAGTCTCGACGACGAGTTCGCCAAAACCAAGAAGAACCGCTCGCCGGTCGTCATTCTCTCTGTTTCGCTGTTCGTCGTCGTGATGGTGGCCATTGGGGTGGCTGTCACGACTTACATCCAACAGCGAAGCCAAAACGTTCCCGTCAACATCTCGGCATTCCAGGATGTCAACCTCATGGAGCTGCTCGACCGAGCGAAGCAGATCAACGATCAGCTAACCTCGAACGAACGGGACCTTCAAACCCTGCAGAGCAACGAGACCGACGAGGTGAGCTCCGTTCAGGAAGACGAGTCTCATCAGATGCAGCTCATCAATAATCAGCTTATCAGTGACTCGGAGAAGCGCACGAGGATCGCGGCCGTCAGGAGGCAGGCCCGGAACCGAATAGACCAAATCCACGCGAAGTATGCGGAGCCGATCAAGACCAAGAACGACGAGATAGCACGTCTCCAGAACGAAGCGGCGCAATATGATACGCGGCAGATGCAGCAGGCCAAGAAACAGGAGGCCATCCTCAACAATCAGCAGAAGCTCTTCGACATGCAGATGCAGAAGACCGAGAGCTACTACAATCAAGAGCTGGCAACCCTGACGAATCAGTACCAATCCCAGATCTCCTCGATCAACCAGCACAATCAACAGCTCGTCGACCTTATGAAGCACAATCATGCCGTCGAGATCGCCGACCTCATCAAGAAATACAACCCAACCTTCACCTCGCCGGACATCGTCGCGGTCTTGAACGAACCGATTCCCGCCGATCCGGCGACCTCGGTAGGCCAGGATCCGTTCGTAAAGATGGCGGTTCGGGCCGGCGTGGTCAGTGCTTCGAACGTAAGTGAGCTCCAAGCGAGGATCAACAACTTCGCGTTGCTGATCTCGACCCTCCAGAAGGTGCCGTATGAGAACTCTGTCCCTCCGGCTCTGGCTCACCTTCGATACTTCAACAGTCAAATCGTAGAAGGCTACCGAGCGATCGGACAGGGATTGACGGAAATCGTCGCTCAAAGGAACCAGGTGATTGAGCAACTCCGGCGGAAGGTTGCCTCCGACAACAAGGTGATAGCCGATAGAGACTCGATGATCGGCGAATACAATCACGCGTTGAGCGTGCTTGTTCGAAACAGTAGAGAGAACGGCTATGTTCTCGATGCGCGAAACCCCTCCAGTATCGCAGTCTTTGTCGATCCGCTCTACCGCGTGAAGAGCGGAGACACGGCATATGTGTTCCGGCGTGACGATCAGAAGATCGGGACAATCCGGTTTACGGTCGGCAGCGACGGAACGGTCAGGGCTCAGCAGATCAGCCTCGCCAACAACGACGTTACGATGCAGCCGTTCGACAAGATTCTCTTGAACCTGAAGTAGGAGATGTGCATGAAAAAAGCGACGTTCATACTGCCGATCATACTCGTGGTAGCGGGTTTATCCGCGTACGGCGCAAGTCTGCAGAGCTACGGGTTCAACGTCGCGAACACTCGGCAAGAAAACGGCCAAACGGTCTACACTATTTCCGAACCGAACGGATTTTCATTCACTGTCGCCTCAGCCAATCCAATTACCGACACGAATGCAAAGGTGCTTCAGACTGTCGTGTCGACACTCACGAGCTGGAAATCGCTCAAGATCAGTCAGGCAAGAGTGGTTTTCAACGGCGAACGAGCCGATATCCTCATCATCCCGTCTTCGTTCACCTACAAAGGCACCGACCTTGCGAGGTACATGCCCTCTGGAATGCAGTTCTACTACGACAAATACCTCTTGTACGACTTTCGAATGCTCAAGGACAACCTCTTCCTTCATCTGCAGGGTGAGGTCTACGACGAGCGTGGGTTCGCTGACCGTCTCTACTCCGCAATTCAGAACCCTGTTCTGTTCCTGCAGACCAACAATCCCGAATACCTTCTCAAGAGGCTCAACGTCCTTGTTTCCCGGCTGGAGACGTTGTCGAAAGAGCTACAGCAGCAAAAGAAGGAGCTTTCGGACAAGCTCGACAGACTTTCACAAAACCAGGATACTGTGAACACCAACCTCGCGAAGCAGCTTGCCATCATCAAGGATCAGAACACGGCGTTGTCCGGAGACTTTGACAAGGTTCGCTACTCGCTGATGGCTCTCAACAACCGAGGATTCTTCGGACAGATCTATCCCATCGACAGGCAGGCCATAAGCCGCGTGGTGGCAATGAAAGAGGCCGATCCCTCCTTGACCAAAGAGCAAGTGATGGCGAAACTCAAGGCGGAGGGCGTCAAAATGTCGAACAAAGAGGTTTCCCTCGTCTTTGACGTCTATTTCAACGAATTCAAGTAGCCGGGATCAGGGGAAAAAAGTCAGAAAATACTCTGTATGCCGCTTCCTTCCGGTCTGAGACGAGCGGAGAAGAGTGATCTATCGACGTGCGAAAGGACTCTATGATTAGGCGCATTTGGCAGCTACTGTTATTCCTTACGGTCTCGAGTGTTCTATTGACATCGTGTGCTCAATTGGAAGCCCGCGGTGGGAACCTCGCGGTTCACGGTACTCTCTCGCTCGACAGTCATTCGAACGATCTCGTTGCAGTTCGCGGCCAATGGGAGTATTACCCTCACGTGCTCCTGTACCCACTCGACTTCGATCAGCATGTTGCCGAAACGGCAGCTGCGGGCAACCCAGTGACGTTTCGCAACGGTTCCCCTCGCGCTGATTTCGCCACCTATCGGATCTCGATTCTCAATCCCGGCTCGAGCGGCTACCACGGGCTCCTCATTCCAAAGATCGGCTCCGCCGAGACGCTTTGGGTCGATGGGAAAAAGGTAGGGCAGTCCGGCACGGTTGGCGCCACCATGGACACGGAAATGCCCGGTCCGAATGGGATTGCGGCGCTCTTCGACCAATCCTCCGACCGTCTGGATCTCGTGCTCCAGGTTTCGGATCTCCATCGGACAGGCGGCAATGAGGTCGGCTCTCCAATCCTCTACGGCACCGCTCGGGCAATTACCGACTACGAGTCGACCTCGCGAGGCATTGAGATTGCGCTCGTAACACTGCTCTGCGTCCTCGGTCTTCTTTTTCTGTTTCGCAGTCTCGCTCCACGAAAGGACGGGAGTAGAGTCGCATCCATTGCGGTCTTCGCAACCTCTCTTGCCGCAATTGTGCGAACCCTATTCGTTCCTGGTGCAGGGGGGCTTGCTGCGGCGGCGCCACTGCTCCATGGTTTGCCGTGGGTGCTCGCAGGCCGGCTCTCGATCTTCAGCTACTTTCTGCTGTTCGCTGCATACAGTCTGACGTTCCTGCCGCGAATGACCGACCGAGCTGGGCGGACTGCAGTGCAGGCAACGGCGGTTCTGGGCGCGCTCGCTGCGGTCGCAGCTGTTTTCATTCCTGCGCCGCTTCATGCCGTATTTGCCGTCTGGGGCGGCGGAGCGCTCACAGTCGGTATCCTTGCGCTTTTGGTCCTCTCGTTCGTCGTTCATGCGGGTCGAGGCGCCGGCGGCATCCTGACGCTTTATTCGATAGGAACGGTAGTCCTCTTTCTCGGCGCTGTGAACGATCTGCTCGTCTACGCGGGAGCACCCTCTGCCGGCTACATTGCACCGGTTGCCGCAGCAATTTTCGCGATACTGGTCCTATTCGACGACCGTGTAGCCTCACCCACGGCCGTCTCGGCCTCTCGAGGTGCAATGGATCCCGCAGAGGTCGAGATCTTCACTGAAGATATTCGCAAACCCGTGAGGAGTATCGTCGGCCTCGCAGAATCGTTGCTCTCGGGTAGGGGGGGCGACCTCGACGACGACCAGGTCATCTCCCTCTCGCTCATCGCGGCGAGCGGACTCCGGCTTTCCAATGCCGTCTCCGATCTCGTTGATCGGGACAAGATTCAGCGAAATGCACTTGAGCTGGAGATCTCCAAGGTGGCAGTCGAATCGCTGGTCGAACACGTAAGCGACTATCTCAAACCACTGCTGCTCGTGAGCTCGGTCGAGGTTAAGAACGAGCTTCCGCGAGATCTGCCGCGGGTACGCGGTGATCGTCGCCGGATCGAGCAGATCATCTACAATGTCCTCGCCGAAGCGTTGCGACATCGTGCACGAGGTGTGGTTGTGGTAAGCGGCAGGGTCGTGGGTGACCATGTGCAATTCTCAGTGCGCACGGAGGTCCAAAGCACGACAGCCGACGAGGACACGAAGAGCGGCGGGACCGACGAACCAGACAATCCGCCTGGGGAGATGCGCAGAAGCGAGGAGTACTCCAAGCTGGGCATGGAGGTCGCCACGGAGCTCGTAAGGCTGCACGGGGGAACCCTCTCTGACAAGCGAAAAGGAAAGGATCCTGGGTTCGAGATAACATTCTCTCTGCCGAAGGCGTCCGACGGCGGGATTGCGGAGGAGGCGATTTCCGAGGAGCTCATCCAGCTCGACGGGTTCGAAGATTCAAGTCTCCCGGGCGATCAATCCCCGGCTCAGTCCGTGCGCGGCGGGTTCCGTATCCTCCTCGCCGATAACGACCTCGTGACGCTGCAGACGATGAGCAACCATCTGGTCAACGAGCGCTATCGGGTGAGAGCCGTAACGAACGGTGAGGAGGTTCTCTCGCAGGTCGAGAGCTCGCCTCCTGATCTTCTGATCATAGATGCCTCCCTCCCTAAGGTCGATGGGGTGGAGGTCTGCCGACGCGTGCGCAAGCGCTACGCATCGACGGAGCTGCCGATCCTGATTCTCGTAGAAAAGGAACAGGTCACGAGCCTCGTCGAGGGGATGACCGCCGGAGCAAGCGACTTCATTTCGAAACCGGTCGTTCCGGATGAGTTGCTCGCCCGCATCAAGACGCATATCAACCTTTCGAAGATGAATACACTCTACAGCCGTTTCGTACCGGTGGAATTGCTGCATTTCCTCGGACACGAGAACGTTATCGAGCTGCAGCTCGGCGACCAGATTCAGCGGGAAATGACGATTCTCTTCGTCGACATTCGGGCATTCACCAACCTGTCGGAGGGCATGACGCCGCAAGAGAACTTCAAGTTCATCAACTCCTATCTCGCTCGGATAACGCCGATCATTCGGGAGAACAACGGATTCATCGACAAGTACATCGGCGACGCGATACTGGCCCTCTATCCCGGCAGCCCGGAGGACGCACTACGTTCTGCGATTCGGATGGTGGACTATCTTCAGGAATACAACGGCTATCGAAGGAACTCCGGCTACCGGCCGATCAATATCGGCATCGGTATCCACACGGGCAATCTGATCGTCGGAATCATCGGGGACTCGGCTCGAATGCAGGGCACCGTCATCTCGGATGCCGTGAACCTCGCATCGCGTGTACAGGACGTGACGAAGCTCTACGGCGCGAACATCATCATAAGCCAGGATACATTCATCCAATTGGAAAACCCGACCGCATACAACTTCCGCTTTCTCGGCAAGGTAAAGGTAAAAGGCAAGAACCAGACGGTCTCGCTGTTCGAGGTTTTCGATGGAGAGCCACCCGAACGAATCGCGCTCAAGAGTCGCACGAAGCAGAGCTTCGAGGATGCAATCCTCATGTTCTCGCAACGCAAGTTCGCCGAGGCCTCGGAATCCTTCCGTAGGATATCCACGCAGAACCCCGACGATCGAGCAGCGGCGCTCTTCCTTAATCGGGCCGAGCTCTTCCTCAAACGGGAAAAGGCGAATTGGCTGCTCAAGTAATCGGCGTTTCGTTCTACTTTTCTTTCAAGAGTGCCTGCACGAGGTCGTACATCTGCTGCGTAGCCCACTCATGTGCGCCGATGACCCCGGAGGTGACCTCTCCCGTTTTGCTGATTAGGTAGGTAGTGGGTATCCCGCGTGCGCCGTACGTGACACCGACGCGTCCGGAGCGGTCGAGCAATATGGGAAAGGTGAGTCCGAATTTCTCGACGAAGGCTTTCACGTCGCTCGGGCTCTCCTGCAGATTGACTCCAACGACGACGAATCCCTGGTCCCTATACTTCTTGTATAGGCTCTCGAGTGAACCCATCTCGCTTCTGCAGGGACCGCACCATGTCGCCCAGAAGTTGAGCAGCACGACCTTCCCTTCGAGTGAGCTCAGAGAGACTGCATCGCCGTTCAGATTGTTCAAACGAAAGTCGATGGTATGAGTTCCGGGTTTCAAAGCCTGCAGCCCGGCACCGCTGATCAGAGTATTCAGATCAGCCGAATAGGCTGCCGAGACTGACAGCAGAGCCGCGACGACGAGAAGCACAACGCGTTTCATCCCTACTCCTCCGCACTGACTTGAAAATAGGGATTTCGGGCCGGAAGGTCAATCGCGGGAAAGGCTTGATGCGGTCGGGCAAAACGGGCATTCTTCTCCGGATGAGACTCCTCAAGACCCGCCTGATCCTGCTCACCGTGATGTCGTCCGCCTTGATGGGGTTGGCCCTCCCGAACGAAATCCTCCATTACGGCAACCCCTTGATCGGCTGCATCAGTCTGGTTCCGTTCTTTTCTGCGGTCATCCTCTGTCCGTCGAGACGTTTTGCTGTGCGAATGGGCGCCCTTTACGGGGTGACCTTGAGCCTTTTCACGAACTTCTGGCTCGTCTTCTTCCACGGTTTCACGGTGTGGACCGTGAGCGGGGTGGCGGTGGGAATCGGCCTCTATTTCCTGCTCTTCACCCCGTTCTTCTACGCTCTCAGGAGCCTCACTCCACGCTATCGACCGTTCGCGTTCGCCGCCATGTGGACGGTCTACGAGTACGTCAAGTCGATCGGATTCCTCGCGTTTCCGTGGGGACTCGTCGCCTACCCGGTGGGAGGCATCTTGCCGCTCGTGCAGATATCGGACATTACCGGTGTGTGGGGAGTCTCGTACCTCATGGCTCTGCTCAACGGCCTCTTTACGGAATCGCTGTTCAAGGGGTTTGGACTGCGCGGTGCGAGCGAGCCGTGTCCCGTGCGCCCCTCCGCTGAGCCGGCGAAAGGTCTGAGAATCTTTCGCAGTGATCTGGCGGCCGGCTGGACCGTCGTTCTTCTATTCTTTGCAGGGTCACTTGCCTATGGGTTTGCCCGGTTGGCGACCCCCATACCCGTAGTCGACCACTTCAAGGTCGTTCTGGTACAGCAGAACATCGACTCGTGGCTCGCGGGACCGAACAGCGAACGACAGATGCTTCTCGAGGGCGAACGCCTCTCGGAAGAGGGCATAAAGGCGCTCGGCGGTCGGGCAGATCTCGTGGTCTGGAGCGAGGAATCGCTGCTGCGACCCTACCGCTACTTCAGGGGCTTCTACGAGCGTGAGCCCCCCTCCGAGCCGTTTCTCACCTTTCTCAAGCGCATGGACACTCCCTTTCTCCTGGGCGCGCCCTATGTAGTCAGCTACAAGACACAGGATTTCCTGAACGCTTCGATTCTTCTCGACCCGAACGGCAAGCTCGTCGACTACTACGGCAAACGACAGCTCGTGCCGTTTGCCGAGTCGATCCCGTTCTGGAATGTTCCGTTTGTGCGAAACTTCATGGTGAATGTCGTCGGCATCACCGGAGTCTGGACGCCGGGGACGCGGAACACCATCTTCAGCGTCCCGCTCCGTTCCGGGGGCCGGGTGCGCTTCGGGACTCCAATCTGCTTCGAGGATTCGTTCTCGAACATCGCCCGTGACTTCTACCTCGCGGGAGCCGATTTGATGATCAACCTGACAAACACGTCGTGGTCGGATACCGTTTCGGCGGAGACCCAGCAGTTCGTGGCGGCTCGCTTTCTCTCGGTAGAGACGAAACGAGTCATGATTCGTTCCACGAACAGCGGGGTGACCTCAATAATCGATCCGTGGGGCCGCACGATCCACTCCCTGCCCCTCTTCAAGCCTGCCTATCTCGCCGCGGACGTGCCGGTGTACGACAATCACAAGCTTACGGCATACACGCTCTACGGAGACTATCTCCCCTATGTCCTTGCCGCGATAATCCTTGTCCTCTTGATCTACCTGGCGGGGTACCTGCCTAATCGACCTCGGTCAGATAGGCGTCCTTCGTGATCCACAGCTCCTCGATTCGATACATGTGCCAATGGTCGTGCATCGCAATGTGACGAACGAGGATCGAAGCGGTATAGAGCTCGAACTCCGGGTGGACAGCCTGCTTGGTCCACACGTTGGCCGGAAGGCTTTCGATGAGCGCTATCTGCTTATTCCGCCAGCGGCCGAACATCGTGAGAGCCGCTCCGACCGCAAGCGGTTCCGCCGCATCGTCCGTCGCCACCGTTTCGGTGGGTTGCCCGCCGCCGGAAGGAAGATAGGGCAGGAAGCTCGGGGACGGGTCGTCTCGAAAACGTTCGAGCCGCCCGGTGAGCATGGGCTGCACCTCGGCAAGGTGCGACACGTGCTCACGAATCGTCCAGAAATGTGGTTTCCGGCGAATCTCGAGCCGTTCGGGGGGAATCGCCCCGATGAGATCCCGAAGAACGGAATAGGCGGAATCGAGCGTCGCGATCAACGCCCTCTCCGGAAGAGAAGCGGAATTTCCCATGACTACCCTCATGCCGGCCGCTGCTCGCGGCTGGCGCCCCTTCGTTGAACGGTACCAGCGGTGAGTCCTGCGGTCAACCTGGTTCCCACTTGAAACTTTTGGCGTCGTAGGGTGTTATCAGTCAAACAGGACAAACAGGGGCGGAATCGAGTGGCGGCAAAACAAAAATCGTTGGCAACTGAAGAGAAGGCTCGTGAGACTCAGCAACGACGGATCATATCCTACGTCATCCTGGGAATCACCTTCCTCGAATTCCTCAATTTTCTGGTAGGACCGTTCGGGATGCCGAAGGGGAAGACTCCGTCGGACTTTCTCTTCCTGCTCCTCCTCATCTTCTACGCAATCTGGGCCATACGAGTCCGCGGAAGACAGGAAACGATATTCCTGAAATCCCTCTTCATCACACCGGAGACGTTGCTTGTCGTCTCGCTCGTCTTCTTTCTCCTCGACTACCTTTTCGCTTCGACGGCGAGCATGAGCTACGCGCAGCGATTCGCGCTCACTGCCGGGAATCTCCGCCTTGCCCCTGATTCGACGATTCAGCGTCTGAATTCGATTTCTCGCTACCTTCCGCTTCTGCTGATCGACGCGTACGTAATCGTGTACTTTCGTATCGCCTGGAGCAGGTGGAACGATCATGTGCTCGGCGGTTCCGACCCCATTCGGGTGTGGGGCCTTCCGATCACCTTTGTGGCCGTCTTTCTCTACACGATCTCGCTCCCGTCGTTCTTGAGCCTCGCGGGCCTTGCGCCTCTTGCGTATTTGAGCATGGTTCCGCTGTTTCTCGTCTTTTACCGGTCTCCCTACCGCAGAGGGGTCTTCTACGGTGCGTCGTTCGGGGTTCTTCAGACCATGCTCGTGAACTTCTGGCTCGGCACCTTCAGCCTCGTTTCGCTTCAGTTCGTAACGGTCGTCTACGTCGTCGAGTACACGATCTTCATGTATGTCCTTCTGTGGGTTTTTAAACATTGGCGTACCTACGGACCTCTGGTATTCGCCGTTGCCTGGGTCGGTTTCGATTACGTCCGCTCTCTCGGGTTTCTTGGATTTCCGTGGGGGATGCTCGGCCCTTCACAATACCAGTTTCTCCCTCTGATTCAGATTGCGTCGGTTACCGGGGTCTGGGGAGTCACCTTCATCGTAACCCTCGTAAATGCGGGAATAGCGCACAGTTTCATCAAGTGGTACGAGGGGCCCTCCGAGGCCTTTGACGGCCTCCGAGCTTCTATCCGGACCCTGCGACCGACCCTCACGGCGGCCGCGGTTGTGATCGTGGCAGTCGCGGGGGGGGCGGTATCGATGCACGCGGTGTCGGCTCGTCCCGTCGAACGCACTGTCCGCGTCGCTCTCATTCAGCAGGACACTGATCCGCACAAGAACGATTACGCAGCCACCTTCAAAACCCTCCGCGATCTCACCAACGAAGCGATGAAAGCCCATCCGAACCTCGTCGTCTGGTCGGAGACCGCGTTCGTACCGAACATCCGCAGATGGAGCGGCATGGACCCGAACAAGTACCCTCTCGCGAAGCTCGTCGATGAGTTTCTCTCCTACCAGAAGGGGCTACATACCTGGCTGGTTACCGGCAATGATGACTACACGGTCTCCCGGGATCAATTCGGCAACGAGGTTCGGAAAGACTACAATGCCGCGGTTCTCTTTTCCCCCGATGGCGAGCGAATGCAAACCTACCACAAGATACACCTCGTGCCTTTCACTGAGTATTTTCCCTACCAGAAGCAGCTCCCTTGGCTCTATCACCTGCTTCAGAGCTACGATGTCTACCTCTGGGAGCCGGGGACTCAGCATGTCGTCTTCGATACCCCTGACATCACCTTCTCGACCCCAATCTGTTTCGAGGACTCCTTCCCAAACGACGTACGTCAGTTCGTGACGAAGGGGGCGCAGGCGATCATCAACCTCTCCAACGACTACTGGTCGCTTTCGAAGGTTGAGGGCAAACAGCACTACATCAACAGCCTCTTCCGCGCCGTAGAGAATCGCCGTCCTCTTCTGCGGGCGACCGCCTCCGGGCTGACTGCCTACGTCAATCCTGAGGGTCGACTGATCGGCGAAGTTCCCTACTATACCCCCGACTACCTGATGGCCGACGTGAAGCTGCCGAAAGAGACAACTACGGTCTACACCAGGTTCGGTGACTGGTTCCCGCAGTTGATGCTCCTGCTCGTCTTCGGTGCCGCGGTGTACACGATAGTCGAGATGCGGCGGCAGAAGATCGCGGCGGAGGCGGCAAAACGCCATTCGAAATCGCGCAGAAAGAGGAAGAGAAGATAGCGATCGAAGGACGACCTACGCCTCAGGTTCGGGGGCGTCGAGGACGTAGAGCTTGCGGGGCCCCTTCGAGCGGGTGATCGTAGCCTTGTAGCTCATGCCGATCTTGACCGCGACTCGCTCCGAGGGCTTGTTCTCCGGCTCGACCAGAGCAACTATCCGGTCGAGGCCCATTTCCTTGAATGCATAGTCCCTGAGAGCCAGGGCGATCTCGGTCGCGTAGCCTTTGCCCCAGTGGTCGGAAGCGATCACGTAGACGAGCTCGATCTCCGTCTTTTCATCGATTTCCTTGTCGAGAAGACCGGAGTGCCCGATCACCCTGCCGGTCTTCTTGTCGACGACCGGCCATAGGTCATAGTCCTCGGCAAAGGGCGATTCGCCCGACTGTTCGAAGGACTCGCGGAGGGCCTCTTGGTCGCGAGGTCCGCCAAGATAGCGTGTGACCTCGGGATCGCTCCAGAGCGCCACGAGCGGTTCAACGTCCGATTCCTTCTGTCGTCGAAGGATGAGTCTCTTTGTCTCAAGGATAACCAACTTGTCTTTCACGTCACTGCAAGGATTTTAGTCCCGAATCTCCGGGTCTGTCGAGCCTCTCCTGGAAATTGTTGACTAACAGGCTAGTACACGGTTAAAATGTCTGATCAAACATGTACTGCACGGCAGTACCCGGGAGTGAGCTCATGCAAAAGAAATTCGGCTTGTTCCTGCTGAGTGCGCTATCACTCATCGGAGTTGCGAGCTGCGCTCGCGGCCCCGTCGTTCCAACCCCTCCAACAGTCCAGGTATCCGAGTTCCGTTCGACTCTGTTCGCCCCCGACTACGTCAGGTTCTACGGGCAGATCGTGATCAACAACGAGATGAGGGCCCCTCTCGATTTCCAGAAGGTCGACTACGGATTGAGCCTGTTCGACAAGGATCTGGTCGACCAGTCCTTCGCCGACATGAAACGTCTGCGGTCGCGGGGCCAGGAGACGGTCAACCTTCCGATGCGTATTCCGATGAAGAATATCCTCGATCAACACATAGCGATCCTCGCCGAAGGGAAGATGAAATTCACCTTTCGCGGATCCGTCTACCCCTCTGAGGCATCCGGCTTCGGGCCCATACCGTTTTCCCGGACTATCGAGATTCCAATTCCGAACATACCGAAGGTCACGTTTGCCGGAACGGCGGGGGTCCCTCTCACCCAGTCCTTCCGGGTGCAGGTCGGGATCGAGAACACCAACACCTTCCCGATGTCGATAAACAACATCGATACCTATCTGGACCTGAACGGGCAGAAGTACAAGATGTTGGGGACTCAGCAGTCTGTGGAGATTCAGCCGGGCAGCACAGGGACCGTCGAGCTCACGACCCAAACGAGCAAGACGGCCGCGCTCAGCATGGCGCTCAATCTAGCCGAGAACAATGCGATCAATCTGAAGATCGGGGGAAGCATCACCGCAGGAACTCCCTACGGCTACGTCTTTATCCCCGTCGAGATCGAGGGCAAGCCGAGCTCCAAGTGACCGCTATTGTGTCATATATCCGCCGTCGACGAGCAGCAGCTCACCGGTGATCATCGACGCGGCGTCGGAGGCAAGAAAGAGCACGGCGTCCACCACCTCCTTCGGCTGAGCGAATCGGCCGAGGGGAATCTTCGCTTTCATCGGATCACCCTTCGCAGGGTCGCCCCATACCTCGATCCCCATGGGTGTGAGAACCACGGTCGGGCCGACTGCGTTCACCCGAACGTTGCTCGGTCCGAGCTCGAGTGCCATGACTTTCGTCAGACCGTGAAGCCCAAACTTGCTTGCACAGTAGGCGGCGTGCTCAGTCAGGCCGGTGACGCTCGAGAGGCTGGCAACGTTCACGATCGAGCCCCGCTTCTTCTCGGCCATTCGCCGGGCGACGACCTTCGACACGAGGGCGGGAGCTCGCAGGTTGATGTCGAGGGTTTTGTCCCAATTCGACACTTCAAGATCGACGAGCCTTTCGGGAAAGCTCACGCCGGCGTTGTTGACCAGGATCGAAACCTCGTCGAATTCTCCGCAGAAGTGTTCGGCCATGGCGACCGCCTGGTCGGGGTCCGAGAGGTCGGCGGGGTAGACGGAGCACTTGCCGCCGCCTCCTTCCACCTCCTTCTTCAAGGACTCGAGATCCTCGCGACTGCGCCCCGTTGCGGCGATCGTGCAGCCGCACGCTCCGAGTGCAAGCGCAGTAGCGCGTCCGATCCCCTTCGTCGCTCCGGTGACGATGGCGATGTGGTCGTTGAAATCGAATGAAACCTTTGACACTACTTTCTCCTCATCGTAGTTCCGAGGTAACGGTGGGCACGGCTTGTACGCGCTGCTCTATTTGGCGACCTCGATTTGTACCTTGACACTGGTCGGCTTCGGGCTCACCGCGTAGTCATAGGCCTCGATGCTCTTCTCGAACGAATAGGTCTCTGTGATCAGCGGCTTCAGATCGATCTTTCCCGCACCCATCAGCGCGAGCGCGCGCGGATAGACGTGAGCGTAGCGGAAGATCGTCTTCACCGTCGCCTCTTTCGACTGTGCCTTCACGATGTCGAAGGGCACCGGCTCCACCGGCATCCCGATGTAGACCAGCGTTCCGCCGGGCTTCAGCATGTCGAGTGCCTGCGCGGTCGCTTTGGGGCTCCCGCTCGCCTCGAAGACGATGTCCGCACCCCATCCGCCGGTCAGCTCCTGCACGACCGCGACCGGGTCTTCCTTCTCGACATTCACCGCGCGCACCGGCCCGAGCTTCTTGGCCAGGTCGAGCTTCGGCTGCTTCACGTCGGTGACGACGATCGAGCTGCACCCTCCGGCGATCGCCGAAAGCACCGTTACCATGCCGATCGTTCCTGCACCGACCACCACCGCGAGATCACCCGGTTTGATCGAGGCCTTGTTGGCCGCGTGCATTCCCACTGCCAGTGGCTCCACCATTGCCCCCTCGCCAAAGCCCACGTTGTCGGGAAGCTTGAAGACGAAGTCGGCAGGATGTACGACGCTCGGACGCATTACTCCGTGGATAGGCGGAGTCGCCCAGAAGCGCACCGCAGGGTCGAGGTTGTACATGCCGAGCCGCGAGGCTCGGCTGTTGGGGTCCGGTACGCCGGGCTCCATGCAGACCCGATCTCCGACCTTTAGATTCTTCACCTCGGCTCCAACCTCTTCTATCACGCCGCTCGCCTCGTGACCGAGGATCATCGGGTCTCGCACGACGTAGGGGCCGATGCGTCCGTGGGTGTAGTAGTGGACGTCACTGCCGCAGATCCCGACGGTTCGCAGCGCGATGCGTACATCTCGTGGCCCGAGCTGCTCCTTAACCTCGATTTCGCGAATTGCGAGCTTCTCTACCGTTTCCAAAACCAGGGCTTCCATTGTTCCTCCCCCTGTCTCTTTCCTGATGAAAGCCATTATATGGGGCAGAGAGGGCCCTAACAAGTCGGAAGGCCATACCCAGCAGAGGAGGGCGGGACATCGAAGCTCTACGGTCTGTAGCTGGCGCCGAAGGTCAAGTATTGGAGAAAGAACGAGTTGCCGTTCGAGGGATATCCGAAGAGATTGTTGCCGAATGCCGCCGGGCTCAGGTTCGTCGTTACGCCGGCATTGATCGCCCATTGTGGGGATAGGTTGTAGCCGAACCCGGTAACGAACCGGATGAGCATGTAGAAAATCGAGGCGGAAGCGCCCGGGTTGAGAAAGACCTGGAAGGAGGCATTTTGATTGGAGCCGACCGCCTGGGACGAGACGTTCGTTACATAACCGTATCCGGCGTAGAGGTTTGCGGAAAAGGAGGCGAAGAGGGTCCCGAGCGAACGGTACTTGACCCCGATTCCCGGCAGCAGAAGCAGCGCTCGCGTCCACGGCCCCGGCAAGGTCGAGTTCGAGGGAGTTCCGAACGAAAGACGATCGCCGTAGTAGGTGAGGAGAGAGGCCTGCAAGCCGAGAGAGCGCGAGGAGAAGTAGACGAAGTTGAGAACTACCGGCGTAAGATCGAAACCGAAGTCGCCGCCGGGCGGAGCGTCGCCACCCCCCAACCGCGTGAAACCGAGTCCGTCGATGGAGAGCTCGATCGGCTTGGCGAACTTCTCGGCGAGCTGCACCCGTTGAACGAGCGCTTGATTTCCGGTTGCGCCCGAACCGCCTCCGACCTGCTCCACCTTCGGCTCCACGAATCCAAGGTGGGGCGCAAGGTCGACCGCCGTCTTTTCGATGAACCGTGCGAGGTCTGAGAAGTTGGAGCCGAGGAACGAAACCTTCTTGACCAATGCTCCCTTCTCGAGCAGCCGCACCTCTATCGATGGACCTGGGCTCGAAGCCGCCACCTCGATTACGGAGTTGGCTTTGTCTGCGCTGTCGACCCGGACGATCGGCTGCCTGGAGCTGATTGCGGTGTAGAGAAAGTCCGGAATCTGCTTGATCGCGGGCTCGTCCACATTTCCGACGACCACCGCAGGCGCGAAGTAGACACGACGCGGGATCTTGAGAGAGGAGGTCTCTTGCGAAAACGCCGGTAGCGCGCAGCAGAGCAGAAGCGCAATACCGATCAGTGCCCCGAGCCGCGACCTCATAGGCGTGTCCCCCAGTAGACCCCAAGAGCGACCTCCATGGGGTAGGAGACGGCGTTCGAGAAATCGAGGTTGAACCGGTATCCGAAGATTCCCAATCGCAGACCGACGCCGAGGTAGGTCGGGAGATCGGAGAGCTTCCGATAGGTGTAGATCTTGACTCCGGTCTCGAAATTGAGCCCGAGCAGCCAGAACGGGCCTACAGTCGTCGTAACCGTTTGCCCGGTGCTCGAGAACGATACTGCCGACTGCGGAGCGAAGTGGGCGGCAGCCTGCAGACCGAGGAAAACGTCACTCATGTACCCGTAGAAGTTCATGCGAGGACCAACGTAGACCGGGACCTCCACCTTCAGCTTATTCGCTGCGTCCGGGTAAAGAATGGGCATCGTCTCGACGTGCAGGCTAAGCTGGCCCGCGAGCGGGAGATCCATCCCGGCCTTGATGCCGACGCCGGGCCCGTTCGTCCGGTCATGGCGGTTTGTCGGGTCAGCCGGATCGACCACTTGATCAAAGACCCCGGCAAGATTCGGACCTACGGCGATGCTGTATTTCTTCTCGTTGCGCCTTCTGATGACGTCCTGTTCGTGGACGCGGGTATTGAATGTCACCTCCTGCGGGGTTATCACCCGTTCCTGGACGACCGATTGACCCACCTCCGGAAGGGCCTTCTCGACAGCGCTGCTCAGTTGAGCGCTCACCTTGTCGATCGAGTCGAAGATGCTGACACCGCCTTCCCCGTCGAAGAGCACGCTTGTCTTCACCAGCCGCGTCCGGGTGTCGTAGAGCGCCGCATGAATCAGTATGGACTGTTCGTTTGCCGAATAGTCGCCTGCTACGAATGCCTGCGCACCGGCCTTTTCCGCCGCGGCGAAGTCAGGGGCACGCGGATTTCGCGCCGCAGCATCGCCGCCGACCACGTCAACACCGGCGTGACGAAGGGCGACGCTGAGCGAGTTCGTAAGGACGCCCGCAAGGTTGTCGTACCGGCTTCCGCTGAGGTTGGCAAAGGGTTCAATCAATACCGGTATCCGCCCCGAGGCTCCGTTCGCCGCCGTGGACTCCGGGGCGGGTTTGAGCGTGAAGCTCTCCGTTCCTTTGCCTCCGACATTGATGAAGGAGGTGTGCGGCTCGTAGCCTTTCCGTTCGAGACGGACAAAGTGCTTCCCGGGTGCGAGTATGACCGACAGAGGGGTGTCGCCCCAGGCCTGCCCGTCGATGAGTATCTTCGCACCGGGAGGATTCGATTCGATCTCGACGCTGTAGTTCGTCGACACGTAATCGGAGAACGGGGAATAGGGTGCAAATCCGGATACGCGTCTACCCGCCCATTCGGCGACCTGCACGTAGTTTCGGAGGGCTGCAGCTGCGCGTCGCCTGTCGGCCGGTGAAGTCGGCACTACCCCGTAGTTGTTCGCGCCGGCCTGTCTGTCGGCCGCGGCAAACTTCCAGTTGGGCAGGACGATCGTCGACGACTCGACGCTGAGCTCGGCCTTCGGAAGATTTGTCACCGTGCGGGTCGCACCGCCTCGCCAGCGGATTGTGCGCGAGACAACGCGATATCGGCCGGGCGCGACCCGAAAGAAGTAGACCCCGTCACTCCCTCCGGTAAGACGGGTCTTGACCGACGTAGGACCGTCTATAACGACCTCGTCGGAGACCGGCGAGCTCGCCGAGTCGGTGGGAGGAGCGACGACGAGAACAAGAAGGGAGTTGTCGAGTGATTTCGGGCGGGGCAGAGTCGAACATCCGGCCAGCGCGACGAGGATCGCCAGGCCGCCGACAAAGAGGACACATCTTTTGGCTGGCGCGACTAACAGCTTCATCGGCAACGGCAGATTGTACGGGAATTGTTTTCATTAATCAACCGGGACTTCGACACTTGGAGAGGACTGCGAAGTGAGATAGACTCCACGGGTCCCGTAACGCACTAGACGAAAAGAGAAAGAACACAGAAATGCTCGTAACAATTCTACTAATTCTGCAAACAGTCGCCGCCGTGGGTCTCATCCTCGTCGGCAGCCTCGTCGAGGCCTACGGCTACGGCCTCTCTCTCGGAACTCGGTGGCCCTATCACGAAAACATCTTCGGACTGGCGGCCAAAGGCGATCCCGAGGCCTGGCATCGCATCATCGCGACCACCCTTGGAGTGAACGCCGTCATTCTCGCGATCCTCGCTCACGACACGAACACTTTTTCAGGGCTCGCGCTGATCGCCGCAACCGCGATTCTCGGAGCAGCTACGTTGAATGTACTGGCCGGGAAAGCCCCCGCATTTCTGCACGGGTTCCACGGGCTGCTTGCCTACGCAACCTTCTTAAGCTATCTCTCCGAGCTTCAGCCGGGGGCGCCATCGGTCTGGTCCATGATGGACGGCTTGGTCCCGCTGCATGCGTTGCTTCTCATGATATTTCTCGGCGGCATGGTCACCGGGCAGCGAGGCTACCAGAAGGCGATTGGGGCGTTTGTCGTGCCTCGCAGCACCGGCCAATGGGTTTTCGCAATACATTTCCTCGTCTGGCTGCTTCTTGTCTTGACGCTCGCCTACTATGTGCAAAGCTACAGCCTTGCGCTCGTTCTTGTGCTGGTGCAGGCAGCGGTTGGTTTGATGCTCTATCAATCCGTCAACGCAAATCCGGCCAAACCGGGAATTCTCGCAGTATTTCACCAGGGGATGGCCATGCTGATTCTCCTATCGATTTTCTTCGGGTGGAGAGTCACGGTACCGTTCCTGGGATGATACCGGCGCCTCGATTGGAGCGGACGGCGGTCTTGCTCTGCCTGGCCGTCTTGTGCGCGCTCGCGGCACCACCAACTCTTGCCGCAGAGACCTTCCCGTCGATTCAGGCAAACAGTCTCGGAGGCGAGGAGCTCTCACTCCCAGGGGGCCTGTCCGCAACGGCCGCACTGCTCGTCATCGGATTCACCCAAACCTCAGAGCAGCAGACCGTTGTATGGCGAAAGAAAGCCGATAGTGAGTTCTTCGCGGATCCGTGCCGGCGTCCCCAAGTCTCGATGGCCGCATTTCCTGGTCGTGGCGCGGGATGAGGAGCTCTGGAAAAAGGCGGTCAATTGGCGGGGGGGCGGGCGCGCCTACATTCTTCTTCTCGACCGCCAGGGGGAGATCGTATGGCGTGCGAGCGGCCGTTATTCCGACTCAGAGATGAGCTCCCTCCGTCGGGCGATTGCGGAGCTGCCCGGATAGCCCGCCGGGGGGAAGACCGCGCCCGTCAGACTATTGTTTCGCTCGGAGGTACTGTTTCGGCCACCGAACCTCCCCGCCCAGCTCAGCAGCGGCTCGGAGCGGCCAGTAGGGATCTCTCAAGAGTTGCCTTGCGAGCAACACGATATCGGCCTGCCTGGTCCGAATGATGTGGTCGGCCTGCTGGGGTGAGGTAATCATTCCCACCGCGCCTGTCGCGATCTCGGCCTGCGCTCGGATCTTTTCCGCGAAGCGGGTCTGGTACCCGGGGCCAAACGGGATTCT
>Ga0315535_1000194_pt1 | contig 41384 bp, 40 predicted proteins | sample SalMarSW160220MG_2_FD_203092 | JGI IMG/M metagenome (GOLD analysis project Ga0315535, IMG submission 203092) | Salt marsh sediment microbial communities from the Plum Island Ecosystem LTER, Massachusetts, United States - Salt Marsh Sediment SW1602-20 ... | reverse complement strand
ATTTGATTGACTCAAGTCACAGTTGTTGGTAAACTTAAAAATCTGACGCGGGGTGGAGCAGTCCGGTAGCTCGTCGGGCTCATAACCCGAAGGTCGTTGGTTCGAATCCAGCCCCCGCTACCAAGAATATCAAGGACTTACACTATTTCGGTGTAGGTCCTTTTTTATGGTGGGCTACATTTTTTCAATGAAATGCCTTTTTGTCCAACCTCTTTTGGACAGGATAATCCCCCTTTCAGCGGAAGCACGATTTATTTTCATGATGATGTTAAGATGTCTTTCCGGCGAAAGCCGGAATCCAGGATAAATACGGCGGGATCAGAGCCTAACTCTTGCTCTAAAACAACTTTCAGATGCCGAGTTGCTTCTTTATCAATTCACATAAAGTTTCTTTGATTTCCGCATGCCTTGGTACGGGCGACTTTCTGCCGTTTGTAGGATTCTCGTACATGTCATGTCTTTTGCCATGGCGTTTCAAAAAACATCCGGCATCAACAAGCTGACGAATAAGGTCTTTACGTTTCAAATACTGACCTCTATCTCTTTCGATTGTGACGCCACATGGGAAACTACCGGCATATCTTCGATCGTTAGACGATAAGCATCTCTAATATTTTCCTCTAATTCTTCCAGGGTTTCACCTTGGCTGAACACGCCCGGCACCTCTTTCAGCATACCGACGTACCAATCATCATCAAGCCAGTATTCCAGGGTGAAATTCTTTGCCATTTGTTTTCTCCCTTTCCATTTTGTGAGTCGTTGTATAGATTATAAAACATCATGTCGAATAAATAAAGCACCTCTTTAGGCATGAACCGCATGCTCCAAAGTCAAAATGTCATTTAGACCAATTCTCCGAAAGGTCGAATTCGTTTTTGAGCACATTCATCTTGTGTTGGATAGATCTGTATAAATGATTCTTGTCTTTCCATTCTTTTGACACCGCCCACTTGAACGTGAGGTAGTGTTTGTTAAGGTTTATGATTTCCACGTTTTCACCGAATTTCTGAAGGACGGGCCTCCACCCCCGTCCTTTCTGTTTTTGTTCGATTCCCTTCTTATTTCTCCATTGCCTTCTCCGCCGCCACTTTCAGGACGAAACCCTTTTTTTGATATTCATCTATTTTCGTAATCAGGCTGATGTCGTCTCGGGTAAATCTCCGGTGATGGCGGGTGCCGACAGGGATCCACTCAACTTGCGGCAGCAATCCTTTGTCGTGCCATCCCCTGATGCGATTTTTACTGACCCCGGTCATTTCTGAAACCGATGAAATACTGAATGTTTCGTTTTCCATGTTTTTGACCTCCCTTATGTTTGATATGAGGGAAAGCATTCATGTCCCTCTACCTATTGAAAGGTTGGATAAATAGGGTGCGGGTCATAATGTTGAGGTGCAGGGGATGGGGAGATTTCTTTCCCAAAATGGGGCTTGAAATCAAGGCGGGGTTATTGAGCTGGCATAGGTAGCGGCACCACGTCTGATGCCGTGTGATTTATGCGGAGAAAAAAGCCTGTAGAACCTTACTGCCTGCTATCGGTCAGATGGTGATCACTTTCCCTTATGAACCCCTCTTCAAAATCTTCGATATGGTTGAAGGTTGCCATACCGCATTACCTCTCTTCGTCTTGTGTCCCTCACTTTCCAGCTCTTGACATATTTTCCTGAGTGAGTATCCGTCATTGTTGAGCCTGCGTATGGTCTTGATTACCCTTTGCTCGGTGTCGTTCTCTATCAAAATTCCGGCGGGGGTAAGATCATAGCCATAAGGGACATCCCCTCCTGTTTTCTCATTACGAGACCTCTTGTGCGATAAGGCCGCCTTTGTTCTCTCGCCTATAATGCGCCTCTCCATCTCTGCCAGCGCCGCCGTCAATGTGAAAAAGAACCTCCCCATAGCGCACTGTGTATCCAGGGTCTCTTCTATTGAATGGAACGAAACGCCCCACTTTTCGAACAACTTGGTTGTCTCCAGTGCGTCCGTCGTGGATCGAAAGATCCTGTCCAGTTTATAGACGACTATGGCATCGACCTGTTTTTTACGAGCAAGGTTGAGAACCCGATACAGAGACTTGGGACTTGAGAAAATCGAAACACTCCCGCCGAACCTCGGGCGATTCCCTTGAGAGCTCTAAGATCAGATCCGTTAAGACTTTATGGGGGGCAGCCGCAAGCAGCTCGACCAGGGCATCTCCCTTTTTTGGTTTCTTCTTCATATATCACCTTCCTTATAACGGTTTCCCCAGATCATGAATTCGTGTGGGTGTCTGTCGGTCCAAGGTAATGCCGGCAGCCGCGATGAACCGTCACAAGATGTTGGGCTCCATTTCGAGCAGTCTGATTCTCAATAAATAGAGTTTTTCAGCGTGGAGGTGGCTCGCCTGCCGCATGCTCCCAACAAGGGACGGCAGATGGTCAGATACTTTGGGTACTACAGTAACGTAGCCCAGGGCAAGAGGAAAAAAGGGAGGGCGATGCGATGCGGCTTTATCCCACCGCTGAAACCAGAGAGCTCATACGAGGCACCGGGGATCGCTTTTTCAAGCTTGACTGTTGACCTGTTTGTGGACTATATTGAGTCATATTTAAAAGGAGAGGAGCCCTTATGAAACTATCAAGTCAGATCAGGTCCATCAGCTACCTGAAAGCCCATGCTGCTGAAATCGTAAGAAATCTTTCAAAACAGCAGGAGCCACTCATCATCACCCAGAATGGGGAAGCCAAAGTGGTCATACAAGACATCGAAAGCTACGAGCAAACCCAGCGAACTATTGCTCTTTTGAAAATCCTGTCACTCGGAATACATCAGATTGAGGAGGGCAAGGTTTTGCCCGCTGAGGATGTGATAAAGGGACTTCGGGAACGGCGGGAGAATCGGTGATGCCGTTCGGGGTTTTGCTGACCAGAGATGCGGCACGTGATCTTAACGAGCTCTATGATTACATCGCTCTTCATGATTCACCTCGAAAAGCGGACCACGTGCTAAGCGAGATCGAGAAAGTCTTCTCCACGTTATCCGAATTCCCCGGGCGAGGTGTCTGTCCCGAAGAACTGCTAAGTCTGGGAATTCGAGAATACCGCGAGGTATTTTTCAAACCCTATCGAATCGTTTACCGGGTGATGGAGAAGAACGTCTATGTTCTCTTGATTGCGGATGGCCATCGTGACATGCAGTCCCTGCTGCAGCGACGCTTATTAGACGCCTGATGCAGCGTGCTGCACGATGGCGTGTCATTGTAGACCTTGAAATGACTTCGCCTTCGCCGATTAAACGAAACTCAGATACGTCTGGTTTTTCCTCGGGCATTTTCCTTCAGCGCATCATCCCCCATCGCCTCTAGAACATCCTCAGACGCTGCAAGTGTGGTTTCTCTCCTCTTCTCCGATTCAAGCTCCTCAAGTTCTCGCCGTGCCAGAATAACGGATGTGGAAGGTGGGCGGATCAGCCGAAGCAATCTCGGAAACAGGGATTTCTTCATTGAAGAAAACTGAAAGATGGATTACACTTAATGACACGTTTTTATAATTAAAGGGAGTATGCTATGGATATTTCATTACCCCTCGATAAAATGACCAGGCTGGACAAGATAGCTATAATGGAGAGACTTTGGGAAGATCTCTGTCGCGACCCCGAATCCATTCCCTCACCTGAGTGGCACAAAGATATCTTGGAGGCAAGAGAAAGAGAGGTTAGCGAAGGCAAGGCAAAATTCACCTCCTTTGATCGGTCAAAGAAAAGGATCAGAGACCAGAGTAGATGAGAATCGAACTCCTTGATTCTGCAGAGAAGGATTTGGGCAATGGATTTCTTATCACTTGATACTATAAAACAGGTCCAAACCGGATGCTGCGTGCTGCAATTTTTTATCATTTGTCCACAATGGCATCCCGGCCAATTTCGCTGACGCTAATAAATGTACATCGACGAAACCTATTCCTGTTCCATATAGTTGGTTCTGCTCAACAAAATACAGATATTCATCCAAATTGATGGCTGGGGCCAAAGGAAGGGATCGGAGCAACTTTAGGATCTCGGCCCGGTTGCTAATATTAGCGCAAGCAAGCTCCCCAATAATGAAAGAGTGACAAGCAACCTCCGCATCCATAAGAAGCTTCGAGAGGTGATGCTCTCCACGCCGAAAATGATTAACCCAGACTGATGTATCAACGAGCACCATGGTTATGATGTCTTTGGTCGGCGGCGCGGAATTGGGCCCAGATTCCTTTCCGAGCAACCTAATTGGGCTAACCGTTTGCTGCTTTCCCGTGCAATCAAAGCTTCCAGACCGAGTCGAACAAGGGCCGTCTTTTCATTGATCCCCGTCAACTGGGACGCTTTTTTCAGTATTTGATCATCTATGTTTAATGTCGTTCTCATATGTATCAAGATGTATCATTCATGCATATATGTCAAGGATATTATTTCCATCAAGATATGTGAGGGCATTTTGGAGGCAGATTCGCATCATCAGACATCATTTGATTCATGGCATCGGGAAAATACCAGTATCCCCAATTATTGTGCGCGAATCTGATCACAAAAATCGGACTTTTTTGGTGTCCATATTGGTGGCTATCGGCGGAAATCTGGTGTCCATATTGGTGGTTAACAGCGGTGTCTTTTATTATCTGTTATTATCGCTCTTTATAGTATAACGATTGGACATCATTAATATTATTATCGTTTACTATCTTTACGTATTTCTTCGTAAAAACCTTCCTGATCGCGCTCATAATCCGAAGGTCGGTGGTTCGAATCCAGCCCCCGCTACCAAGCAAAACCAAGGGCCCAGGTGTTTTCCTGAGCCCTTTCTTTATGCACTGAAAAATCCATCAGCTCTTCATCTCGTCCAGCACCGTTCGAATAATCTTGGAAGTCCCAAACTTCGTGCTCCTCTTGAAAAGGAAAAATTCCTTACGAAATCCTTAAAGAAAAGCTACAATGATCTCAGATCCGGGAAACGCGGCCCCGAACCTCATAATTTACACCCGGCAAAATCGGCTAACAAGCTTATCGCCGCGGATTTGCGTATTGTTATGTGGGGAAATTTTTGAAATGGATTTCAGAAAACACTCGTTCAAGATTTTGGAAGCCCTTGCCCTCCCGGTTCTGGTGATCGATCGGGACTATCGTGTAATGGGCGCAAACAGAGCTGCCTGCAGGCTATTTTGCTTATCCACAGAAGACATTGTGGGCCGGCAGTGCTTCAAGATAGCTCATCAGCTTGATCGGCCATGCTGGCACGAGGGAACAGGCTGCCCTGCTAAAACCGCCTTTGAACTCAGAGAGCAAACAAGGGTTATTCATGAACACAGTCATGGGGGAAAGACCATATTTGAAGAGGTCACGGCTTCACCGGTTTTCGACGATAACGGGGAGGTAGAGTTCGTTGTTGAAGAGTTGAACAACGTAACCGAGCTGATACAATCCAAAGAAATAGCCGGCCACTTAAGAAAAGACATAAAAACCCTACAGGGATTGCTTCCTATTTGTTCACGGTGCAAAGATATTCGAGATGAGGAAGGGTACTGGAATCAGATCGAGAATTATATCTCCGATCACGCAGAAGTTCATTTCAGCCACAGTCTCTGTGAAAAATGCACCGAAGAGCTATATGGTCAGGAGAAGTGGTACATAAAAATGAAAAAGAAAAGGGAGAACAGGGACAAAGAAAGTTAGCAGCGCGCTTCACCAGGCAGCAAGGACCGCGTTCGTTCTCCCTTCGGCGCTCTTCAATGGATAGTCAAAGACACAATCCGGTTCAAGCAGCCCCGGAGATAATGAATCAGGCAACCCTCTTCTCGACGATTTCGTCAACACTGATACCCAGGCTGGTGAGTTCCCGGAAGCAGTATTGGCGAGCCTCGGCATGGAGTTGTTCCGGAACGAACAGCCCCTTTTCAGCAAACACATCCTCCACCATCATTTTCAGGAAGACCGCAGCGCACTGACCCGTGAGATAGGCCTCATGGCTCAGGCCGGACGTCGCGAAAGCCTCCACCAGCCCCGGCGCGTTGACGTAGGAGTCGATGGTGACCGGCTTGCCTTGTTGCATACCCTTAACGCGAACCAGGAAGGCGCCCTCTTCTTTTTCCAGACCTTCATCAAGGATGGCCTTGATTTCGTCCGGGAATTTGGGTGCCGGGGGGCACAATTTCAGAGCCAGGTCCAGCGGCGCAATGTCGGCGCCGTTGACGGTTACCGCTTCGTTCGAAAGCAGTCCCATGTTATACAGCGATTCGGAAAGCTCAATGTGCGGGCCGCCGTATTTGAATTCCACGTTTTTGACGCCTTTGAGCACCTTGTCGGCCAGCAATCCCATAGTCACCGGCTCATCATGCTCATGGTCGACCATGCGCACCCCCCCGTCGATCCCCCTGAATTTCATCTTCACCGGGCGGCTAAACGGCACATCGGTGACAATCTTGCCGTTTTCAAACCGGAATGTGGAATAGGCCATGTCCGTCAGGGCAACTTCCGGCGACCACCAGAAAGGGGTAAACCGCCTGGCCCACACCCCCTCGTAAACATAAATGCCGATTTGATCACAGGATTCCAGTTTCTCCGCGGATTCCCTGGCAATGATATTGGCAAGCCCAGGCGATGAACCGCACCCGACCAGGGCCGTAAGTCCCTTTTTCCTGAATTTTTCGTGCCATTCCGAAAATATCAGCCGGTAGCTTTCCACAAACCCTATTGCTTCCATGGGACCGGCCATATCCATGTAAGAGGCATTCACCGCAAGCGCCGTTTCCATGATTGTGAGGTCAAACTCGAGAGGCAGACCGTTGACCACCAGGTCGCAGCCTGCAGCAGCATTTATCACATTGGTTGCTTCGCGGGCATCCACAGACAGTGCCTTCGCTTTTTTCAGGGACGCAGCCAGTTTCCGGGCGGCCGCACTGTCATAATCCGCGCATATGATTTCCGATACGCCCGGATGTTCATCCAGCCGTTTGGCAATGGTACTTCCCTGGGCGCCGACGCCGATAATAAATATCTTTTTCATACACTGCTCCTTTCAATATTTCACAGGTGTACTGATTTACAATCCCGCATCCCGGAATACTGTCCGGCCTTCGAAGAGCGTCATGAGCACTCTTGTGCCGGCGATTTCCGATACGGGCAGTTCAAACAGATTGTTCTCAAGCACCACAAGGTCGGCCTTCTTGCCGGCCTGGATGGATCCTGTCTCGTTTTCAAGAAAATTGGCATACGCCCCGTTGATGGTAAAAGCGGCGATCATATCAGCCAGGGACATTCGCTCTTCAGGCCCCAGGATCTCGCTGGGATCCGTTTCACCCGGCAGACAGCGCGTCACTCCCATCTGGATGCCTTCCAGCGGCGGGCTGGGAACCTGCACGGGATAATCGCTGGCTGCGGCAAGCGTTACACCGGCGTTCATGAAGCTTTTCATGGGATATTCTTTTTCCGCCCGTTCCCGCCCCAGGTATTTTACCTCGAGCTCCCGAAAATACTCTCCTTTTACGTGCCAGAACGGCTGGGGGACCCCTATGACGCCCAGGGCGGCGAAACGCGAAATATCTCCATAATCCACGACATGCAGGTGGGTCATCAGGTGTCTTGCGTCCCGCTGACCGTTTTGGCGACGGGCATATGCCAGTGCATCGAGCGCCATGCGCACGGCCGCGTCGCCGATCGCATGGATGTGAATCTGTAGTTTCTCCCGGTCAAGCGCCTCGAAAAGCGCATTGAGGCCTTGCTGCCGCCACAGCGGGGCACCTCTGAAATCGGGCCGATGCGCATAGGGCGACAGCAGGTAGGCCGTACCGCCCTCCACGACCCCGTCCACAAACACTTTCGCGCCGGCAACCTGAAAGAGCGGATGAGTGTGCCCGGCGCAGGCGGCGGCCAATTGCGGCACCTGGGGGACGCCTTTTGCGGGATCGGCAAGCAGAGAGCCCCGCACGCGCAGGGTCAGCTCTCCGTTCTCCGCCAGTTGTTCATAGGCAACCATATTGTTCCGGGCGGCGCCAAACCCCAAGAGCATGCCTTCGCTGTCGGGAAATAGGAGCAGGGGGTCATGCACGGTGGTAATGCCGACCCGGGCGGCTTCCGCCGCAAAGATGCGAATGGAATCCTTTACCTGCGCAACCGTATACGGCGGCAGCATATTTTGAATCAGGTCATTGGCGTTTTCACGGAATGTCCCGCTGGGTTCCCGGGTCGCAGGATCTCTTTCAATCACACCGCCTGTCGGATCGGGCGTGTCTTTGGTAACGCCCGCGATTTCAAGGGCCCTGCTGTTGACCCAGATCGAATGACCGTCATTGGAATGCAGGGATACCGGGCGGTCGGCAACGACAGCGTCCAAATCCCCTTTGCACGGCCCCGCGGGCGGAAAAGCAATATTGTCCCAACCGCTGCCGTAAATCACCTCGAGGTCCGGACGGTGTGCGGCAAATTTCTGCAGCGCCGCCTGGTAGTCCGCCAGTGATTTCAGACCATGCAGGTTTAACGTCTTTTTTTCATCAAACGCGGAGGAGGCGTGTGCGTGGCTGTCGATAAATCCCGGCAGCACCATTTTGCCGCCCAGATCGATGACTTCGGTATTGGGACCGATATAGGCTGAAGCCCCTGCGTCGCTTCCAACGAAAATGATGCCCCTACCGCTTACTGCCACGGCTGCGGCCTGGCCGCGGCGCGAGTCCACCGTGTAGACAGCACCGTTTTTCAAGACCAGTTCGGCCTGTTTTTGCATGGTTGACACCTTTCCTTGCAGATGTTCAAACGCTGATAGAGCTTTCGAATTCCTTTTCTACCTCGGCCAGCGTGTCATCCAGCCTGGCAATGACGGTATCCATGGTTTCGTAGCTGATAATTCCCGGTGGTTCGATGCGGTTGACTTTAGCGTTATTGAGGGTTCCGCCGGTGACAATCCCGCGCTTAAAAAGGCCTTTGGATACCGCCCAGCCGATCTCCGGTGTGGGGTATTCAAGGCCGATCAAGAGTCCCTTGCCTCTGACATCCACCAGGATCGAATATTTCTTCTGCAGCAACCGCAGCTTCTGCATCAGGTAATCGCCCTTTTCTCTGATCCGGGCCGGCAGGTCGTTTTCTATGGTATACTTTAGTGCGGCAATGGCGGCTGCGCAGGCCAGGGGATTGCCGCCGAAGGTGGGCGAGCCCAAAATCCACGGGTTGTCCTGCAACTGCTGGATCCAGAGGTGAGGCCGGGCGATGATGCCCGTGATGGGCATCACTCCGCCGCCAAAGGCTTTGCCGAAGGTGAGAATGTCCGGGACCACCCCGTAACTTTCACAGGCCCATAGGGCGCCCGTGCGTCCCATGCCGGTCTGGATTTCATCGACAATGAGAAAAACACCGTAGGCGTCACAGATGGCCCGCAATTTTTGCAGGTAATCATCCGGCGGCAGGACGATGCCCGCTTCTCCCTGAATCGGCTCAACAATCATGGCGGCCACGGTTTCTCCGACCTCGATGAGGTTCTTGATGGCCGTCTCGGCCGCCGCGGCATTGCCGAACTGTACATGCTGGACGCCCTGGATCATGGGCAGATACGGATGGCGGTAGGCAGCCTTGCCGGTGACAGATACCGCTCCAAAGGACTTGCCGTGAAAGCCGTTGACTGTCGATATGAAATAATGCTTGCCCGAAGCCAGTCGAGCGAGTTTAAGCGCCATTTCGTTGGCTTCAGCGCCGCCGTTGCAAAAGAAAGCATACTTCAGATCCCCGGGAGCGCACATGGACAGCAGTTTGGCAAGGTACCCCCGCAACGGGTCCACCAGTTCCTGGCTGTGCAGGGCGTAGCGGTTCAGCTGGGCCTGGACGGTCTTGACGATTTCCGGATTGCGATGACCGGCCGTGTAAATTCCGAATCCGCCCAGGCAGTCGATAAACTCGGTGCCGTGGGTATCTCTAAAGGTTTCCTGGGAGTCTTCCCATTCCACGAAGGTGGCATCCGTGGAGACGGATTTGCGGTATTTCAGCCATCCCGGATTGACATATTCGTTAAAGTTTTCAATGGAGTCCCGGACAATCCGGTCTTTGTCCTCCGAAGTTAATTCCGGCTTCAGAATGAAATCCAGGATCCTGCTTGCTTCTTTGAGAGTGTTTTCTCTGAAATCGCTCATAAATCTCCTCGTACCATAAAAAATCCAATGTCTCCCTATCCCTTTTCGCCTCGGTCTTACAGTCTCTTTCGGGAATGGTGGAAGTGGAAACCCCTCGTCTTGCAGTCGGGGGTTGTTCGGCTTAACCCTGTGCCTCGGGTATGGGAAAAGAATATATGAAAAATAATGTGTTTTGTCAATAAATTTCTTGACAATATTATCGGATTCCATTAATATACCGCTAAAAAAAAGTGGAAAATGAGAATACATTGAACCGCAAAAACGCGCCAACCAGGAAAAACGCCGGTCCCAGCGAACGGCTCGATCCCACCGACTGCCGCATGGTGCGGCTGCTTCAGAAAGACGGCAGGATGCCTGTTGCCGTCATGGCAAAAAAGCTGCAGGTTTCAGAAACTACTGTTCGCACCCGTTTGAAACGGCTGATGGATGACGAGGCGATCAAGATTGTCGCGGTCAGCAATCCTTTAAAGCTTGGATTTGAAATCATCGGGAACCTGAAGATCCGCATGGATCTGAAGAAAAAAGATGCAGTCTTGAAAGAGCTGTACGATATTCCGGCGCTGAACTATGTGGCGCTGACCACAGGGGGCACTGATATCGACGCGGAATTTATTGCGGGCTCTCTGGCCGAATTCAAGTCCCTGATTTTTGAAAAGATCAGTACGATCGACGGCATCAATTCCATCGAGACTTCCCTGATTGTGGAGATCGTGAAGGACACCTGGGATTGGGGAACGGCCTGGGGCTGAAGCCGTCCGGTCCACTGAGAAGGAACCGCTGTTCTCGTCCGGCTCCTGCCGCGGGAGTGTCACTGGTCGGATGATAGTCTGAGGCCTGTTGTCAAAAGAAGATTGATCTGTTTAGGAATGGAAACCAGTGAAGGAGGCAATTGATTTATGATGAAGAACGTGATGATTATCGGTGCCGGCGCCCAGGGAAACGTGATCAGCGGCGTGCTTTCGCAGGCGGATGATGTGGGCGCCATTCTCCTGGGCGACATCGATGTGGACCGGGCCGGCGAAGTGGCCGAATTTGTGGGTTCGAAGAAGATTGCGGTCAAACGCATTGATGCCGCCAATGTCCAGGAGATGACGACAGAAATGATCCAGGGTGCTTGCGACCTCGTGGTCAATGCGACCCTGCCTGCGTTCAACCGCTCGATTTTGCAGGCCTGCGTTCGGGCCAAGACGGACTACCTGGACATGGCCTCGAACGAGATGCTGGAAAGTAAGACCGGGGAGAAGATCCAGGAAGAATTTCTGGTGGAACAGTTTGACTTTGCCGAAGACTTCGCATCTGCAGGCCGGAAAGCCCTGATTCTTGCCGGCGGCGACTCCGGGCTCGTCAACATCATGGCCAGGGAAGCGGTTGACAGACTGGATGAAGTCGATTATATCGGCATCAAGGACTACGGCATCATCGAATGTACAGAGCCCGTGGCCTTGTGGTCCTTAGCTACCTACCTGGAAGATTGTGCCAGCCAGGGTGTTTACTGGGAAGACGGTCGCTATAAATATGCGCCGATCTTTTCCGGAGAGGAAGAATACTATTTTCCACCTCCGCTGGACCACTGGGGGAAGGTGTATTATCACACCCACGAAGAGCCTGTAACCATCCCCAAATTTATCGGCAAGCCGGTGAAGTACTGCGATTTCAAACTGGGTGATCCGGACAGCCAGATGTGGCGATATTTGATCGAGGGCCTGGGATGGATGGAGACGGGACCGGTGGAAGTGAAGGGCGCCAAGGTAATCCCGCGGGACGTGCTCTTGAAGAAGATCCCGCCGACCCTGTCCCCGAAGAGATGCGTGGAACTGGTGAAGAATAAACAAATCATGAGCCGACTTCAACTGGCTGTGGATGTAAAAGGGAAGAAAGACGGCCGGTGCCGGCATTACAAAATGTGGACCGCAAGCCCCAATATCGTCCAGGCCTGCGGAAGAATTCCGGGGACCAATGACGTTTCCTGGATCACCTCTGTGCCCGCCTCGATTTTATCGCTTATGCTCTTGCGCGGCCAAATTAAACATACAGGAGTGTTTCCCTGTGAAGTCCTGGGTAAAGAAGAAAGAGACATCTTTTTTGCCGGAGTAAAGAGCTGGGATATCAACATTCACGTTCAGGAAAATTCACAAATTTAGGGAGGGGAAAAATGGAGAAGAAAAATCTGGGGACCACGTTTAGAGTTGCGGCTTTGTTTTTTTGTGTATCTGTTTTCCTGCTTCTGTTTTCACCGGCGGTCCATGCCAAAGTCAGGTTCAATGTCGGCTTTACCGCGGATTGGGCCATAGAAAGTCCGCGAATCAGCGAAAACTGGCAGTATACGGAAATGGGGTCCGTGTTCTGGCCGATTATCTACGATCAGCTGTGGGCCATGGGGCCCGCCCCGGATTACAAACCTGTGCCCCGGCTGGCCACTCGCTGGGAAACGAAGGACCGGAAAACCTGGCGGTTTTATCTTCGGAAGAACGCCCGGTTTTCCGACGGCAAACCGGTGACCGCCCGGGACGTGGAATTTTCATTGACCTATGTGCCGCAGAACGTGGAGTCGTATAATGTCCCGGATGTGCAGTGCGAATCAATCAAGGTTATCGACGATTATACCATTGAATTTACCCTGAAAAACAAACTGGGAGGAGATTATCCGCCGGCCTACTGGTTTCCGATCGTGCCCAAGCATATCTGGGAACCGTATAAGAAAGACATGAAATCGTTCGCCAACGAAAAGGCGATCGGATCCGGTCCCTACAAACTCAAGGAGTTTAAATCAAAACAGTACGTGTGGTTTGTGGTCAACAAGGATTTCTGGGGAAAAAAGCCGGCGGTGGACGAACTGGTGTACAAGTGTTACGGCAGCCGGGAGGCCCTCAACATGGCTCTGAAAAAAGGCGACGTGGAAATGATCGGCTACAGCGGAATCAATCCCGTCAATCTCCCCGAGTTTGAAAAGGCAAAAAACATCAAAGTGATCATCTCGCCGGGGATCGGCTTGATCTGGCTGACCTTTAACCTGCATAAGGCAACCCCCATTCAGGACCTCAGCATCAGAAAGGCCTGCATGGAGGGCATCGATCTGGACCGGATCATCAAACTGGGCTATCTGGGATATGCAAAAAAGGTCAACAGCTTCATCTATCCGGAGATGCCCGAATACGATCCCAATCTGCCCATGTGGCACTATGACCCGAAAGCGGCGGAAAAGACGCTCGAACAGGCGGGCTATGTGGACAAAGACAAAGATGGGATCCGAAATGACCCGAAGACCGGCAAGAACCTGACCTTTGATTTGATGGTTCCCTCTGACTGGACCACCGAAGTCAAACTGGCCACCCTGATCAAACAGCAGCTTGCGGAAGTCGGCATCGGTATTTCGCTCAAGACCCTGGACCTGGATACCTACTATGATTTTATTTATGCGCCCAAGGAAGACAAGTGGGACATTGCCATCGGGGAAGAAGAACCGGGGCCGTTAGCAGAGTGGATCTGGGAGATGTCCCGAAGTTACAACGCTGGCGGGGAGGGCTGGAACCAGGCCTACTATAACAACCCCAAGTTTGACACTCTGCTCAACGAACTGCTTTCAGAAACGGACATGGCCAAAAGAAAACAGATCTCATTCCAAATGCAGGAAATTATCGCGAAGGATTTGCCGTATGCGGTCATCCTCCGTCCTGACATGATTGACCCGGTGCGGACCGATAAATTTGAAGGGTATGTGCAGACCATGGGTGGCGTGATTACCTGGATTAACCCGTGGACGCTGTTTGACATCAAACCTAAGAAGTAACCGGGAATCTGGAGAGGTTCCCATTTTCAGGGTGTCCGGAGGCGGTGTGGCCGGCCGATGGGGCCGAACAGCGCCCGGATGCCCGCCGCCGTACATTCCGGGCAGAATCGGCTCCATGCCAGATGCAGGCGCTGGAGAGTAGAGAGTGAAATTAGCGCGGTTTACATTTCGCAAGGCAACTGCGGCCATTTTGACCATCTTTATCATTTTGAGCGTCAATTTTGTCATCTTCCGGATGGCTCCCGGCGATCCGGTGCGCATGATGTTCAAAGATCCCCGGATCAGCGCGAAGCAGCTTGAACGGCAGCGCGAGAAATTCGGCCTGGACAAGCCGCTGGGAGGACAGTTCCTCGCCTATCTCAACCAGCTGGCACGCGGAGATCTGGGTATATCCTTCTGGCAAAAGAGACCCGTCACTGAAGTCATAGCTCAACGGATACCCAATACTTTGATGCTGGTGCTGACCGCCCTGACCATATCGACCATCCTGGGGATCATTCTGGGCGCTCTGGCCGGCTGGGTGAGCGGCACCAAACTCGACACCTTCATCCTGAGCGCCTCCATAACGCTGTATTCGATTCCCGCGTTTGCCATGGGCATCATTCTTTTGCTCGTGTTTTCCTACTACATTTCGGTGTTTCCCCTGGGCGGCATTGTCACCCCGGCCTCAGGCTACACCGGATTTGCCTACGTCAAAGATGTCCTGTGGCACATGTGTCTGCCTGCCTTCTCCATCATTCTGTGGTATATCGGCGAGTATGTGATTTTGACCCGTTCTTCCATGCTGGATGTACTGGGTCAGGATTATATTACCACCGCCCGTGCCAAGGGAATCAAAGAATCGCGCGTTCTCAGAAAGCATGCCTTGCGAAATGCGCTGCTGCCGGTGATAACGCTGGCGGGCATAAACGTGGGTTTTGCCGTGGCCGGCGTGATCGAAGCCGAGACCGTCTTTTCCTGGCCCGGAGTCGGCAAACTGATTTACGATGCGGTATCGAAACGCGATTACCCGCTGCTGCAGGGTGTCTTTCTCGTTTTTGCAGTCTCGGTGGTGCTGGCAAATCTGATCATCGATCTTATTTACGGCTTTGTGGATCCCAGGATAAGAGTCGGGGCGCAATGAAAAGATGACCTCGTTTTGGGAAAAATTCAAAGATTTTCTCGTGACGCTGCTGGGCAACGGGATGGGGCGCATCGGTTTGATCCTCATCGGCCTGATTATCATAGCGGCGCTGATGGCACCCTTTCTGAGGACGGTCAACCCCCAGAAAGCCGGCAGAGCGGAGGATATCCTGCTGGCGCCTTCAGCCCAGCATTGGCTTGGAACTGATGACCTGGGCCGTGATGTGTGGAGCCAGGTCATTTTCGGCTCCAGGATTTCCCTGGCCATCGGTCTGGTCACCGCTTTGCTGACAGTGGTATCCGGCACATTGATCGGGCTGATCGCCGGCTTTTACGGCGGCATGGTGGAAGAAGTCCTGGTACGGATCGTTGATTTTTTCATGATGCTGCCGGTGCTGCCGCTGATGATTATCCTGGCCGCCGTGCTGGGCCCCAGCCTGTGGAATATTATTTTTGTGATCAGCGTCATCAGCTGGCCGACCACCGCACGAGTGGTTCGTTCGCAGGTGCTTTCAGTCAAGGAGAGACCCTACGTGGAAGCATCCCGCTGTATCGGCGCGGGCAACGTCAAGCTGATGCTGGGGGAAATTTTGCCCAACGTTGTGCCCCTGATGTTCGCGCAGGCGGTGTTGATGATCACCGAGGCAATTTATGCCGAAGCGGTCTTGAGTTTTCTCGGCCTCGGGGACGTGACCCGCATCAGCTGGGGCTACATGCTTCATTTTGCCTTCGAATCCGGTGTGATGGCGTCTTCCCCCTGGTGGATCGGCCCGCCGATCGGGTGCATCATCATGGTCATCGTCGGTTTCAGCCTTCTCGGCACCGCGATCAGCGATGTCCTGAACCCGGGATACAGGGAATTGAAGGGAGTTTAAGAGAGCGGTCCATGGCGCTGGTCGAGATCGAAAATCTGAAAGTCTATTTTTTCACCCGGAAGGGCGCCGCGAAGGCGGTTGACGGGATCAGCTTCAAGGTGGCCGGCAATGAAACGTTTGGCCTCATCGGCGAATCCGGCTGCGGCAAAACGACCGTGGCAATGGCCATCATGCGCTTCGTCAAACCTCCGGGGCGCATCGTAGGCGGCCGGGTCTCGTTTGACGGCAGCGATCTGGTAACCTTGAACCCGGAAACCATGCGCAATCTGCGGGGCAAGGCTATTTCCATTATCCGGCAGGAGGCCCAAAATGCGCTCAACCCAGTGATGAGCATCGGCAAGCAGATCACCGAAATCATCCTGGAACATGAAAAAGTGAGTAAAGACACCGCCTGGACCCGTGCCAGACACCAGTTGAACCTGGTGGGGATAAGCGAGGAAAGGGTCAAAGACTATCCCCATGAATTCAGCGGCGGCATGAAGCAAAGGGCCATGGTGGCCATTGCCACGGCCTGCCAGCCCCGCTTCCTGATTCTGGATGAGCCCACCACTGGTCTGGATGTCATTGTCCAGCGGCAGTTGCTGGAGTCTATCAACGACCTCAAAACCAAACTGCATTTGACCTCGCTGCTCATATCGCATGATTTGTCCGTGATCGCAGAAACCTGTGACAGGGTGGCGGTGATGTATGCCGGCAAGATAGTCGAGGAAGCGCAGACCGTATCGCTGTATAAGAATCCGCTGCACCCTTACAGCAAGGCCCTGATCGGCGCGTTTCCCAGTCTGAAGGGTACGAAGAAGAAACTGAAAAGCATCCCGGGCGCGCCCCCGCTGCTGATTGATCCGCCGGCCGGCTGCAGGTTCCAGCCGCGCTGCAACTATGCCACCGAGATCTGTACGTCCGTGGACCCTGAAATTCGGGAAAGAGACGACCACCGGGTGGCCTGTCATCTGATAAAGTAGGCTCAAGCTTATGCAGAACGATGACTTGCTGAGAGTTGAAAATCTCAAGAAATATTTTCCCGTACGCAAAGGTCTCCTGTCTTCTGCCGGAGGGAACAGGAAGAGGGATTACGTGCGGGCGGTGGATGATATCAGCTTTACGCTGAAAAAACGTGAAATCCTGGGATTTGTGGGAGAAAGCGGCTGCGGCAAATCTACCATGAGCCGCACGATCCTGCGGCTTGTCGAATCCACCGGCGGCAAAATCATTTTCAAGGGAACAGAAATCACGGCCCTGCACAAAAGGCAGTTCAAACCTTTGCGTGCCAAGATGCAGATGATCTTCCAGGATCCTTTCGGCTCGCTTAATCCGAGAAGGACCGTGGCCGATACCATGCGGCAAACCGTCAGGATCCACGGTCTGGCCCCGAACAGAGCCGAGGAGGCTTCCCTGATACACCGGGCCCTCGAGGAAGTGGAGCTCAAACCCGCCGATCAATACTGGGATAAGTATCCGGCCCTGCTCAGCGGGGGGCAGCTGCAGAGGGTGAGCATCGGAAGGGTGCTGGTGCTGCAGCCCAGTTTTGTCATAGCAGACGAGCCTATTTCCATGCTGGATGTTTCGGTCCGCATCGGCATACTGGACCTTCTGTTGCGGATGAGAGACAAATTCGGGATCTCCTTTATTTACATCACCCATGACCTGGTGACCGCGCGCTACATCTGCGACCGCATCGCCATCATGTACCTGGGCAAGATCGTGGAAATCGGCCCGGCTGAAAACATTGTTCATCAGCCGCAGCATCCTTATACCCAGGCCTTGATTGCGGCGGTGCCGGATCCCGACCCGACGGTTGAAGCAGCCCGGTTGCCCATAAAGGGCTATGTGCCCATGACCACCGGACAGGACCTGCAAAGCTGCCGGTTTTTCCCACGCTGTCCTTACGCAGTGACCAGCTGCAATACACATATCCCGCCGATGACTGAAGTCGGAGAAGCGCATTTTGTTGCCTGCTCCAGAATTACGGATTAGATCGCATGTCCCTCGACGCAAATCTGAAAGAAACCCCTTACTGGCTTGATCCACCGCCCCTCGGGCGTTCATTTGCCGGAAAAGTCCTGCCTGAAAAAACGGATGTCCTGGTCATCGGCAGCGGTTATACCGGCATGACGGCCGCTATCGGCTTGCGGCAGGCCGGAACTGATGTTGCCCTGATTGACAGTCTGCCGCTCGCAACCGCGGCCAGTGCCAGGACCGGCGGACAGGCCCTTACCGGCTTGAGCGAGGGAGTGTCTGCCATGATGAAAAGGGTAGGGGCGGAAAAGATCCGCCTTTTATTCTCTGAATCGCTTGAAGCCCTGAAATGCGTCGAGCGCCTGGTCGCAGAGGGGAAGATCGACTGCCATTTCAACCGGTGCGGCCATATGGAAGTTGCGGCCAAACCCGCCCATTTCGAGCGTTTGAAAAGAGAGCAGGAGATCCTTTTCAATCAGTTCGAGCATCACACTATCCTGGTTCCTCCAGGGCAGATGCAGACGGAAATCGGTTCGCACCGGTACCATGGAGCCCTGCTTGATCCCCTGAGTGGCGGGGTCCATCCGGCCAGGTATATCGCTGGACTGGCAAGGATGGCGGATCAATACGGAGTGGACCTCTACGAACGGGTGGAGGCAACAAATATTGAGGTGCGTAATGGCCGGTTTCTGGTGAAAACGGACAAAGGGACCGTTTCCGCGGAACAGGTGGTGGTTGCCACCAACGGGTACACCGGGAGCCTTGTGCCCTGGCTGCAGCGCCGGATCATCCCCATCGAAAGCATGATAATTGCGACTGAAGAGCTTCCTGCCGAGATGGCGAAGTCACTGATCCCCAATGGCCGGATGATCTTTGATACCAAATATTTCCTTTTCTACTTCCGCCTCTCGCCCGACGGCAAGCGCCTGCTTTTCGGGGGGCGCCTGAACTCGGCGAAAAAGTCGATGCGGGAAAACGCCGTATTCATGCGCCGCAATATGCTGCAGGTTTACCCCCAGCTTGAAAAATTCGGCATTGAATATGCCTGGTCGGGGAAGGTAGCGATTACGTGGGACCGGCTCCCCCATATCGGACGGCAAAACGGCATTTACTATGCCACGGGCTATTGCGGCCATGGGGTTGCCCTGGCGTCGTACCTGGGCGGGAAACTTTCAGAGCTGATTTTGGGATCGGGCACACCGACCGCCTTTGCAGACAATACGTTCACGGCGATTCCCTTTTACCGGACAATACCGTGGTGTATGCCGTTTATAACTCTCTATTATTCGGCCCTGGATCGATTTGCCTGATCCATTTTCCGATGGGCCTGCATCTTGATTCGCGTCCGTTTTGATGCCAGGTCTTATCGCGCTTAACATGTGAATCCTGCTGATGACCCGCAAACACATATTTGAAGTTCTGGGTATCGGAACCCCCCTTTTAGCCGGGCTGGTTTCCGAATATTTTGTGTATCTAGCCGATTCGGCCATGGTGGGTTGGCTGGGAACCGAATACCTGGCAGCCATCGGCATCGCGACGATCTTCGCTGAAATTCTATGGGTGATCGTGTATCCCTTCGCGCCGGGCACCCAGGCGATCACATCCCGTCGATTCGGTCGCCAAGGGCTGATTCCGGTCAGAAGCCTCCAGGAATTCAGCAACCTCTCGAAATCAACTGCAACGGTCCTGCCCAACGCCCTTGTTGTTTCGGTGATGGCGGGTTTCTTTGCCGTCGGTCTGGCCGCCTTTTCCAGAGAAATTCTCCTGTTGATCCTGAAGGACCGGCATCTGGCCTCGCTGGCCGAGTCCTACATAAGGATCCTCAAATGGGTCATGCCGCTAGGCGGGATCTTTTATGCCTTTTACGGATTTCTGGCCGCCGTCAATTTGACCCGTCCCATCATGGTGGCCAGTGTGGGACTCAACTTTTTTAACATCATTCTTAACTACGGTCTTGTTTTCGGTAACTTCGGCCTGCCGGCCATGGGGATTCAAGGGGCGGCTATAGCCACCGTTCTGGCGGAAACGCTGGGGACATCCTACCTGGTTGCCTATTTTGTGTTTTCCAAAAAAACTGAAATCTACCGCTGCTTCACCTGGCGCAGCTTCCAATGGGGCCTGCTGAAGGATATCAGTAAAAGGGCTCTGCCCATTTTGATCCAGCTGGTGCTGGGGTTGTCAATTTACCTTTATTACGAAAGTCTCATTGCCGACTTCGGGACCGTATATCTGGCGGTGACGCATATCATCCTGATAACGTTTCTTCTAAAACGCACCCTGGTCGGAGGCTTTGCGGAGGGGGGATCCATTCTGGTCGGCAATTATCTGGGACGGGGTGACAAAAAAGAAGCCCGCCGCTACGCCTACGCGGCCGTATACATTGCCGCTCTCTTCGGCGTATTGCTGTGCCTCTTGATTATGCTGTTTCCGGAAAGCATTGTGAAAATATTCAATCGGGAATCCGAAACAGTGGCTATCGGCGCCGGCGCACTGAAATTCTTTGCCTTCTTCTTTCTTGTGGATATCATGGGGTTTCCGTTTGAAATAATTTTCACCCACAACGGTTGGGGCGGATATGTTCTCTTCGCGGAGTCAGCCAGCAATATCTCATTGATTCTCGGGCTGACGCTGCTGTTAACCAGGGTCTTCGGTATGGGAGTCTATGCCGCCTGGTTTTCGTTAGCCCTCTACATGGTGTGCTACGCCTGTTTTTTGTCAGCCGGATTTTTTTCTAACAGGTGGCTGACCGTCAAGGTGGAAACCAAAGTGACGAAGTGATCGAGCGTTCGGAGTGAGCTAAATTGAACTATAGAGGTAATGGAAAGCACAGCCGAGAAGCACCTGATGCCTCCTGCTCTGCGGGAGGAGCCTTATTGGGCCAGCGCCTTAATCTCCTGGTAGCGGTAGCAGTCGACCGTATGGTCATTTACCATCCCGACGGCCTGCATGAATGCATAGCAAATGGTGGGGCCGACGAAACTCAGTCCCAGCTTCTTCAGGTCACTGCTCATCCTGTCGGACTGTTCGGTCCTGGCCGGTAGTTGCGAGATGGATTCCCATGCGTTTTGTCTCGGAGTATGGTCCACGTAGCGCCAGATAAAATCGTCAAGCGACCCGTATTTCTCCTGAATCTCCACCACCGCGCGGGCGTTTCTGACGGCCGCCTCTATCTTCAGGCGATTGCGTACAATGCCGGGATCGTTCGATAGACGCTGCACATCCCTTTCCGTATAGGCAGCTACGCTCTTCACTTGAAAGCGGTCAAACGCCCTCCGGTAGTCCTCCCGTTTTCTGAGGATCGTGAACCAGCTCAAGCCCGCTTGCGCGCCCTGAAGGATGAGTGTTTCAAAGAGGCGTTGATCGCCGTGAACGGGGACCCCCCATTCCGCATCGTGGTACGAGACGTACAAAGGGTCGCTGCCGCACCATTCACATCGACTCTTCACGGTCCTTGCTCCGGATTCCGGGTGGGCACTGATCACCCCATTACCTTTGCGTTCAGTTCCTCGGTGCTGAATCGGGGCGAGCCTTTTCCGGCGCTTTCAGCGGCCTTTACGAGTTCCACCAGCCTTCTATTCACCGGCGCCGGGACACCCGCTTCATCGGCCAGGCGCACTACTTCACCGTTTAAATGATCGATCTCCGTCTTCCGTCCGCGCTCCAGGTCCTCTGCCATGGAGGAGCGGGCCTCCGGATCAATCTCGATCATCGTCCTGGCCACCGCAAAGAAGAGAAAGTCGGGCAGGCCCAGAGCAATGGGCACCAGTCTTGGAATCATGCGGCCGAAACTGACCGGTTTAACACCGGCCATCTTCAATGCAGCCAGCGCTTCCCGCTGCGCGGCCGCAAAAATCCGCCGATACCCCCGTTGCGAGAGCTGGGCCTTCAGGGGAATTCCGGAAAGGGCGTTGACGGCGTTGTTCAGATTCAACAACAATTTGCTCCACTGTACCTCGACGAAGTCGGGCCTTACCTCAACCTCGAATCTCGCGCTCCGCAACGCACGTGCCGCACCCTCTGCCCCGGGTCCCGCCTCGATCACGAGCGGGCCGCTGGTCGCCTGATGGAAGGCAGGGCCGGGACCGCGAACAACATTAAAGCTCACCATGCCGCCGAGCACGGTTCTCCCGGGCAGGCCCTCGCGAAGCACGGTGGTGTTGCGCAGGCCGTTCTGAAACGAAATCACGACACACCGGGAGGGGAGGGCGGAACGCAGAATCCTTGCCGCCTCCGGCGTTCCCGGACTCTTGACGCATACAAACACCACCTCGGCGTCCGCAAGGAGCTCTGGGTCTTCCCCGGCCGAAAATGACGGAGGCACCACGCGGGACTCATTGCCGTCCACGTCTTTCAACGTGATGCCGCTGGTCCGGGCTTCCGTCATCAAGGGAGCCCGTCCCACCATGGCGGTGGGATTTCCCGCAGCGGCCAGCCTGCCGCCCACGTAACAGCCGATGTTGCCGGCACCGAAGACTCCGTATTTGCTCACGATCTCTCCTTTCGGTCCTGCGACTCCTGCGTCTGAGTATGCTCCTCCCTGAGCTGTGGACTCCTCAGGAGCTCCCTGATGCCTCTCCCTCTGTGGGAGGAGGCGCAGGCTGATGCGAAACAAGGAGTGAACTACAGGCCAAAATAACACATGCCGAGTCAGAAACACAAATCCATCGTGAAATTTTTCGGTTCATGCGGTTTTTTGGTACTCGTGGGCCGGAACAAGGCTCAGGGGTACGGGATAGGGCTCTATCCCGTATGAGGTTGAATCAAATCTTGAACTTCAGAGAACGCAAGACCCGGATGAACCAATGTTCGGGTGTAGGAAAGGGTGAGAAGAGCTTTTTTGGAGGACACGAACGTCCCCTCAGGTCGATTATCCCGATGCTATAAGCGCTGCGCCCAGAGCGCCGAGCATTTGGGGACTGTCAGGAACAACGACCTTTCTGCCCGTGACGTCCCGCAGGTTCTGCACCATGCAGGGGTTGAGCGCAACACCGCCGGCAAAAAGAACAGCGTCCGTGGTGGCAATCCTTTTGAGCATGCCGGCCGCTCGGCGCACAACCGATCGATGGAGGGCAAGGGCGATATCCCGCCGGTTTTCTCCCTTTGCCAGGAGTGATGTCACCTCGGATTCGGCGAACACTGTGCACATGCTGCTTACCTGTATTTCCTTCTTGGCATTGAGGGCGTCCTCTCCGAACCGGTCAATGGTGTACCCCAGGGTCTGGGCCATGATTTCCAGGAATTTCCCTGTTCCTGCGGCACACCGGTCATTCATTTCGAATTTGGCGACCCTTCCCTTGTCATTAAGAGCGATCGCCTTGGAGTCCTGTCCCCCGATGTCCAGAACGGTCCTGACTTCAGGGAACAGGAACCGCGCGCCGACGGCGTAAGCCTTGATCTCCGTTATTGTGGGAGCCTCAAAGGAAAGCTCAAAAAGGTGCCGTCCGTAGCCCGTGGCCATGATATGGTCATATTTCACGCCGTCAAGAATCTTTCGGGCCTGCGCCATAGGGTCAAAGCCCGAATCTGTCTGCTTAGTCTCGATAATTTCATTGTCGTTCAGAACCACCAATTCGATGGTTCGGGAGCCGATATCAATGCCGGCGCTGCGCATGAGAAAGCCCTCTCCTTATTTGATCAATTCTATGAAAGCTTCAATTCTCGTTTTGAGTTGACCCACATCTTCCATGCTGTAATCCGTGTCGATGCGAAGGGTGGGAATGTCCTTCTCTTCCAGGGTCTTCTCAACGGGAATGGACTCGGTCGCATAGGGCTGGCAGAACTGCAGGCAGTAGTGAATGATCCCGTCCGCTTTATACTCTCGGAACATCTCCTCAACATGACGCAGGCGGTCCGGGTTCGGCGTAAATATGGCGCAGTCAACCTGGAAGTACCGGTCCACGATGGCTTCCATGAGCTCTTCCACCGTATTCCCACTGTCAGCGGTCAGATTTCGGGTGCCCCGCTCCCCGACGCAGGATTCCTCTCCCACGATTACGGCACCCGATGTCTCTATAATCCAGGGCACCTTCCAGTTGGGTACGGCCATGGGACACCCTGAAAGCAGGATTCTCGGCGTACCTTTGGGGAACACTCCATCCGCCCTTTCTATCCTCTTTTCAAGTTCATCGCAGATCTTGTTGAGTGAATCCGTGAAGCGGACCGGATCATCGTAGAAAAAGACCTGGTTGGCCAGCAGTGCATCCAATCCTGAAATAGGGGCCGGGTCGACTTTCCGCAGGCTGGACAGCCGGTGAATGGCCTTTCTCTTGTTGTTGACTATTTGGATCCCTTTCCTGAGCCTTTCAGCATCGATCGTCACGCCGGTGAGCTCTTCGACTGCTTCCTTGAATCGCAGGTATTCAGCCTTCAGCACGACCCTTCCCTCATCCGACTTCATCTGCGGCAGATCCATGACGTAGAGATTCGGGACAAGGTCATCGAGGACCTCGTAGGATTTCTTTTTGCCGTCGCAGGTATTTTCCCCGACGATCATGTCCGCCGATTCGATATATGGACATACCTTGCCCAGCTTGAACCCAAAAGCCGATTTGATCAGCGAGCACGTATTTCGGGGCAGGAGTTTTTCCACTTCTTCAGTGGCAAAATCAGCACCCGTACACAGCCCCACAAGGGTCGCGTCGGCGGCGCGCACTATCTCTTCGGGCACAAATACGCAGAAGGACCCGATGACCTTGCGGCCGGCCGCCTTTTCATCCATCAGTTCCTTGATGCGCAAACCGTGCACCTCGCTCATGACGAAGTCGAAATATCCCATGCCTTCGGGCCGGTTCTTCTGCGCCAGGTAAATGTCCTGGTAGCCCTTCCCGAGGATATCCAGCAGTGCATCGTGGGCCTCCAGATCCAGACCCAGGCTTTTCCACATATCTCTGTAGTCTTCACTCATCTTTTTCTGTCCTCCATTTTCTTTCCGATTTCATCCATAGCTAGGTGTTGTTCGTAATCATCCTCTCTCCTGAACCGTCAAAAAGTCCTTTTTCTCTTCTTCAATCCCGGCGGGCACAGGACTTCCTACGCGCATCTTCTCCGGGTATGGTCCTCCATGAACGAGGATGAGCATTGACGGATGATTTGGCTGAATCCCGTGTGATTGACAAACGGGAAATGCAACATTGCTTTTGATGGATACCCAAAGGCCTAAAGTCCAGGCGGAAAAGTTCAGCGAGAAGAAATCCGGGAATTTATCAAGAAATGTACCTTGATTTTTCGGCCTGGCCTTGTGCCCCCCGAACCCGGGCAGTTGCTTTTATGGTGTGTCAGGTAAAGCCGAAAAATGCATACATGGGGTCAATGATCCGCGTCTCAGAGAATTTGTGTGTCATGTATATGCATACAGAAAATATTTCCGATGTGTCAAACTGGATTTTACGATATCATATCCGGGGTTCTATAGGAAAAAGCTATGTTGTGCACATCCATAAATGGGTTTTGGGTGCTTGCGAGTTTCCAATCCAGGAGATCATGTTCCAGGCGCGGCAATTATGGGGAGCAACGGCCTCTCTTGGATCACACCCGTCGAAGTTGAAGCACTCAGCAAGAAAAAATGTCCACCATCCTTGTTCACTTCAACGTGGGCGTGCGGAGGGTTTTGCTTGTGCAGCGGGATTTTTTCTATTAATGAAACAGATGTTGAAAGGGAATCCACATGGATCCAAATGGAGGAGTTCTTATGAACCTGGCGCGTGTGCTCTCTCAATCAGCCGTCCGGTATGGAGAAAAGGCGGCCGTTGTTTTTGGAGACAGAACCTATTCTTATAATGAGATCGCACGGACTGCGGCGAAATACGCCGGCTGTTTAGAAAGTATGGGAGTGAAGAAGGGGGATCGAGTGGCCATACAGCTTCCGAAGTGCATGGAGTTCCTGTTCGCTCACCTGGGCAATCTCAGGATCGGGGCCGTCACTGTGCCGGTCAACCCGGACTACACTCCGGAGGAAGTCGAATACTTCCTGTCGGATTCAGGCAGTTCTCTCCTCATTGCGGACAGGAAGAGACTCCTGAGAATCGGGAGCGCAGTCGGATCAATCAAAGGGCTGCAGGTTGCGCTGACGGATGCCGAAGGACCGGACGGATCTCTTTCGCTCACGGAGAGGGCGGAAAAGGCGGAAGCCGGGGAGCCCCGTGCATACCCTGCAGGGAATGACGATGCGGCTATGATCTGCTACACCTCCGGCACCACGGGCAGATCCAAGGGGGCGGTGATCACGCACGGAAACCTGGTCTCCAACATGAGAGCCCTTCAGGAGATATGGGCGTGGACGGATCGCGATAGACTGCTGCACGTGCTGCCGCTTTTTCACATACACGGGCTGGCGGTGGCCATGCACGGCGCCTTGCATGCCGGATCCACGGTGTTCATGACCTGGAAGTTTGATCCGCGCTTGACATGGCAAACCATCGAAAAAGAAAAGATCACGCTGTTCATGGCCGTCCCGACCATCTATCACAGGTTGATGGAGGTTTGGGATGCGGTACGGCCCGATCTCAGGTCCATGCGGGTCTTCATCAGCGGCTCTGCGCCCCTCTCTGAAACACTTTTTCAGCGTTTTGAAGAAACCACCGGCTTTCGCATCCTGGAGCGCTATGGGATGACCGAGGCGCAGATGATCGCTTCCAATCCCCTGGAACCCGCACGACGGGTATCCAAGAGTGTAGGCTATCCTTTACCGGGAGTCGAGATCCGGCTTGCGTCTCCTGAAGGGGTGACCGTAAGGCCGGGTGAGATTGGAGAAGTCCGGGTGAAAGGCGAGAACGTGTTCAAGGGATATTGGAGAATGCCGGAAAAGACGGCCGAAGCGGTTCAAGGGAGGTGGCTGCGGTCGGGAGATCTGGGATACCAGGATCCTGAGGACGATTTCAGACTTTACCTTGTGGGAAGGTCCAAAGAGCTCATTATTTCAGGCGGCCTCAATGTCTATCCAAAAGAAGTGGAAAGTGCTCTGGAGAGGCATGACGCAGTGGAGGAGGCAGCAGTGTTCGGGCTGCCCGATGAGGATTTTGGGGAAAAGGTGTCAGCCGCTGTTGTCCTGAAACAGGGAGTTTCCCCGCCTCACCCGGAAAAGCTCCTGGCTTTCGCAAGACAGTATCTCAGCGGCTACAAGTGTCCGCGAAAGATCTTCTTTCTCGATTCGCTTCCCAAAAACGCCATGGGGAAGGTACAGAAGGAAGAGCTCAGAAAAGGCTTCCTCTCGGAGCTTGGCTTGGAGGGCTCATGATGCTTCTTACTCTGCGGGAGAAGATTGAGTTGAACTGACGTAGGTTCTCCCTGCCAGTACGGTTTCGATAGCCGCCAGCAATTCCTTCCATCCGGCATCCTTGAGGCAATAGCCGTCGGCGCCGGCCTTGAGAAACTCGGAAATATAATCATCGGAATCGTATATGGTGAGCATCATGATTTTGACGTCCGGCAACTCTTCTTTTAAATTATTCAATACCGAAATGCCGCTCAGTTTCGGCAGAGAAACGTCCAGCAGCAAGAGATCGGGAAGTACGCTCTTCACCATGTGGATAGCCGACACACCGTCCGCGGCTTCACCCACCACTTCCATGCCTTCGGTTGAGTTTATCAGGGATTTAAGGGTTTCCCGGAGCAATTTATGATCGTCGGCAATGGCGATCCTTTTTTTCTGCATTGCGTTCCTCCTTCTACCCAAAAGGATTCAACTCGGAAGCTCTGCCAAAAAAGCACCAGAGACTATTTCACACAGGAGCGGATTGCAGATACGAGCTCTGCGGCTGCACATCCCTTGCTCTTATACCCGACAGCTCCGGCAGCGAGCATTGCCTGACTCCGCTCTTCATCTTCATACATGGAAAGCCCGATAATCCGGATTGTCGTGGACTCACCGCAAATCACCCGAGTGGCCTCAATCCCGTTCACCTCCGGCATGCTGATGTCCATCAGGATCACGTACGGCGCTAGTTTTCGTGCAAGTTCAATCGCTTCTCTGCCGTCCTTGGCGTAACCGACCACTTCAATATCCGGCTCCTGGTTCAGTATCCGCCCGATGCCGTCGCGGAACAGGGCATGGTCGTCGGCGAGTAACACGCGTATGCATTCTTCTTTACGGCGGTGCTCACGAGGCCCGCTGGATCTGGAGGGAGATCTTGCGGGAAGTAGCGGAACCGGTTCCACTGCGGCGGGAACCACCATTGTCAGGCGGCAGCCTTTTCCGGCGGCGCTGTTTATCTCAAACCTGCCGCCGATCGAGTCAATCCGTTCACGGATACTGAAGAGGCCCAAACCCCCGGCAGCTGTTTCTGTGGAATCCAGCCGGGAGGGATCGAATCCCACGCCTTCATCGCTTACGACGACCTGGATTTCGGATCTCCCGTTTTGGTGGAGACCCACCTTGGCCCAGGATATCTTTGCATGCTTTACCGCGTTGAAAAGTAATTCCCGCACCGATTCGAACACCAGGATGGTCAAATCTTCCGGCAGCCTTGGTTGAACATCCACGGAAAGCTCGACAGTAAAGTTGTGTTTTTCTCTCATCCAGCGAGCCAGCCACTCCAGGCCACCGGCAAGCCCTGCATCGTGAAGAACCGGCGGACTCAGCTCTACGCTCAATGAGCGCGACATCTGGATACTCTCGTTCAGTATCTCTTCAATCTCACGGGCCTCATGCTTGTGATCCTCATCCGGAAGTTTCTCGGCGAAATAGCCGATCCGCAGCCTGGCCGTCGCCAGGTGTTGCTGCAGTCCATCGTGCAGAATTTTCGACAACCGCTTGCGTTCACGCTGTTCGGCCGTTGTTAGTTGGCTGGCCAGCCTGCGGAGCTGGTTCGCCCTGACTCTCAATTGCGCATTCGCCCGGCTGAGCCTTTCGTAGTTGTCCGCCAGTTCTTCGGTCCGTATCAGGACCTTCTGCTCGAGCTCTTTATTGAGATTTCGCAGCGTCTTTTGTACTTGAATGCGCTGCATGGCCAGGGCCACATTGTCCGCGACCGTCCGCATCAACTCCACTTCTTCATCGGTAAAGTGCGGATGCGTTTTCGTCCCGAAGGCAAGCGTTCCGATAAGACGGTCCTGTATGAGCAGCGGGTGACAGCAGTAAGCCTGGATGCCGTAAGATTTGACCAGTTCGGGGCGAATATCAGGGGTGTGGAGGATGTCTTCGGCGATAACACGCTGCCGGTCCCGCTCGACGCAGCTGCAGACGGCCACGCCGAAGTCAAGCCATTCGGTTTTGCGGGCCTCCGGCTCCGGGATGCCGGCATAACTATTCAAATGCAATTTTCCGCTCTGCTCGTCGACCAGAAAGTTGAAAAACGCCTGGCAATCCAAGAATGCCATTACCTCAGTGCAGAGCTCCTGTACCACGTCTTGCGGGGGCTCGGGCGCGAGCAGGCGTGTCGAGGCATTTGAGAGCAGTTCGAATTTTTCGATGCTGCGCTGGAGCGCCTGCAGTGTCTGCTTGGTCTCGGTGATGTCGTTCCCGACCGCTAGGATCTCGGCCAGGTTCCCGTTTTCATCGTATATGGGTTTGTTCGTCCAGTTCATCCAGACACGACGGCCGTCGCGGCAGACGTTCTCATTAACGTGGTGAATGTAGCGTTCCGGATGATCCACGAGGCCTTTTATCAGGCCCTTCGGGCCGGCGCCGGACGATTGGAATTCCGGCAGAAGGCTGCCCGCTTGTTTGCCGATCATTTCCTCGGCAGTGTAGCCGAAAAATCCCTGCGCGTATTCGTTGAAAAAGGTAATGGCGCCGTCGCTGTTCAAGCGAATGATGGCGCTGTTGGCGTTCTGTACCAGTTCCCGGTACATCTCCTCATTCTGGCGCAGTTTTTCATTGATGACCTGCTGTTCGGTCACATCCTGGGCCACGACCATGGCAAAGATTATCTGCCCCTGCTCGTCGTGGATCGGGACAAACTGAACGTTTCGAATACGGTCTTGATATTCAAGCTGGATCTCGAAACTTTCGCCGCCAAAGACGCGCTCCAAGCCCGGTTCCAGAGTCTCATAAAGAGGATGCTCGAGGACCGTTTTGCCCTCGAGCGATTCGCGTGAAAGCCCGATCAAACCCAGGCCTTGGCCGTCCGCCACATGGATGCGCATGTTGCGATCAAACAGATAGATGGCCCCGTTGGGAAAATTATGGGCGATAGCACGATAGGTGCTTTCGCTTTCGAGCAGCCTCCTGCGCGCCTGGCGCTTTTCCGTAACATCGCGAAAGACAATGACCACGCCGATGACATTGCCGGCGCTGTCCTTTATGGGCGCGGCACTGTCCTCGATGGGGGTTTCGCGCCCGTCGCGGCTGATCAGAACGGTGTGATTGGCCATATTCAGAACACAGCCCTGCTTGAGGACACAGGCGGCGATGTCTTCGTCAGGCGCACGATTGAGCTCGTTGACGGTCTTCAGCACATCAGCGACCGGCCGGCCCAATGCCGCTTTCGGCTCCCAGCCGGTCAGCGCAGAAGCCACGGGATTCATGAAGGAGACCCGGCCGGCGAGATCGACGGCTAACACCGCGTCGCCGATACTTCCCAGCGTGACGCTCAGCCATGTACGCTGCTGGTCCAGATCCCTGAAAAGCAGCTTGTATGGCTTTGCCAGTCCGGTCTGTATCACGGCTTTATATATGAAATAAAAAGAGATGATCATAAGGTAATGGCCGAGCATGTTGGAAAAGCCGTAGACGCTGGCATAGGCCGTAAATGAAAGCTCCGCAACCACTGAGAAAGCGATCGACAGCAGGAGCCACCGCAACACGTCGGGGTCGAAGTGCCTGCGCAAATGAAAAATAAGCCCACCGGAGGCAATTAGAATCAGGGAGATGAGGTATTCGCTGATTTTCTTAAAGGGAGTCAATCCCTCGGCGCCTTCGAGGAAACAATCGGGAAATATTCGCCAGTCGAGGATCGAAAGCAGCAGGAAGAGCACGATCAGACCGTATCCGGCGAATAAAAAAGCGGGCTTGATGCGCCTGCGGAGCATCAGGGGGGCAGCCAGGAGCGAAAGGCTTGCAAGGTACCGCGTGGCGATCCAGAGCTGGGTCGGCGCATTGGCGTCATATCCGGGCATCAGGTTCATGCCTTTGTATGCAAATGCATGGACCAGATGCAGAATACCGACAGAAAGGAAAGCAATGCCGAGAAACACAAAGTACTGATTCTCGAAATAGCGCCGACAGTTCCAGGCCAGTACAAAAATGGTGCAGGCGACTAAAGTTGCAAACCCCTCGGCAAGGGAGTGGAAAAAAAGGTAGTTATGAAGGCTGAGGATATAAAGTCCGGTCCCTAAGAGCAGTGCCGCTGGAATGGAAAGGTATCTTCTCATTTGAGTGTTCATAGAGTGGGGCGCCGCCGTCCAGGATTAGATAATGAGGCCGATGATTTTTTTGGATAACAAGGAATTATAAAAAAGCCGTTATTCATGTCAAGTTCAAAGTATCCGGGCGGGTATAGCCTCACCATTCCAAGGAAGCCGCTCGCCGTGCACCGTTGGTTTACCGTTCCGTTATTCCGGCGAAAGCCGGAATCCAGGAAACAGGACGGAGGATGGCAAGTTCAGTATCGCAGCGTCATGTCCTGCCCGCATCAGCACAGAACGCTAGTGATATCCCTCCCCCGGCTGCACCTTGCCGCGAAATACCCAGTAGCTGTATACCGTGTAAGCCAGTACCACAGGGATCACGAAGATAACGCCCCACAGGGTGAAGAGCTGGGTCTGGGCCTGGGAGGCGGCCTGAGCGATCGTCACATCCGGCAGGATGGCGTTGGGAAAGATAGCAGCCTGCAGACCCAGGTAGGCTGAAAGGAAGATCAGAACGCTTGCGATAAAGGGGTAGATCTCTCGCTTCTTCCGCAGGCTCGAGAAGAGCAGGTAGAATCCGCCGATGGCGAGCAGAGGGAATATCCACACGAAATAGATCCTCGGGCTGCTCAACCAGCGCGCGGCGAGAAACGGCTGGTGAATCGGTGTCCAGACGCTGACCACCGCCATGAATCCGGCCACGGTCCAGCCTGAGCGGCGGGCATACAAAAAGGCCTTTTGCTGCACGGGCCCTGCAGTCTTAATGATAAGATAGGCGGACCCGAGAAGGATATAGCCGGCGATTAAGGCACACCCCACCATGATTGGAAAGGGGGAGAGCCAGTCCAGGGCACCGCCTGAAAAATGGCCGTTGGTGACCCGAATTCCGCCGAGATAGGCCCCCAGCGTGAGTCCCTGGGCAAAGGTCGCAACAAGGCATCCCCAGAAGAAGGCCCGGTTCCAGGGGACCTTCCGCCTGGAATTGGCCCGGAATTCAAAGGCCACGCCCCGGAAGATGAGCCCGAATACAAAGGTGAGCAGCGGAATGTACAAGGCACTGAATAGCACCGTATAGATCATTGGAAAAGCGGCGAAAAGCGCCCCTCCGCCGAACACGATCCAGGTCTGATTGGCATCCCAGACCGGTGCGATGCTGCCCATCATCATATCCCGCTCGGTTTCATCGGCGCCGGTGGGAAAGAGCATTCCCACACCGAGGCTGAAGCCGTCCAGCACCACATAGAGGATCACCACCAGTCCCACCAGGCCGATCCAGAGATGTACCAGGTTCATCGCGGTGTCTCCCTCTCGCTCTGTTCAAGTAGCTGCATCCCGGACCGGAGCTGTACGCTGGGGACCGGACTCTCTAAATCGGGTCCCCTCTGCAGTATTTTCCTCAGGTAGTACGCGTAGCTCGTCCCGATCAGCCCGAAAAACGCGAGGAAAAGCAGAAGCGACCAGACCACATTTCCGGCCGGGATGGGTGATACGCCTTCGCTCGTCCGGATGAGTCCATAGGCCACCCAGGGCTGCCGGCCCATCTCGGTAGTAATCCAGCCGAGTTCCGTAGCGAGGAAACCAAGGGGCTGAACCGCCACCAGGGCTTTGAGAAAACCGCGGCTTTCAAACAACGTCCGTTTGCGCCACAACCAGCCGGCCCACAGCATCACCGCCAGGAAGAGAAAGCCGATGCCCGCCATGATGCGGAAGGCCCAGAACAGGACCGGAACGAAGGGTCGATCTCGGGGCGGGAACTCTTTGAGGCCGATGACTTTGCCATTCCACGTGTGGGTGATCAGCAGGCTGAGTCCGTGGGGAACGGCCAATCCCATCCGATTTTTCTCCGCTTTCATGTCTGGTATTGCAAAGGCGAGGAAGGGCGCCCCTCCGGACCGATTGGTTTCCCAATGCGCCTCCATGGCCGCTAGTTTGGCCGGCTGATGCTCCGCGACCTCACGCCCCTTTTGATCTCCCAGAAATATTTGGAGGGGCGCCAGTACCACGGCCATGAGGAGTGCCAGACCGAGGGTCCTTCGATAGAAGGGGGTGTATTTTCCTTTCAGCAGGAAGTAGGCGGAGATTCCCGCCAGCGCAAAAGCCGTGGTTTCGAAGGAAGCCGCCAGCATATGGGCCAGGTGTGTGGGCATGGCCGGGTTGAATATGGCTTCGGCGAAACTTCTCACCTGGAGCGTGCCGTCAGACAGAGTGTATCCCGCCGGGGTCTGCATCCAGGCATTGGCGGCCACGATCCAGAAGGCCGAAAGCGTGGCGCCGGCGGCCACAAGACAGGTCGAGAGAAAATGTATGGTGCGGGGAACACGGTCCCAGCCGAAGAGCATGATTCCCAGAAACCCGGCTTCCAGAAAAAACGCCGTCATGCCTTCGTAGGCCAGGAGCGGGGCGAATATGTTGGCTACCGCCTGGGAAAACCGCGCAAAGTTGGTTCCGAATTCAAACTCCAATGTAATCCCGGATACGACCCCGACGGCGAAATGAACCGCAAAGACTTTTACCCAGAACCGGTACATCCGGTAATACATCTCATCCCGGCTTCGCAGCCACAGGAGCTCCACGATCACAAGAAAAACGGCGAGTCCGATGGTCAGCGTGGGAAAGAGAATGTGAAAAGCGGTGGTCAGCCCGAATTGAATCCGGGACAACAGGAGTGCATTCATAGCGGTTTCCCCCAGGACCGGGAATGTTTCTTGAATCTCAGTCAGACAGTCTACTCTACCCTCTCCGATGCTGGCAAGCGCAAACTCGAATTTCTGCCCACTCGATTTTGCCGAGAGCTTATTTGCTAGGGCACATGGCGGTGTTGGAGGCGGGGGATTGCAGGTTAGATGATAAAGGCTCTCTTTTGCCGGACCGGGATAAAGCGGGGGCGGACTTGTGTATGAAACGCGAAGCCGACACAACATATCCGCTATGAATTCCGGGATGGAATAAATTATGGGCGCGGCACCTGGAAAATGAGAAAAGTGATTAATATCCTGGAAAAATTATCCGATGTAGATTTCAGTGGATGAAACCACTCGCTGCACGATTCTTGGGTCGTAGGCCAAAAAAGAGAAAAGAGAAAGGAGAAAGGAATATGAAAAAAGGTTTTGTATTCATGGTCATGGGGGTGTTTCTGTTTGGGGGCGTGGGCGTGACTCTGGCCGCTGAAAAGGCGCCCCAGAAAGTCGTGGACCTCGCCAACGGTTCGCTGGTGAACCTGGGTACCGATCCGGTGATCGTCAAGGCGGTCCGGGAAGAAAACGCGAAAGGGAAGACCCTGGCGCAGATCAAGGAAAAGGACAAGGAATGGATAAAAACCGCTGGGATCGTCGGTTACATGAAAGCCTTGATGGAGTCAGACTGCGGAAAACACCTCCGGGAAATCCAGAAGAGTGCGCCCTACTATGCTGAAATCTTTGTGATGGACAACCAGGGCGCGAACGTGGCCATGACCGACAAGACTTCCGACTACTGGCAGGGGGATGAGGCCAAATTCCAGAAATCCTACAATGGAGGTGCAGGCGCCGTGTTCATCGACGACGTGGAATTCGACGACAGCACCCAGGCCTATCTCGTTCAGGTCTCCGTGCCGGTCAAGGACGGGGGCAAAGTTATTGGAGCCATCACCATCGGTATCGATGTGGATAAAGTAAAATAACTGGAATCCAGCAGTAAAGTGATCTGCCGGAGCATGCCTCCCTTTATCCATTCATGAACCGAGAAGGAGATGATCACATGTTGAAATGGTTTAAGAGTCGCAAAATCGGGGCCAAGCTGGCATTGGGTTTTGCGGTCATGATTGCTTTTATGGCGGTCATCGGTCTTTCAGGAACCTGGAGTCTTCATCATATCGAAGGAAATATCAAGGAAATCTCAGACGTCAGGCTTCCCAGTCTCGATCATGTACTCGAGGTCAATCGGGATCTTCAGCAATTGCTGGTGGCCGAGCGGTCCATGATCTTCGCCAATGCCAAGTCGGATACTTTCAAGGGCCTTGTCGATGAGTACGATGCCAGCCTGAAGCGGGCCGATGAAAAGTGGAACAAGTTTAAAGCCCTTGATGCCACGGATCAGGAAAAGGCGCTTATTCCGAAATATGAGAAAGCGAGCGAAGCCTGGAAGGCCGTTTCCCGAAAGATCGTTGAAGGACGAATCGCCGACACCAGGGAGGGACGCAGGGAGGCTCTGGACCTGAGTCTGGGGCTCGCGAAGCAGAAATTCGACGAAATGCAGAGTCATCTTGATAAACTGACGAAGATCAACCTGGAACTCACGAGAGTGGCAAGTGAGGATGCTGCCGCGACGTACAAAAAGACCCTAACCATGCTCATGGGTATTCTGGGTTTGGGGCTGCTGGCAGGGATACTCCTCGCCTGGTCCATTACCCGGGGCATCACCAAACCCCTGCGAATGGTAATCGAAGGGCTTGCGGAGGCTTCCGAGCAGGTCGCATCGGGCTCGGGCCAGGTTTCTTCCGCCAGCCAGCAGCTGGCAGAAGGGGCATCCCAGCAAGCGGCATCTATCGAAGAGACATCCTCTTCCCTCGAAGAGATGTCATCCATGACCAAGCAGAATGCCGACAATGCCGAGAAAGCCAGATCCATGATGGAGGAGGCCTTCCAGATCGTCCAGAAAGTTGACAAGCACATGGGCGATATGGCAGTAGCCATTGGTGAAATCACCCGCTCCAGCGAGGAGACGGGCAAGATAATCAAAACCATCGATGAAATCGCCTTCCAGACCAACCTCCTTGCCCTGAATGCGGCCGTTGAAGCTGCCCGGGCCGGGGAAGCCGGCGCGGGTTTCGCCGTGGTGGCCGACGAGGTAAGAAACCTGGCCATGCGAGCGGCCGAGGCAGCACGGAACACCTCAAACCTGATTGAGAACACCATCAAGGCGGTGCACAACGGCGGGGATCTGACGCAGGCAACCCAGGAGGCCTTCACGGAAAACATGGAGATCGCCGCCAAGGTGAACGAACTGGTGGCCGGGATTGCAGCAGCTTCTACGCAGCAGGCCCAAGGCATTGAACAGGTCAACATAGCGGTGGCCGACATGGACAAAGTGGTCCAGCAGGTGGCGGCCAATGGCGAAGAGTCAGCTTCGGCCTCCGAAGAGATGACGGCCCAGGCAGACCAGATGAAAGATTTTGTTACCGGCCTGATCCATCTGGTCGGGGGACGGGTGTCTCAGTTTGAAAACCGGATGAACACAACCGGAGGGAGGGATAAGGCAGCCCGTTCAGTACCTGTAATTCCCTCAAGAAGGGCCAGCGCAAAAAACAGGACCCCGGGCCATGCCGGTGGAATCAAACCCAATAAGCTCATACCATTTGACGAAGAGGATGATTTTAAGGATTTTTAGGCAGGACCCTTTCTCCCGAGGGACGGTGACCGGACGGGTCACCGTCCTTTTCAAAAAACTCACCTTCAAGGCATACAGGGATTCCATCATCGGCAGTCTCGAAATCACGGTCATGATTTTCATGACCATCGCTGCTTCTGATACCTTTGGCGTCGCATCGACCTTTTCCGGCGTAGGCTGGGGACTGCTGGGCGGCGGTTCCCGTGTGCAGGAGACTCTTAATCAACGAGCAGGAAACCGTACCGGTTCATCGTCTGCGAGTAGTCCGTAAGCACCTGAATGGGATAGCCGTGCTGCCTGACTGTTGCGTAGACGTCTACGGCCATCGCTTCGGCCGTGGGACGCGCCGTTCGCGGATTTCTGCACTCCTCCCGCTCCCCGGTGCATTCCTTGCACATGGTGCAGCTGTCTACAACGAGCATGAAGGCCTTCCGATAACCGGACAGGAAGACTTCCCTTTCCAGGGCCACGAGTCCCTTGTTGATCTTCCGGGACCAGACGAAACGGTCTTCCGGTTTTTCTACGGCCTTGGCAAAATGGAATATGGCGCCGGTAGCGTACTCTTCAAAGAACCGCCTGCAATCGGAAACCGTGGGGACATTGGGAGGGCAGGTGGCATCCCTGCCGTAGTCTCCGCAACCGAACATGCACTTCATCCGCACCCATTGGCTGACGATGATATTCCGAGGATCAATCCATTTGTAGTCTGTGTAGCCGTGCTTGAGGAACAGGGCTTCCAGCTTTTCCAGGTCACTCATGCTCTGGTATCCTTTCATGCGGGTCAAGATGCGGGCCTTCAACCGCGCCCTCAGGCTTCCGGTTGAAGGAGCCATGTCAGGCAAGGAAAGGGAAGAAGACATCGTAAGCCAGGATGTCCTCTTCAATATCCCGGGGCTGATGGGAAATCCCCTTCGGGATCCTGATAAAGGCACCCTCCGCCATGGGGACCTCCCCAATCCCGTCGATCCACATCTTTGCCTTGCCTTTTAGCACGTAAAGGATATCGTCGGAATTTTCATGGATGTGCCTTTCCACCTTGATTCCTACAGGGAGATGCACCAGGAGGCACGTGAGACCTGCATGTTCATCCCTGTTGGAAAGGAGGTAGGCCACGCGGGCTTCCGCCAGCTGCGGGTGGGGTTCCCACTTAATTTCATCCGGTTGAACGATCTTTGGTATCTCCATGGGTTAATCTCCTTTTCCCTTGGGGGCCTTGACTTTCCGGTAGTAGTAATTGGAAAGATAGACTGCTGCCAGGGGGTTGTGCCCGGTAACGCGGTCTTTGACCGCCAGCACGGTGGTCGGAGCCTCGCCGTATTTGAAAAAGAGGGAGTCGTGTCCCACGCACAGGCCCAGCAGAATATTGAACTCGGTCTCTTCGTTATTGAGGACCTTGGCCTGGAAGATGGGGTTGCACATGGATTCATCCGTGTCCTGGCGGATCTTTTCCTCGTTGGTGATCCCGATCTTCTCTTTGGAAGTCCGCCCAGCCTTGCAGACCACCGAGACCACTTCAAACCCGTGACTCCGGAGGATTTCCTCCACAAGGCCCGCCTCCTGTTGGAGCCCGATACAGAAGGCAAGCCCCAGGCGCTTGTACCCCATTTTCCGGGCAAATTCACAGATCTCCACGATCCGGGTCTTGGTGGGCTGCGCCACGTAGGGCCGCTCGTGACGGTTGGCATAGCATTCTGCCTCCTGTCGGGATGCCTGCCGGGCAAACTCGTAAATGCCGGGCGCCTCGTACTCCTTATTCGCCTCCTTCAGGACCTCCCTGCGTGTGAGGGTCGGGCAGCCTTTGGAACTCCTCCCTTCATCAGTGTAGCAGACGCGCTCCTGTGTTTTCACTTCACAAGAGGCGCAGGAAGGACGCCGGCCGCTTGATTCTTGTTCCATAGTAACCTCCTCTTATAATATGGGTTTGCAGATGATTTCATGGATACGGAGCGACGTCATCCTGTTGCTCGGGGCTGCACTGGCGAGAAGGGCGGTATCCGCGCCTGATCCCGTACCGGCAACAGCGATGACTTTTTCACCTTCACCGATACAGCCTCCGTCACATGCCATCATCATGATTTCCATGCAGACTTTGGTCCCCTGGCCGAACGTCCGAAGCAGATTCGCCATGACCTTCGGGGTATTCGTCCCGTAGAAATCCATTGTATGAAACAGCATCGTGCCAAAATGCACCTGGTGTCCTTTTTCCCGAAATTCATCCACCAGATCGTGAGGAAATGGGTTCCCCGACTCCTTGAAACCGAATTGCCAGGGAACCACAACCAGGCGGGCATCTTTCTCCTCAAACGCGCGCAAGAATGCCTTCGCAGTGTTTCCCCTGGTTGATGCTACAACAATTCTTTTGATATTTCTCGACTCTGCCCTTTCCAGGACCAGTTCCATGACATTTTCCGTATTTTCTCTTCCCGGCTTTTCAAAGTAGACAATCTTTTCTTCCATTTTTCTGTTGCCTCCCCTATGGACGATCCGCAGGACAGGAGCCCCGGCGTCAACAGCGGCCTCTATCTTGAAGAATCCGGCTCGGCGCCCTTCAACCGCCTGCAACGGCATCAACGCGCGCCACCCGGATCCGTCCTGGGAACGCACATGTCGGTCGCACGCCCTCTCCCTGCATTCCCGGACTACCTCGGCTGGTATGCGCCTGAGGGCAATACGTACCAAGGCCGGTACAATGATAAAATCATCCAAATGGCCGATCACCGGGATCCAATCCGGAATCAAATCAAAGGGCAGGAGCGCATATCCGATCGCAGCGCCCAGCAGAACCTTCGCCGTTTTCGGCGTACGACGGTCCTTTGATACAAGCACATAGACTTTGAGTTCCTGCTTTAGAGACTCGGCGGCAGATTTCAACGTCTCAAGCATTGTTTGGCAAATCCATACCGGAGCTCTCGTCATGGGATTCTTCGCATCCGTCTGAAACCCGATGACTTTTAACGGGTTATGGCGCTATTAATTTTACCGTTGGAAAGTATGATTGGTATCTTGAAACATCCCTGGTTAATAGGTCTAAATGTAACACTGCTGCTTGAGCGCCAATAAGAAAATCCGGCAACGGCGTCTTTTTCATTCCTTTTCTACTCTTGTATTTAAGAAAGGCCTTTCCAGCCAGAAAAAGCGCTTCTTTTGGAATTTCCAACAGTTGTAAGCCAGCCTTGCTTACCGCATTCTCTAATTCCTCTATTAACTTAAAACCAATTGATATTTCGCAATAGATTATTGAATTGATATATAACGAAGAGGAATAACTATATTCCTCCAATTTGGACTCAGACCAATCAGCCCAATTCAAGTCATCGAGAAAGACATCGAGAATGACATTCGAATCGACCAGAACCCCTTTCATTTGTCTTCTCTTGTCAAGGCCATTATTTCATCTGTTGTCATTTTAACGGTGGCTATTCCCCTCAATCTCCTGAATTTATGTGGTTTGTCAGGTTTGCCTGTTCTTTTCACCAAATAAATTCGGCCCTTCTCTTCTAAAAAATCAATTTCAACGGCAGGAGTTATTCCCAGCTTTTCGCGAATTTCTTGAGGAATAGTGACCTGCCCTTTCGTAGTGACTCTCATGATCGCACCCCCAGTGGTATGTAATACTGGTAATAGTAATACCAATATTTGTTTTTGTCAATCATGAAGGAAGTGGGAAGAGGGACGTCCCCCTATGCCCACCGCTCGAAGACACCAGCGATTCGTCTCCGAAGGTCACTGATTTCGGCGGTGATCTGAGAGGAGCGGTCGGACCATGTGCGGTGAGCAGAAAACGCTGCCCGCCACAGGCGATGCAAGTTGAGGGGAAGTACAACAAGGACCGCCGGCGAGGCCAAAAGCTTCGTGCCAACGGAATCGACCGCGTGAGCAGCAAACACGGTTGCGACTGCGGTTGGCACCATGACCGCAAAGGCCTGGCGCACTCGCAACTTTCCGAGTTCAGCATGAAGAGTCTCGTATCGTGACACCTCTTTGCTCCCAACTCATTCTGGATAATCGCGACGCAGTCGCGCGGAACGTTTGAGGTGAGGGGCGCGGGAATAACCTTTCCAAAAAAGCTGCAACACCATTTCGCGTCCCTCTCCACCCAATGGTTGGTATTTAATATTTTTTCTTCTTTTTTCCCAATGGGGATGAATTCAATTTGCAAGTGCACCATGCGCCCTAGGCCGAATCTACCGCTTCTTATATATTCTGAAACCCCTCTGCTTTACTCCTCTGTTGGCAATGCTGAGTTTGAGGAACCCCTGTTTTATAGCTGCTGCACAATACGCCTGTAGATATCCCAGAGAACGGCCTGTTTTTTACTGCCCGGTTTGATATCGAGAAACGTCACCGCACTTTGCAGGACAAGCTTTCCTTTTCGGATTACGACTACTCCAAGGGTGCCTTCGCTCACATTTACAAGCCCTTCGTCACCGATACCGTTTATTTTCTCGAGTTTTACAGAGGCCGGCAGATTCTTGTTGTAATATTCGCGAAGAGGCCGTCTGGCCTTGTGGACGTTGATGTCGAAAGAGGCCATTCCGCCCGGTTTTTCACTCCAGAAACAACCGTTGTCAGTGGCGGTCGGATAAAGCGGTTTTCGGTACAGCTTTTTGAGTTGCGCAGCACTGACCTGACTGCAGATATCGAGCTTTTCACCGGCGCTTCGTGCCGGAACAGGAGAGAAACCGATGAGCAGGCTTACACAGATAGCCGCCAGAATTCCGCATTTCCAGGTTGTTCTTTTCATTCTAGCCTCCTTATTTGTTTTGGGCCGATTCCGCGAATTCCGGGGACAGTATATTAATTATCGCTCTTTTTTGGTTTTCTCCCGGGTTTTCGGGGCCGTAATTCCCTGTCAAGCAAGCGTTCCAAGTGCGACACAAA
>Ga0315535_1000193_pt1 | contig 41458 bp, 38 predicted proteins | sample SalMarSW160220MG_2_FD_203092 | JGI IMG/M metagenome (GOLD analysis project Ga0315535, IMG submission 203092) | Salt marsh sediment microbial communities from the Plum Island Ecosystem LTER, Massachusetts, United States - Salt Marsh Sediment SW1602-20 ... | reverse complement strand
TCTGTAATATTGTCAAATGCCGGCCCCCGAGGAACCGGGATCCTGAGAAGGACGAAGTGGAAACCTGTCTTCCTTTCCTTGAGCAGCAAATCCGGATTATCGGGCCGGAGGTGATCTGTACCCTGGGGCGTGTAGCCGCCCAGACCCTCCTGGGTGATGACTTCAGAATTACAAGGGGTCGCGGAACATGGCGGTCTTACAATGGAATTCCCCTGATGCCCACGTTTCACCCGGCGTATCTCTTGCGAAACCCCGCGGCCAAGCGGGCCGTGTGGGAAGATGTCCAGGAAATCATGCGCAGGTTGGGCATGGAGGTGAAGACGAATGCCTGAAGATCCAACATATCAGTGTTTTCTGAAGATCATTGTCCTTGTTTTTTTAGTGGGCATGACTCTTATGTGGTTTCCCGGAAGGGCAAAGGGGGCGGGCGAGGCATTTATTATCGAACTGGAAGGCACCATTAACCCCGGCACCGCCATGGTCGTGACCAGGGGGCTTGAAAAGGCCGAAAAAGAGGGCGCCCGCGTGGCCGTTTTGCGGCTTGATACCCCCGGCGGTCTTGGATCCTCCATGCGAACCATTATCAAGGCGATCCTGAACTCTCCTGTTCCCGTGGTTGTGTGGGTTGGCCCCAGGGGCGCCGGTGCGGCTTCGGCGGGGGTGATGATCACGATCGCGGCGCATGTGGCGGCTATGGCGCCCGGGACGAATATCGGTGCGGCCCATCCGGTAACGGCGGGGGGAAAGGATATCGGGAAGACCATGTCTGAAAAGGTTGTCAATGACATGGCTTCCTATGCGCGAGGTATCGCCAAGGAGAAAAAAAGGAACGGCGAATGGGTGGAAAAGGCCATCCGGGAGAGTGTTTCCATTACATCAGAAGAAGCGGTGAAGAAACACGTTGTAGATCTCATAGCCAGGAACCTGGATGAACTGCTGAAGAAGATTGACGGGCGGACCGTGACTGTAAAAGGGAAAAAGGTCGTGCTGAAGACGGCCGGTCTCGAAAAGGTCTATTACCATCAGGGGTTCCGTGATCGGGTCCTCAGGACCATCAGCGATCCCAATATTGCCTACATCCTCATGATGATCGGCCTTGCGGGGCTTTATTTTGAGCTTTCCCATCCAGGAGCTATTTTTCCCGGAGTTGTCGGCGGGATCTCCTTGATTCTTGCTTTTTATTCATTCCAGACCCTTCCCGTGAACTATGCCGGGCTCCTGCTCATTGTCCTGGCGATTATCTTTTTCATCGCGGAAATCAAGGTAACGAGTTACGGAATGCTTTCTCTCGGGGGGCTGATTTCACTCACCCTGGGATCTATTATGCTTTTTGAAAGCGTCCGGGTCTCACTGAAGCTGATGCTGCCGACAGTGGCGCTGGTGGGAGGCTTTTTTGTGATTGTGGCGGCCCTGGCGTTCAGGGCCTATCGCAGTAAGCCGAAGAGCGGGAAAGAAGGGCTTATTGGTGAGGTGGGCGTGGTGAAAGAAAAGCTGGCCCCTGAAGGCCTGGTGTTTGTCCATGGAGAGTACTGGCGGGCAACCGCGGATGAGCCGATCGAAGAGGACGAGAAAATAAGGGTTATTGCAATGGACGGGCTTACCCTCAAGGTCCGGAAAAATACCGGGGAAGAAGGGAAGGCTTAAACAAGGAGGAGCAAAATGTTCTATATATTAGCAGTTGCTTTAATTGTGTTTTTTTTGGCCTCGGCGATCAGGATCCTCAGAGAATATGAGCGGGGTGTCATTTTCCGTCTCGGCCGGGTCATCAAGACAAAAGGACCGGGGGTGATCATCTTGATCCCGGTGGTCGATAAGATGGTCAAGGTGAGCCTGCGCCTGGTGGTCATGGACGTGCCGTCCCAGGACGTGATTACCCGGGACAACGTCTCGGTGAAGGTGAACGCGGTGGTCTATTTTCGTGTCATGGATTCGACCAAGGCAGTTATTGAGGTGGAGAACTTCCTTTTTGCCACCTCACAGCTTGCTCAGACCACGTTGCGGAGCGTATGTGGACAGGTTGAGCTGGACGACCTGCTCTCGGAAAGAGACAAGATCAATACCCAGCTTCAAAACATACTGGACAAGCATACGGACCCCTGGGGAATCAAGGTGACCACCGTGGAGGTCAAGCACATCGACCTGCCCCAGGAGATGCAGCGTTCCATGGCCAAGCAGGCCGAGGCTGAAAGGGAACGGCGGGCCAAGGTGATCAATGCCGAAGGGGAGTACCAGGCTGCCACCAAGCTTGCGCAGGCCGCGGAGATCATTCACATACACCCGGAGGCCCTGCAGCTCAGGTACCTGCAGACCCTGCGGGAGATTTCTTCTGAGAATAATTCGACGACCCTGTTTCCAATCCCGATTGATCTCCTGTCGCCCTTTATACGGAACAGGATACCGGAGTAAGCATAGCCCCTGGAATGTACGGGAAAGGCGACGGCTTTACTTTTTCATGAGAGACTGGTATAGAAGCGTTGGCCATTTGGCCAAATCAAGGAATATGAGCAAGGAGTGTAGGCCATGACAGAAGAGGTGAAAAAAGAAGAAGCCAAGGCAGAGACCAAGAAAGAACCAAAGGCGGAAGCCAAAGCGAAGGCCAAGGAAGAGAAAAAAGAGGAAGAAAAGCCCATAGACAAAATGACCGCCAAGGAACTCAGGGAGATCGCCAAAGAGATCCCCGGGGTGAGTGGCGTTCACGCCATGAAAAAGGATGAGCTCCTGGCAGTGGTGAAAGAGGCCAGAGGGGTCAAGGATGAGGCCCCGCAGAAAAAGAAAAAGGTAAAGGCCGTAAAGAAGGTCTACACAGTCAGGGATCTCAAACTGAAGATTGCCAAGCTCAAAGAAGACAAGGAACAGGCCAGGGAGGCAAAGGACAAGAACAAGGTGGAAGTCCTGCGCCGGCGCATCAACCGGATGAAGAAACTCACCAGGAAAGTTGCCCAGGCCTGATCGGGCTTCCCTATGAAAACAGGTCTTGGGGACATGGTGTGCCCCTGAGACCTGTTTTTTGTTGACCCGTAGCAGGGAAGGTATTGGGCGTAAGCGATTCTTGCAGCACAGGAAGCGCAGAAAAGAATGGACCTCAGGAGACTGAACACCGTAGGAATTGTTCCCGCAGCCGGAATTGGTGTCCGCATGGGCGCGAATCGACCCAAACAGTTTCTTGAGGTCAATGGCATGCCAATCCTGGCCCTGACCCTGGGAACTCTTCAGGATTGCGGTGCAGTGGACAGGGTCATTGTCGTGGCCCCAGAGGAGGATGTGGAATACTGCCGCGGGGACATCGTGGGACACTTTGGGCTGGACAAGGTCATGGAGGTGATCGCGGGTGGTGAACGACGACAGGATTCGGTGCGGCTGGGGCTCGAGGTTGCTGGAGAGGATTTCGACCTGGTGGTGATCCATGACGGAGTGCGCCCCCTGGCAGGAGGCGAACTCTTAGAGAAGGTTGTCCTGGCGGCCGGGAAACATGGTGCTGCGGTTGCCGGGCTTCCGGCCAGGGAGACGGTAAAGGAGGTGGATGAAGGTGGCCTGGTGGTTAGGACACTGGACAGGTCCGGGATCTGGCTTATCCAGACGCCCCAGGCATTTTCTACGGAGATACTGCGGAAGGCCCATGAGCGTGCACAACGTGAAGGGTGGTCCGAAGCGACGGATGACGCGGCCCTGGTGGAAAGGCTGGGTGTGCCGGTGAAAATAGTTCGTGGCTCGGAGAGGAATATCAAGGTGACAACTCCTTTAGACCTGGAGATGGTGCGTTTTCTCCTGGAACGGGGCGGGTAGAAGGGAAATCCCAATACGGATATGAAGATCAGGATCGGGACGAGAGGAAGTAAGCTGGCCATTGTACAATGTGAATGGGTCCGGGACAGGATCAGGGAGCATAATCCTTCCGTGGAGGTAGATCTGGTCAGGATTAAGACTAAAGGTGACAAAATTTTGGATTCTCCTCTCTCCAAGATCGGAGGGAAAGGCCTTTTTGTAAAGGAGATCGAGGAGGCGCTCCTTGTGGGAAGAATTGATCTGGCTGTACACAGCATGAAGGACGTCCCGGCTGAACTCCCGGAAGGGCTCATTTTGACCGCCTACCCGGAACGGGAAGATCCCCACGATGCCTTGGTGTCCAATGGTGATATTCCCCTTGCCGAAATGCGGGAAGGAGGGCGGCTGGGCACCAGCAGCCTCAGGAGGGCAGCCCAGGCCTTGCATCAAAAGCCTGATCTTGAAATTGTTCCCCTACGCGGCAATGTGAACACGAGGTTGAAAAAGCTGCGCAGTGGGACGTTCGATGCCGTGATCCTGGCGGCGGCGGGTATGATCCGGTTGGGGCTCGAAGACGAGATCAGCCAGATACTGGCGACAGCGGAGGTGCTGCCCGCCATTGGACAGGGTGCCCTGGGCCTGGAAGTAAGGGAGGACAACGGTGCAGTCATCGATCTCCTGTCTCCTATGAATCACCCTCCCACTGAATGGGCGGTGCGAGCGGAAAGAGGTTTTCTCCAGCGACTCGAGGGAGGATGCCAGGTGCCGATCGCCGGTTTTGCGCGGCTTGACGGAGAAGAGCTGGTCCTCGAGGGGATGGTGGCGGAACTGGATGGCTCCCGGATTCTCCGGGATGAGATACGGGGGAAAAAGGAACAGGTGGGAGAAATAGGCGTTTCCTTGGCCGAGCGGCTTATTAGGGCGGGCGCGGGAGAAATCCTGGGACATATCTATGGAAGAGATGAAGAAAGGTAAAGTATACCTGGTCGGTGCGGGACCAGGAGATCCGGGCCTGCTCACCATCAAGGGGCGGGACTGCATTTCCCGGGCCGACGTGGTGATTTACGATTTTCTCGCGAACCCCGTCTTTTTGAGCCACGCACGGAAGGGGACGGAGGTCATCTACGTGGGAAAGCAGGGCGGACATCATACCGCCACCCAGGAGGAGATCAATGAACTGATCGTAGATCGTGCCCGTCGCGGAGAGACGGTCGTGAGGCTCAAAGGCGGAGATCCGTTTATCTTCGGAAGGGGCGGGGAAGAGGCGGAGAAACTGGTCGAGGCCGGCGTGGATTTCGAGGTGGTGCCGGGGATCACTTCGGCCATCGCTGTGCCCGCCTATGCGGGCATCCCGCTCACCCACCGTGACCACACGGCGACCGTGGCATTCATCACCGGGCACGAAGATCCCAAAAAAGGAGAATCCAGTATAGCCTGGGACAAGCTGGCAACCGGGGCGGGAACGCTCGTGTTCCTGATGGGTGTGGGGAACCTCCCGGCCATTGCCGCCAGGCTGATGGAATACGGAAGAAGCCCTCAGACACCGGTGGCCGTGATTCGTCGGGGTACCGGCCCTGACCAGGAGACCGTGCTGGGCACCCTTGATTCAATAGCGAAGGCAGCAGAAGAGGCGGGAATGAAACCTCCTGCCATTATCGTGGTGGGAGAAGTTGTGGTACTGCGGAAAAAGCTGGAATGGTTCGAAAAAAGGCCGCTGTTCGGCAGGCGTATTGTGGTGACCCGCGCCAGGGAACAGGCAAGTGGTTTCCTGGAAGGACTCTCCCTGCTTGGTGCGGACTGCATTCAATTCCCCACCATCGAAGTCGTGCCGCCGGAAAGCTGGTATCCCCTGGATATGGCAATCAGACGATTGTCCCACTATGACTGGCTGCTTTTTACCTCGGTCAACGGGGTGAAATATTTTCTGGAGCGGTTGGATAGTGCTGGAAAGGACGTCCGGGAACTCAAGGGGCTCAGGATAGGGGCCATCGGTCCCGGGACAGCCGGGGCCTGGTCTGCCATGGGAATAAAACCCGACCTGGTACCGGGAGAATACCGGGCCGAGGCAGTGGTGGAAGAGCTGGCCCGGTTCGGGGTCAAGGGAAAAAGAATTCTTCTCCCGCGGGCGTTGAAGGCCAGGGAGATCCTGCCGGAAGCATTGCGGGAAATGGGCGCGGAGGTAAACGTGGTTCCGGCCTACCGGACCGTCAGACCCGAACATGATGTGGAACGGGTGCGGGGCATGTTCCAGCGCGGTGAGATCCACATGGTTACCTTCACCAGTTCCTCCACCGTGACCAATTTTATGGAGATATTCAAGGGAAGAAAAGAAGAGGTCAGGGAATGGATGGGATCCGTGTCCGTGGCCTGCATCGGCCCCATTACCGCGAAGACCGCAGAAGATTCAGGGATCCATGTGGATCTCATCCCGCCCGCATACACCATTGATTCCTTAACCGAAGCCATTATAGCCTACCAGTTCAAGAAAGAAGTGTAGGGAGGGCCACAGCAATCTTTTTGCGAGCACGATGGGCTCATCACGCCGGCGTTTCACCGCGTTGCACAGCAAGGCGGCCGGGGGCCACATCAGTTCTTGTTCATCCCCTCCCTGTTCAGTGAAGTGCCTGCAAGCGCGCCGGAACGCCCTGGCCCCGGATGAGCACAACTGTCCGGGAATGTGAGGTTTTCGTGCCTGCAAAAAGATCCCCGTGTCTCTCCCCCTTTGGACCGCATAGCTTGAAAACCATAAGCCTTGAAGGTTTCATGCAAAACGATTACTGTGGCCCTTCCCCCGTGAGAAAAGCGGGCTAACCGGGGGATTCCTCTTCTTCATCCGGAGAGGGCGAGATTTGCCGGAGCTCCCGGATCTCCTCGATCTTGTTGAGGGGCCTTTCGAGCTGACGGCGCCTGGTGGTCATCAGGGCCTCGTATTCCTTCTGGCTCTCACTGATCCTTTTCCCCAGGACTTCCATTTTTTTCGCGAAATTTTCCCACTGTTTTTTGAAGGCCCCCAGGAGGGAGAGAATTTCGGTGGAGGTCTGTTCCAGGGCGAAGTTGTCAATGGCCTGCCGGATAACCGCCAGGACCGCAAAGAGGGTGAGGGGAGAGCATGGGATGACCTTGTTCCTGATGCTGTTATCCAGGATGGCGCTGTCCTGTTCGTGTATGAACGCGTAGACCTGTTCATTGGGGATGAAGAGCAGGACATAATCCAGGGTGTTCTGCTGGGGATTGATGTAATCCCGGGTGGTGATTTCCTTGACACGGGCCTTCACATCCCGGAGAAAATTGTTGCGGTACTTTGATTTTTCAAGGTCGGATTCTGCTTCGAGGAACCGGATGTAGTTGTCCAGGGGAAATTTGACGTCCATGTTCAGCTTGAGGTCCCTAGGTAGGAGAAAGGTGAAATCCGGCCGGGTGCCCACTCCTTCCACAGCCTTTTGCTTCACATAATTCACACCCTCAATGAATCCTGCCAGGCGCAGCACATCCTCGGCCATGCGTTCCCCCCACTGGCCCCTGCTCTGGGTACTGGAGAGGGCTTCACGCAGGGTATTGGTCGTCTCGATCAAGGCGGTTGTCTGTTCGCTCGCGGACTTGAGCTGGTTGGTGAGTTCGCCGAATTTCAGCACCCGATCCTTTTCCAGGTCCTGGACCAGGGCAGATACCTTTTCCAGTTCAGTCCCCATGCGTGCCAGCTGCTGGTCAATCAATCCCTTCTTTGCATCCAGGTCGTGAAGGGTTGATTCCCGTTCAGCGTCAAGTCTGGATTTTGCAAGTTTGAGGAATTCCTCTGTGCTCTTCTGGAGGGCATCAAGGGAGAGGCTCCCGAAGCTGGCTTTCACATCGGCAAGCACGGCGTCCATTCCGGCTTTTCGTTGTGTTTCGCTTTCCGTGAAGAGCTCCGCCGCAAGCTCCCGGGCAGTCTTTGCCTGGATTATTCTCAGCAGAAGGGCTACGGCCAGTCCTAATATGAAGCCGACAAGGAGCGCTACCACTAGGGGCCAGTAGGTCATGATGTCCTCCGGGATGTTGTTCGGAACATTTACGGCAATTGTTATGTTACTCAGACGCGTATGTCAATCACAGACAGTTCGAACAGTGCTGAATGACGATTCCTTTTCCAGGACGACAGAACGCCTGGCATGTTGGGAGGTTTGAGAAATCCCCTTGGACCGCTCGTGGGAACAGCCATTGTTTTCGGGTTTCAGGAATGGCTGTGGCCCTACACAGGAGGCCTATCCTTTTTTCTGGTCCAGCACTTCCCGAACCACCTTGAGCATCTGTTTCAGTTCAAAAGGTTTCTTGATAAAACCTTTCGCCCCTGCTTCAAGAGCGGCTTTCGTGTGCCCGTTGACAGAATACCCGCTCGCGATGACCACCTTTACGTCAGGCGCCATGGCGAGGAGCTGTTCGAGGCACTGCTTCCCTCCCATCCCCGGCATCATGAGGTCCAGGATGACGAGAGAAATTTCTTGTTTCCTCTCTGCGTAAAGCTGGAGGGCCGTTTCACCGTCAGGCGCGGTGACCATCGTATAGCCGAATTCCTCCAGGATTTCCTTTCCAATGTCTCGTAAGAGCTCTTCATCATCCACCAGAAGAATCGTCTCCTCGCCACCACTTATTTGAACTTCTTTTTCAGGTTCGGCCTTTTGCTCGCGTCTTTCCTCTTCCACAGCGGGGAGGTAGATCTTGAACGTTGTCCCCATGTCCGGTTCGCTGTAACACATGATGTAGCCACGGTGGCTTTTTACGATTCCGTAGACCATGGAAAGGCCCAGCCCGGTTCCCTTTCCCACGTCCTTCGTGGTGTAAAAAGGTTCAAAAATGTGGTCGAGGGTTTCATGGTCCATGCCATCCCCTGTATCCGTGAGGCTCAGACACACATATTGCCCGGGGACCGCCCCGGGATGGGCTCTGCAGTAGCGTTTATCGAGAAATGTGTTTTCTGTCTCAATGATGATCTTCCCTCCTTCGGGCATGGCATCCCGAGCGTTAACGCCCAGATTCATCATCACCTGTTCCACCTGGGCCGGATCTGCGTTGACCACCTGGAGATTTTTCTGCAAATGCAGTTCAATACTGATCATCTTGGGGATGGTTCTCTTGAGAAGCTTCTCTACCTGTTTGACCTCCAGGTTGAGGTCGACCGGCCGGAGCTTGCTTTCCACTTTCCGGCTGAAGGCGAGAAGCTGCTGGGTGAGCTCACTTGCCCTCATGGCGGAGTTTTCTATCTGTTGGAGTCTGGAAAGGTCCGGATCATTCTCGCCTTTTTCCATGGTAAGGATCTGGGTGTATCCAAGAATCGCCTGGAGAAGATTGTTGAAATCGTGGGCAATTCCACCTGCCAAGGTGCCGATGGCCTCCATTTTCTGCGCCTGCTGGAGCTGTTGCTCCAGCCGTTCCTGTTCAGTGATATCCTTGAAGACGCCCTGCATGGCCGGCTGTCCCTGGAACATGACGATGGATGTCGCAGCTTCCGCCCGAAACGTGGAGCCGTCTTTGCGGTTTCCCATGTAGATTGCTTTTTCCGGGGCCAATTTCTCTTTTTTCATCCTCTTTTCCATACGTTCTTCAAACAGGGCATGGTCTTCCGGGGCTACCGTGTCCCACAGGGTGAGATTGAGGGCTTCCTCCATGGTATACCCGAAAAGATCACAACCCCTTTGATTGAGAAACATGATGCTGGCGGAGGGAATTTCACAGATGAAGTAGCCGTCAAGGGTGTTTTCCACCAAGGAACGGTATCGCTCCTCGCTGACCTGGAGATTGCGGCGAAGGCCTTCACGCTCTGTGACGTCGCGTACAATGCCCTGAAAACCTACTGGATCTCCCTTTTGATTTTTCATGAGGGAAACCGAGGCCTCCACGTGCCTTCTCCGGCTGTCCTTCCGGATAATATCCCAGTCAAAGGCCCTTGCAGGTTCACCCGTGGTATAGACCTGGTTGAAGACCTTGAATATCTTTCCGGCGGTTTCTTCGTCCGTGTATTCCCGGTTATTCATCCCCCTGAGCTCTTCCCTGGTTATACCGAAAAGGGTGCACAAGGCATCGTTGAAAAAGGTAAGGTTTCCTGCTAGATCCACCTCGTAGTAGGCGTCTTCAATATTTTTCAGGATATCCCGGTATCGTGCTTCGCTCTGTCGAAGCGCGTTTTCGGCCTGTTTTCGATCGGTGATATCTTCCACAATGACTACAGCTGCGGTTTTCCCGGATACAGGGTCCAGGAGCGCATAGCGTATAAGACAATCAAACATGGATCCGTCCTTCCGGACCCACTTGGTTTCAATGGAGCCTGTCTGTTTGTCGGGCCTCAAGGAGGCGATGACTTCTCCGACCCGGTTGTATTCTTCATCGCTGGAATAAAGCATGCGGGCGTTTCTGCCGTGGAGTTCTTCAGACGTGTACCCCAGCATCACGCTCATGGCGAGGTTGTGCCACTTCATCATCCGGTTTTCGACAACACCGATGCCCGTGGGTGAGAAAGAGAGAATAGCCCGGAGGGTCTTTTCTGATTGTTCCAGTTTTCTGAGTCGCTTTTCCAGTTCTTCACAACCTGTCATATCCATGTGTCCGGCCTCCAGCAAATATGATGCCCGGGGAAGGATCCTCCCGGGCATCGTCTACTGCAAAAAGAATACCACGAGAGGAAACAAGAGAAAAGGCGTATCATTGACATAGACATATTCATTGAATATCATCTGTGCCACCAATTCTATTAGTATCTTATGAACAAATTTGCATTCAAAAAGGGCAGAAAAGTTCTTTTGAGATCACATGAAATGTCAAATGCCAAAATCCCAATGTCAAATATCAAATGACCAAATGAAAGCGAAGTTCGCACCGCGGTGCGTTGCTTTTTCACCCGTTCCCGGAGCAGACAGGTGAACGGGATATGTTTTGTCATTGAGGCATTTGGATTTCATTTGACATTTGAGCTTTGGCATTTGTCATTTCCGGGTTGTCCGTGTTAGGTAGTGGCCATCCATAAATGAGATAGTTTGTTTGAGATCAAGGCATGCGATCCCGCCCATGGCGGGATTAACCGCAGGAATACATTGAGGTATTTCGAGGATTAAGATTTGAGCATAACGATGATATCGGGCAAAATAGCCATTTATGGATGGGCACTAGGTAGATAGTCTGCAACCTCTAGGCCTAATCAACCTGGAACCGACTCGAATAAAGGGGGGTCATATGAGTGCAAAAAGAGAGATTGGAAGCGGCAACAACAGACCGTTGGCCGGCGTTAGAGTGATCGAAATGGCCGGGCTGGCGCCGTCTCCCTATTGCGGGATGATCCTGAGTGATTTCGGGGCGGACGTGGTGGTGGTGGATCGTCTTTCCAAGGGAGGCCCCGAGATCCCGAATGTGATGCCAAAGAACCCGTTTGACCGGGGAAAGCGTTCCATGCGGGTGAATCTCAAGACGCCGGAGGGGATAGATATCATAAAACGTATGATCAAGGATTCGGATGTGCTCATTGAACCCTATCGTCCCGGGGTCATGGAAGGCCTGGAACTTGGTCCCGAGGAGGCCTTGATGCTCAATCCACGGCTTGTGTATGCTCGTCTCACCGGATGGGGGCAAAAAGGGCCGTATGCTGGCATGGCGGGCCACGATATTGACTACATCGCCTTGTCAGGTGCTCTGTCACTGTTCCGGAGAAAAGGAGAAAAGCCCCTCCCTCCTTGCAATACCCTTGGCGATTTCGCCGGCGGGGGTATGCTTTGCGCCCTTGGTATCGTGCTGGCACTCTTTGAAAGGGAGCGGTCGGGAAAGGGGCAGGTGGTGGATGCCGCCATGGTGGACGGCGCTTCGAGTCTGATCACCATGTTTTACGGCCTGCTTGGAAACAATCTCATGTCACTTGATATCGGCACCAACCTCCTGGATTCAGGAGCGCCTTTTTACGAGACTTACGAAACTGCAGACGGCAAATTTTTGGCAGTGGGGGCTATCGAGGGAAGGTTTTATAAAGAATTGATAACGGGCCTGGGAATTGATCCTTCCTCGCTGCCCGACCAGCTAGATATGGCGCGATGGCCGGAGATGAAGGAGCGGTTCGCGCAAGTGATCAGGACGAAGACGCGCGAGGACTGGATGAATATCTTTGAAGGAAAGGATGCGTGTGTGGCACCCGTCCTTGACCTCAACGAAGTGATGGAGCATCCGCACAACCGGGAACGGGACCTGCTGGTGGAGTTTGATGGGCTGCCCCAGCCGGCCCCCGCCCCGAGGCTGTCACGCACCCCGGGAGAAGCTGTTAAGCCCGGCCTGCCCAGGGGCACCCATACCAGGGAAGTGCTGGAACAGCTCGGCTACGCGCCGGAACGGCTTGAAGCCCTTTTCGGGAAGGGAATTATGGAATAAAGAGAAAGGCAAAAGTTATTAATCTGTCTTATGTGGCGCAGTCGGAGGGATCGCCGGCCAGTTTTGCAAGGGCATGATCAAGCGCCGGTAAGACCGCTTCCAGGTTTTCCCCGGCCCCACGAGGGCTGCCCGGGAGATTGATGATAAGGCAGGTTCCCCGGACCCCTACCACCGCTCTTGACAACATGGCATGGGGTGTTTTTTTGAGGCTTTCCGCGCGCATGGCCTCTGCCATGCCGGGGACTTCATAGTCAATGACGCGCATGGTGGCCTGGGGGGTCACATCCCTGGACGTAAGCCCGGTGCCCCCGGACGTGATAATGAGTGCGAGGTGTTCATCGTCCGCCCAACTCCGAAGAATTTGGGCTATCTGGTCACTCTCGTCCGGGATGATGCCCTGCTTCGCGACGGTGTATCCTTTGCCTTCCAGCAGTTGTGCAACCACCCGGCCGCTTTGATCCTCCCGGAGACCCTGGGCACCCTTATCGCTGATGGTCAGCACCCCTGCACGAATGGTATGTTCTTGTTGTTCCATGTTCCCTGTAGTATCCATCTCCCAAAATAATATGACGTAATGCTTCCTCCCCTATTCCTTTAGCATGGAAAGGGATTTATTACCACAGAGTCACGGAGGACACAGAGATACTGCCTTTCCCCTTGCCGGGAGATACCGGCAAGGGGAAAAAGGTCAGTCCTGTCTAACCAGGAGCGCTATTTCTTCGCCGGGAGGCATGTCCTTTTTGCCCATAGCCGTCTCCGGATGGGCAAAAAAAAGAAATCCTCTGTGCTCTCTGTGGCTCTGTGGTGAACAAGGAGTTCTCTTACAGATTATTCCTGTTCTTTGGCGGTGGTGATAACCTTTTCCGCCAGCTGGGCTGGAACTTCCTCGTAATGGGAGAGTTCCATGGTAAAAGTCCCTCTGCCGCCCGTCATGGCGTTCAGGTCCAGGGCGTACTGGAGAACTTCCGCCATGGGGGCCCGGGCTTTGATGACCTGGTACTTGCCCTTGGTGTCCATCCCAAGGACGCGGCCGCGCCGACCGTTCAGGTCTCCCATAACATCCCCCATAACCTCCTCCGGCACCATGATCTCCATTTTCATGATGGGTTCAAGGAGGATCGGGTTCGCCTCCTGGATGGCTTTCTTCAGGCACATGCTTGCGGCGATCTTAAAGGCCATTTCCGAGGAATCAACATCGTGGGATTTCCCGTCAAAAAAACGGACTTTGAGGTCCACAATGGGGGAACCTGCCAGGATACCGCTTTGAATGGCCTCATTGAGTCCTTTTTCTACCGCCGGGACGAAGTTCCTGGGCACGTTCATACCGACGAGGGCCTCTTCAAATTCAAAGCCCGATCCCCTTGGGAGTGGTGAGACATCAAAATGAACCTCGGCAAACTGCCCACGTCCTCCTGTCTGTTTCTTGTGCCGGTAGATGACCTTGTTCACTGTTTTCTTGATGGTTTCCTGGTAAGGAACCTGGACAGGGCTCAAGGCTACTTCCACACCGAACTTCCTTTTCAATTTTTCACAGATGGTTTCCAAGTGGATCTGGCCCGTACCAGACAGGACAATCTCTGATGTCGTCTGATCCCTTTCAAGGCGGAGGGTCGGATCCTCTTCAAGGAGCTTTGCGAGGGAGGAAAAGAGCTTGTCCTCGCTTCCCTTGACCTTGGCGGCAACTGCATAGGAAATAACCGGCGGCAAGGGTTGGGTGGGTTGATAAATAATGGGATCATTTTCCGCGCAAAGGGTATCACCAGTGGTGGTTTCCTTTAATTTTGCGATGGCCACGATATCTCCCGGTCCCGCTTCTCCTATAGATTGCTGCTTCTTGCCTTCGGGGAGGAGGATCTGCCCGAATTTCTCTTTGACCTCCTTGTTCGCGTTGTAAACGGTAGAATCCGCCTGCAGGGTGCCTGAGAAGATCCTGAGCAGGGTCAGCTTGCCGGCAAAAGGATCCGCGACCGTCTTGAATACCAGGGCGGAAAAGGGCGCGTCTGGTGACGGGGTGCGCTCTATGGTTTCGTCGCTCCCGGGCCTGATCCCTTGATTCGGTTTCCTATCGGAGGGAGAAGGAAGCCCGTTTACGATAATGTCCATCAATTGGGGTACACCGATATTGGCGGTTGCTGATCCACAGACAATGGGAACGATGAGACCGGACTTGATCCCATCAATAAAGGTTTGTTCCACATCCTTTTCAGGGAGGTCCTCCCCTTCCAGGTATTTCTCCATCAAATCATCGTTGGCTTCAACGATATTTTCAATCATTTTCTCATGCCATTCGCCCACCAGATCTTCCATGTCCGCAGGGATATCGCCGGTTTCAAATTTGCCACTGGTGTCCTTTGTGTACACATAAGCATTCTTTTTAATGAGGTCTACCACTCCGGCGAAGTGTTCTTCAGCGCCGATGGGCAGAAACACCGGAGTTGCCTTGATATCAAAGGCCTGGGAGACTTCTGCCACCACCTTGTAGAAATCTGCGCGTTCACGGTCCATTTTATTAATGAAGATAACCCTGGGAAGTGCTTGTTCATCAGCAAATCCCCACACCTTCTCGGTGCCTATTTTGACTCCTGATGTTGCATCGACAACTACAACGGCCGCGTCTGCAGCCTGCAGAGAGAATTTTGTATCGGAGAGGAAGTTGTCCTCACCCGGCGTGTCCAGGATGTTGATCGTCTGCTTTTTCCATGAGCAATGATGAAAAGAGGTACTGATGGTGATTTTCCTCTTGATCTCTTCAGGCTCAAAATCCATGCTGGACGAGCCGTCATCTACCTTCCCCAGGCGAGTGGTGGCCTTCCCATCGAAAAGCATGGCCTCGGCAAGAGACGTTTTTCCGGAACTGCCGTGAGCCACAAGTGCTACGTTTCTCAATTGTTGCGCTCTCTTTTCCATTCTCATTATCCTTTCCCGATCAATTTATTTTTCTTTCCAGATACTCAGCCGCCGGAATACGAACAGATGCCATCCACCCTGTGTGTTTCCCGGTGGCTGTTCGTGCGGGTGACCTTCCGGATTGTCTTCAAGAAATGAAAATCAATGAATCGAATCTTGTCTTTTCCATGAGCCAGTTGCAAAACGCCCCCTTTTGTCCGATCTCTGCGTCAGGCTCAAATTTTAATCCTCGAAATATCCTATATATTCCTGTGGTTAAAATTTTCGCCTTTCTTGACCTCGAACAAAATTGAACATTTTGAAACTGGCTCCCACGCGTGGGCATGTAAGAAAAAAAATGACAGAATTTGATTTAAAAAACTACCTCAAGAACTGAATTAAAGTCAAGTCCAGAATGAAGAGGAAAGATTTTTTGATTGCTAATCCTGGACAACATGATATATTTAATATTTTTTTATCGTGAGGGAATGGGATTGATGGCCCGCATCAGGAAACGGAATCCGGGAGAAGCAGGGGCCACCGGAAAACAAGTTTCCGGCGCTGGAATGAGAGAATTCATAGATACATTTCTGGGCACGCTCCGCGAACAGAAGGGTTATTCCCCGCACACCGTGAGAAGTTACCGAGCTGATCTGATTCATTTTTTCACTTTTCTGGGAACACGGCAAGAAGAAGTTAATGCGCCGGAGATCAGGGCCTACCTGGGGAGTCTCTTCGGCCGGTACAAGCGGACGACCATCGCGCGCAAGCTTTCAGCTATCCGGTCGTTTCTCGCTTTTCTGGAGAAAAAGGGCATGTTGGAGCGCAATCCCGCGAAGGAGATCTCTTCCCCCAAGCTGGACAAGTACATACCCGTGTATCTCACCGTTGATGAAGTCTTCCGGCTGCTGGAACGGCCGGAAAAACCCAAACCTTTCGGCAGCAGGGACCTTGCTATCCTGGAACTGCTTTATTCCTGCGGGATCCGCGTGAGTGAAATGGCGGGGCTGAATATTTCCAGTGTCGATTTCGAGGAGCGACTGCTGAAGGTGACCGGGAAGGGGAATAAAGAGCGTGTGGTGCCTGTAGGCAGGCAGGCCCTGAGCGCTGTCGAGCGGTATCTGGATGCCACGAAACACCTCCGTGTGAAACGGGGAGAAAATCAGGAAGATGCCCCCCTTTTTTTGAATCAGAGGGGCGGGCGGCTTTCGAGTCGAAGCATTCAGCGGATTGTAAAGAAATATGCTTTGGAGTGCGGGTTTTCCCCGGAAATCAGTCCCCACTCCATGCGACACACCTTCGCGACCCATATGCTGGATGGAGGTGCCGATCTTCGATCGGTCCAGGAGCTTCTGGGTCACGAGAACCTGTCAACGACGCAGAAATATACCCATGTCACCCTTGATCGGCTCATGGAGGTGTATGACAAGGCGCATCCCCGAAGCCACTGAATCTCCGGAATTCGGGGTGAGGAATCAGGGAACAGGTATCTAGCAGCCCATGGCTCATAGGTGAGCCGGATAAAGCTGAAATAAAAAATGTCAAAGCTCAAATGTCAAATGAAATCCAAATGTCTCAATGACAAAACGTATCCCGCTCACCTTTCTGGTATAGCAACGGGAAATGGAGCAACTCCCAGCAGTGCGAGCCTTTGTTCATTTGGTATTTGACATTAAGTACGGTCACAAGAGAAATTTTGTACCCCTTTTCAATGCGGCATTGTTCATAAAGTACTAAATGGCTAAGGAGAGAGAAATGCAGAATGGACCCGCCCGGATAAGGGCAACAACAATTCTGGCCGTACGGAAAGATGACCGGTCGGTGATGGCAGGGGATGGCCAGGTCACCCTTGGAGAAACCATTATGAAGCACAAGGCAAGCAAGATCAGGACCATGTACAAAGACAGTGTCCTGGTGGGTTTTGCCGGTGCCGCAGCGGATGCATTCAATCTGTTCGAACGACTGGAGGGGAAGATCGAATCCTACAGCGGAAATCTTACCAGGGCGGCCGTAGAGCTGGCAAAGGACTGGCGGACGGATAAGATATTGCGGAAGCTGGAAGCCCTCTTGCTGGCAATGGACAAGGAACACACATTCATCATATCCGGAACGGGTGACGTTATCGAGCCGGACGAATGCGTGGCAGCCATCGGTTCAGGAGGGCCGTATGCCGTGGCGGCGGCCAGGGCACTGGTGGAACATTCGGCCCTGGATGCAGCAACCATCGCGTTGGAGGCCATGAAAATTGCGGCATCTATCTGTCTCTATACCAATGACCAGATAAGTGTCCACGAACTGGAAGAATAAATTTTTTGGAAAAGCGAGGTTCAATGAGAATCCAATGAAAGTACTGACCCCCAGAGAGATTGTCTCTGAACTTGATGGGTATATTATCGGCCAGGATGGTGCGAAACGGTCTGTGGCCATTGCCCTCAGAAACAGGTGGCGCCGGCAGCAGGTGGCCCCGGAGTTGCGGGACGAGATCGCCCCCAAGAATATTATCATGATCGGGCCAACAGGCGTCGGAAAAACGGAGATCGCGAGACGGTTGGCACGCCTTGCCAATTCTCCCTTTCTTAAGGTAGAGGCCACGAAGTTTACCGAAGTGGGATATGTTGGCCGGGATGTGGAATCCATGATCCGGGACCTCACGGAACTTGCCATCAACATGGCCAGGCAGGAAGAACAGGAACAGGTAAAGGTGAAGGCCAGGGAACTGGCGGAAGAACGGCTTCTTGATATCCTGCTCCCCAAAAAACGCGATGAAGTGCGCGAGGAAGGGGAGGGAGAAAAGGAAAAGGTCCTTGAGGTGGTCCGTACGGACAAGGTCGAGGGCTTTTCCACTCGTGAGAAGTTGCGGCGCATGCTGCGGGACGGAAAGCTGGATGAACGATTTGTGGAGCTGGAGGTGAACAATCGGAACATGCCGATGGTGGAGATATTTTCCAATGCCGGCATCGAGGAGATGGAGTTCAATATCAAGGAAATGTTCGGCAACATGTTCCCCTCGAAGAAGAAAAAGCGGCGGGTGAAGGTTCCCGAGGCCATGGATCTCATCTTTCAACAGGAATGTCAACGGCTCATTGACATGGACAAGGTAACGGAAAGGGCCATCCAGAGGACCGAGCAGAACGGCATCATCTTCCTGGATGAACTGGACAAGATCGCCGGTGCCGAGTCCGGATACGGACCTGACGTGTCACGAGAAGGAGTGCAGCGGGATCTCCTGCCCATTGTGGAGGGAAGCACCGTTACCACCAAGTACGGAATGGTGAAAACTGATCATATCCTGTTCATCGCCGCTGGGGCCTTCAACGTGAGCAGGCCGTCGGACCTGTTGCCTGAATTCCAGGGCAGGTTTCCGATACGGGTGGAGCTTGATTCGCTTACGGAAGAGGATTTTGTCAGGATCCTCACTGAGCCGCAAAATGCGCTGATCACCCAGTATAAAGCGCTCCTGGCTACGGAAGGGATTGACCTGATCTTTAATGAGCAGGCCATCAGGCAGATTGCCGCGCTGGCAAACAGTGTAAATGACCGTACCGAGAATATAGGGGCCCGCAGGCTCCACACCGTGATGGAAAAACTCCTAGATGAGATATCATTTGACGCCCCTGACCGGAAAGAAAAGGAAGTAGCCATTACCGAAGAATACGTGGTTGACAAGCTGGCGGACATCCTGGAAGACGAAAATTTGAGCAGGTATATTTTGTAAGGCGTGGGAGGTAGGGCGTAAGGCCAAAGGAATAGGGGTAATTTCATTGAACGTCAACTAACCGGCCAACGAATCACGAGGAGACAACGCCATAATGATTACGCACGAGGACCGGGCCAAGGTCCTGATCGAGGCTCTTCCCTATATTCAACGGTTCAATGGCGCTACCGTGGTGGTAAAATATGGTGGACATGCCATGGTCGACGAACAGCTCAAGAGGGATTTTGCGCTCGACATCATATTAATGAAGTACGTGGGCATAAACCCGATTGTTGTCCACGGCGGAGGGCCCCAGATAGGGAGTTTCCTTGAGAAGCTGTCCATAGAACCGCATTTTGTAGACGGCATGCGGGTGACGGACAAGGAAACCATGGACGTGGTGGAAATGGTCCTTGTGGGGAAAGTGAATAAGGAGATAGTGAGCCTGATCAACAGCAACGGCGGACGGGCCGTGGGACTGTCCGGGAAAGACGGGCAATTGCTTACAGCGCGAAAAATGGAGTACCGGAAACAGAAAACCCATGACCAGCCGCCGGAAATCATTGACATGGGGTTGGTGGGGGAGATAACCGCGGTGGATAACCGGATACTGCTCAGTCTCATTGAGCGGGAGTTTATTCCCGTCATTGCGCCCGTGGGCGCGGGAACATCAGGGGAGACGTACAATATCAACGCTGACCTGGTGGCCGGGCACATCGCCGCGTCGCTCAAGGCAAGGAAACTGGTCTTGCTGACTGATACCGATGGTGTCAAGGACAGGGAAGGTGTCCTTCTTTCAACAATCCGGAGAGAGGAAGCACACCGGCTCACCGAGGATGGAACTATCGGCGGAGGGATGATCCCCAAGGTGCACTGCTGTATGGAGGCCCTTGCCGGCGGTGTGCAGAAGGCCCATATTATTGACGGCCGTGAGCAGCACGCCATCCTCCTGGAGGTTTTTACCGAACGTGGCGTGGGCACGGAGATCGTGCATTGAAAGAGGCGCAGGGCGCAGGGCCAAAGGTCAAAGGAAAAAGGCAAAAGGACAAAGGATAAGGGCCAAAAGAGAAAAGGGCATAGCCTTTGACATTGAAAGCAACAGCTTCGCCAGACAGTTCAATGCCTTTCTCTGATTTCTTTGCGTCTCTAGTGAACGGAGTGAGCGAGCGTGAGACATGCTTTCGTCGGATGAGCCAGAAAAAATAGGGAAGAATGGATGATGGATAGCGATACAGAGAAAAGCACAACTATGGAAAGAGCGGACAAGTACATGTTCCAGACCTATGGACGATTCCCGGTGACCCTTGTCCGGGGCCAGGGATGTCGCGTCTGGGATGAGAATGGAAAGAAATACCTGGATTTCGTGGGCGGGATAGCGGTCTGCGCCCTGGGGCACAGCTCCCCCGTGGTGACCCGTGCCTTGGAAGAGCAATCCAGGACCCTTGTGCACGTCTCCAATCTCTTTTACACGACGCCCCAGGTAGACGTTGCCGAACTGCTCGTAAAAAATTCATTCGCCGACCGTGTTTTTTTCTGCAACAGTGGGGCCGAGGCGAACGAGGCGGCCATAAAACTTGCGCGTCACTATGCTCGCGAGAAGTTCGGAGAATCACGCTTCACCATTATTTCCATGGACAATTCCTTCCATGGCCGCACCATGGCCACGCTCTCGGCCACCGGACAGGCCAAGGTTCGGAAGGGCTTTGATCCCCTTCTCCCCGGGTTCCGGTTTGTGCCGTTCAATGATGTACCGAGCCTCGAGTCCGCCTTGGACGAGACGGTCTGCGCGATCATGATGGAACCGATACAGGGGGAGGGAGGCGTTGTCTGTCCGGAGCCCGGCCACCTGGAAAAGGTCCAGGAACTGTGCAAGGAAAGAGATATCCTGCTGATCTTTGATGAGGTGCAGGTGGGAATGGGGCGCACCGGGAAACTCTTCGCCCACGAACATTTCGGGGTGACTCCCGATATTATGACCCTTGCGAAGGCCCTGGGAAACGGTCTGCCGGTGGGGGCGATGCTCGCCACAGAAGAACTTGGCAAGGCTTTCGGCCCGGGCACCCATGCCACGACGTTCGGGGGTACCCCTCTGGTCACGGCCGTGTGCAGAGCCGTGCTGGAGACCCTTCTCGGCGATGGATGGATTGAGCACTGCGGGAGCGTGGGTGGCTATTTCAAATCCCGGCTTGAAGAACTTCGGGAGAAGTATTCCTTTGTCCGGGAGGTGCGGGGATACGGGCTCATACTGGGAATGGAACTGGACCTGCCCGGAGGGCCGATCGTGAACGCGTGTATGGACAAGGGCTTCTTGATCAACTGCACCCAGGAGAAGGTGCTGCGGTTCATTCCACCCCTGATCGTTCAAAAAGAGGAGATCGACCACCTGGTGGATACCCTGGATGAAATTTTTGAGGGAATGAAATAGAAGGGAAAAGATGATGAAAAGAGATTTCCTGAGCATAAAGGATTTGAGCAGAGATGAGATAGAATCTCTCCTGGAGAAGGCCCTGGAGATGAAACGGGCCGGAAAAAAGTACCCGAAATCCCTTGCGGGGTACACCTTGGGGCTCGTGTTTGAAAAGGCATCCACCAGGACCCGGGTTTCCTTTGAATCGGCCATGTACCGGCTGGGAGGACAAACCCTGTTCCTGAGCAGCCGGGATACCCAGCTCTCCCGGGGGGAACCGGTGAAGGATACGGCGAGGGTCCTTTCCCGGTACCTCGACGGCCTGTCCATCCGCACCTATTCCCAGGCGATTGTGGAAGAAATGGCGAGGTGGGCCGACATCCCGGTGATCAACGCCCTCACAGACAAATACCACCCCTGCCAGGTACTGAGCGATTTGATGACCGTGAAGGAAAAAAAGGGAAGGCTGGATGGACTTGAGATTGCGTGGGTTGGAGATGGGAACAACATGGCCAAATCATGGATCAATGCAGCGAGGATTATGGGGTTTCGTCTTTCCCTTGCCTGCCCCCCCGGTTATGAGCCGGATGCGGATGTGCTTTCCGGCGCGGGGAAAAACATCCGGATGACAGCGGACCCGAACGAGGCGACCCGGCGCGCGGACGTGATCAACACCGATGTGTGGGCCAGTATGGGCCAGGAAAAGGAGCAGGAAAAAAGGATCCGGGATTTTAGAGGGTTTCAGGTCAATGAAGACCTGGTGAATCAGGCAAAACCGGATGCCATCATTCTGCACTGTCTCCCTGCCCATCGGGGAGAAGAGATAGCGGCGGAGGTCCTTGAAGGGCCGCAATCAGTCGTATTCGACCAGGCCGAAAACAAGATGCATCTCCATCAGGCATTGCTCGAATGGTTGATAAAAGAAAGGAGTTAAGACCTTGAACGAAAAAGTAAACAAAATTGTCCTGGCTTATTCAGGAGGCCTGGATACATCGGTTATACTCGCCTGGCTGAAAGACACGTACCAGTGTCCCGTTATTGCCTACGCCGGAGATGTGGGGCAGGGCGATGACATGGCTGAGGTCAGGGAAAAGGCAATGGCCACCGGGGCGGAGGATATCGTTATTGATGACCTGAAAGAGGAATTCGTCCGGGATTTCGTGTTTCCGGCCTTGCGGGCCAATGCTATTTACGAATCCAACTACCTACTTGGCACGTCCCTGGCCCGTCCCCTCATCGCCCGGGGACAGGTGGAAGCGGCAAGAAGATTTGGGGCTGACGCCGTGAGCCACGGCGCCACGGGAAAAGGGAACGACCAGGTCAGGTTCGAACTTGCCTACATGGCCCTGGAACCTGACCTGACGATCATAGCCCCATGGCGAATCTGGTCTTTCAAGGGCCGCGAGGATCTCATGGAGTACGCGCGATCCAAAAACATCCCGGTGCTTGTGACCAAAGATAAGCCCTATTCAAGTGACGGTAATCTCCTGCACATAAGCTTTGAGGGGGGAATCCTGGAGGATACCTGGAAAGAACCGCCCGAGGATATCTTTGTCATGACCACGTCCCCTGAAAAGGCACAGGACAAGCCTACCTACACAGAAGTAGAATACAAGAACGGTGACCCGACGTCCATAGACGGAGAAAATCTTTCTCCCGCAAAACTCCTGGCGCGACTTAATGAACTGGGTGGCAGGAACGGTATCGGCCGGGTGGACATGGTGGAAAATCGTTTCGTGGGTATGAAGTCGCGAGGCGTCTATGAGACACCCGGTGGAACCATCCTCCGAATCGCCCATATAGCCATGGAGTCCATTACCCTGGACCGGGAAGTGGCGCACCTCAAGGAAGAATTGGTCCCGCGGTATGCCGAGATGATCTACTACGGCTACTGGTATGCGCCGGAACGGCAGATGCTGCAGGCCTTGATAGACGAAACCCAGAAAAGGGTAAACGGCCTGGTCCGTTTGAAGCTCTACAAGGGCAACTGCACCGTGGTGGGAAGAAAGTCGGATTTCTCGCTTTACGATCCTGATTTTGCGACGTTCGAGAGCGATGAAGTCTACAATCAACAGGATGCAGAGGGCTTTATACACCTGACCGGACTGCGCCTGAAGATCGCGCGGCTCCTGGAACGGAAGCAGACCGGTGGGAGGTGAGAGGAGGCATGAGCGGTAAATTTTGGGGTGGACGATTCAAGGAAGAGACAAATACCCTGGTGGATCGGTTCAACGCTTCCATTGATTTCGACCGCCGCCTGTACGAACAGGATATCAAGGGGAGCATGGCCCACTGCAGGATGCTGGGGGAAAAGGGGATCATCTCGGAAGATGAAACAAGCACGATCCTGGAGGCTCTTGCGGAAGTGAAAAGGGAACTGGATCACAATGAACTCCCGGTGGACGAGGAGTATGAAGATATCCATACCCTGGTTGAGAAGGCCCTTATCGAAAAAATAGGTCCCCTGGGCGAAAAACTGCATACCGGCAGGAGCAGGAATGACCAGGTGGCACTGGACGCCCGCATGTACGTGCGGGATTGTATTCAAAGGACGCTTGAGGGTATAGCGGATATGCAGAAATCACTCGTGTACCTTGCGGAAAAAAACCAGGGTGTGATTATGCCGGGCTACACGCATATGCAACGGGCACAGCCGGTGCTCCTGGCGCATCATCTGCTCGCCTATTTTGAGATGCTCAAGCGGGACAGCGCACGGTTCCGGGATACCCTCCTGCGGACCAATGTCATGCCGCTGGGCGCCGCGGCCCTGTCAGGCTCCACGTTTGACCTCGACCGGGACATGGTGGCCCGGGAGCTGTCATTTGATGAGGTCAGCAGGAACAGCATGGACGCGGTGAGTGACCGAGATTTTGTCCTCGATTTCCTCTATTCCGCTTCGGTGCTCATGATGCACCTGAGCCGACTGAGCGAGGAACTGATCCTCTGGTCAAGCCGGGAATTCGGGTTCGCCTCTATTTCCGATGCGTTCTGTACAGGGAGCAGTATTATGCCCCAGAAGAAAAATCCAGATATCCCGGAACTGATCAGGGGAAAGACGGGAAGGGTCTACGGGGATCTTATGGCGCTGCTCACCACCATGAAGGGACTCCCGCTTTCCTACAACAAGGACATGCAGGAGGACAAGGAAGTCCTTTTTGATGCCGCTGATACCATTGAGGCCTGTTTGACCATCATGGCGAGTCTCCTGAAATCGGTTTCTTTTGACCGGGAACGAATGGCGTCGGCTATCCAGAGCGGGTTCCTGGAGGCCACGGATCTTGCCGATTATCTGGTAAGAAAGGGGCTCCCGTTCCGGCAGGCCCACGAGGTGGTGGGAAAAATGGTCCTTTTCGCTCTCCAGGAGAAAAAGGAGCTGCGGGATCTGACCTTGGACCAGATGAGGAGTTTTTCCCGCCAGATAGACCATGATGTCTACGAGTGGGTTGATCCGGCTTCCTGTGTAAAGAGAAGGGAACTCCCTGGAGGGACCGGCCCTGAACAGGTGAAAGAACGGATTGAAGAGGCAAGAAAGGAACTGGAAAAGTGAGGCTGAAATATATCTTTCTGTGTGCTGTGCTCTTGGGCGCTTTTCTCCTCCCGGCGGGATGTGGCAAGAAGGCTCCGCCCTCTTTGCCGAAGACAAAGAACACATTATCTCAGGCCACCGGGTTTGCAGGAGGGCCTTCTCTGAATTAGTGTGTGAGGAGCGATAAGAAAACCATGCACCATTTCCATTACAAAAACGGCGAGATGTACTGCGAAGACGTGCCGGTGGCAACTATCGCCGAGGCTGTGGGCACCCCCTTTTACCTTTACGCTCATGCAACTCTCGTGCAGCATTTCAATGCCTTTGACGGCGCCTTTGAAGGGACCAGACATCTCACCTGTTTTTCCATGAAATCCAATTCCAACCTCGCCGTCCTGAGGCTTTTTGCAGGGCTTGGAGGCGGCGTGGATATCGTCTCGGGCGGCGAACTCTTTCGTGCACTGAAGGCGGGGGTGGATCCCAAAAAAATAGTCTATTCCGGCGTGGGGAAACGGGATGAGGACTTGCGGTTCGCGCTTTCCTCGGATATCCTCATGTTCAATGTGGAGTCGTCCCAGGAACTCATGAGACTCAATGATATTGCCGGGACAATGAACAAAAAGGCGGGAATTGCAATCCGGGTAAACCCTGACGTGGATCCCAAGACCCACCCCTATATCTCAACGGGGCTCCGGGAGAACAAGTTCGGAATTGGCATCCGGGAAGCCCCGGAGCAGTACACCGTCGCGGCCGGCCTGAAGAATATAAAGGTCCTTGGGGTTTCCTGCCATATCGGATCCCAACTGACCGAGGTGGCCCCTTTCGTGGATGCCATGGCAAAACTCATGGGGCTGGTAGGGGAACTGGAAGAAGCCGGTATCCCGGTGGCCTTTCTGGATCTGGGAGGTGGGCTGGGAATCACCTATGACCGGGAGGAACCCCCGCACCCAAAGGAGTACGCCGGGGCCATTAAAGAAATGGTTTCACGGTCCAATGTTACCCTGGTCTTCGAACCGGGGCGGGTCATTGTCGGAAACGCGGGAATCCTGGTGGCAAAGGTGCTTTACACCAAGTCCACTCCGGAAAAGAATTTCGTTGTGGTTGACGCGGCCATGAATGATCTCATGCGCCCGAGTCTCTACAACTCATTCCACGCCATCCAGCCGGTTCAGGGAAAAAGGAGAGGATCGATGCAGGCGGACATTGTGGGTCCCATCTGCGAATCCGGAGATTTCCTGGCGAAGGACCGGGAGGTGGATGCCTATGAGCCGGGTGACCTGTTGGCCGTCATGAGTGCCGGGGCCTATGGGTTCAGCATGTCATCAACCTATAATTCCAGGCCGCGAGTGGCGGAGGTGATGGTGCGGGGAGATCGCTTCTACACCATCAGGCAACGGGAAACGCATGAGGACCTTGTCAGGGGAGAAGAGATCCCTGATTTTCTGCTGAATGGATAGAAGAAAATGGAACCGATTGCATTCTGGAAAATGAACGGCAGCGGCAATGATTTCATCATCATTGACAATCGTGACCACAAAATCGCCGATGAAGATATGTCCTTGCTGGTGCAGCGGTGCTGCAGACGGCGGGAGTCGGTCGGTGCTGATGGAGTGATTTTTGTCAACGAGTCTGATCAATATGATTTCGCCTGGCAATATTACAATGCCGACGGCGGGGAGGCTGAAATGTGCGGTAACGGGGGACGATGTGTTTCCCGTTTCGCCTACTTAAAGGGGATTGCCGGGCCGGAAATGACGTTCGACACCCTTGCAGGTCCCATCTCCGCGACGGTGAACGGGCGGATGGTAAAGGTGCTCATGCCCAAGCCCGCGGACCTTGTGTTGGACATAGATTTGGAACCACAGCCGGGATGGTTGAGCAAGGATTACATCAATACCGGTGTCCCGCATGTGGTGGTGCAGGTAAGGGACCTTGCCGGTCATCCGGTCGTGGAACAGGGAAGGACCGTGAGGTATCATGAACGGTTTGCGCCGGAGGGGACCAATGCCAATTTTGTCAGGGTCGCCGGCCCGGATTCCCTGGAGATAAGGACCTATGAGCGGGGTGTGGAAGACGAGACCCTGGCGTGCGGTACCGGTTCAATCGCGGCCGCTCTTGTGGCCTGCACCCGAAACCTGGTGCAATCCCCCACAAAGGTGAAGACCAGGAGCGGAGAGATATTGACCATTTCATTCGAAAAGAATGGGGAGCAGGTAGAAAAGGTGTGGATGGAAGGAAACACGACCATCGCCTATGAGGGGGTCCTGCATGAGGAGGCCTTCTAATTCGGGCAACTCTGCAGGCGGCGGCTTCGACCAACAAATCCAATAAGCGAAACAGACCAGATAGACAAGACGAACCATGAATCATGGAGGATATCATGTTTAGAGGATCGATCGTAGCAATCGTGACCCCTTTCAAAGGGGGAGAAGTGGATGAAGGGAAATACCGGGAACTGATAGAATTTCAGATCGAAAGCGGGACGAGTGCCATAGTGCCCTGCGGCACGACCGGTGAATCGGCCACGCTCACGGTGGAGGAACACGCCCGCGTCATTGATATCGCCATTGAGGCGGTCAAGGGGCGGGTCCCGGTGATCGCGGGAACGGGTGGAAACAGCACCAGAGAGGCAATAGAATTAACAAACCATGCAAAAGAGTCGGGAGCAGATGCCACGTTGCAGGTAACACCGTATTACAACAAACCCACCCAGGAGGGGTTGTATCAACACTTCAAGGCCATTGCCGAAGCCGTGCCCTTGCCCCAGGTGCTGTACAATGTGCCCGGGCGAACCAGCGTCAACATGCTGCCGGAAACGGTAGCACGCCTCGCGGAATTACCGGAGGTGGTGGCCGTGAAGGAGGCCTCCGGGAACCTGGGACAGATGGCGGAGATTATAAGGTTAGCCGGGGACAAGATTACCCTGCTCTCCGGTGATGACAACCTCACCCTGCCGGTGCTTTCGATAGGAGGAAAAGGTGTTGTTTCCGTGGTGGCCAATATCGTCCCCGGGGATAGCGCTGCGCTCGTGCAGGCATGGGAGGAAGGAAACGCTGAAAAGGCGAGGGAACGATACTACAAACTGCTCCCTCTGTGCCAGGCCATGTTCTACGAGACCAATCCCATACCGGTCAAAACCTCTCTGGCCCTCATGGGGAAGATAGAAAATGAGATGAGACTGCCGCTTTCGCCGATGGCCCCGGCCAATCTGGACAAATTGAAGAAGGCCCTTGGGGATTACGGCCTTCTGTAAGGAAAAGGAAAGAAGGAGGATTGCCATGGTAAACGCGATTGTTGCAGGCGCCGCGGGAAGGATGGGAAAGCGAATCATACATATGATTCAGCAGAACCCCGGAATTTCTCTCTCAGGGGCCTTTGAGCATCCTGAGCACCCGGCGGTCCACAAGGACGCCGGTGAAGAAGCCGGCACAGGCAATTCGGGCGTAGAGATAGCGCCTTCCCTCGAGGCCGTTCTTGGTGAGGGGGATGTTGTGATCGACTTCACCACCCCTGCGGCAACCCTTCGGCATCTCCATGCTGCCGTTTCCCGGGGATTGGCCATGGTCATCGGTACCACGGGGATCCAGGGTGGACAGCTGGAGGAAGCCAGATCGCTTGCGGAGAACATCCGGTGTGTCATGGCACCCAACATGAGCGTCGGGGTCAACGTTATGTTCAAAATGGCGGGAGAAATGGCAGGGCTTCTGGGAAATGACTATGATATGGAGATTCTGGAAGTACATCATCGCCTCAAGAAAGACGCACCGAGCGGGACCGCCATGCACCTTGCTCATATCCTGGCGGAAACCGTGGGCCGGGATCTTGAACAGGTAGGGGTGTATGAAAGAAAGGGGCAGGTTGGGGAGCGGACCAACGAGGAAATCGGTATTCAGACATGGCGTGGAGGAGACATTGCCGGGGAGCACACGGTCATGTTTGCGGGTATCGGTGAAAGGCTGGAGTTGATCCACCGGGCCCACAATCGTGATAATTTTGCCAGAGGCGCGGTGAGAGCGGCCCTGTGGGTCGTGCAACAACCCAACGGGCTATATGACATGCAGGACGTTCTGGGACTGAAGTGACGAAATAGGTTAATAGGCTGAAGCCTGAAGGTCCATAGGTATTAGAGCAAGAATTTTTTGTTGAGGGCGTTATCAGTAAAGAAAGAGAGGGGAAATGGCGGTTTTTGAAAAGGCGGAGAGGCTGAAACAGCTTCCCCCTTACTTATTCAAGGAGATTGACCGGAAGAAAAAGGAAGTAATGGCCCGGGGGATCGATATTATTGACCTGGGAGTAGGGGATCCGGATATCCCAACCCCGCCTCATATCATCGAAGCACTCAAGAAGGCAGCGGACGAACCGGCGAACCACCGGTACCCATCCTACTCGGGGATGGCTGCGTTCAAGGAAACCGTGGCGGAATGGTACGGGAGGAGGTTCGGAGTCACGCTTGACCCTGCGACGGAGGTTATTACCCTTATTGGGAGCAAGGAAGGAATTGCCCATTTTCCGCTGGCCTTCATTAATGTGGGAAACATTGCTCTTGTTCCGAGCCCTGCGTATCCGGTGTATCGTATTGCAACGCTCTTCGCTGGGGGAGAGCCCTATACCATGCCCCTCCTGAAAGAGAATGATTTCCTGCCGGACCTGGAAGCGATTCCGGGTGACGTGGCGGACCGGGCCAGGATCATGATCATTAACTACCCGAATAACCCTACTTCAGCGACGGCGGATCCGGGATTTTTCAGCAAGGTGGTGGCTTTTGCGAAAAAATACCGCATCATCGTCTGCCATGACGCCGCTTACACCGAAATGGCGTTCGATGGATACAAGCCGCCGAGTTTCCTGGAAGTGGAAGGGGCGAAGGAGATCGGCCTTGAATTCCATTCCCTTTCCAAGACATACAATATGACCGGCTGGCGCATCGGTTTCGCGGTGGGCAACCAAGAGGCTATCGACGGTCTAGGCGGGATAAAGAGCAATATTGACTCAGGGGTTTTCCAGGCGGTGCAGATGGCCGGTATGGAGGCGCTCAGGGGGGATCAGTCCTGTGTCCATGAAATGACCCGCACCTATGAGGCCCGCCGGGACTTGATGATCAAAGGACTGAGAGACGCGGGTTTTACAGTGAATTCACCGAAAGCGACGTTTTATCTCTGGGTCCAGGTGCCGGAAGGGTATTCATCCGCGTCCTTTGCGGCACGACTCCTGGAGGAGGCAGGACTCGTGGTAACCCCGGGGAACGGTTTCGGGGAACCGGGAGAAGGCTATTTCAGGATTGCCTTGACCCAGACTGAGGAACGGCTGTCCGAAGCAATGGATAGAATCAACGGACTGAGCTTCTAGATGGCTGAAACCGCCTATATCGGGATTGGCTCGAATTTGGGAGACCCGCTTGAGAACTGTATCACGGCCGTCGGGTTTCTGGATGAAATGCAGGGCTGCCATGTCGAGGGTAGGTCGGCTTTCTATCGGACGGAACCGGTTGGAGTAGAGGGACAGGAGTGGTATGTGAACGCGGTGGTTTCCCTCAAGACGGAAAGGTCTCCGCAGCACCTCCTCGAGGGTCTCCTGGCCCTTGAGAAAAAGATGGGCAGGGTGAGAAAGAAAAAATGGGGCCCACGTGTTATCGATCTGGACCTGCTCATCTACGATGAGCGGGTCATAGACGAGGAGGGTCTCATTATTCCACATCCGAGAATGCACGAGCGGCGGTTTGTCCTGGTACCCATGGGAGACCTTGCTCCCACTCTTCTTCACCCGGTGTACGGGAAGAGGATGACAGACCTCCTTGATGCCTGCCACGATAACGGTCAGGATGTCATTCGTCTTGAGGAAAAATAGATGCGGATTCTGATTCTCATCTTTCTGGGTTATCTGCTGTACAGGACCGTGCGGCGATACTTGAGATCAGGGCAGACCCTTGAACGGCACGAAGCCTCTGAGGCCATTGACGAGATGGTCCAGGATCCGGTATGCAAGACGTACGTGCCGGTGCGGGAAGCGGAAAAACGGGTGATCGACGGGAAGGCATACTATTTTTGCAGCAAGAAGTGCGCGGACGAGTTTCAGCGGGAAGCGAAATCATAAGGCAGAAAAATCGAGATTGAAAAGACAAAGGAGTGAGCAATGAAATTTTTTATTGATACGGCGAACATAGAGGAGATCAAGAAGGCAAATGAACTGGGAATGGTTGATGGGGTGACCACAAATCCATCCCTGGTAGCCAAGGAAGGAAGGGAGTTCAGAGGACTTCTGAAGGAGATTTGTGCTATCGTGGATGGCCCGGTCAGTGCCGAGGTGGTAAGCGTGGAGGCCGAAGGTATGATCGGGGAAGCACGGGATCTGGTCAAGGTGGCTGACAATATCGTGGTCAAGGTGCCCCTGATTGAAGAGGGATTAAAGGCGACAAGGGTCCTGTCAGGAGAGGGGATAAAGGTCAATGTTACCCTCTGTTTTTCACCGGTGCAGGCGCTTATGGCCGCGAAAGCCGGTGCATCCTTCATCAGTCCTTTTGTGGGAAGGCTGGATGACATCAGCCAGGTGGGCATGGAAGTGGTTGACCAGATCGTCACTATTTATGACAATTATGGTTTTGAAACAGAAGTCATCGTGGCGAGCGTGAGGAATCCAACCCATGTGCTGGAGGCTGCACTAATGGGCGCGGATATTGCAACCATCCCCTTCAAGGTGATTGCGCAGTTGATTAAGCATCCTCTCACGGATATCGGGCTTGAAAAGTTCCTCGCGGACTGGAAAAAACAGGGGTAGGGATGGGTAGCGGGAACAGAAGAGGAAAAACAGTTTTTTGTTTCCTGACAATGTTCTTTTTGATTTCCCTGAGTCCACGGGCGTTTTCCGATATCTACCGGTACAAAGACGACAACGGGGTGTGGCATTTCACCAATGTCAAGAATGATAAGCGTTACCGGCTCTACATCCGGACACCCCGGGAAAAGTCTACGGCCTATATAAAGAAATACGAGGGTATCATTGAGCAGGCGTCCTCTCGTTTTGGGGTCGCTTCCTCATTGATCAAGGCGGTCATCAAAACAGAATCTGATTTTGATCACCGGGCGGTTTCGCACAAGGGTGCCAAGGGGCTCATGCAGCTCATGCCGGAGACCGCCGGCGCCATGGATGTAAGGGACCCCTATGATCCCGAGGAAAACATCTTCGGCGGGACGAAATACCTGAGCCGGTTGCTGGTAAGATTTAAGGATATCAAGATGGCATTGGCGGCCTATAACGCCGGTCCCGACTTGGTGGAGAAGTATCAGGGGGTTCCTCCCATTCCCGAAACCCGGACGTTCGTGCAGAAGGTCATGAACTATTACCAGCGGTATAATACCAAACAGCCTTAGTGCATTAAAGATCGCGGCAGCAGGAAAAATGAAGAGCAAAAGACCAGGAAATGGAGACTTTCGAGAGGAGGTGTTTAACCTTCCGAACAGCCTGACATTTTTCAGGATTGCATGCATTCCCTTGGTGCTTCTTTTCCTCAAGATCTCGGGCAAAACCGGGAGTTTCCTCGCGGCCCTGCTCCTCGCCCTGGCATTTATCACGGATATGCTGGATGGATACCTGGCGAGACGATACGCGTCCGTTACTACCCTGGGGAAGTTCCTTGATCCCCTGGCCGATAAAATCCTGGTTTCGGTGTCTATGATCATGCTTATCCCGCTGGGTCGAATCCCGGTGTGGATGGTGATCGTGATTATCGCAAGGGAGATGGCGGTTACCGGCCTGCGGGGGATCGCGGTGAGTGAAGGGATTGTGATCCAGGCAAGTTCGTGGGGAAAGTACAAGACGGTTTTTCAATGTGTCTCTCTCGTGGGACTCTGCCTCCACTTTACCTATCTGCATATCAATTTTCATTTGGTGGGTATGATTTTTCTGTGGATTGCCTTGGCGCTTACCGTGTGGTCCGGGTGGGATTATTTCAGCCAGTTCAGTCGCAAGGTTTTCATGAAGTGACCCCTTTTCTTGAATTTTTTGTTGACAAAGATTGGGCAAGCTGTAAAATTATTTCTTTATCAGTGCGGGAATAGCTCAGTTGGTAGAGCCTCACGTTGCCAACGTGATTGTCGCGGGTTCAAGTCCCGTTTCCCGCTCCAGCACATCACAAGGCGCATCGTGGGCCTTCAACCTAGAGGCGGCATAGCCAAGAGGCTAAGGCAGCGGTCTGCAAAACCGTTATTCACCGGTTCGAATCCGGTTGCCGCCTCCACCTTCCATCACCTTTCATTCGTTGCTCAGCAAATCTTCCACTTCCTGAATTTTCTCACCAAAGGAAGCCATCATCATCTGCAGGTCAGTCTCGCTGAAATGAAGTTTTTCCACCACGTTTGGATGAAAACGGTACGCCAGTCCATCTGATCCCACACCAATGCCCATAATCATGCAAAGTGTATCGGCCACATACACCGCAGCCAGTTCCATATCATCTTCGTTCCACCCGGCACCTAGGTGGTGGTTACGAATGATATCAACCATCCTCCCGCTCAAATTCCATTTTTCCGCGGCCATCGCACCAACTTCAGCATGGTCAACTCCGATAATGAGCTTTTCAGCATCCCGGAAGGTAATATTTTGTTCCCTTATAACCTTTCCAATCTCATCAAAATAGTTTCGCACATGCGAACTCAATACCACTTTCCCAATATCTTTTAGTAACGCTGCAGTAAATACCAGGTGTTTGTCGCCAATTCCCTTGCTTTGAGCTATATCCCTGGCCATGAGAGCTGAAAGACCAGAATATTTCCACAGCTCTCCTTCCCTGAGATCGTATCCTTTTTGTGCTCGCTTCAGATTTGCACTCCCCAGGTCCATCAGGACCATATCAACAACCTGATCCATGCCAAGATAGGCCACTGCCTGGTGAATTGAGTCTATTTTTCTTGCGAGACCAAAGAAAGCTGAATTGCAAACCTTCAGAAGGTTAGCGGTCAGTGCAGGATCATATTCAATAATGTCTGCGAGATCTGAAGCGGAACTCACGGTGTTCCCTGCTATGGCCATCACTCTATGGGTAACCTGTGAAATAGGCTTCAGCTTATCAATGTCCTTTAGTATGGCGGCTACATCAGTCATATTTCCCTAAATTCCTGGCCAGATATTTTCAGCCAGGCCTCCCCGTTTTTGATAAGAAGTTTAATCGTCCTATTTACATTTCCTCCCACCTCTTCATAATCGATTTTTACCTTGTGTCTCGAAAGTAACTCTTTGACGGCGATCTGGTTTCTCTTGCCAATATTCAAGAACCCTTTCTGGTCAAGAACCTGGGCGCCTCCTGTGACAATAACCTTCATTCTTTCTTTGACAGCTCCCATATCGCATAGGGCCTCAAAAAGGGCTGGAATGCCGGTATCGGCAAACATAAAGGGATTTTTCTGCGCTTTTCCTTCGTCAAGTTTTGATTCCGGCAGCATGAAGTGGAGCAGACCCCCGACCTTGGCCACCGGGTCATAGATTGCGATCCCAATGCAGGATCCCAAGGAATAGCTGATCAGGACCGAATCCGGATCACTACTCACCTTCATGTCTGATACCCCTACAATAATATTCACTTACTCACCCTTCTGTTTGTATACGATGCTCAATAAACCTTATCATCTTTTTCCTTGTTCCGAGGCGTACCTTTCGATCCTGATCTTGATCTTACATATCTCTCTCACGACCATCGCTACAACATAGCAAGATACGTACCAATGACCTGCCACCTTGAAATCGAGAAAAAGCGGTATTCTTAGTTCGAAGGGACCCGGGTAAGTCATTATTTTGACGGAGGAGCGGTTTGCCCTACATGCCGGGGGGTACATCCGGAGTCTTGATGTGACCATGGAATGATTCGGGGCCTTTCATTCCGCAAGAGGTATATGGTGAAAGAAAATCACGTGTCGTGTTTTCCCGATTCCGCCAGGTCCTCCAACCTGTCGAGGTCCAGGAGTTTGATGCGGCGGTCATCCACTTCTATGAGGTTTTGGGTGTTCATCCTGGCGAAGACCCTTGAAAGGGTTTCCGGGACCGTCCCAAGCAGGCTTGCGAGTTGGCCCTTGGAGATATTCAGGGTGACCATCTCTTCTTCTCCCTGTTCTTCCGCAAGGTAAATCAGATAGCCGGCCAGTCTGGCGGGCACTTCCTTCAGCGAAAGATTTTCGATCTGCGTGGTAAATTGACGAAGCCGCACTGATAAAACAGCCAGCATGTTCAAAGCTAGGGATGGATGCTCGGTGATAAGGTCTGTGAAAGCGGGGCGCGGGAAAAAGAGCACATGGGAATTGGTGATTGTTTCGGCATTCGCCGGGAACCGCTGGCCTGAGAATACGGGAACTTCCCCGAAGGGTTCGCCCGGTCCTAGGATGTGGAGGATCTGCTCCTTTCCGTCGCTTGAAAGCTTATAGATCTTTACAAGACCCTCACCAATAATGTAAAAACCATTACTTTCTTCTCCTTCAAGGAACACGGAATCTCCCTTTTTGAAATTCTTTTCTACTGCGATCTCCCCGATCCTGTCTATTTCTTTTTCACCGAGGCCTTGAAAAAGGAGCGTATTTGAAATGATGTCCTGTTTTTTCTTTGCCATGGATTTCATCTTCAAAAAAATATTTATTGAGCTGATACCATTTTTTCTTGATCTAGGTCAAAGCAAATGTTCCCGAGGATGGTTATAGTAAGCATAAAGATCATGGGCCTGTTGGGGTTCTTAGGAATAGTTCAGCTTGAAGATCGCAAAGGTCTTGAATGGCAAAGAAAGGACTAGAATTGGAAATGCGATGGCACTCGGAAGCGGCGAAGGCGGTTAAACGGGTCCCCTTCTTTGTGAGAAAAAGGGTAAAAACCAGGGTGGAAGAAGAAGCCGCCCGGCGCGAGGATACCCTGGTGACCCTGGAGCACGTGGAAACGTGCCGGAAACGGTTTCTCAACGGGATGGAAGATGAGGTCAAAGGATACCAGGTGGAAACCTGCTTCGGCCCGGGCGGGTGCCCGAATCGCACGGTCATTTCGAATGGGCTCGTTGAAAAGATTGAGCGGATGTTCACCGAGCGGAACCTGAAAAGCTTCCTCCAGGAAAAAGTGGGGGGACCGCTCAAGTTCCACCACGAGTTTCGTGTTTCCATTTCCGATTGCCCCAATGGCTGCTCCCGCCCCCAAATCGTGGATGTGGGTCTTATCGGGGCATTAAAGCCGAGAGTGGGAAAAGAACCCTGCAGTAGGTGCGGTGCTTGCGTGGAAGCATGTAAGGAATCGGCCATATCCCTGAATGATGATGGCCCGGAGATTACTGAAGAGCGGTGCCTCAGTTGTGGGGCCTGTGTCCGTGACTGCCCGACCGGGACCTTGGAGGGGTTTTCAAGCGGCTACCGCGTGCTTCTGGGCGGGAAACTTGGCCGCCATCCCCGGCTGGGAGAGGAAATCCCGGGCATCCATAGCCCTGAGCAGGTGATGAAGATCACTGAACGCTGTCTTGACAGCTACCAGGAGCATAGCAATTGCGGAGAACGTTTGGGGGCGGTCCTTGATCGGGTTGGCATGGAAAAATTCCTTGGGGAGAAAGGAAAAAACGGGAGGCCTTGACTTAGGTCAAGGAAGAAAGATGTTCACCGGGTTATGATTGAAACGAAATAGTGGATTGGAAGATTCAGATTTGGATCTTCGAGCGTCAAGACTAATATTTAACCTGAGGAGGAATAATTATGTTTTGTTTTCAATGCCAGGAGACAGCAAAAAACACCGGGTGTACCGTAAGGGGCGTTTGTGGAAAGCCGGAGGAACTGGCGGAGCTTCAGGACCTGCTGACTTATGCCCTGAAGGGTATCTCCATTTACGGGGAGAAATTAAGCCAACTGGGAATCGTGGACAGAAAGGCAGGGCTCTTTGTGGCCCAGGGACTTTTTGCCACCATTACCAATGCGAACTGGAGTGAGGAGTGGTTTTTTGATCATCTCAGAAGCGCGTTGAAAGTCCGGGATGAACTGAGGGCAAAGTTTCTAGCTACATACAAGGAAAAAGACGGAAGCGAGTTTTCAGAGGATCTCCACGATGCGGCCGTGTGGTTTTCAGATGACGAATCTGCATTCCGCGCAAAGGCCAAGGAAGTGGGAGTCCTCGCCACCGAAGATGAGGACGTCCGCTCACTGCGATGGTTTCTCATCATCGGGTGCAGAGGGATCTCCGCATACGCCGATCACGCGGCCATGCTCGGGTTTGAAAAGGATGAGATTTACGCCTTCCTGATGGAAGCACTAGCTTCCACGACCAGGGATCTGTCCGTGGACGACATGGTCGGAATGGTGATGAAGGCCGGCGAGATGGCGGTCGCAACCATGGCCCTTCTCGATGAAGCGAACACGTCCACCTATGGACATCCTGAGATCACCGAAGTCAATATCGGCGTGGGCACCAACCCCGGTATCCTCATCAGCGGTCATGACCTGAAGGACATGGAAGAACTGCTGAAACAGACGGAAGGAACCGGCGTTGACGTGTACACCCATGGTGAAATGCTTCCAGCAAATTACTACCCAGCATTCAAGAAATACGACCATTTCATCGGGAACTACGGGAGTTCCTGGTGGCAACAGAACAAGGAGTTTGAGTCTTTCAATGGCCCTGTCATTCTGACGACCAATTGCCTGGTGCCCCTGAAGCAGAACAACACCTACCTGGACAAGCTTTTCACGACGGGAGTTGTGGAGTATCCCGGTGCCAAGCATATAGCGGATAGGCCCGTAGGTGGTGCAAAAGATTTTTTTGAAGTTATTGAGATCGCGAAGAAATGTGCTCCACCTGTTGAGATCGAATCAGGAAAGATCGTCGGTGGGTTCGCCCGCAACCAGGTGCTCGCACTTGCGGACAAGGTGGTTGACGCGGTCAAATCAGGGGCCATCAAGCGGTTCGTGGTCATGGCCGGGTGCGACGGTCGGCACACCTCAAGGAATTACTTTACCGAGGTGGCAAAAGCGCTTCCCAAGGACACGGTTATCCTGACCGCAGGGTGTGCCAAGTACCGGTATAACAAGCTGGACCTGGGGGATATAGGCGGGATCCCGCGGATCCTTGACGCGGGACAGTGCAATGATTCGTACTCCCTTGCAGTCATCGCACTCAAGCTGAAGGAGGTCTTTGGTGTTGAGGATATCAATGACCTTCCTATTTCTTTTGATGTGGGATGGTACGAACAGAAGGCCGTTGCGGTCCTCCTCGCCCTGCTTTACCTGGGAGTGAAGGGTATTCGCCTGGGACCGACCCTCCCGGGGTTTGTATCCCCCAACGTGCTGAAGGTGCTGGTGGACAAGTTTGATATCAAGCCGACGGGGAGTGTTGAGGAAGATATCCAGGCAATGATGGCGGGGAAGTAGGATTTCAAATTAGTTGACAGGATGACAGGAAAATCAGGATTTTGAAAACCCGGGTAAATCCTGTTCATCCTGTCAAAGACACTTAGGAAATTGGGCAATTGAGAAGGGGCTACATGTACCTAACACCAGCCCAAATGTTGTTGAATGGGAGAATATTATGAAATGTAATGTAGGGAAGACAGATCGTATCATAAGAGTGATTCTGGGAGCGGGTATTATTGCAATTGGCCTATATCTAAAATCCTGGTGGGGAGCAATTGGTGCCATTCCCATTATTACTGCCGCCATCGGGTGGTGCCCTGCTTATTTACCCTTTGGGATATCGAGTTGCAAAAGGCAATAGTAATCCCAGTCGATAGTCAGAAAGAAAGGTGAATAACCATGAAATGCCCTGGACAGGATACACAGTACTGGAAGCCGGGGGCCATTTTTGAGGAAAAATGCCCCAAATGCGGGGCAGTAGTGGAATTCTTCAAAGATGACACCACCCGCAAGTGCCCCAAGTGCGGTCACCGTTTCCTGAACCCGAACCTGGATTTTGGGTGTGCCGCCTATTGCCAGTACGCGAAACAGTGCATCGGAAATCTCCCTCCCGAGCTTCTCGCCCAGAAAGAGGATTTACTCAAGGACAGGGTGGCGATCGAGATGAAGCGATATTTCGTGCGGGATTTCAAGCGGATCGGTCATGCTACCCGCGTTGCCAGGTTTGCCGAGAAGATCGGCCGGGAAGAAAAGGGAAACCTGGCGGTCATCTTTTCAGCGGCCTACCTCCACGACATTGGGATCAAGGAGGCTGAAAGAAAGCACAACAGCACGGCAGCCCGATACCAGGAGGAAGAGGGGCCGCCCATCGCCCGGGAGATCCTGACAAAACTTGGAGCCAGGGATGATCTGATAGAGGAGGTGTGTGATATTGTCGGCCACCACCATCACCCGAGGCCGGAGGAGACGGTGAATTTCAGGTGCCTGTACGATGCGGATCTGATCGTGAACCTGGAGGAAAAGCAAAAAGAGCAGGCAGGTGATCCCGAACACCTGGAAAAGGTGATTAAGGAATCGTTCTTGACCGAGACAGGCAAGAGCGTAGCCCGTCAAGAACTTATGGGGGAATAGTGATGAAAGTAATGAGAAAAATAGTCGAAATTGACGATGAATTGTGCGATGGGTGCGGTGAGTGTGTGCCCAGCTGCGCAGAAGGGGCCATCCAGGTAGTTGACGGCAAGGCCCGTCTGGCTGCGGAAAAATATTGTGACGGACTGGGTGCCTGCCTTGGAGAGTGTCCCAATGGGGCTCTCCAGGTTATAGAGCGTGAAGCAGATGACTTTGACGAGGAAGCGGTGGAGGAATATCTCAAGGGGCAAGGGAAGGGTCCGAAGCCGGCGGAGTTTGCTATGGCGGCCGCCTGTCCATCCAGTCAGGTCCATGTTTTCGCACCGGCGGAGTACGAGAAGGCTCCCGGCGAAGGAGGGGGTGCGTCCGGACGGGTGGGTTCCCGGCTTACCCACTGGCCGGTGCAGATCAATCTGGTCCCGCCGACCGCTCCCTTCCTGAAAGGCGCGGACTTGCTCGTCGTGGCGGACTGCGCTCCGGTGGCCTACCCGAACCTCCATGCCGATTTCCTGGAAGACAAGGTGATCATGATGGGGTGCCCGAAGTTCGATGACGTGGCCGGGTACATCGACAAATTCACGGAAATATTCAAGACTGCCGGGATCAGGAGCATTACCGCCCTCGTTATGGAGGTCCCCTGCTGTTCCGGCCTGCCCATGATTGTCAAACGTGCCATGGCGGCGGCGGGAAAAGAGATACCCATGAAACAGGTGATTATCAGTACAAGAGGGGAAGTCCTGCAGAAAAAAGCCATTCCGGCTTAAGGAGAAGCGATGAAAAAGATAAACCTCTATGATGAAAATGACTTCAATGACCTTCATATGAGTCGTTTTCTGGTCCATGATTCGCCCTATTTCAAGATTCTGAATTTCAATTTCAGGGCTGGGCAGGAACTCCCAATCCATTCTCATGACATAGAGGGCCAAGTGAGCATTGTGGTCCTCGAGGGGGTTGGGGAATTCCTGGCAAAAGACGGGACATCGCCCGCCAGAGCCGGAGATGTATTGATTTCGGATATCAGCGAGCCCCATGGCATAAAGGCCAGGACGGACATGCGGGTCCTAGCCTCCATCGCCCCGCCCATATAAGAATAAGTTGACATAATCTGCGGCGCTCATCGATCAGATTGGAGGGAACAACATCATGCCCATCCCCGGGAACCTGCTTACCACTGCCATGGCGGTGATGCCGCACACGGACGTGGATCACGCCCTTGAAGTAGCCCTGTCCACAGATATCCCGTTCTGGCCCCAACTTCCCCGATACAGCTATTACGAAGATATGTATGTCCAGGCATCCGAGCACTTTCCCGGTATCCTCCTGGACATGGAAAAACAGACACTGAGGTTTTCCATGGACAAGTTTATGGAGGAACTGGAAGAGGCCATGGCCCATTTTGAGGAGCCGGAGTATTTTGATATCAGTGAGACCTATTCGGTGGTCTACCACCGGTTCCTGGAACTGGACTTGTCCGACCGGCCCGCAATTCGGGGGCAGCTGGAAGGACCCATATCTTTCGGTTTTAATGTAGTGGATCAGGACGATCGTCCGATCCTGTTTGATGATACGATTCGACCGTTCTTGTTTGAATTCATGGCGAAACGGATCAATGTCCAACTCGACCGGTTGAAAAAGCTGAATGTCAACGCTTTCATGTTTGTGGATGAGCCGGGTCTTCAATACCTTTTCAGTGCCATGTCAGGGTATAACGACATTGCCGCGCATTCGGACATGGATTCTTTTTTTTCCATGATCGATAGACCAAGGGGAGTGCATCTCTGCGGGAACCCTGACTGGGATTTTCTCTTGAGCCTTGATTTGGACATCCTCTCGCTGGATGTTTACAGCAACGGAGAGATTTTTTCGAATTATGCCGCTGCCATCAAACGTTTTCTTGATCGTGGTGGGGTAATCGTGTGGGGAATGGTTCCCACAAACTTTGAACCGTTCGAAGAAGAAAATATTGACTCCCTGGAGAAACGACTCGAAGAGATCTGGGCTGTATTGGAACAAAAAGATATTGATCGCGATTTTTTTCTTGAAAGGAGCCTGCTTTCCCCGGCCACCTGTTGTCTGGTGAACCCGGACAAGGAAAAGACCGTGGACAAGGCCTTCCTCATGATCGGGGAACTCTCAAAGAGACTCCGCGAAAAATACGCATTATAGAAAACTCTGATCCATCCGACTAAAGCGTGCTTTCCAGAAGAATAAAAGTTTCATGGGTACAGGATACGCCCTTTTTTCTGAGTGACTGGCGGGAGGGCTTCGTATTTTTGTGACTTATCTATGGGGGAAGCCGCAGCACTCCGCCTCTGGCGGAGCAAATGCGGAGTCCCGCC
>Ga0315535_1000192_pt1 | contig 41526 bp, 37 predicted proteins | sample SalMarSW160220MG_2_FD_203092 | JGI IMG/M metagenome (GOLD analysis project Ga0315535, IMG submission 203092) | Salt marsh sediment microbial communities from the Plum Island Ecosystem LTER, Massachusetts, United States - Salt Marsh Sediment SW1602-20 ... | reverse complement strand
CAGCCTCCTCTTGGTATCGATTATGTTATCGTGAATGGTCAGATTACAGTAGAAAATGGAGAACATACTGGTATCTTAAATGGAAAAATATTAAAACATAAATCCTAAAAATTGATTAACTCGTTAAAGATAACTATTAGAAAATCATGTCAGTAACCGTAAATGGAGAAGGAATTCAAGTTAATGAGGAAACTTTATACCTTGGTGGATTGAATATTAAAAATATTAACCAGATATATGGTTTGAACAATTTAACAGAACTAAAAAAGCTAATATTATATAATAATAATATTTCTAACATTAACAACTTAGAATCACTTATTAATTTAGAGAGTCTTAATTTATATGGAAATAATATCAAGGAAATCATGGGGCTAGCATCCTTGAGAAAACTTAAGACCTTATTTCTTTCGAATAACAAAATTTATGAAATTAAGGGCTTAGAAAAATTGACCAAATTGGAAAGCTTATCATTAGAGGATAATTTCATTAAAAAGATCAAGGGATTGACCGATCTTACTCAATTGATGAATTTAAATCTTTTTGATAATCAAATTTCTTGCATAGAAAATCTTGGTTCACTCAGAAAATTAAATAGTTTGAGAATAGGAAATAATCCAATTTCTAAAAAAATTTTAGAAGAGTGTGGTGGAATCAATGAACAAGGCTATGCATTGGAAGTGCAAAACTTTGTTAAATATTGTACAAGAGAGAATAAGAATCTTGAATTTTAAAATACTAAAATTAAGGCTTTGTTTCTTAATAATAAAGAATATCTATGAATTTTAAATTAATTAAATAATAGAATATATTTATTAGAATTATGCTAAATATTTGGATTTTAACATTTGAATTTGCGGGCGTTGCAAAATTTGGAGGATTGGGAGAAGTCCCCGCAAACCAAGCAAAACATCTTTCTGGTACTCATAATATAACTATTTTTATGCCCTCCCATGGACAAATTGATAGATTAAAAAATAAGTATGAGTGGATTAAATTACCAATTTCTTGCGAAGGAGAAATTGATGGTTTAGAATTAGGATTAGACACACCAAAAATGGACTATCAAATATCTTTTTATCAATTTATGATCGGGAACTTGAGAATTATTTTATTAAGTGGTGAAAATCCTTTAAGTAATTTTTTTCTGGATGATCCGACAATATACAATCCTGATACAATAAAAGGAAAGATCTGTTTATGCTCACACGGAATGAGATGTATTTCGAATCATATTTTTAGAGAGCAATTGTCTAAGGATATTCCAGATGTGATTCATTTACATGATTATCACGTGGTATTGCCATTCATTGCTTTAAAACAAGAATTTACAAAAAATCAGGTAGAAATCGCTTCAATTTTAACGATCCATTTATTAACTTGGCCTCGGTTTGGAATAGATTTTTATAGTACATGTGGTATTGATTCGTCTCCAATTAAAATTCGAATGAAAAAAGGATATAAGTTATTGAAATTGGAGGATATTATAGCGTTATGTTATAATAATTTGAATTGGAATCGAGCGCGTGAACCTCCTACGGTAGAAAAAGTTGGAGCTATAACGTGTGACCTTGTCACGAGTGTAAGTCAGTCATATTTAAATACAGATATTATCCCCAATTGCGGTGGTGATTTAATAGACTTTAAAGCTGATTTTATATGGGATGGATGTGATTGGGAGTATCAAGAGATCTTAGAATCTGTGATGGATAATATAAGTAATGATTTACGCATCTTTTTAAATATGGACTCAACCGTTCCAATCTTGAAAAGTCACATTAAAAAGTATTTGTTGCAATATAAAATTGGAAATTTAAGCCAGAGTCCATTAATAAGTTCTAAAAAGGTATTAGAAACTATTAATGATATTTCAAATGGAAATCCATTCATTAAAAATGGGAATATTAAAGCATTTACGGATTCTGGACCATTATTGTTGACTACTGGGAGAATTTCTCCCCAAAAAGGATTTGAAACTATTTTTAACTCGGTACCTCCAGTAGTTGAAAAAATTCCAGATGCAAAATTTCTATTTTTAATTTTGCCGACAGACTATAGTTTGCCTGAAATTAAAAGTTATGCCCAATACGTAAAAGAGTATCCGAATAATTTAAGAATCATTTTTGGAGTCGCTTCTGATATTTTTTATTTAGCACATATCGCTGCTGATGTATATTGCTCACCCTCACGATGGGAACCGTTTGGCATCATGGCTCTTGAAGCAATGGCATCAAAACTACCTATTATAGCTACAAAAGTTGGTGGATTGCAAGAAACCATTGTAGATGTAAGAGATTTTCCATCAATCGGAACAGGCATTTTAATAGAGAAAGATAATCATACTCAATTAACTAACGCGATAATTTCCTTCTTTAAATCTGCAGAAATTGCTGAGAAAACTAATCAATTAAAAGCTAATAATATTTTTAACCCTGATCTCCTTAAATTAGCTAATGAAATTCCCGATGAAATAATAAAATCGAGAGTTTTGGTTGATCCAAGTTTTTATGATAAAATCAGAGAAAATTGTTATAAAAGAGTAAAGAATAACTTTACTTGGGAAAAAGTCTCTAAAAAACTAAAATTATTGTATGATTTCTTAGCAGAGCAGAAGTTTGATTTGTTATAAAGGAATTATAAGTTCCAGAAGGGATATAATACATTACTGATTGCATTTGCTTCATCAGGTATAATCTGGAGCCCATTCCTCGCCCATTCTGATATCCAATTTGATTTCTGCTTAAATCTTGAATCCATGAAAATGATTGCTCCCTTATCTTTAATTTTTCTGATTGGTCTTCCAGAGGCTTGATTTGCACGTTGTATAGCAGGAAAAAGATAGGCAAAATCCCATCCTCTTCCATTAAAGGCAACATCATAATAGGCAATTTTAGCTTTAACTCGTGGAGTTGGAAGATGATAAGGAAATCCTGCAATGATCACTGAATTCATATAGTTTCCAGGATAATCTTCTCCTTCTGAGTTCCTTCCTCCACACACTCCAAGTAAAATAGCGCCATTATTGGGGGAAGATCCCAAAGATTTAAAATCATTAACCATCAAAGCATTTTCAGAAGCAGATAATCCGGGTTCTTCAATAAATAATTTTTTATTATATTTTCGGGCCAAATAGGAAATACCAGATGTATGTAATGAATTAAGTATCTTATATGAAGCGCAAAAAATTCCAACATTTGCAGGTGTAGAATAAATCACTTCTTCTATTTTAAGAATCATTTTTTTATACATCTCAGAATTTCTATTTCCCCCTCGAGTATCAACACCTTCAGTAATAAGAACTTTAATATTTTCCTTATTAAAAGGGGAACCACCATTAATTTCTTCATAATCCTTACCACTTTGTTTTAATCCCATTATATTATGATATACATTAGGGTTCACAGTACCAGAGAGGTTCAGACTTGTGTAAACTTCCTTCAAAACAGGAATCACCATCTCTCTTGGATCTAAAGCGACTATCTCAAGTGAAATGGTTTGATGCTTTTTAGAATCGATTACGTTGTAACAGAAAAAGTAATTATCTAAAAAATAGCTATTAATCCATTTTAACCAAAAATCTGCGAATGATCCAACATTATCTCTAGAGATTTCTCCATTTGCTATCCTTTCTTCATGAATAGATACACTAAAATTATGAATTTCTTCAATAAAATTTTTAAATTCTGTAAGAGATTGTAATTGCAATCGTTTAATAATTTGATTTAAGAAACCTTCTGGATTAATCTCCTCTTCAGAATTCTGAATATTTCCTTTTCTTTTATTCAAATGAGATGCCAGTAATTCCACAAATTCTTGCATAAGTAGAGGTGAACGATACATTTCTAGATCTCTCAAGCATAAATTTAAAGAATATGGTGTTAATCTTTTAGAATTAATCTCTGTCGCTATATCTATTAAATTATGGCATTCATCAATGACCAATATACAATCTTGAAGATCCTTTTCAATAAAAGCCAAGAAGTTTTCTCGGATGTGAGGATTAAAGATCCATTGATAATTACATATTATGAGTTGCATCTTGTTTAAAAGAAATTTACTTAGAAAGTATGGACACATGTGTTTATCTTTACATATATTGATTAAATCTTCTGCATCGATTGGTTTTTCTAATATTTCAGGATCGATGAGAATGGTATTGTCACGTTCATCTCTCATTTTAATTAAATTAAGGTAATATTTACAATTTCTATTTTTCCTCAGATCACTACACAATGACATTGATTCTTTTGGACCTAATTTTAATTTTAGCAACATCTCATTTAAACACATTTCATTCCTTCCCCGAATTGAGATCCCACTCACTTTATGGTTAAGATCCTTTTCTTTACGAAACTTTGAAATTCTGGTCAATTCTTTAATGATTCGAGTATTTTGAGCGTGAGTCCTACAAGTGTATATGATTTTAAGATTTTTATCGTAGGCTAAAGGTAATAGCGCACTTAATGCCATTATTGTTTTACCACTTCCGTTTGGGGCAACCAAGAGAGTATTTTTACCTTCTATCGATGATTTTTCTACTTTTTTGATGATACTTTCTTGTTCTTGCCTAAAATTTTTGTATGGAAAGAAATCAATGTAATTCATATTGTACACTTTGGTATAGTGGCGTTTTATATTAAGATTTTTTCTATACTTTATATTAGCAAAGAGTATAAAAGTTTAATTATTAAGAAAATTTACATAGAAATTATGAAGGAAAATAATACGAATGACGAATATCTAACCCTAAAAGATATTTTGAATGAAAATTTGCTTCGAGACTTAATCATATTTATAGTATTGTATTTATTTGTCCTCATTCAATCATGGAATGATCTATTTTTACTTATATTTCCAATAATTACTTACATTTTCTCAATAACCTTCAGAATTATAAATACGAATAAATGGCGAATATATTTCGGGAATGGAACGATAATTTATAACCCTTTAGGATCTGAAAAAAGAATTGCAGATAGATTATACTTCTCCTCAATCTTATTACTAATCATGCTCTTTTGGATTGGCTCAGAATCACTATCCCATCCACAGTTAATAGATAATTATAATTTATATTTTAATATTTTATTCATATTAATTTACACTTTTGGGTTTTATTGGAGTCTAATTGACATATGTAAAAATGCAAAAATCGAAATTCTCAGTAAAGAAATGCAAGATCAAGAGATAAATAAAGTACTTTCATCTCTTGGGAGAGAAGGATCTATTCAATTCTTTATACTTAACTTGATAGTCTTTCTAACCTTAAACATTATCAATATTTTAGTGGCAGTTCTTATTAAGTTCAATCTAATGACCACTATTCCTTATAATCTCCCTGGTACGAGCATTGGAGGATCTTTTCCTCTTGAGATTTCTATTTTTTATTTAATATTTATGATCATATCTCCTTGTTTGACAGTTATAATTCTTATCTTAATACATCATCACATCCAAGATTTTAATATTGATCTCCTTAATGAAACAATTCAATCTCTTCCTGAGAGTAGAAGAAATGAGATGTTGCAAAATCTTTCCCACATCAATAAAAAAATAATAGCTTCAATCAACAGCAATAAAGATTTATAAAAATCTAATATATTATTTATATTAATCAAAGGTATAGCTTGAATTGCACTAATGAACCAATCAAAAAAATTTTTGTTTAAAATTGTAGTTGTAGGAGACGGTGGCATTGGAAAAAGCACAATGATACAACGTTTGATTACTGGAAAATACATTGAACAGAAAATAACAATTGGGACAGATTTGGCGAGTTGGGGCATAAATTTAAATGATTTGACTGTAAAACTTCAAATTTGGGACTTTGCTGGGGAAAAACGCTTCCGTTTCTTTTTACCAAACTATTCCAGAGGTTCAGATGGCTGTTTACTCTGTTATGATATCACAAGATATTCAAGTTTTCAAAATCTTCCCGAATGGTACAATATTATTAAGAACAATGCTTCCAATCCCGGATTTATACTCGTTGGTGGAAAGCTCGATTTAGCGGATTCAAAAAGAACTGTTCAATTAGAAGATGCAGAAGAGTTCCAAAAGCGGTATAATATCCCATATCATTTTGAGACATCGAGTAAATCTGGTTATAAGATAAAAGATATATTTGAAACTATAACCGAGCTTATCTTAAAAAAAAGAAATATAATATAAAAAGAGAGAATAAATTAATCTAGTAAATCTTTTAATTCATCAATATTCATTTCTAAATATTTCGCTTTAATGTTGTCTTTTCCAATGAGAGTCTTGAAGTTCTTCTTTCTCTTCTTGTCAATAAAATTCTTCATTCCACTTAAATCAGGTTCTTTAACCGTAATCTCTAAATATTTTTGCTTTAAAGCGTGATCTATGACTTTTTGACCAACATCTGTTCTGATGATTAAGAATGCTTCATCACTTCCTTTAGGAGCGCCCCATGGACTAAATGAAATATCTGAAAATTCTCCAGAAAAATCGGTACAATATTTACATCCACTCATTCCACCAGAAGAACAAGCAAAAGCGATTCTTAATGATGTTCGTTCAGCACCAGTATTAAAGTCTGAAACAAGGATTTTAGCTAAACCCTGTAGATGACAAGGGTTACATAAAATGCCTATTTCTTTCTTCTTATCCATGTATGCTTTTCCAATACCAGTTATTAATGGTCCAGCATTATCCATAGTTTTTTTAGGAATGTATTTTTTTGCATCTTTTGCATTATCCACTACAACGGGGAATGCCACTGGAGGTTTTGTACTTTGTGGTTCACTTAATACGAAATGCTTTACTACACCTGTTTCAAAAGCAGCACGAACGAGATTGTATAGAATATCATCCTTATTTTTTGATTTTATTTGTATTATATCTTTATAGACTCCAATAGCTAAATCAATTCGCTTTTGTCCAAATAATTTTTCTTCAATCTCAGATATTGGAAGAAAACTTCTTGGGCAAGCATTATAACATAAGCCTACAGTCTCAGCGCATTCATCAATGACATAAGCTTCTCCTGTTTTTTCATTGAAATCCATATGAGGACAAAATGCATTACAGCTTCCACAATGAATGCATAAATCAGCGTATATTACTTCATTTTCAAGATCTTGACTGGATTTTTCTATTTTCATACGATTTGTTCACTTTCTCTTAAAATATATTTATAAAAGGGTAAAAATAATTAATTGATAAAATATATTATGAAATATAAAGGTGTAGATCTTTAGTGTGAAAATTCACACTCCCTAAAAAACCTTTAAATCACCTTTATTCTATAATCTTAATAATGATGGTTGATAAAATTTTCTTTTATTTTACATTTTCTAGTCCATTTGGGAAAATAACCATTATATGGAAAGAGATGAATCTCCAAATAAAGCTACAACGCATATTTCTTAGTGATCCTGGAGCAAATTCTGAAGATAAAGCATTTAAAGAGTTTGAAAATTTTCTGTTAAAAGGAAAAGCATCCTTGATTTCAATATTAGTAGACAAAATCCAAAATTTTTTAGTGGGAAAAGATGTAGTTTTTGACTTAGGATTAGTTGATTTCAAGAGGTGCACTGAAATTCAGAAAAAAGTTCTTTTAGCAGAATATGGGATTCCAAGGGGATGGTTTAGTACATATAAACGTATTGCAATAAAAATTGGGATATTAAATGGTGCTAGAGTTGTTGGAAATGCATTAGCAAGAAATCCATTCCCTATCATCATTCCTTGTCATAGAGCAGTAAAAACTAATGGTGAACTAGGAGGATTTCAGGGTGGAGTTAAAATGAAACAAACTTTATTACAAATGGAGGGAATCAAGTTTTCAGAAAGCGGAATTTTAAGTTCGAATAACTTGTATTATTGAGATTTAACAAAATTATTTAAAGAGTTTTTATTTTAAAATTAAGGAAGAAAATGGATAATTTACCAAGAAATATTACACTACATCTCACAGAAAATTGCAATTTACGCTGCAAGATGTGTTATTTTTGGGGAGATTCTGGTTGCTATTCAATTAAAAATTCTAAATCTCAACCAAAAACCTTGGATTTCAATTTAGTTAAAACACTTATACGTGATTTAACACCTACAAAACCCTGGTATAGTTTATTTGGGGGAGAACCACTTTTATATCCCCATTTTAAGGATTTAGTTAAGGAAATAAAAAAAGGTGGTTCATTCGTTGATACACCTACAAATGGTACACTAATTAGTAAAAATGCAGAAATGCTTGTTAGTGAAGGGTTTGATTCTATTAGAGTTTCACTTGATGGTCCCAAGAACGTAAATGATAAACAGCGCGGTATTGGGAGTTATGAAAGAGCGATAGCTGGAATCGAAATACTTTACGATGAAAAAAAAAGAAAACGATCAAAAACCCCTAATATAAGCATAATATATACCGTAACTCCTGCTAACTTCGATACCATTGAAGAATTTTTCCTACACGATTTAAACTTGGATTATATTGATTGGATCACTATCCAAATGCAAAATTTTCTTACTCAAGAAATGGGTGATTCTTATGCGAAGCTCTTGAAATCAGAATTTGGATTGGTTAGTGATTATTATTGGCAGAGTCTAGTTAGAAATATAGATGAATTTGATTCAATTGACATTTTTGAATTAACTGAACAAGTAAATGTAGTACGGGAGATTTTGTCTGAGAAACAGAAAAATATACTCTTGTTACCTCCCACATTTTCACCTGAAAATTTGAAGGCATATCTAAAAGCAGATTGGAAGGGTATGCAAGATCAATTTACTACTTGTTACTCCCCTTTTGTGTCTGCAGATATAGTTGCCAATGGAGATGTTGCTCCGTGTCATATTTTTTATGATTTAGTAATGGGAAATTTGCATAAAAATTCAATTAGTGAAATATGGAATAGTCCACGATATATTAAATTTAAGAATATGATGAAACAACACCCATTCATGCCAATATGTTCAGGTTGCTGTATTTTATATTTATCAGGAAAAAAAGCAAGGAAAAGAAAGGAAAAAACCTAATTATCTTTCTTAAGATATGAATATTCTAAAACTGGATTCATTCCTATTTTTTTATATAAATTGAGAGCTTTCTGATTGTCTGCTTCGACTTGCAGCCATACTATTTTTACTCCTTTTTCATAAGCCAATTCATGTAATAATCGATAAAGCATTGTGCTAGCTATACCCTTTCTTCGGTAATTAGGGTGAACCAATACATCTGCGATATATAAGTATGCATTTCTTACTAATACTCCCATCATTGATGCAATGACTACTCCATTAGATCTAACGATTTCAAATTTTTTATCAGGAATGTTAATTCTATTAGTTAAGATTGTAATAACTTCTTGTTCCTGATTAGACCAATGAGTATAATCAGTAAGGAAATTAGCAAATTCTTTTTCTCTCTTGTCATAAAAACTATAAGCATAGTTGGTTTCAATAAATGGAAAAGTTAAGTCCTGAATAGTTGAAATCATCACTTTTGTAGGAGTGATGACATGATATCCTCGCGAGACCAACAAGGATTTTAGAGTGTTAGTTTCGGGCCATTCATAAATCATAAATGATGGACTTAAATTCATTTTTTCATAGATTCGCTCCACTTCATCTATATCGTAATCTAAATCATTTCCCGTATAACTTATTGGAATAACTGCGTTTGCTCTATCAGTTATGCCATCATTGAACCGAAGAATCCATCCGTTTAAAAAATAATAATCTTTTGCTGGCCAAGAATTTAAAAAGATTTCTTGTATCATCATAACTTGCTCTATTGTATTCATTTAAATCAATAAATAGAAGTAGAAATGAAATTTTAAATTTATTAATTTATTCTGCACATCCATTCTTAGATGAATCATCGGAGAGAAACCGGGAACATGTATCTTCCAATTTTTTAATTACGTGTTCTCGATCTTTCCAAACTATCCATGCACTTCCAGATTTTTCAAAATGGAAACCATCATATTCATCTTTCATTTTGACCATGATTTTTTTAACAAAACTCCAAGATAATCCTGTTTTATCCACCACTTCAGCTATTGTAATAGGGTGATTGATATCAAGAACGTTATTAAGGAAATAGATAATCTTGTCTATTCCTGTTTTTGGAGCAGACTCAATTTCTGGCATTATTTATCAAATTTAATTATATAAATAGGGGAATTTCTGTTTTAAATTTAATTTATCTAATTTATTAGATTAAAGTTAGTAATTATAATTTAATATTATAGAAAGTAATTTATGTTTTCAATTGTATAAAAGTTCCAGTTGCCATCAATTTAGTTGGTTTAATATAGCTTATCCCTGATTCTTTCGAAAAAGCTTCTAACATTTCTACCCATTTTTTATAATTTCTTTTCCCTGCACTGAATGGACCAGGCATATCCATTCCAGCAAGCATTGTGTCATCAATAATTTTATAATTAGATACAATTCCTTCTTCTAAAAGTCGACATCCTTCATTTAGTTGAATTGCATAATACATTTCAAAATTTATTAAGTTAGCTTTTTGCATCGATTTTCTGATGATTTTATCTCCGTTCCATTCATATAATCCACTTCCTGTTTTTTTACCTAATTTTCCTTCATCTACCAATTTCTGGAGCGTCTTACAAGGAGAAAATTCTGAAGATAGAGTGTTTGCAAAGTAAATTTGAACATTTCTTACTACATCTAAACCAAGAAAATCCCACTTTGCAAATGGACCCAAATTTGGGGGGTCAACTACATCATTATCTAATAATTCATAAGATATCTCTTTTTCTGTTGCATAATCGAGCATCCAGCTTAAATAAAGACTTGATGCAATTGTTAGACGGTTAACAATAAAGCCTGGGCTCTCTTTATTGATTTTAGCTATATAACGCTTTCCTTTTAATGAAGGAAATTTTAAACTTACCTCATAGCTAATATCAAATGTTTCCTGACTCGTTTTAGAACCTTTAATTAATTCTATTAAGCGTAGTACCACAATAGGAGTGAAAAAATGCATACCAATTACTTTTTCTTCTCGTCCTGAAGTTGAAGCTATATCGGTAATGCTCATAGTGGAAGTATTTGTGGCAAAAATAGCATGTGCAGGTGCAATATTCCCGATTTTATGAAACAGTTGTTGTTTCAAATCCATCACTTCTGGAATCGCTTCCACAACAAAATCGGCATTTTGCACAGCTCTATTTAAATTAGATTCTTTTATTAAATGATTAAGAAGAATATCGGTCTTTTGATCTTCCTTTAACAGTCCTTTCCTTTCAAGTCGTCTCAATCCATTTTCAATATAGTTTGTTGCTTCTTTTATTACTTCTTCTTTAATGTCATTTATTATAACGTTTTCAAAACCCGCCATCAAAGCAACTTGAGCAATTTCCCGTCCCATAGTTCCCGCACCAATGACTACAAACGTTTTGATATTCCTAATATCTACCATATGTATTAATTTTATACACAAATTAAAAAGTTAATTTAAATTATTGAATCAGTTGACAAACTTATCAAAACCAAAGACTTCCTAACCGCTATCTCAATTTTAGTATATAAAATCCATCATTATTTTACGATTAAATAAGGGATATCAGATACCATGATAATAACATGGTACCAATGCCTAAGAAGATGGAGATAGGCAAACCAGGTAAAATTTTATTATGCTTTAATTGGTTTAAGGTTATTCCTGTACCAATTAATATAGCTAGAGCTGTAAAAACCATGATAAGCACGTTTCCAGTTTGAATTAATGCACTTGTAGTTAGCATACTGTAAAAGGCTAAATCGCCGATACCAATTTCAACTTTTGACGTATCATAAATGAGGTCTCCTTTTTTAATGGACTCTTCAATTTGATCATCATATAAATCATACTTATCGTTTTTAGATGCAATATCTATCATTTCTTTGATAGGTCCCCTTTTATTGAGTACGGCATATATATCCCAAAACGATATACCAATTAAAATAGCAAGAGTCGTCCAAAGTGGCATCATCAGTCCCATTGAGGCACTTATTAGAAGACTAATATATAATACGATAAGATTCTTTGTATTGATTGATTTAGATGTGAAGTATTTGTAAAGTAGCAAACCTGTAAATACTGCTACTAAGATTGGACTTATGATATCTGATAAAATATAGTATGTATTGATTGAAGATGGTGTATCAGGCAACAATATTAGAAAAATGATAATTGACGCAAAAAACCATGAAAGTGTAAATCCTAATAGCCCAAAAGAAAATCCAAAAATATATTTTAAAACATCAATACCCCTCTTTCTTATTAAGAATATTATAAAAAAAGCAGCACCTACAGCTGTAACCGTGAAAATGATTCCGTTCAGGATACCTCCTAGAGCACCTAAATCTTCTTCTGAGAAATAACCGCCTTCAATTGGACCCCCATTTACAAAATATGCCATATATGCTAGGATACCAGCTAAAACTATTACTATTAGTATTGGAATAGGGAACAATTTAAATGAAATGCGATATGTAGGTAAAAAATGAGGAATTGAATCTTTTTTCACTACTTTTTCAGAATTTTGAATGTTTTCCAATTCATTTCTGTCAATATTTTCTGATTTCTTGGCATCTTCTGACATTATGAAATGACAAAATTACCATATAATAAATATTTATTTATAAGAAATTAAAATTAAAAGAGTATCAGACAAACCTTTAAAAAGTGACATTCGGAAGGTGTTTCACGAATTCCTTAACTAATTCAACTCTTTCTCTTCTTTCTTTGCGATAATAACGCAACGGATATAATTCATCAATTGTAAATTTGTATAATTTAATCCATGATTCTGCTATTTTGCTAATCTTGTATTCTTGCGCTACTCTCTTAGCATTTTTTCCAAACTCAGCACGAAGGGCATCATCTTTCAGTAATTTCACAACAGAATCTTTAAATTGATCTAGATTATTAGCAAGATATCCGGTTTCCCCGTGTCTTATGACATTACTTATTCCACAAGCATTCGCACCTACAGTAGGAGTTCCTTGAGCCATTGCTTCAATCAATACCAATCCCTCGGCTTCAACCCAAGACCATAAAGCGGATAAATCTGCTGTTTTATATAATCTTAAGAGATCGACAAAAGGAACCCGTCCCGCATAAGAGGCTATATCTCTGAAGGCTTTCCTCTTAAGCACTCGTTTAACATGATCTGAAGAAGCACCACCGCTTCCCACCATTAGAAGATATGCATCTGGAACTTCCTTCTGTATTTCTTTAAATGTTTTTAGGATGCTGATAGGATGCTTTTCTGTTGATAAACGTGAAGCATATAACAAGACTTTTTTGTCCTCAATGTTATATTTCTCTCGAATACCATTTTCTTTCAAATCCGTGTACATTGCATCAGGAATCCCATTAGATAAGCATATAATTGGTTCCATAAAACGCCAACTGCGTAATTGAGTTTTCTTAGATCTAGTAGGGACATGGATTAAATCATATTTATTCAGTAAATGACGTTCATATCTCCATAATAGGTCAGATTTGGTTAGTAGGTTTCCAATAATTCTAACATTTTGAGCAGTATAATACGTTAAAGGGGCATTATGAGTTCCAATCATGGGGATTCCCAAGTACTTTGCCCAATTAATAGCTATTGGTCCAATCGTTGCATGAGTGTGCATGTGAGTAATATCTAAATAATCGTGAGGACAGAAAAACATTTTTTGGAGTGGAACCGAAGCAACTAACCCTGTTTCCTTCCCAATATACGCACCCCCAAGATCATGATAATGTAGTGTTTTAGGTATATCATGACCATTGACAATTTTTGGAGCAAAAACATGGACATTATGTCCTGTTCTTGCTATTGCTTCAGATAGATTTTTGACAGCATGAGCAGTTCCGTTTGTTTGGCTATACATTTCTGAGAAAAAGCCAATATCTAGTATTTGTTTTACCATAAAAATCACTTGATTTAAGATATGATTTTTAAAATTAAAAAGCTAAATTTAAGAGTATTAATGTTATTACTTTACTTTAATTAAATATTCTTTTATATTTATAACAATGTATTTATTAATTTTTCTAATAAAAATTATTAAAATTGAATAAACCAATAACTTTATAAACATAATATATTTAATCGTTAATTTACTCATGACAAAATATCACATGAGACGGATCGAAAGGGAGATTACAGATAAGAATCTCTTAAATGCAATTCTAATTGAAGGGAGATATGTCACGATATCAATGTGTAGAGAATCTGAGCCATATATAGTTTCTCTAAGTTATGGTTATGATCAGAAAAAAAATTGTTTATACTTTCATTGTGCAAATGAAGGATTAAAAATTGAATTTATCAAAACAAATCCATTAGTTTGCGCCACAATAATTAAAAATTGTGGTTATAAGACGAATGAATGTAATCACATGTATCAATCGATTGTTATAAGGGGGAATTTAAGCATTATAGAGAATTTTGAAGAAAAAAAACATGGATTTGATGTATTAATTAATCATTTAGAAGAGAATCCGGAACTTATTAAACAGAAACATCTGAATAATGAAAAATCTTATACAAATAGTTATATATTAAGATTAGACATAGAAGAAATTTCTGGAAAGGAAAATAATTAATTTTTCATTTTCATAAAACTTTTTTTGTTTGAATTATTCTGTAAGATATGGATCCTGAAGAAGAAAAAAAAATTCTAAATGATATAATTAAGCATCGAAGAATCCCTTATTCTATAGAACTGATTGATATTGATGGAGATAAGATCACTGTCCGCAATAATTTTGGCTCCACAATTACATATATCAAGAAGAATGACGATTATATCCTCGAAAATCAATAATCGATTTTTGGAAATATAATTCAAAAAATTTGTTAAGCTTGGGTATTTAAAAATTTATTTGCTGTTATTTTACATAATATTAAAAGTCTAAAATCTGATAAAATTAAAACAAAAAATTAAAAGATTGAAGTTTCTTATTTATGGTTAAAGCCATTTTTATTTTATAATATACTTGGTGCTATTTTTGAGAAAAAGAAGAATGAAATCCGAAGATGCCGAAGAAAGATTTACAGAACATTTTAGAGCGGTTATTGATAACAATACTTCACTTAATATGTATAATGAAAAAAAGCGATCGATTTGCGTGATAAGAAAGGATTTGGCTAAAGACTATGAGGTAGAAGTTGATGCTTCAGAAGCACCAATAATGAATAAATTATTAAGAGATCCTGAACCATATGAAAGTTCAATAGCGGAAGTTAAAATTCTTGAACAAGAAATATTTCCCTTAAACGAAGCTTTCAAGAATGTATTCGGAACGGATGAAGAATTAAAACTTGATTCAATAAAATTAGCGATTGGTGGAAGTTATAATGATTTTGTTACAATTGAAGAAAAAGATTTGAAAAGATTTGATGTTCAACCTACCCTTAGCGGATTATGTGATTTTATTGATCAGAATGATGAAAGTATTCTTGGATTTTTAGATAGTGAATATATTAATGAGGAAGGAAATGTAATTTATCTAAGTTGTAGTAAAAAAGGTTTAACTGATAATATTTACTCGTTGGATATAAAAATCTTAGCTTCAATGCACCAGAGAGGATTTTTTCTTCAACAAGAACATAAATATTATGGACTTCAATTATTCATTACTTTAGAAATGAAAAGAGCTAATGATGATAAATTATTCGAATTCTTAAAAGAACTTAATATTGATTGGGAAATGATCTTTTTCAGAAGAAGATTGGCAATTCATGATTGGACTGAAATAGAATGTGATAAAGATTCTGAAAATCTTAAGAAATATTTAAGGGCTAAATTCGAAACCTTAAATTATTTCGATATTAACAATATTATTAGAATAATAGTAAAAAACCAATTACCTTTCAATGTTGCTGATAAAATGGCATCTCTCTTGTATAAAATGAAGAATGAAAGAAGTAATCAATTATCAGACAAAATTTATGATTACGATACTACTACTCAAGATTATTTCGAATCTCAAAGAAGAATTTTACATTCTGAATCAGAGGAGAGAACTCAGGCGGTAAATGGATATACTCTTACACTAAAAAAAGCAGAAATAGCAGCCGCTGCCAATATCGCATGTGCTTATTTAGGCATTCAAAAAGAAATAGAATTTGATAAGGATATCCCAAATTCAGAAATCTTGAAGTATCAAGAAGAATTAACTAATTTCTAAGTAAAATTTAAAAGAAGTAAGAAAATGATATACTTTTTACTTTAAATTGTAGGATAGTTTTAATAACTCGTGATTTATTTCTCCAACAGTTACACTTTTTCCAGTTCTGACATTTGTCATTGTATATTTTGCAGGAGCAAATAAACCAGGATCAATTTTATAGAAATCATAATCGGCGGCTTTAAATGTTTCTAAAAATGGTTTTCCATAGCTTGGGGAAGTGTTAGCTGGAGCTTTTTTAAGAAGTTCAAATAATTCCGCTTCTTTTTCCTTGTCAACATCAATTGTATAATAAGTCAATCCTGCTGCGCTTATTGAATCATTAGTTCTTCCCATTGCTCCCAAATCATCTTTTGCTATTGGTGCTACCGTTGTTGTTCCAAATCCATCTTTCAAAACCTCGAGTGGGAAATGAATCTCATGTAATTTATGAATTCCAGTTTCTACTATTCTTGCAGCAACTTGGATGGATCCTGTTAAACAAGCGGTAGGAGCACATACTGCATATGTATTACTTGGATTTACTCCACTTTTAGTTGCGATTATTTGCATAACTTCTGAATTTGGTAATTTATCCGTTTCAAACACTATTATCGCACAATCAGAATCATCAGTATAATTTATTTCGTCGAAAAGTTTCTCAGTTTTACTTTTAGCTCTAGCAGGACCTGAACCTAAAGATTGAAATATAACCTTTTGCTTTACTTTTCCATCTTTTTCAACATCTTTCTTTAATTTTACACTCCAACCAGCCAATTGAGAGGCCATACAAGAGATAATAGGTTCAGAAGTGTATACATTAACACTTGGAATATAATGCCCATCTAAATCGTATGACGAAAATTCAACATTTCCTAATCCACCCATGCAAATTTCTCCCACTAATTTACCTCCAGTCCAAGATGCATTAGTCATGTTTAAAATAGTTGAGCCATCTTCAAGTTTTTGAATATCTGCTTTATACAATTCCTTATTTTCAATAATCTTTTTCACGAGTTTTAGAGTAAGATTATTCATTTTGATATGATGCATATCGATCACTTTTCTCTATTTTTTAAATGAGTATTTATTATTTTTTACTTATTTTAATATATTAAATTAAGTTTATATTAAAATTTTATAACAATGAATGAAGTATCTGATTCTTTTCAATTACTAATAGAATCCTTAGGATTAGCTAAAAAATTCCTATCCGATACACTTGAGAAATCTAATCTAAACTTGAAGATATACACGCATCTTGATGCGGATGGATTGTCATCGGGAGCAATATTGGGGAAGACTTTTTTCAGAGAAAGAATTCCATTTCAAATAAGGGTATTAAAACAATTAGAAAAAAATGAAATTATTAAGTTAACGATGGAAGCTATTGATGGAGAAAATTTCATACTTTTTTCTGATTTTGGGAGTGGTCAATATTTGGAATTGATTCACTATCTTAAAAGTGGTGAAGTCCAAATTCCTTTTCTTATTATAGATCACCATCTCCCACAAGAAGTTCCAAATAAAGAGGATCCTAATATGGAAATAATTCATAAAAATGGTGCTCCTTGGCATGTAAATCCATATTTTTATGGTATTGATGGTAGCACAGAAATTTCCAGTTCAGGTTTATGTTACTTTTTTTCCAAATTAATAAATAAGAAAAATATTGATCTTTCTCCTATTGCTTTAGTGGGTGCAATAGGTGATATTCAAAACAGAGGTTCTAATTATTCATTCACGGGCATTAATTCTTACATCCTTAAAGACGCACTTGAGGCCGATTTAGTTGATGAGGTAGATGATCTTAGCTTTTCACCGATTAAGCCAATACATGAAGCAATTGCGTATTCAACTAATATTAATTTACCAGGGTTAACAGGAAATGCGAGTACTACCTTGAAATTTTTAAAAACTATTGGTATACTAATAGAAAAACCAGATGGTGAAATAAGAACGCTAAATGATCTTACTGAAAGTGAAAAGAGAGATATTTCATCAAAAATTATAGAATATGCATTGAAATATGAAATTGATCCCAATATTATAACTCAAAATCTAATTGTAAATAGGTATATCTTAAAGGATGAAATTATCGGTTCAGAATTATATGAATTAAATGAATTTCCTAAGTTATTAAATTCTTGTGGTCGCAGCGAAAATGCTTCTTTAGGTATAGCGATAGGAATGGGTGATAGACATATAGCTTATCAAAAAGCGCAGGAAAATCTCGTTGATTATAGGAAGAAAATATCAAATGCTTTAAATTGGATCCAAAAAGAAGGAACAATCAAAGAAATGGAACATATTCAATATTTTTATGGTGAAGATATCATACCAGATACCATGATTGGAACTATTGCATCAATCTTAATTTTTGATAGAAGTGGATTTATCAATAAAATAAAGCCAATATTTGCTTGTTCTAGGAGAAAATCAGAAGAAGTCTATAAAATATCAGCTAGAGCAAGTAAAGAAGTAGTAGAAAAAGGAATTAATTTATCAGAAGCTATAAGAGAAGCATTATCACTTTCAGATTTGGAAGTATTAGGAGGAGGTCATCCTCCTGCTGCAGGTACGGTAGTTCCTATTGATAAAATTGAACTTTTTTTAAAAAATTGTGATAAAATTATTGGTGAACAAAGAAATAATCCAAATGATCAAATTTCTAAATAACGTAAGATTCACCTGTTTCAGGTGCAATAGCATTATAATTTCCCTTATTTAGATTACTAGCTAAAGATGTGGATGACTTTTCATCACCATGAACACAAAACACATACCGTGAATTATTGAATTTAATTTCTTTAATATAACCGTAGAGATCTGATCTATCAGCATGACTTGAAAAATCAAAATATTCTACTTCACATAATGCTTCCGAAATATTATTTTTTGAATTTCCTCTTTCCTCAAATTCAAATATTCCCTCATCCAAAAGCTTTCTTCCTGGTGTGCCTTCTACTTGATATCCTACGAGATATACTGCTGATACGGGATCTTTAACTATTTTTGACATGTAATCAATCGCAGCACCTCCTTTAAGCATTCCTGAAGGAGAAATAATTATATTTTTGCCTTTTTCTAAAATATTCATTCGATTTCTACTTTTTGCAAATTTTGTATTCTTTATCGCTTTTTTGAGCATCCCAAAATCCTTGAATGCGTTAGGGTATTCAGAATATGTCATGCTAATTTTTCTAGCGAGTCCATCTAAATATATAGGAATTTTTAGACCAAATTTGTTCAAAACTAACAATACTTCTTGCGATCTCGCAACCCCAAATGCGGGAATTAAAACGTTACCATCATTTTCTATTACATTGCCAATTCGATCAATGAAATTTCGTTCTGTTTCCTCTCTTGGAGGATGATCTTTTAGAGCATAAGTTGATTCTGTTATTAATGCATCAATCTCTGGTATATCAGAAGATTTCGCAGGATTTATGAGATTAGTTGATTGTGAATTAATATCTCCAGTATAAAAAATTTTTTTTCCATTAACCTCAACAAGGATTGAAATACTTCCAGGAATGTGTCCCGCATCATAAAATGTGATGTGAAAATCATTCGAGATTTTCTGACGAATCCCATTTTCCAAGAATTGGGCACTTTGTCTTAATTTGTCTAATTCTTTGAAATCAAAGGGATAGGGGTATTTTGAAATCCTAATCATATCTTTTAAAAGAATTTCAGAAATTCTTAGGGTTATTGGATTAGTATAAAAGGGTAGGTTTGAATTTTTATACAAAGAGGGTAGCGCTCCAGAATGATCTACGTGACAATGAGTGAGAGCCACGGCCTTGAGATTATTTAAGTCTGTTTTATCAGGGAGTCGGTCATCTTCTTTGAATCTTACTCCATAATCGAGCATTATTTTTTCTTTATTGTTCGATTCAATTAAAATGGCGGATCTACCAACCTCTCTAGCTCCACCAAGAAATTTAATGACGGGCATATTTAATTATAATTAAAATAATTTATATTTCCATGTCTTTATTTTAATAAATTTAGCCAAGAATAAGAATTTTGTCAATATAGAGCCTTGCGATTATTAAAATAAAAATAAAAAGAGGTATTTTTATTATTAAATCTTACTTTATCTTTTTTATAACGTTGATGAGCAATGCGATAACATTATTTACATTTTTACTGAAAACGTTTAAAATTTCTTCCCACGTCACAGGAATTTCATTTTCCTTCCAACAATCATAATCTGTAGACATTGCAACAGCAGCATATGGAATTCTTGCCTCATTTGCCAAGATAGTTTCGGGTGCAATACTCATATTAATTACATCAGCTCCCCATGACCTGAACATCTCAGATTCGGCTTTAGTCGAAAATCTAGGCCCTTCAATTGTAACTACAGTTCCTTTTTCGTGATATTTAAGATTCAACTCTCGAGCCGTTTCTATAAATATATTTCTTAATTCTTCAGAATATGGATAAGCCATAGCAGTATGTTTAGCATCACCGGGTGGAAATTCATCAAAAAAGCTCAATTTTCTTAATCTGGTAAAATCGATAAATTGATCGAGGATGACAAAATCACCTCGTCCAATTTTTTCTCTCAAGCTGCCACATGCTGTGGTTGCTAAGATATGAGTACATCCTTGATCCTTCAATGCTTGTATATTAGCTCTATAATTTACATGTGTTGGTGGAATAGTATGTTCCCTTCCGTGTCTTGCTATAAGAACGACATCTACTCCATTGATTTTACCTACTTTTAGTGGAGACGATGGTTTTCCATATGGAGTATTAACCTCCACATCTCTTCCATCCTTTAAAATCTCAGGATTATCTAATCCCGAACCACCTATTATCCCTATTTTAACCATAACATTCACTATTAGGTGTTTTTGAAAAATTTTATTTATAATATTTAAAATATCTCCATTTTTATTTATTTTATCAGAAATAATTAATTAACGTGATCTCAAAATGAAAAATAATGACATAAGTGCTGATATAGCTATAATTGGAGGCACAGGATCCAACATCCATTTAAAAAATGCTATAGAAACTAAAATTTTTACACCTTTTGGAAATACTTCTGCAAAGATAAATATAGGTGATTTTAAAGGAAAAAAAGTAGCCTACATTCCTCGTCATGGAAAAGATCATTCAATTCCCCCACATAATATAAATTTTAAAGCAAATATTTGGGCTTTAAAAGAATTAGGTGTCAAATTTGTATTAGCAACTTCAGCTGTTGGTTCTTTAAGGATAGAATTATCGAAAGGAACATTTGTATTAGTTGATCAATATATTGATCGAACCAAGAAACGATTTGATACTTTTTTCGAAGGTGGACAAGTTTGCCATATAGGTCAAGCTGAGCCTTATTGTGAAGAGATGCGGAGGCTTTGTATTGAATCAGGAAAAAATCTTGGAATAGAAATTCATAATGGAGGAACATATGTATGTATAGAAGGACCTAGATTTTCGACGAGGGCAGAATCAAACATGTTTCGATTACTTGGCGGAGACATCGTAGGAATGACGACATATCCCGAGGTGGTTCTAGCTGCCGAAAAAGAAATGTGTTATTGTTGCATCACTATGATTACTGATCTCGATGTATGGGCTGGTAAATGCCCAAATTGTGGTATCGTTGCTTATAAAAAGGAATGTGATAAATGCGGTGCAATCATTCAAAAACTGAATGTTGATGTTCCAGAAGTCATGAAAACAATGGAAAAAAACGCTGAGAATCTAACGAAGTTATTAGAAATGACCATACCTAAAATAAATACAGAAAAAGATTGTTCTTGTCATCATGGATTATTAAATTCGATAATTTAATTCATTATTCTCTTAATTTAGGTGACCTCGCTGCTAATACCGCATCTAAACGTCCAATTGGGGTATTAAACGGAGCTTTCTTTAGGATATCTGGATTTTCTTCAGCTTCATCAAGAATTTTGAATAATATATCAATAAATCTATCTAAATTATTCCTTGTCTCTGTCTCAGTAGGTTCAATCATAAGAGCTCCATTAACAATTAATGGAAAATAGATAGTGGGGGCATACATTCCGTAATCTAAAATGCGTTTAGCAATATCCTCAGTTGTAACACCATTAGGAATTCCTTTATCGGATAAAACAAATTCATGTTTGCACATTCTATCGTAAGGTAGATAATATCTTTTCTTGAGAGTGTTTCTTAAATAATTTGCATTCAAAACAGAGATTCTACCCACTTTGCTTAATCCTTCAGCTCCTAAGGCTAAAATGTATGAATATGCCCTTAATATTATTCCAAAATTGCCCCAAAATGCTTTAATCCGTCCAATTGATGTAGATTTTCTTTCAACACAGATTAGGCCCTCTTTATTTGATATTAAACACGGTTCAGGAAGATATGGAATGAGTGTTTCTACAACTCCAACAGGACCAGATCCTGGACCCCCGCCACCATGAGGAGTAGAAAAGGTTTTATGAAGATTGAGGTGAACTATATCAAAACCCATATCTCCCGGACGACAAACTCCAAGCATGGGATTTAAATTTGCCCCATCATAATAACAAAATCCACCATTTTCATGAACAATTCTCGTTATCTCCTTTATATTTCGATCAAATACACCCAGCGTATTAGGATTAGTTAACATTATACCTGCTACATCTCCTTGTTTCATTGCATATTCGAGATGGTCTAAAGGGACTTCTCCTTGCTTGTTAGATTGAAGCTCAATAATAGAGAACCCTGCCATTTTTGCTGAAGCGGGATTAGTGCCATGAGCTGAATCTGGAACGATTATCTTTGTCTTACGGATTTTGTTATGTTCAAAATATTTTTTCATAATAAGTAATCCAACCAATTCACCATGAGCTCCTGCAGCTGGTTGTAATGTGAAACCTTCCATTCCAGTGATTTCAACCAAGAATTTTGATAATTCCATAAGAACTTTAAGTGAACCTTGATTTTCTTCTTGGAGTGGATGGATCTGAGAGAAACCAGGAATTCTACCAATAATTTCATTAATTTTTGGATTATATTTCATTGTACAGGAACCTAAAGGATACATTCCTGTATCCACTCCATAATTTCTATTACTTAGATTTACATAATGCCGAACGATTTCAACCTCAGGAACGTTAGGTAGGGGTAATTCCTTTCGAATCAATGAATTTGGGATAATTTGAGCAATATCTTTAGCAACTATATCCATTTTAGGGATAAAATTTTCATTAGAACGGTTGATACTCTTTTCAAAAATAATTTTTGTATCCATCATAATTCCCCCACGTTTTTTACTTTAAATTTACTCGCTATTCTTATAAACGTATCTAATGAGTCTTTTGAATTGGATTCAGTAACGCATACCAAAAGAACGTTTTTCATATTAGGATAATAAGAGGAAATGCGTAAAGGAGGTAATATATCGCTAATTTTGAGCTCATTGATAAATTTTTCAATATCAGGACATTTCAATAAGAATTCATTGTATGTAGGCTTTGTATTTAATATTTTATAACCTGGTATTTCAACTAATCTTTCCTTTAAATAATGAGCTTTCTGAATATTTTGAATGGCAATTTCCCGAAGTCCATAGGAACCAAGGGATAATAAATATATCAGAGCTGATAAAGCACATAAAGCTTGATTTGTACAAATATTTGAACTTGCTTTTTCTCTTCGAATATGCTGCTCTCGTGCTTGTAATGTTAAAATAAAGCCTTCTCGCTCCCCATATAATTCCTTAGTCTTTCCTACTAACCGACCAGGTATTTTCCTTAGATATTTCTGTTTCGTTGTAAAGATACCAAGTCCAGGTCCACCAAAAGAAGGACAAATACCAAAAGATTGCCCTTCTGCCACAAAAATATCTATATTGGTCAAACCAGGTGGTTTTAAAACGCCTAAGCAAGTTGGATCAGTCATGATTTGCACAATAATACAATTTGGAGCTGACTTTTTGATCCTTTGTGAAATTTCTGTTACATCCTCGATATCACCAAAGAAATTTGGGCTTTGAAGCATAACAGAAGCGATTTCTTCACTCAAATTATCCATAAGATCCTCTTGAGAAACAATTCTCAACTCAATATTTTGTCCCCAACAATAAGTTTTCACGACTTGTATGTATTCAGGATGAATCCCTTCCAGAATTACGACGATATTTTTATTTGTCAAAATTGTTGACATAATTGCTGCTTCTGCTAAAGCGGTCGAACCATCATACATGCTAGCGTTAGTAACATCCATTTCCGTTAAACGTGAAATAATTGATTGATATTCATAAATAGCTTGAAGAAAACCTTGACTTGCTTCAGCTTGATAAGGAGTATAGGCGGTATAGAACTCTGAACGACTGATTACAAAATCGACTAAAGAAGGAATATAATGAAAATAATTTCCAGCACCCAAAAAACTGCTTTGATAGATTTTATTCTCCTTCGAGATTGTTTTCAGTTTATTTAATAAATCGGGTTCTGATAATCCGGGAGGAATATTTAACTGTTTCTCAATCAGGTCTTTTGGAATATCATCAAAAAGGTCATCTAAATCACTAAGTCCTAAATTTTTTAACATCTCACCAATTATTTTATCGTCATGAGGGATAAAATCCATACTATTCACCTAATCTAAAATATTTAAAATAACACAATTAAAAATAAGAAAATTAATGTTAATGTCCTTCGGATTCAATAATTTTTTTATATTCTTGAACGGATAGAAGAGTTCCTAATTCTTCTGAATGATTCATTTTAATTTTTAAGATCCACCCCTCTTCAAATGGAGAAGAATTAATTAATTCAGGAGTTCCTTCTAAGGTCTTATTAACTTCAATTATTTCACCCGATACTGGCATTATTAGATCACCAACTGCTTTAACTGATTCAATTTCAGCAACATTGCTACCCTTTTCAAAAACTAGACCAACATTAGGTAATTCAATGAAAACAATATCGCCAAGTTGGTGTTGAGCATAACTCGTTATTCCAACAATTCCAATATCACCTTTAACTCTCACCCATTCGTGAGAAGCAGCATATTTCACATCTTCCCGTAAGTTATAATCCATAATAATTCACTTCTTTTTTTATTATCAAACGTTTCTATAGAATGGTGTTGAAGTTACTAATCCTTTCAACAATTTGTCTCGTATCTCAATTTGTACTTCTGTATTAATTTCCTTGAATCTTGCATCTATCAACCCTAAACCAATTGTTTTTTGTAATGTTGGTGAAAACCCTCCAGAAGTAACATATCCGATTTCATTTCCGTCTTTATAAATTTTATAATCTTGTCTTATTATACCACGATCTATTAAAGTCAATCCAACAAGAATCCGTTTAGTTCCTTTCGATTTCTGTTCTAATAAAACATCTTTTCCAATGTAATCAATTCCTTCTTTAGGTTTGACGAGCCAAAATAATCCAGCTTCAATGGGTGTAATTTTATCGTTTATTTCATGACCATAAAGAGAATAAGAAGCTTCAAGTCTTAAAGAATCTCTTGCACCTAATCCAGCTGGTTTTGCACCCAATTCCATTAAAGTTTTCCATATGGTTAAAGCGTGTTGATTCTCCATCGAGAGTTCAAATCCTTTCTCCCCCGTGTATCCCGTTCTAGCTATAAAAATAGGTAGACCATTTAGTTTGCAATGCTTAAAATAAAATCGATCAATATTAGATAAATCGGTGTCTACTATTGTTTGCAAAAGATCATCGGCTTTTGGACCTTGAAGTGCAATTCGAGCTCTTTGTTTTGAAAGATCCGTGATTTTAACATCCCAATCTCTAATATGACTATTTAACCATTTAAAATCCTTCTCAACATTACTTGCATTAACAATCATACGAAATTTTTGTGGTGTTTCTTCATAATAAACCAAATCATCTACAACAGTCCCATTTTCATAACACATGCAAGAATATTGCCCCTTTGAAGGTTCCAATAGCTTTAAATCATTTATCATTATATATTGGAGAAAGGGAAATATATCTTCTCCTTCAAGAAGAAATTCCCCCATATGTGATATATCAAAAATACCCGCATTATTTCTCACGGCAACATGCTCTTTAATAATACTTTCATATTGTACAGGCATAATAAAACCAGCGAAGTCAACCATTTTTGCTCCTAAGGCAATATGTGAGTCATAAAGCGGAGTTCTTTTCGATTCGGTAATAATTTCCACACCATTTATAATAATCATATAATATTGAGAGTATAAAGTGCTCAGAATTATTTAAATTTTCAGTCTGATATTTAAAAAAGGATTTTCGGGAAAAAAATGGGTATTTTGCGATGAAAACTTTACATTTGCTCATTATTCTTCAACAGGGATCTCAACAAGGCTTAACACATCATATCCTTCTAACTTTTCCTTTCCATGTAAACTACCTGTTAATTCTATTACAAATGCTACTCCTTCAACTATTCCTCCTGCTTTTTCTATTAAGTTACAGGCAGCTTTAGCAGTTCCTCCCGTCGCTAATAAATCATCAAATAATAGAACCTTTTCACCCTTTTTGATAGCATCAACGTGCATTTCTATTTTATCTGTTCCATATTCAAGTTCATATTCTTCACTTATTACTTTTGCAGGCAATTTACCTGGCTTTCTTATCAAGATAAAACCGGCATCAAGATGATATGCTATAACACCACCCCAAATATACCCTCTAGCTTCGATTGCTGCGACTTTACTAATCCCTCTATTTTTAAAATGATTTATGATGATATCATTAGATTCTTTGAAGGCTGCCGGATTTTTGGCCAATGTTGTAACATCTTTAAATTGAATTCCCTCTATGGGAAAATTTGGAACATTACGTATGTATTTTAAAAGATCCATCTTCATTCATCCAATATCTTTTAGATTTAATAAATTTTAAATTAGGTAATTAAAAATATTATTTAATTGAATCGTCACAATTTATAAATATAAAAACTCAAGGCAAATTAAAAAGTAAATAAAATTAAATAAACATTAATTTATACTGAATATAATAGACGATGAAATACGATTAATTAAAAGAGATTTAGTTTATCTTTATCATATTAGAGATTAATTTTCGAAATCATAATAAAATAATAAAAGTTCAGAATCATCATAAAAGGGTGGAAAGGATTAAAATACTATTATTTGGTCCAGAAAATGCGGGAAAAACAAGCTTAATGAGAACAACTTGCTTAGGTTATAATTTCATGAAGGTTTTAAATCTTAAACCTACGAAAAGCATATCAAGAGAGAATTTTATCTTTAGAGGTATAATGGAAATAAATTTGTGGGATGCTGGAGGTCAATCTCATTACATGGAGAGATATTTTTCTGAATCCCATCGAGAATTAGTATTTTCAGAGGTTACAACAGCAGTTTTTATGGTTGATTCTACAGTTGTTGAAGATCGAATTAAAGAAGTTTTTGATAAATTCTTAACATATATATTCGAATTTAGTCCCCATATCGATAAAGTTTATGTATTGCTAAATAAAATTGATCTGCAAGAATCTGAAGAAGATAAGGTTTATGATATATTAGTAAAGGGATTATCTGATGAAATACGAGATAAATTAGCTTTTACTCCCGTGTCAGTTAAGGAGGGTAGTGCACAACATCGGCTAATTGAAATCCTTGATTATGAAATTCAACAAAACACACTATCATTACAACGTCTTGGAAAAATAAGGCATTTATTGGATGAATTAAAGGTGAATACTCTATCAGAATATCTATTATTTAACCAACCAGATGGTTTAATAATTGCATCTACTTTGGGAAAGTTTGAAAGTAAACCTTTACAATTCATGAAATTTGAGATTGGTACGCTAGATTCTAATATATATCAAATTTACTCAAAAATAATGAACTTATTGAATTCTGACATCTCCCCATTAGAATTATCAATTGTTATTTATGAAAGCGAAAAGAATTATGTTTTAATTAAAGAAGTGAGTAATAATACGGTTTTAATGGCAGTTACTAAGAATAAAAATGAAGAAGCATTTGTTACAATAATGAAAACTCTCACTGGGGACCATTTCAACAATTTAAAAGAGTATTTAAATAACGAGAATTTTTAACTCCTACCATTTCTAATTCTAAAATAAAAAGGTAAAAAAAATCAACAAAAAAAGTTTTACGCCTCTTTTTCATGTAAGCCAATCTTCTTGAGCAAGTTTTGTTTTGCATGATGAGGTCTTCTAATAACAGTATCATTGGATTTTTCAATTTCTCTTGCTTGATCACACATAATTGCAGCAGTCCTCATCATTTCATGAGCTGCTGCTAATAATGGCATGTATTCCTCTCTTTCTTTTAATACAAAACATGCTTGAGCTGTAACTTTTGAAACAGAAGATGCCAACTCAAATGCTGCAATTGCTTTTGCTTCTGCATATGGATTAGAAAATTCGGCTCCTTTCAATGCGGTAGTGGCATCAATTGTAATTTGTGGCAATATAGGAGTCTTACCTTCCAGCATGTCCATTAATACTTTGTTCAATTCTCCAGCAATTACTTGTAACGCTCCCGTAATGGCTAAAACTTTCAAAAGATCGGCGTTAAAACAACTCATTTCAACAGGATCCAAGAAGGGTCTTCTCGCACCTATCATGCTATCACAATTGACCAAGATATATCCCATATTTTTCTCTTTTATTTCATCGATTGCTTTCTTTGCTGGCGCGTCTGAAATGATTATGGTTGGGATTCCAGCAGAATGAGCCATCTCTCTTGCTTTCATAGGACCCTTAAGTGCTGCATTGGGACTAGACATTAGTATTAATTCTGGTTTAAATTCCAAGAGTGCTTTCATTGTTTCTTCACATTCTTCAGGAGGATGCATTTTTGCCCCAGAGGTAACTTCTCGCACTTTTAATCGTGTAGCTTCAGCCCGTTCATCCATTAAGAATGCAAGCAGAAGGGAACTTCCAATCGTCCCATTCTTAAGAATTCCTATATTTAAAATTTTTTCTGACATTTTTTTCAACTTTAGAGTTTGCTAATTTAACAAGATATTATTATTTTTCATACTTTAAAAAAAAATCACCTTTTTGCAAGGTTATTTAACCTCTTAATTTTATGGATCTGAATGAGATTATTTCTCAAACTAATCTTTTTTGACCTTTAGAGAAAGTTTTTATATAAAATCTAATAGTGGAATACCTATATGATATTTTACTTTAAAAAAAGACTCTGAGATTCGTACATTAGAAAATTATTATATATGTATCTTCGGTTTATGTTTACTCAGAGAATTATTCAAGCTAAACTTACAGACATTTATGATTCAAGACTTAATACTATAAATCTAAATCCCTCTTTTTTCCGAAAATATTTGAAAAAGTGGCGTAAAAAGAACTTGTATCACAAAAATTAATAAAAAGAATTTAGTTATTTTAATCCCGTCATTTTCATCGTTATATCCCATAACTTTTTCGCATATTCTTCGTTATAGGAATCTTCCGATGATCTTTGCTCTTGTTTGTTAATAAAATACTTTCCAGTTACTCCTTCTACCTCTGATGAAGATGCTAGATATATTGAAGTCTCAGCTGCTTTTTCAGGACTTTTAAAAAATCGTCTTACAATGCCTTTTTTTGGTTTTGATCTGTCTACACCCAAGTTTGTATTTACAACTCCGGGGTGGATTGTGTTCAAAGTAACTCCTGTTCCCTTTAACCTTCTACTGAGTTCATAAGAGATCAACATTAAAGCTAATTTTGAATCTCCATATAATCCCATAAATCGGCGTTTTTTATTCTCGCCTTGAAGATCTTCAAAATCAATAGTACCATATTTATGTGCTGCTGAAGCGACATTAATTATTCTGCTTGGGGCGCTTTTTTTCAAGGTATCAAGCAATAGATTTGTTAATAAAAAAGGTGCTAAAAAGTTTACCGCAAAATTCATTTCAAATCCATCAACAGATAATTCACGTTTCGAAAGCATGACACCAGCGTTATTGATTAGCACGTGTAAATTCTGGTATTTTGTATTAAATTCTGTCGCAAAATTCCGAATAGAATCCAAAGATGATAAATCACAGAATAGCAAATCCACGTGATTATTCCCTGTTTTCTCGATGATCTCTTTTTGTGCCGTTTCTCCTCGTTCCAAATTTCTACAGACCATTATTACATTTGCATTTAACTTTGCTAATCCTATTGCAGTTGCATACCCTATGCCCGAATTAGCTCCTGTAACAATACAGTTTTTTCCTTCCATATTCATGTTTTTTTACCTAAGTTAACTTATTACCATATAAAAACTAGATTTTAGTGGATAAGCTTGGTTAGGATAAAAATTATTTGTAGTTTTTGTTAATAAAATATTAAAATCTAAAATTTTTTTTGTAAAACTAAATTTTTATTTCAATTAATTTTAAACCACCTTTTAACATTAGTTCAAGGATTTCTTATACTTTTATATAAAATTGAGATCTATTAGTATTACCGAATAAATAAAAACTAATTTGGAGTTGATTAAAAAATGGAATTAAATGGTGTAGAGATCGAGGATACATTCTGTGAAGCGTTTGGAGCAGTGTTTACGCGAATCTTAGTTACAGCGAAAAATGAGAAATGGGCAAATATTGCAGCCCAAGTAGCAACGGGATATGGAACGTCAACCATACATTGCGATTCCGAAGCTGGAATTGATGTAGTATTATCAGCTGATAAAACACCGGATAAACGTCCTGGAGTTGTATTGATGTTTTTTAAAACGAAGAAGGACCAAATGGATAACGTTTTATTAAATAGAGTTGGCCAATGTATCTTAACTTGTCCGACAACTGCTTGTTTTGACGCTTTAAATGGATCCTTAGACCCTGAAAAAGATTTTGACATTAAAACGGGTTTCAAACTTAAGTTTTTTGGCGATAAATTCGAGGAAAAAGTAGAGGGTCAACTTCCTTTTGAAGCGTGGCGCATTCCTGTAATGGATGGAGAATTTGTAGTCCAAAGTATTTTTAAAGTTGGAAAAGGAGTAGCAGGTGGAAACTTCTTAATCATGGCTGAAAGCCAAGATGCGGGACTTGCAAGTGCTGAGGCTGCTGTTCAAGCAATGAAAGGTATTGAAAATGTTATTGCTCCATTCCCTGGAGGAATTGCTCGATCTGGAAGCAAGGTTGGGTCTAAGTACTCATTTTTGAATGCATCGACAAATGATCCCTTATGTCCCACACTTAGAACTAAAATTGAGAATTCTTTATTAAAGGAACATGATAATTGTGTATATGAAGTTATTTTAGATGGAGCCACAGAAGAAGCCCTGAAAAAAGCAATGAAAGTTGGAATAGAAGCTGCTGTAAAAGTTGGCGGAGTTAAAAGAATTAGCGCAGGAAATTACGGAGGAAAATTGGGTAAATTTCAATATCGCTTACACGATATCTTAAAATGACGAAAAAGTTAAAAATAGTAAATCAAAAACAAATTTATTTTAAATTTTTATCTCTTTTTTATTTCATTTGTAAATAAAAAAAATGATTATAAATTAATTCAGTCTTCTTTTGATTTTCCTTTGTGGTTCAGTTATCGTTTTTGATTTTTCTTGTATATCTTCACTTTCATCTGTTTTCTCAACATCTGGTTGCGTTGTCTTATCTTCGGATTTGAGCTGTTTTTTAGCTTTTCCCTTACTTGCTTTTTGTTTTTCTTTCGTTGATTTAGTGCTATCCGATTTATTTTTGCTTAATCCAAACGCAAAACCGAAGATTATGCCGATCCCTAATCCAGAAAATAAAGCTATCCAAGGAAGGAATGACGAAATTAAATCAGGTATGATTCTAATTTCCTTTGGTCCAATATTGATATCAGAATTAAGGCGAGTTATCCCACCGTCAGCATCGATAACTACGAGGTATACATACCAGACACCAGATATCAATTCCTCAGTTCTTATTATTATTTCCATGCCAGAATGATACTTATTGGTGATATTATACCAATTATTATCCTCATCCAATAAAGCTACTGTTATATAGGTGATTGTGTTTTCTACATCAGAGACATTAAATGTGAAGATAAGATCTTCACCATAGTTCACTGAAATTTGTTGTTCAATTGAAAATCCATTAATCCAATAATCATGAATTATTGGTGCATTATTTATCACGTTTAGAGTCGTTGTATAGTTAGTAATTGCATCATATTGATCTTTTGCTTCAATGGTCACTTGATATGTACCAATTGGCTTAGATATAGCAATAATAAACGTTCTACTAAATGTCCAATCTTCATTATTAGTAAATAATAGTGGTGATAACTTTTGACCATCGGGTGCTTGTAAAATTAAGGTTAGAGTAATATTTTCAGGACTTGTTAATGGTTCAATATCTGTCACGTTTAGATTAATTTCACACTCTTCGTTCCTTTTTAATGGATTTATAGAAATGTTAACCGACGCTTCCACTATGGTGGGTGCTACTGGTAATACTTTAAAGGGAATGTAGGTTGCCACTAATTTACTGCTATGAGTATCTGACATGTTAATTTTAACGTAGTAATATGTATTAGAAACTTCAAAAAGATCAGTAATTTGAAACGTGAAATGATCTATGTCCATACCTAGATCGTATATAGTAGATTGAAGAGACTCATTATCACTATCTACAATCGCGACATTCCATTCGAAGTTATAAGATCCAAAATCATTAACAATTAATTCACCATATGCTTTTTGATTTCTCTCATATTCACTACTATTTACAAATCCCAAGTAATTCGATACTATTGTTATATTCGATTTTGTAGTTTGATCATTTAACTGTACTTTTGATACATCAAGAAGTTGAAAACTAACATTATGAAACCCTAAAGGTGCATCGTATTCTGCCACATAAATAAAAGTAAAGATGTCTGTTCCTGATTCTCTCTCCATTTCATAAAGTCTTGAACCAATATCATTAAATTCTATTCTCATAATTGTAGTGTTAGTTTCAGAGAATCCTGAAGTATTCACTTCAAATTTGACTGAATCAAATGCTCTATAGATCGTAGAAACAGTTCGATTAATAGCAGAATAATTCAGATGTGAGCCATTATCAGAAAGATTTAAGAAATACATTTGATCATTTTCATTATAAACTTGTGAAGTGTCCTTTAGATCTGCATTAGAAATGAGGCATGTACCTATAATGGATACGATTAAAACTGAGATAATTAAAATCCTATCAAATTTTCTTTTCGTATTCTTCATGTTTAATCATCTTCGTAATAGTTTGTGTTTTAATTCTTTACTTTTATAAAATAAAATGATACCAATCGGAATGAGTATTGGTAAAACGTAAAAGAGTACCAAGTTTGTTGCGGATAGTTCGATCGACACTTCAAAATAATATTGTACAATAGTCTCCCCGAAACTATTTCTTAATTCAAATGTATACGTTTTCGCTATTAAATCATATGGATTTATTGTGGGAACCACTTTAGCAATTACATAATTTATACCTGGAGCTAACCCGTTGATATTTGTGTTCCACTTTTCTCCATTAACGTATAATGAAAAGGTTTCAGAAGATTCTTTATTATTTTTTATACTGAGCGTAAATAAAGCAACATTACCTTGTTCGATAGCATGAGGAAAGAAAACGCTTAATATTTCATAAGCAGGTATTATTTCTACTTCAATGGACTTTGTATAATATACGGTATTCCCTTTAGAAAGATCTAGATTAATATTGATGTAATCCTCAATCAAATCTTCAGATACCAATAAGTTGTAATGTAGAAATCTGACTTCTTTTTCAATCAGGTCGATTTCTTCCTTTATGTTCTGAATATGAGGACTACTAAAAGTAACATTTATTGATTGGCTACTATTAGGCAAAAAATTTATTAAATTAAATGATACTTGAACTGTTTGACCTTTAACTATTCTATTTACGTATATAAAATCCGTATAATCAAATGAATGACCAATATTTACACCCTTAATAACTTCTAAATATAAAATATTCCCTGATTCAAATTTAATTGAGATTTTATGTGATCCAATGCTCGCTCCTAACCTTGCGGTTAGATTAAAAGACACATTGGTAAGTTGCATAGAAGGGAATAATAAAACTTGAGATTCGGTAAGTATATCTTCTTCCTCCATTGTTATGGTTAATGTCACGTTATCATTTCGAGTATTATTTATGGGTAGTTCTATAATAAAGGTTGGACCTTGATATAATACATCGGGCAATCCTAAAATTGTATAGTTCACTAAACCAGACACAACGTTGAAATTTTTAAGTGTTTGAGCAGTTCTAAATTTCGAACAATTTGCATAAATGTATAAATTATAATTCTGACCAATCGGTAACGTATCGTTAATAGCATATTTTAAGTTTGTAATATCTTCTGCAATCGGTTGATTCAATGTTTCAAATAAAGTACCATTTGGATATTTGAAAATATAAGTTGTTTCAGCAGATGTTATATTATTTTCTAGTGTAAAAGTTTCATAACTCTTCGTTGTCTGATTGTAATAACTCATTTCTTTTTGTATCTTATAAATAGTATCAATATTTAATACTTGCTCATTAAAAATGAAATCTGGTACTTCTGATGAAACATTAAATGACGCATCTAAAAAACTACAACTGTAAATCTCGTAAGCTTTCATGTAAGCGTCAATTAATTTTAAATTAGCGTTTAAGTTTTTCCCATCATCCACAGGACTAAAGATAGATTTATCATAAGCATTAACGGATGGATCATAAAAACTATTTTCAAATGCAGTATGAATATCAAAAGCAGTATTATAAAATGTTAGATTTCCAGTTGATTCGAATAGTTTCAAGCACGCGAGCATATAGAGCGAATTTGCTTCAAGATCAACTTTTTGGTCTTGAATAGTGGACCAAATTCGGTCAGCACTATAATAATAAACGTTAGTTGATCCGTATTCTAAATACTGCTCAATTTGTTTATATATTGCGATAGCTTTATCTAACAATGTTGAATCCGTCATTCCAGTTTCTAACCAATACTCAAGTAAGGTAATGATTCCTAAAGCATTAACATCCAAGTATTTATAAGTAGCTCCGGACAAACCACCCACAGACCAGTCATTCCTAGCAAATTTGTAAAACCCATCATCAGTATCATCCCACATTGCATCAAGTAATTTATCCATTGTCATGTTGGCTAATTCATATGCTCTGTTTTTAATAGTAGAATCTAAGCTTAATTTTTCAAATGCGTTCCTGATTTCTAGATTTGTTAAAATTGCATATAAATTGCTTTTTGTATCTTTATTTTCGGTAAAATCAGTAGAATTATACGTTGAAAATCCTGAGTATTGACTATCCCAAAATTGCGAAGAATTTATCAGAAAAAACATCTCTTCAATCGAATTATAGGGATATTGAACTGGATTTGAATTATAAAGGGATGCAATATCAACTCCCATATTTTCAATAAGCATTGAAATTGGCATCAGATTATCAATTAATGATCTTCGATCATCAATGACAAGGCCAGTAGAATTATCGACCGAACTAACAAACCCATATGAAAATTCAGCGGCTCCATCATACCAAAAGAGAGATGTTTTTAATGCTAAATAATTGTCATATAATTCTTGCCACCCTAAATCATCCCGTAAGAGAGTATTATAGAGCAAAAGAGTATCAATAGGATATACTGTATCATCTGTGATTATTCCTGATGCATCTCCACTTCTAAAATAGGTATCTACTCCCATATTTAATTCAGTCCTATATTTCCCATTGAAAAATTGCCAGATTTTGTCAAAATTTACTGTGAAGGGATCCTGAAATAATGAAATCCCCGCTGAAGGATTTAAATCCAATTGATTTTCAGTCTCATCATAAAAATCTTGGTTAGGAAGTTCTGAAATTTGGATTTTATTTTGATTTTTATTACATGAAAAGTAAATGATATTGGTTATCATAAAAATTATTAATACCAGAGATAAAATCTTCCTAAATTTATCTTGTTTTTCATTCCTCCTTAAATGAGATACAATACTAGCGGTAGATTTCATGCTAAACTCTTTATAACTATAATTTTATTTTTTTATACTAAGTATCTTTTTAAAAAATTTTCTTCTCTTTAAAATTTTTTTCTGCAAACTTTAGTTTTTTAGAGATATGTCAATTTGTCTTATTGGTTTTTTCTGATATAAATGCTAAAATTTCTGCAATATCGATACGTTCTTGATCCATTGAGTCGCGATATCTAATGGTAACAGTATTATCTTCAAGTGATTGAAAATCAACTGTAATACAGTAAGGAGTCCCTAATTCGTCTTGTCTACGATATAACTTTCCAATTGCTCCTTTTTCATCATAAAAAGAATTGATTCTATTTTCATTCATATTTTTATAGATATTCTTTGCTAGAGTTCTGATTCTTTCTTCATTCTTTTTTAACGGAAACACGGCTAGCGTGTTTGGAGCTAAATCATAACTTAATTTTAAGACAATCCTTTGATCCCCTTTTTTTTCAGTTTTGATTTCTTCAACCTCAAATGATGTCTCAAGTAATGTATAAATAATTCGATCAGGCCCAAAAGCGATCTCAAGAATTTGGGGTATTTCTTTGTTTTTTGGGTCATTGCCCATTGCAATTTCAAAATTTTCGTTCGAAAATTTACCATGGCATTTAAGATCATAATTGGTTCTATCATGAATCCCACAAATTTCAACCCAACCGAATTGGTTTGTCTTAATTTCTAAATCCCACGCATCATCTGCATAATGAGCCCTCTCATTGGGAGAGTGTTGTCTTAATCTTATTACATCACTAGTAAATCCTAAAATCTTCGTAAGATAGTATCCTAAATACATGCAATAAGCAAATGCAGGTTTTTTCAATGTTCCATCTGATATTGCTCTCTTAAGTGATGTCATTTTTGGTTCATTCAAATTATCATCTTGCATTTTCCAATCCAAAAGAGGTAAAACGGTATCTTTGACATCTTCGTAGTCTTCAAATTGCATTTCTTGTTCCTTGCTTATGAATAATTGCAATTCAAACTGATCAAATGCTCTCATGCGAAGAATTTGTTGACGTGGTGAAATTTCATTTCTATATGCCTTTCCATATTGAAAAACTTTTAAGGGATATTGCCTCCTTGAGTCTTGATCTAAGCGATTGAAAAGAAGATATGTCGTTGTGGCTGTTTCTGGCCTCAAATAAACCGTAGTTCCTGCACCTACTTGCGTTTTAAGCATTAGGTTATATTTCTCAATCTTTCCAAATGGAGTATCGCATTTAGGACAGACAACTTTATTATCTTTAATTAATTGTTCCATATTCTCATAAGACATCCCATCAATCATTCGATCTGGGAACAATTCCTGAAGAAATTTATCTGCTCGCAGAAGATTAGCACATTGTGAACATTTTAAAATTGGATCGATGAAGCGATCTAAATGTCCAGAGGCCTTCCATACAATTTCAGGCATTATAGTAGGACATTCCACTTCACCAAAGCCAAAATATCTTAACTCTCTTCTAAATATGGATAATATATTATTTTTCAATGCCACACCCGCAGGACCATAAGAATAAAATCCCGCTAATCCACCGTAAATTTCAGGAGAGGGCCCCCAAATAAAGCCCCTTCTCTTAATCAAAGAATTGAACGTTTCAATCTTATCTTCTATCTTCACTTTTTAGTCTACTCTATTGTAATGGTTTTTTAAATAGTTCATAATATTTCTATTTTAAGAATCCCAATAATTATGGCGTTTATACACAAGTAATAAAATAAATTTTTATATAACTAAAAGATATTATTATAAATATTATAATATCATTAGTCAGTTCAAATTAAACTTAAATTAATGACTTGTTAATCATGATACTTCAAGACATCCCATTTCAATTTTTCACTCTCTGGTCAGGAATTGAGAGTGGATTGTATTATGCCATAATAGGATTTTATGTGCTAATTTTCTTCTATTTTTTATTAATGCGCTTCAGAACTTCCAAAAAGATGTATTGGTTATTCTTTTCATTATTATTTTTATGTTTGGCAGTGGGAAGAATCTTTTTCATTATATATTATTTTTATGCACCAGAATTATATGGAATATTGAGTAATCCAGAATTAGTTGCTATATTGATGATTTATTATAGATTCGCTACATTATTTACATGGTTTGGAATAGCATGCTTGATGGTAATCTTAGGAATTCTTATATTTCCACCTCTAGCTGATAATATTGAGAGGAAGAGTGAAACGAGTTTTAAAAGCAAGTTAAAAGGACTTTTTAGAGAGAAATTTTTGCGCTTAATTTTAAAAATTGCTTTATTTATTATACCTATTATTATTGGAGTGGCTGCGCTTATTTTACCGGATTCACTTTTCATGGATCCTGATTTTGTTACTAAATATGGAGTTGATCCTTCAAGTTTAGATTTAACTTTTTTTGGATATCCAGCGGGAAGAGCTGTTCTTAATTTTATATTATTACCAATATTTGTTGCTTTCATTCCATTCTTGTACTTATCATTAGCAATGCGAACTTTTGGTGTTTTAAGAAGATCATATGCATTAAATGCTGTTGGATTCTTAATCTACTTTTTGGGTAGAATTTTACAAGGATTACTTAGTTCATTTCCACACGTTAGTGCTACGTTACCACCACTTCTAATATTGCTATCGTTATTGATAATAGTTATTGCGAATAACTATGAACAACTTAAATAATACTCGTATCTAACTTTTTAATTTTTTTTAATTTAAATTTTAAAGATTAAAGCAATAGAATAAAAGTATAATATTTTTAGTAATAATTAACTTGATTAATTAAATAATATATTAAATTGAAATACAATTTAGCTCTAAAATAATACATATTCGAGGTGAAAATTTCTTGTCTATTCATGGTAGTCAATATCTCTTGACTTTATTTAATGGCCCATCAAATATCCCCCCAATCAATGAAAATGATGAATTAGCTTTAGCTTTTTATTTATTAACTAAGGATAAAAAAAACAATGAAAAGATAACCAGTTTTTCACGATTATTATGGCCCTTTTTATGCATTCAAGGAGTTATAAGCACACATATAATACTTGATGGGTTGATGATGTTTTCAAGGAAGGGAAAATTATCCAATCCTCCCAGACAACCCTTGATTGGCCATTTACTTAGAAATATCGAAAATCGAACGAAAATTGAACAACTTTCAAAGATTTACGATGTGTTAACTTATAAGGACGTCGACGCTGAAGAAATAGGAGAAGGAGAAGAATCTGAGTTTCAAAAATTGATAATTGAAGGTCTAATTAATCCCGGATTTCTTCAAACATTAGCAACTCTTTTACCACTTATTAACTATCAACCAATTACTGAATATATGCCATTAGATTCTGGATTATCTACAGATATAGCTTTAGATCTCGCTGAAAAATATAGAAAAATGATTGAATACATGAAAGGAAATGCTTTACGTTGGGAAACCCAAATTGATTTGATTGGTAAAGAAGTTGATAAATGGCTGGTGGAGCTAAATGTTGAATTTAAAGACATTGAATCCCGATATTCTTCACAAATCACTAAAACATCTCAAATAATTGACAATTCTCAAGTACGAGAGCAACTTGATTTAGAGGGAGATAAAATTGAGCAATGGAAAGTAAATGAAAAGAAAAAATTGATTGAAGGGATTTCTGTATTATATAAAACAATAGAATACCAACTTGAGGGGACACTTAAAAAAAATAAAATGTTTACTCAAAGCGATACTCTCAAAAGTCGAGTATTTGAAGATTTGATCAGCACCTTTGAAAATCATTTTGAATTTTTAAAAATGGATGGTCAGAAGTTTTTAGAAACCGTGGAGACATTAAATGATAAATTTATTGAACTCAAGGAACGTGGTCCTTTAATCGATGAACAAGCAAAAAAGAGATTGGCAGATTTAACGACTCAACTGAATTCAGAGTTAAAAGCCCGTGATGTACATTTAAATAAATTTGAAAGCGAAAAACAACAAAAAATCTCTGAAATCAATACGTTTAAAGGACAAATTGAGAATTTATTTTCTCAAATAAAAACTGTTATCAAAACGAAGCAGAATAATTGTTTACAAGAGGCAGGAGATCTCATAAGTTGGTCTCTAAACGACAATAAAGCAGAAATTTTTTCAAGACCGATCCAATGGATTTACATGCCACTATATGCGATGTTTATAGAAGACAATGATACCATGGAAGAAAAATTGCGCATAGTATTTCCTGGAAATGTCATACAAGATCCTAATAACATTTACAATGAAATTTCTGAAGAATTGATAATGCTAAAAAATCAAATTTATGAGAAGGTAGAAGATGACATGGCTTTAAGGTCTAATTTTGAATTTTCTTGCGAGAACAAGAATATTCTTGAGGATAAAAATCTTGATAAGAAGATACAGCAAGGTATCTCTATTCTGAGGAATAAGAATATAATCAATGACGATATCGAACGAGATATTCGCAACAATTTAAGCAACTTGTAAACCAATTCTGAGATGGTAAAAATTAAACCGGAGTTAAAAAATAGGTTAGATCTGAAAAAAACTACGTTAAGAAATCTTTTTTCACATTTAGAAAGAGAAAAAGATCATGGGGTTGCTTCCACCTATGAAGAAAAACTTCAGAGCATGGTATATATTCAGATGAGACTACCTATTGAAAAAATAACTAAAGAATTCGAAGAAAATATTAAAAAGAAGATAGAAGCTAATATTTATCAAGCCAAAATTAGAGAAGCCACTGAAAAAGATCTTGAAATTGTCACAGAAATTTACAACAAGTCATGGCTTACATCTAAGACCCCATTTCGGCCAATAGAGAAAGAAACTTTGAAAACAATATTTCATCATCCGGATACTATATTCTTGATTGCAAGAGTCTATGGAATAGATGGTGGTTTTGTACTCCTCGATTTAGAAGGTGATAATAAAGAATATGGTGTTATAGCAGGACTGGGTATAATTCCCCGATATCAACGAAAGGGTTTGGGCACAATTCTGGGTTTAGCTGCGTGGAGTCATTTAAAAGAAAAAGGTATTAAAGAGTTACGATGCGAAGTATATAAAGAAAATCAGGTATCATACCAATTTATTAAAGGTCTCCAATTTGAAGAGTACGGAGAAAAAACCTACCGAAAAGAAGATTTTGAACCTTAATTAATGCTTATAAAAATTGAAGGAGTATAATAATGTCAAGCTCAAATAATAGTTTCAAAAAGAAAGCTGTTAGAAGACTATTTTTTTCATACAATAAGGAAGAGAAAACGAAGGATGACATTGACAATGAGATTCTAGCTTCGGGAATGAAATATATTCAAATGCGATTACCTGTAGAAAAAATAACCAGTGAATTTGAAGATAAGATACGCAAAAACATAGAACAGGGTGTTATTAAAGCTAAAATTCGAGAAGCAAGCTCAAAGG
>Ga0315535_1000189_pt1 | contig 41746 bp, 64 predicted proteins | sample SalMarSW160220MG_2_FD_203092 | JGI IMG/M metagenome (GOLD analysis project Ga0315535, IMG submission 203092) | Salt marsh sediment microbial communities from the Plum Island Ecosystem LTER, Massachusetts, United States - Salt Marsh Sediment SW1602-20 ... | reverse complement strand
GCTCAGGAGAGGTGACCTCGATGAAGTCGTTCTCGCCGCCGCCCTGGGCGATGTTGAGGCCGCCGAGGGCGACGGTCAGATCCAGGATACTCTTCCGATACGTTGCCACGGTGTCCTCCTAAATCGCGATCGTGCCCGTCGCGGTGACCTTGATGATGGCTCCGTTTGCGGTCGCGCCGAACGAGACGCCCGGGAGCTCGCGGGCGGCCTTGTAGACGCTCGACACGGCCGAAGCCTTCGGGACGTTGACAAATGCCGACCCTGGGGTGAAGCCGCCGTCCGGGTCCTCGTAGACGCGGATTCCCTCGAGCATGGCTGCCTGGATCTGGGCGATGCCGGAGTCGTTGAACGGAACCTTGCGCGAGCTCGTCTGCAAGCTGACCACCTCGGCCTGGACCTCTACGATCATCGCGTCTCGGAGCCTGATCAGGTCCATGAAGGTCTGGCTCGATGCGAGGACCCATCCGGCGTACAGGGTGCCGACGACCATCTCGATTCCGGCGTTGCTCACGCCCTCGTAGGTGTTGCCGTAGTCGGCGTGGACTCGCCCGCTCTCCGCCTCGGTGAAGCGGCTCGGCGTGACGCCCGTCAACGCCTTGTAGGCCCAGTTGGTCTTCCCGGGACCCTCGGGCAGGAAGCGGCCGGCGTAGGCCGCTGCGGGCATCTCGGAGAGCGAGTGCTTGGAGACGATGGCCATCGTCTGGCTGTGGTTGAGCGCCTTGAGGTCGGCGACGATGCCGGTCCCAGCAGCCCAGGTGTCGCTGTCCTGCGTCTGGATGAGGCAGGCCTTGAGGTCGTGAGCGTTCGCCCACGTGCTGCATGCGATGGCGTCGAGCGTCCCGCTGTCGCACGGGATCAGCATGTACCAGTCCGCGTCGTAGGCGAGGATCAGGTCGAGGTCTGTCGCCACCGTGCGGGCTGCCGTGACGTCGTCGATGCGGACGTTGAGCAGGTCGTCGTAGTAGAGGATCTTGCCGGCCATCGGGGCGGCGCCTCGGACCTCGACCACGGCGGCGTTGCCCGTCGCGACGATCCAGCCGGCAACGCCCCAGATGCCGGCGTTGATCAGGGCGGCGACGGCTGTCGCCTCGGCAGTCGTCGAGCTCGCGCCCGGGATGGTGCGAGTGTAGGTCTCCTCGGTCATCTCGCCGGCGGCCGACGGGTTCTCCCCGACGATCGTCACCGTGATCACCTCACCGGCGACTGCGGTCTGCACGGTGATGTCCACGTCGTGGTCCGCCATGACCTGAGCGGCGTAGGCCACCTTGAACGACTGAGGGCGCGGGTTCTGCGAGCAGAGCGCCTGCGCTGCCAGGTAAACCGGGTCGCTCGCGACGAAGCCCAGAGCGAGGAGGCTCGCGGACCACGTCGCCGATGCGATCTCGACGACCGGCACGCTGGGGCCTACCACCGTCGAGGATCCGTACAAGAGGGGCGTCCCGAAGCCTGGCTTGCCCACGCCTGCGGTCTCGAGGCTCACGCTGATGTCGATGATGTTGCTGATGTCCACGGCGACCTCCTACCCGATCGTGATGTCCCCGCTCCAGACGGTCGTCCCGGAAGGGACATCCGCTTCGGCGTCGACGATGGTCCTGATAGTTTCCACTGGCGTGTCGGAGACGGACGCCGTCGCGTTGAGCCGCAGGTCGAGTTGATGCACGCTCATCTCTCGTCCGTCGATCATCTGGTCCCCGATCGGAGTATCTCCCAGGACGCGCGCGACGGCAATGTCCGCGGCATCGAGCACCTCGCCCGTCGTCATCCGAAGGAAGAGGCGGTCCATGATCAGCGAGGCGAAGTGCTGGGCGTCGTGGTCGACGCTCGCGCGCTGCGTGACGATCTTGACTCCCAAGGTGAAAGACACCGACGCCTCCGAGGTGTAGGTGACCTCGTCCTCTTCGTCGTCCCACGCCTCCGTGAGTGTGGGCGAGCCGACGGTCTTGACGGCCGACTTGCTTAGGACGAGGTAGCCGTTGCTGGAGAACGTGGGCTTGACGGGGCGCCCGGTCCAACGAGTGGGGAGCCCCGTGATCGACGTCAACCACGCGGCGACCGTCGTCTCGATGAGGCTCCAGTCGGCCACTATTCGACCTCGTGCGTGATGCTCACGTAGAGCTGGCGGGTATCGACGAGGGGCTTGTCGTGCCCCTTGCGCGCTACGGTGGAGGCCGCCAGGGGCGGCGGGATGTGCTCGTCGATCCTGTTCCGGATGCCCGTCACGGCGAAGAGCCCGACGAGGCCAAGAGCCTGCTCGAGCGACCAGTCCCCCTTGGCGACTCGGACTCCAGCTCCGCGGAGCTTGTCACGTAGGAGCGCCTCGTTCTCGTCGACGTAGCCGCGAATGAATGAGCGAGCCGGAATTGAGTCCGTCCCGAACTCCGCCCACGCAGCCACCTCGGCGACCGTCGTCCCCTCTTGCGTCCTCGCCGATGCGCCCTGGCCGATGACACCGACCGAGACGGTCTTCTTCGTGCGGCGAGCGACGTTCGCCACCATCCGCGCAGCGCCACGGTCCTTGACGCGGACGGGCATTAGGAGACCCCCGTCGGGAGGTCCCAGCCCGGAGCCCGCTCGGCGCCTCCCACGAGGGAGTCGAGGCGCTGGCACTCCTTGCGGTGGATGTTCTCGACCGGGCGACCGAACATGTCCCGGCCGAAGGCCTGCTGGAAGAGGATGGCGGCGGCCTCGAGGTAGCGCCGGTGACGCTCCTTGGTCTCGTTCGAGTACCCTGAGAGCTCGAGGGCGTTGGCCTGGTCGACGGCGTGCGTGACGACGTCCGGAGTCTGGCTCCACGCCTCTGACCACTCCGGCTGTACCGCGACGAGCCCAGCCTCTGTGATCGTGACGCTCATGGTCAGTCGACGATCTTGAGGCCTGCGCGGACCTCCTCGAGCCACTTGCGGCCGACAGCGTCGACGGGCTCGAGCACGCCGCCGAGTGCGTAGATCTTGATCGAGGGGTTGTTGGGGTCGACTCGGCCCGTCGCGCCCGGGAGAATCTTCTCGGTGAGCGGGACGATCGCGCCGTCGGCGCGCTTCGCGGCGCGGCTGTTCATGACCATCCTGATCTTCGACGGGTTCCGGAGCTCGATGGTTTCGCGTGCCATGGGGTCCTCCTCGACGTTGTGCCTAGGAGGAGTATGAGCGGGGAGATGCTGCCGTGTCAATCTGCGAGGCGGGGCGAGTCGTTTCCATTTCGGAAACAGCTCAAGGCGGGCGACGACCCTAGCAGCCGTCCATGTAGCCAGCGGTCAGCGGCACATGGAAGGCGCCGCCGCCGAGCTTCTGCCGGCCCGCGAGCCGGTAGGTGAAGCCGTGCTTCTCCGGGGGCTCGAGGGTGAACGACCGCGCGACGAGCACGGCGAGGTGGAGCGGGTTGGAGAAGTACGCCATGATCCTGGGACCCGTTCCAGCCGCGTCGTACAGGTCGGCTCGGTTGCACTCGAGGATGCGGATGCCAGGGTAATCCTCCTGGATCATCGTCCGCACGTTCTTGTCCGTCTCGGCTCGGCGCACCGTGAGGTACCGCGTCAGGCTCGCCGGGATGATCAGGACGTTGGGGCGGACGTTGTCGTTGGCGGCGAACACAGCCTCGATGAGCGCCTTGACGTCGCCGAGGATCTGATCCGCGGTAGCACCCGACCAGGTGCCGGTCACAACCGCCGTCGGCGTGATGCCGGCGTTGTTGTACATCCCGGAGAACCCGGAGGCTGCGTCGCCGAGGAATGCGACGAGGTCGAAGATCGATTCGACGCGATCGTTGAGGGCCGCCATTTTCTCCTGTCGGAGCTGGACGCCAGCGAACGCTGCGGACTCGAGCTCGTCGAGGGACCAGATGACCCCGCGTGCGTAGCTCATCAGGCGCAGCGTCTCGAACTCTCCACGGATCTCGACGTACTGGATGTCGTCGGCCGACGGAGACATCTGCCCGAGCGTCGCATCGTCGATCGTGACGACGCGCTGGGTGAGGACCGTCTCGGCCCCAGGGGGGATCGAGGAGTCGACCGGGAAGAGCCCGCGGGCCTGGTTCGGGACGTACAGGGTCGGGATGTTCGCCGACATCATGTGCTGGAGCATCTGGGCGAAGAGCCGGCTCTCCCCGGCGTCCTCCTTCCAGTTGGCGGCGTACACGGAGTCCTGGCGGAAGAGCCGCACGAGCTCCTTGATGGCTGCCTCGTTGGGATGCTTGAGCCGGAACTGCGGGTCCTTCGCGTCGGCGTGGATTCCGACCTGGCCGAGGAAGACCGCCCGGTTCTCGGGCTCGAGGTTGGCAGCGCGGGGCGCCCCGCCGAAGAGGGTCACCCTGCGAAGCTCCTGCATCGCGTCGAGGGCGAGCTCGCGATGCCGCGAGATCCGGTCCTCGTGCGCCCTCTGCTGCTGCGCGTCGAAGCGATAGAAGTCGGACATCTTAGACCCCCGTCAATCTGATGATCGCGAGACCATCGGCTGCGGCCGGAGAGCGCCACTTGGCGCCGATCAGCCTGGCGTAGGACGCGGGGGTCATCGCCCCGTCCATCCCTGTGAACTGCCCCCGGAGGTCAGTGCCTGCGGCGAGCACGCGGACGTAGACGTCGTCGCCAGCGGAGACGGCGTGCTCAGGGATCGCAACGAAGTCGCCCTTGACCAGGAGGTCGACGGCCTCCTCGTCGGCGTAGTTGCGGACCGCGGTGTTGGGCTCCTTGATGCCGCGGTAGAGCGCGACGCCCGGGTACTCGTTGGGGCTGAGCTCGACGCGGTCGTTGGCCACACCGAGGGTCGCCGCGCCGCCCGTGGCAGCCGAGCCCGCCGAGATGTCGACGTGGTCGATCGCCGACATCGGGACGTCGCCGTAGAGAGCCAGGGCGCCGGAGCCCGTCGCCTTGTTGACGGAGCAGGAGCAGTTCGCCCCGCCAGCGTCGCGGCCGTACCAGGTGACCGTGATGCCGGCGGCGATGTCCCAGTCGGTCGACGCGTCGAACGAGATCGACGGTACGCGCGCGGGGGAGATTCGGTCGGCGCCGATGGCACCGTCGAAGTCACCAGCGGCGATGGTTTGCGCCGCGGCAGCCGCGATGACGACGGCCGCGGTGGCGATGGCGTCGACGTCGGCCGCAGGGAGGGCCGCCATCTCTGCGACCTGCGTCGCGGGGTCGGTGCCCCAGACGAGCAGGCGCCCCGCCGCGAGGTCGCCCTCGCAGACGCGGCTGATGATGTCGTGAGGGTAGGGCCCCTTGCGGAGCATCCCCTCGATGAGGACGGGGTCAGCAACTGCTGCCTGGACGGTCATGGTCTTCCTCCTACAGTCTCGTCATGGCGAGCTGCTCGGGGGAGAGCTCGACCTTGCCGTTTGAGTCGTTGTCAAGGACGACGCGGAGCTGATCCGCGGCGTCGTGTGTGGGTGCTTCGTTGGCGACGTCGAGGGCGGCGTCGAAGCGGGCGGCGACGTAGGTGGCGTCCTTGCCATCGAGACTGACGCCTCGGGCGACGAGGGCGGCGCGTCGGACGTCGAGCTCGGAGCCCTTGTCCTCGACCGCTCCCCCGGCGACCTTGGCGGCGTCCGCGAGGAGCTGCGTCCGCGCCGAGGAAAGCGCAGCGAGCGCCTCCGGTGACGTCGCAGCGGCGAGGGCGGCCTTCGCCTCGGCCTCGTCCTTCTTTGCCTTCGCGAGCTCCTCGGCCGCACTGTCCGCGCGAGCCTGGAGCGCCGTCACGGACCGCTCGTGCTTCGCCCAGGCCTCCGCCAGCGGCGAGTCATCCGGGACCTCCACCGTGTAGGAGACCCCATCGATCTTCAGGGTGATCTTCATCGTGCGCCTCTCCTTGGGGGGGTCCCCCCCGGCCTCGAAAACCATGAGCCCCTCGCTGTCGAGGTGCATGCGTACCGTGGGGCCTCCCCGCGCCTGACCGGGTTCGAGCATGGCGAGGTGGTTGCCTCTGATGTTGCGCTGGACCGCGTCGTAGCGCTCGCCTGCAGGCGTGACACCGGGGGTCTCATCGAGGGCGGCGAAGTAGCCGACCGAGAGCTCGACGAGCTCGCCGGACTCGACGCGACGGATGGCGTTGGCGTCGTCGAGCCAGACGCTCCCGCTGACGTGGACGCCGTCGGCGGCCTTGCGGATCTCGTCGCCGACATGGCCGACGACCACACCGTCCGTGACGAGGCGCCGCCAGTTGTCCGGCGTAACGGCCCCCTCCACCGGGTGCTGGATCGAGACGGGCATCCCCCGGAAGGTCACCAGCGACGTGTCGGCGAAGACCTCGTCGGGGGGGCGGTACTCGATCTGATCGCCGTAGGCCTGGGTCCCAGTGCGCGAGAAGTGGCCGTCCACGCGGAGGCGGTTGCCCACGCGCTCCTTGGCGTCGACGCGGAACCTTGTGACCCTGGGAAGCAGTTTCGTGCTCACGTCCCGAGTATGGACGCGTCAAGTCTGCGGTGTCAATCGCGACCCACTGAGCGTCAGAAATCGGGCAGCACGGGCTCGGCAACGCATCGGCACTGGATGTCCTCGCCTGGGTGCCCCGGGCCTGGTGGGTGGGCCCATTCCTGTTTTGTCCCCTCGAGGGCGCGGTGAGTGTCGCGCACCTTGCTGTCGCGTGCCGTCCTCCAGATGTACTCGGTGACTCCGAGGGACGTCTGCTTGTGCTGGTGCAGGCGACCGTTGAGCTTGAGGGTCTGGTCTCTCGCGATGAGCCGGAGCCGGCTCTTCCCGACGTCGAAGCGCTCCTGGAGCACCAACATCAACGAGTCGACGCGGAGCCCCTCCTGGAAGGCTGCGGCGATGGTCTCGGCGATGTCGTCGAGCATCGACGGGCGTCCGAAGTGGTTCGGGTCGTGGACCGCCGATGAGATCAGGTCGACGTTGTCCCGGGTCCACGGCTGGATGAGGTTCGCCCAGGCCGGCGTGTCGGTCGCCGCCTTGTCGGTGATAAGGCGGCGGACCTCGGAGTCAACGAGGCGCTCTACGCGGCGCCCCTGGGCGACGACGACGGGCAGCAGCGTCTTTGCACTGACGGCGGCCCCGAGTGCGTGGCGACACCACGAGAGCGTCTGCAGGGCGGCCTCGGGGCTCGCAGCGGCGAACGTCGGGGGCGTCGGGACCGCCGAGCCGGCCTCGTCGATCAGGAGCGGGAGAGCGCCTCGTCGCCGCGGTTTGATCTGCCCCCGGTCGAGTGCCTGCCCCTGAGCGATGGAGCGTGAGACGAAGGCCTGGATCGCCACGAGGGGCGGACGCTGGCCAGGGAAGGCCACGGCCGCGACTCGCTCCGGACTGGTCGCCCAGGGCGCGTACCGCTCCACCAGCGACGCCTCGATGCCAGGCCACAGGTAGACCGCGCGAGCGTCCTGGACTGGAGGCTCTGGCCAGACGGCAAGGAGCGGGTCGAGGCCGATCTCGATCAGCGCCTTGGCTCGGCGCCAGACGGAGTCGGATGCCGCGAGGTACCGGATCTCGGCCTGGCGGGGCTCACGCGGGCGTCGAGCACGCAATCTCGATCGCCTCCCTCATGGCCGGAGTCGCGAGCCCACGGGGCGTCCGTGGGCCGTAGAAACCCACGAACTCGGTGCCTCGGGCCAGGCCTGGATACACGCCGCCCTTGTAGTGGACCTCGACGGCCCGGAGCTCATGCTGCTCCGCCCGGAGGATCTTGGGCTTCGCCTTCGTCGCCTTTGTCGCCGGATGGGTCGATTCCTGGTTGTCCTGCTTGCTGTCCACTGGTGCCTCCTGGTGGTGTTGCTTGCTGCACCGGAACGAACCCCTTCCCGACGTCTCCAAGAATAAGCTCCGCGGTCTTGACATCGACGGGGAAGGCCGAGCTGATGATCGCGATCGCGCTCTCCCTGGGCAGCTGGCCCATCACGACGGCTTGGACGACCTCGAGCATGGCCGTCACCTGAGCGCCGTTGAGTGCCGTCTGCGGGTCGACGGCCTCGGCAGGCTGCTGCAGAGCCAGTGGGTCAGACCGGACTCCATCCGTGGGGACATGCCCGAGGTCCATCTCGTCGAGCGCCCGCATCGCCTCGGCCACCTCGGCCGAGAGCCTCACCGGGGCGGTGTTGTACTCGTCGCCAGCGTGGCGCCAGAGCCCCGCCGCGGTCTCGCTGTAGACGCCCACGCCGATGTTGATGGCGTCCGTCTCTGCGACCGTCTTCTCGAGAGCGGCCTGCTCTGTCTCTGAGAGTTGGCGCAGCGGCGGGAACGTGACGGCCCACGGCCCGAAGCCCTGCTCTTCGACGATGAGGTCGACGAGGTGCTGGATGCCCGGCAGCAGGTCGCCCTCCTGGTAGCTCGCGACCTCGTCGTCCCAGAGGGTGAGATCGCTCTCCCCGGTTGCGTTCTCGCCGGCTGGGCTCCTCCCAAAGAGTACGGTCTCGGGCCAGCCGACGCTCGCAGCCAGGCTTGACCTGACTGCCTCGAAGGTGTCCTGGACTCCAGTGAATGTCCGCTCGATGAACTGGAACTCCTCGGCGTTTTTACCTGTCGAGTCGCCCGCCGAGATCGGCATGATGCGCAGCGCGCGCGCGAGCTCGAGGATGCGCAGGCGGGCTCGGAGGAGCTCCCCCTGGTTCACCAACAGGCTCGGGAGGTCGGAGATCTTTAGCACCGCTTGGCTGGCGTCGACGAGCATCTGGCTCATGGACCGCTTGGCACTGTCGTAGTCGCGGAGGTCCCTGTAGACGGACTGGAGGATCGGGATGTCCCTCCACTCGTTGTCCTCCTTGAGGCGCCTGTGGGTCATCACGGAGCCGAAGAGGATCAGTCTGCTCGTGTGGGTCTCCACCGACGTCCCGGCGGCCTCGAGCTGGACTGTCCACGTCGCCGGGAACCCGTAGCCAGGAGACGATGGGTCAGTCTCGATGCGGAGCGCCTGAAACTCCTCGGCCCGCAGGACGCGGAGCCACTTGATCTCGCGGACGGAGCCGAGCGGACTCGCCGCGTTCACCTCGCTGTCCGATGTCCCGAGCAGCACTGCTCCTCGGCCGAACAGGCGCCCCCACGCCGCAGCCTCTTTGAGCTTCGCGATGGCTCCGAGCGCTTCGAGGCGCTCCCAGATGGCGGCCTCTTCGGACTGGGCTCGCTCAGATTCCACGTCTCCGACGGCGGAGAGGAGGAACCCTTTCTTCATGGCGCGCTCAATGGGCGCGGTGATCACCCGGCGGGCGACAGAGTCAGAGACGTAGTACTCGTCGAGCTCGTCGAGAGTGAGCCACGTCTCCCCTCGCATCACGTGGTGGGTCAGGGAGGCGTAGGCCGTGCCCAACTTCGTGACAGCGTTTTCCCAGCCGTCGGCGAGGAAGTCTGCCATCCGGCTGACGCTTCGCACGTTTTTTTGCTTGCTCATGACCTCAACACCTGCTCCCACGCCTGAGCGTATGATGCGGCGGCCCCGCCCTTGAGGTCAAGGAGCGCCAGACCGCTGGTCGATACCTGATCGTCGTGCCGCGTGCCGAGCCCGTCGAAGCTTAGGTGCTCGGCGATGAAGCCGTCGCCCCCGCCCATCCATTCCGCGTTCGCAGGGAGATGGACGACGCTCGCGGCCCAGCATGGACCCTCGACGAGCTGGGTGCGAGCAAGGCAGCCTCCGGCGTGCGGGATGACCTGTACGCCCAGCGTGCGCAGATCGTCCTCGAGCGCCGAGCCGTTGGCGGCGTCCTCGATGCGGACATACTGGCTCTCAGGGTGCGCCACGATGAAGTCGGCCAGTCGCTGGCGCGCCTCGGAGAAGCCCCATTGGCCACGGATTTGGTCGAGCAGATAGTACTCGCCCTCCCAGCGCGCCCAGAGTTGAAAGACCGTGAAGTCGCTCGTGGGCTTGCCTTTGAACGTTGCGTCGCCGTAGATGCCGCAGACCACGCCCCAGGGGTTCGATGTGCCACGCGCCTCCACGTACGCCCTGAGGCGCCCTGGCAGCGAAGCGTAGCGCCGCTCGAAGTACTCGGGCCGGAGGAGCTGCCCCCCCGGAGGAATCGGCCTCTGCTGGAGCTGGGCGGCGACCGAGCTCGGACCCATGCGCTTGAGCTCCTCGAGCTCCTCCTCGTCGAAGCGCCCGGGCCACATGATCTCGCCCTCGGCGCGGAGGTCGTCCGGATGGTGGTCCTCGCGGTCTGGCTCGGCCCACATCGGGATGATGATCCGCTCGACGCTCGGGTCCTGCGCCATCCACCGACCAGGGACGTCGTCGCGGTGCAAACGCTGGCCGACGAGGGTCTGCGTGGTCAGCCGCGGGTCCGCCTGCCGAGTAGGGAGGACGTCAGACCAGAAGTCCCAGGCTCTGTCAAAGGCCAGGACACCAACACCGAGCGCGTCGATCGCCTTGTTGAGATCGTCGCCGATCAGGTCGTGGGCGTGGCGCCCAGTGACCTCACCACCGACGGAGCCACTGAACCTGGATCCCTTCCGGTCGTTCTCGAACCATTTCGCGGCGTGCGTGTTCTGGTACGGGATCGATGGGCCACCGATCGACCGGTACCAATCCGAGTTGACGAGGTCGCGCATCTGGCGCGCGGGCTTGATGGCGAGGGCCCCGCCGTAGGTCGTGTGGATCAGTCGCCGGCTCGGGTCGAGGAGCCAGGCCCACGCCGGCCAGAAGACCCCCGTCAGCAGCGTCTTCGTGGACCCTGGCGGAACGCAGATCACGAGCTTGCGGGTCTCCCTGCGCGTCACGCGCTCGAGGGCCGAGCAGATGATCTTGTGGTGCCAGTTCTCCTGGAATGGATACGGCTCGACGATCCGCCAGGCCTGCCGGACGAAGGACAGCAGGCTGCGAGTCACGACGATGCGCCGCAGAGACTCGACCTGGGAGCGGCCTATGGTGCGGGGGCGCATCGCTCGCGGGAGGCGAACGACGCCCCGTCAGCATCGGTCGCCTCGAGGCCGGTGAACTCTTGCCAGCGACGAACAGCCATGTCGACGTAGGCTGGGTTGACCTCGATGGCGAAGCAGCGGCGGCCCTCCATCTCCGCGGCGATGATGGTCGTGCCGGACCCGCTGAAAGGCTCGTACACGTCGCCCTCGTGGTTGGCGATCGGGCGCCGCATCGCCTCAACGGGTTTCTGGGTCGAGTGCCCGGTCTCGGAGCGACGGTGGTCGATCTCCCAAAGCGTCGATTGCTTTCGGTCACCACACCACGCAGCAGTCGAGCCCTTCCGCACTGCGTACCAGCAAGGCTCGTGCTGACCGTGGTAGTGCCCTCTGGAGATGACTAGTTGGGATTTGGCCCATATAATTTGTGTCCTCAGTAGGAGGCCCGCACGCTCTAGGCTGCCTCCCACTACTGGCGCCTGCTTAGGACCATGCCACACATAGGCGACGGCGCCCTCAAAGAGGGCCCACGCCTTGGACCAGTCCGCCCGGTCATCGTTCTCCACGGCCCCCGTGGCCCGCTTGCCGCCGAGTACTTTCTCCCTCCACGACGCGTCGTACTCGACGCCGTACGGCGGGTCGGTGACCATCAGGTTTGGCTTCGCCCCGTCGAGCACGCTGGCGACGTCCTCCGCCTTCGTGGAGTCCCCGCACAACAGTCGGTGGCCCCCGAGGGACCAGATGTCGCCAGGCCGAGAGACAACGACGGCCTGCTCATCCGGCACGTCGTCGGGATCGGTGTGCCTTTTTGCCGCCGCCTTGTCGGCCTCGGCGAGGATCGCGTCGATGTCGAGGTCGTCCTTCCAGTCCTCGAGGCCTTCGTACTCGGCGAGCAGCTCGTCGAGTTGCGGGACGTCCCACGTCGAGAGCTCGTTGAGCCTGTTGTCGGCGACCATGCGCTCTACCGCGGTCGCCTTGTCGTCGCCGAGCACGAGGACGGGTACCTCCTCGAGGCCCAGGGACCTCGCGGCGTACAGGCGTCCGTGTCCGACGATGACCTCTCCGTTCTCGCGAGCCACGATCGGGGCGTGCCAGCCGAGGTCGCGAAGAGACCGGGCGATGCCGTCGACGAAGTGTCCCGACCGTGGATTGTCCGGGGCCTCGTGGATCGACCCGATGGGGGCCAGGATGGGCTCGAGCCCGGGCGGGACGAACGCGGAAGTACGAGGCTTCGGAGCCGGAGCCTTGCGTGCCATCAGTCGACCCCCGCCTCGGAAAGGAGATCCAGGAGCAGCTCGGCGCGCTCCGGAGCCATCCCGTCCAGATTGAGCTCGACGCGCCCCACCTCCCTCGACGTCGCCTCGCCGATGACCAAACGCTCGAGGGTCACGGCCTCCTTGAGGAGCGCGAGGGCGTCCCGGGTCGCGACGGTGGAGCCCTTGGCATTGCTCTCGCGCGCCGTCCTGAGGTCCTTCGCCAGGGACAGAGTGCCAAGGGCCCGCGCGATCCCCAAAGCCTTCATGTGCTCTCGGGCGAGCTTTTCGGTCTCCGTGAGCACGACCTCGTCGCGGGCGAGCAGCACCGTCGCGTCCCAGCTCGCGCAGCGCTCGACCCAGCGCCACTCATGACTGAGCTTCCGCAGGTAGCCGAGGCGCCGACCCGTCATCTCGACCACTCTTTCGAGGCGTCGCTGCAGTCCCATGTCCCGATAGGTCATGAAATAGTCGTATGGTCTCGCGCCTTCTCCCTCTTGCCTGTCCCAGAGGTTGGGCTGTGGTGACCTTTTTTTTACCGCCATTCACCTATCGTAGCACGGCCCCGGATCGGAGCGCCACCTGGCCGACGAGGACTCAGAGTGGACGTGGCGCTCCCGCTCCTGGATGGAGGTGGCCTCCCTGGCGCGAGGAGCCGTCGAGAGGGCCGAGCAGCTCGCGGCGCACCTCACTGGCCACCCAATCGACTTCGGCGACTGAGAGCCATCCTGGGCCCGTCCTGGGCCCGATCCGTCCTCCCCCCTCCCCAGCCCAGCTTTGACGGCCTGATCGACTCGCACCAACGTTGATCGTTGATCGACGGGCCCGAAAAGCTCGTATCTCGCGTATAGCCCGGTATTTTTGTACATATAGGTACATGAGGTACAGAGGGGGTGCTGAGAGCACCCGGTAGCGGGTGCTGAGAGCACCCGGTAGCGGGTGTCCAGAGCACTCACTGTGGCAAAAAACTCACACCTAGCGGGTGCTCAGAGCACCCGGAGTAGGGAGGTGTAGGTAAGCCCTGGGGCGCCTCTCGCCCGGCAGGGTGGCGGATTCGGCCGGCGGTTCTCGCCTCTCGCAGTCTTTTCGCGCACTTATGTGCTGGCACGAAGCCCGCAATACCCTCTGGCATGAGCAACACGGCGAAAACAGCGCGAGCGGGACGCAAGGCGGGGCAGGGCTCGAAGTGGATCAGGCCCGAAAAGCGGGCGAGGATCTACGCCAGGGACGGCCACCGCTGCCTTTACTGCGGCGCCTCAATCGCCGAGGACGCCGGGACGGTGCTCACCCTCGATCACGTGACGGCCTGCGAGTTCGGCGGGACGAACGCCCACACGAACCTCGTGACGGCCTGCCTGAGCTGCAACTCGAGCAAGCGCGCCCTGCCCCTGAGGGCGTTTCTGATGGTGCTCCAGGACAAAGGGATCGACACGACGACGGTCGCCCGGGACATCCGCAACGCCACCAGGAGAAAGCTCCCCAGGTAGAAAAAGGTTGACACGCGCTGCGGCGCGTACTATTACTCAGTGGCACTCAGAGACACGCGGGAGGAAACGATGGACAAAGAGAGCAAGGCATACGAGATCACGAACACCACCTCTGGCCAGAGCCTCGGGCTCTACCTCGGGGCGACGTCGGAGGAAGCGATCATGGCCATGCTCCGCGACGCCGGTGGCAGAGTGTTCTCCCCAGAGGACATCAACAGCGCCGGCATTCTGGCCGACGCACGGAGCCAGGGGTACCAGGAGGTGGTGGAGCTTGCGGCCGGGTCCACCGGCCCCGGCCCCGACGTATCTATCACGGTGTACCTGGCGGGCGGCGAGCTCGTGGCCGTCACCAACGGCGATCCGGTCTGGGAGTGCGTCGACGGCGAGGCCTTCATCGATCTCATGATCGAGGCGGGGATCGAGCCAGACGATCTCAAGCTCTCCCACGATCTCACGGTGCGCGAACTCGACGGTATCCCCATGCTCGCCGGCCCCGAAGGCGGAGAGTACCTCTCCACCGAGCGCGCAACGTGCGACATCTGCGGCCGCAAGGGATGGCGGGCGGACTGGCCCGAGGGCGACAGCGAGGACGTGCTCGTGGCCGATCCTCGCCGCGGTGGAAAGCCCACGTGTGGGGACTGCGCCGGCGCCAGAGAGAGGGAGGAGGAGGCACATTTCCATCGCCTAATGGACGACGAGGAGGCCGACCGTCTGCGGGAACTGGAGGACGACGAGGACGAGGACGACTAGACACCGCCCGTGGCCGCGTAGGCGGCGCCGGGCTCAAACAAAAGGAAAACAACATGAGTGAGAAAACAATCATAAACCTGACTCCCCACTCTATCACAATCTGCTCCCCAGGGACGGCGTCGCTAGAGATCCCGAGCACCGGGCTGGCTCGGGTCGAGGAGGAACTGATCCCCGTCGACGAAATCAACGGGTTCCCGGTGTACAGGCGAGTCCTAGGGGAGGTCACAGGCCTCCCCGAGCCACAGGACGGAGTCGTGTACGTGGTGAGCCCGGTGGTAACTCAGGCCTGTCCAGAGAGGGACGATATCTATTCTCCCGGACTCCTGATCCGGAACGACTGCGGGATAATTGTAGGCTGTTGTGCTTTTCTGACTCCCCCTCCTCCGGTCGATGCCCGGATACGGGACCTCGAATCCAAGGTGTGCGACCACGTCGGGCACTGCCCGGGGGGCGAATGATGTACATCGTGACGACAGGAGAGGACGCGGACCAGATCGAGAGCCGACACCGGAAGTATCGGCGCGCGGTCGAGGCCTTCGACCGACTCGAGGCCCCTGCCCAGATCTGGGTGGAGCACGAGTACTACGACGACCGAGCGAGACCCCGCCCGGTCCAGGCGAAGTCGGAGGAGGAGCAGTGAAGCACCTCACAACCGAGCAACTAGCGCGACGCCTCATGGCCATCCGGACAGCGGACTCGTCCGAGTCGCGGGCGATCCTCGAGGCGATCGACAGGCTCCGACACCCGATTTCGGCGGCCTTCGATGAGATCCAAAAGGACGAGGCCGCCTTCGCGGCGACCCAGAAAGGGAACCCGACATGAGCAAGATCGTCAGGCTCGAAGCGACCAACATCAAGCGGTTGACGGCCGTCGAGGTCACGCCGGACCCGGACGGGTCGCTGGTGATCGTCCGCGGCAACAACGCCCAGGGCAAGTCGAGCCTGCTCGACGCCATCGAGTACGGGCTCAGAGGCAAGCGCTCGATCCCTGAGGAGCCGCTGCGCCACGGGACCAGCAAGGGCGAGGTGGTCCTCGACCTCGGCGACTTGGTCGTTGAGCGGAACTTCCGCCCCGACGGTGGGACGTCGCTCAAGGTGACGGCCGCGGACGGATCGAGACTCAAGAGCCCGCAGGCGGTCCTCGATCGCCTCTGCGGGGCGCTCACCTTCGATCCGTTGGAGTTCGAGCGGGCGACGCCGAAGGAGCAGGCCGCCCAGCTCCGCGAGCTCTCCGGGCTCGACTTCCGCGCCGCGGACGCCAAGCGCGACCTCCTCCTGGAGGAGCGGCTCCTGGTGGGCCGCGAGGAGCGCGCGCTGCGCCAGCGGGCCGAGGCGATGCCTGTCGTCGCGGCGCCGGACGAGGAGATCGATCCGTCGGCCATTGCCGCCGAGCTCGAGGCGGCCTTCTCCGCAAACGCCCTGGTCGAGGCGGACATGCGAGAGATCGATCGGAGGACGAAGGACGTCGAGGCGAACGAGTACGAGATCAAGGTCCTCGAGGAGCGCCTCGCCCAGGCCAGGGCCGATCTCGCGGCTCGCCAGGCGATCCTCGCCCACGCCGTGGAGGCGGCTGCAGGGCACGCCCCCGTCGACGTCGACTCCATCAGGGCGCGCCTCTCCGAGGTCGAGACGGTCAACAAGGCCGTCCGTGCTAACCGCCAGGTCACTGAGCTCCTCGAGGGCGCGGACGCCGCCCAGGCCTCCTACGCCGCGCTCACGGCGCAGCTCGCCGAGATCGATGCCGCGAAGGCTCTCGCGCTCGCACAGGCCGAACTTCCGATCGATGGGCTGGCATTCGACTCGGACCGCGTGACCTACAAGGGCGTGGAGTTCTCGCAGTGCAGTCACGCCGAGCGCCTTCGGGTGTCCATCGCGCTCGGGCTCGCCGCTCACCCGGACCTGTCCGTGATGTTGATCCGGGACGGCTCCCGCCTGGACGACGAGTCGCTGGCCCACGTCGGGCGTCTCGCGGCATCCCAGGGCGCGCAGCTCTGGATCGAGGCCGTAGGCGAGGACGGGCCCGCCACCGTCGTGATCGAGCACGGCGCGGTCAAGGAGGTGCGATCGTGAGGGGCGCATCGCGCCCAGCCAGGGTGGCGGATTCGGACTCCTCCGGAGACGCCAACGGCGCCGGTCCCGCCAGGGCGTGACGCGACACCTGGCACGGGACGCGCATCGTACTCGAGGCATGAACAGCAGCACGGAGGAGACGATGACGGACGAGGAGTACGCGGAGGCCCGGGCCGAGTTCGGAGACGCCTTCGGATCCTGTGTCGCACGACCTACGCCACAGGCGCTCGCAGACGAGCTCGGCTGGTCCCGCTCGGACGTCATCTCGTTCGTCGATGCGAGCGTTGACTACGTGTTCGCCGGCGACGTGATTCACGCCGCTCGGCTCCGATAGGGGGGGGTACCATGACTCCAATGACTGAATTTCAGGTCGTCTGCGCGTGGTGCACGAAGGTGCTCAGCGGCCCGGACGGGCTCCCGATCTCGCACGGCATCTGTCCGGCCTGCGCGGCGGGGCTCGACGCAGAGATCGACACGGCGGCCCCTGAGGCGCCCCAGGAGCGGTCGTCGGCGGAGGCGAGGCTCAGGGAGCACGAGGACTATTGGCGGGGCCTGTGGCCGTCCCTGGCCTGGGCTGGCTGGGCTCACGGACATCATCAGGAGGCTCTCGAGCCGCTGGAGGAGCGATGAGGAAGGTAGAGATCCAGATCCCGGACAGCTACGGCGTTTACCGGTGCTGGGCGTGCCCGACGCCGTGCTTCGTCGCGGTGGGCGCCGCGGAGGAACTGACGGCGGACGGCGTCCCGGTCTGTGTCTTCCCGATGATGCGCCGCGCGGCCGTCTGGACAGTGGTCGTCGCGCCGATCGTCGACGAGGAGGAGGAGGAGGAGGAGTACGACGCGCCAAGGCCGAGCCTGTGGCGCAGGAAGGACGGCGAGCGATGACCGATCGCCCCGGCTGGCACGAGGCCCGCGCGCTCGGCATCGGCTCCTCCGACGCCCCCGCGATCCTGGGTCACTCGCGCTTTGGGAGCGCGTATTCCGTCTGGCTGGAGAAGACCGGGCGCGCGCCGCGGAGCGACGTCGAACAGCCCTGGATGGAGTGGGGCAGGCGCATGGAACCCGTGATCGCCGAGTGGTTCGGCGACCTGACGGGTCGTACGGTGACGCGGTACCCGCAGGACGAGGTGCACGTGCACCCAGAGCGCAACTGGATGCGCGCGACCCCCGACGCGCTCCAGATCGACGCCGAGCGAGGCCCGGGGCTCATCGAGATGAAGGCGCCGCAGATTTGGACGGCGGAGGACTGGGCCGACGGGGCTCCGCTCTACCCGATGATCCAGCTGCAGCACCAGCTCGAGGTGGTGCGCCACGAGGGCGAGCGGCTCTCCTGGGGATCGATCGTGGCGATGCTCCCAGGCGAGCCTCCGCGCTGGTGGGACGTCGACAGAGACGACCGCTTCATCGGCCTCCTCGTGGAGTCCGAGGAGGAGTTCTGGCGGCGCGTGGTCGACGACGAGTCCCCGGAAATGGACGGCTACGAGACGACGCGTGAGGCGCTCGACAGGGCGCACCCGAGGGACAACGGACTGCGGATCATCCTACCGGAGGAGGCGACAGACTGGGACCGCAGGTGGTGCGAGATCAAGGCGGAGCTCGCCGAGCTCGCCACAGAGAAGACGTGGATCGAGAACAACATCCGAGCCTGTATGGGCTCCGCAACGACCGGGCTGGTGCTCGGTGGAGGAAGATGGACATGGCAAAAGAAGACGACGGACGGACCACGGCGGCTCAGCAGACGCAAGCGATAGCGCCGAGGCCGCGGGCCGAGATCTCCTTCGGGGGACACGGGATGGAACTCAAGTCGCTGGATGAGGCCTGGCGGTTTAGCCAGTTGGTCTACAAGTCCGGGTTCGCCCCGTACGGGTTCGACAGTCCGGAGAGGGTGATGGTGGCCGTCGAGATGGGGCTGGAGCTCGGCATCCCGCCGATGATGGCGATCCAGAACATCGGCGTCATCAACGGCAAGCCCGGTGTCTACGGAGACATCACGATGGCGCTGATCCGCCGCGGGGGCGCCTTCGACGAGTCGAGCTATAAGGAATGGTTCAGCGGGAAGCCCTTCGACGACGACTACACCGCGCACTGCCAGATGCGGAGGCTCCCCGACGGCCATCCGTTCGAGGCGACGTTCTCCGTGGCCCAGGCTCGGCTCGCCGGGCTCTGGGGAAAGAAGAGCGCGAAGGGCGCCCCGTCCCCCTGGGTTCTCTACCCCGGCGACATGCTGATGTGGAAGGCGCGGGCGCGGGCTTCTCGCCCGCTCTTCGCCGCCGAGCTCAAGGGGATGGCCATGCTCGAGGACCTGCAGGGAGAGGCGCCACCGAAGCAGTTCGTCGTTGAGCAGGTCGAGGAGCCGACGACACTGGACGAGCTCAGCGACTTCATGGAGTCGAGAACTCCTCCGCGCAAGACCGCCGAGACCTACGACCCGGAGACGGGCGAGGTCCACGAGGACGAGGACGTCCCGATCGGGCAGCAGCAGGAGCTCATCAAGACGAAGCCCGCAAAGGCACACCCGAGCGAGGGCGACCTGCCGAAGAAGATGGAGGCGTAGGCTGCATGACGATCGATGAAAAGGCTGCCACCGTGGCAGCGGTTGCGGCTGCCGTTGCGGCTGTAGCCATAGCCGTAAAGGAAGTGGTCTCGGCCGTGGCGGAAGTCCGCCAGAGGCGGAGCAAGGAGCCTGAGAAGGAGAACCCATGAGCAAGATGTTCACCACGATCACGATCGACGACATCGGCCGAGGCGGCCTCGTCGATCAGCGCTCGGTGCTCGAGCAGGCATGGGAGGCGATCAAGACCCAGGCGGCGCTCGTCGTCGATCCGGACCGCGGAGACGTTGCGAAGGTGGTCGTTTCCTTTGTCATCCGCGACAAGGACCACGACGGGCAAGGCGTGCTGATCGTCCCGTCGATCAAGACCGTCGAGCCGGAGCGCTTGATCCGCGCGCTCCCAGCCTACACGGACGGGCAAGGCGAGCTCATCGCCATCGCCCACCTCCAGGAGCCTCTCCCGGGAACGGGGAAGGCCGACGCTGTTGAACTCGAAGAGTGGAGAAAGGAGAAGGGACGATGATCGACCTGAAGACAGTCAGAGAGTTCTTGGCGGGGCTGGTGCGCGGAGGCCCCCTCGACGGGGCGCCGCACGAGATCCCGGTGGCGTACCCAGCGACGTCGCCGGCGGCTGGACACCAGGCTGGGCGGTACCTGCTGGTGCGGGACAGCCAGGGCGCGAGGTACCAGTGGTACTGCGATCCGATCCTCACCGAGCCAGATCGGGCGCTGGCCGAGATCGTGCGCGAGCACAGCTTTTCGGACCTGTCGAGCTTCGCGGCCTACGTCAACAGCCGCAGCGACGGGAGCGACCCGCTCGACGATCTCGTGTGCTTCGTGGGAACGCGCCTCTGCTCGACAGCGAGCGCAACCGTCCACGACGACCTGGCCCCGGAGACGGGGGGGCTCGAGGTCGACTTCCCGCGGCACCCACGATTCGAGCGATGGATCTATGCTGTCCGGAAGGGGCACGACGGAGTGGTCGACCTGACGCACCACGAGCTCTCCGATCTGCTCCTTGATAACCGCGAGGACCTCGAGGAGCCGATGCTCGCCACGCACGTCGCGCGGTTCAAGGCGGCCAAAACGATCGAGTACGACGCGGACCTCGGCGACGCGGCATCGATCGGAGTCAAAGCCACGTGGAAGGGGCAGGGCGGCAAGACGAGCGAGCTCGGTCTCCCGCGTGAGTTCGGCGTGGTCATCCCGGCCTACGTCGGCGCGTGGGCTCCAGGCGATGAGCCGGTCCACCGAGCATCGTTCACGCTGCGCGTGATCCCCCCGAAGGAGGGCGCCGAGCCGCTGTTCCGCCTGACGTGGGTCAACCTCGGCGACTTCGAGTTGCAGGCCTCGGCCGCACTCGTCGAGACGGTCAAGGGCGCGCTGAAGGTGCCGACGTACGCCGGCCGATTCTCGGCCACTCACTACATGCTCCCGTAGGGTAGGGCGATGGCATCTGACTGGACAGCGACGACGTCCGCGTCGGCCGTGCTCCTCGCTCGGGTGAGCACGACAGCGATGCGCCTGGACCACGTCATCAGGACGCTCGACTTCGTCTCGGTCGGGTGGAGGGGCAGCCTCCGCCAGCTCGGCGAGGCCTACGCTCGAGTCTCCGAAAAACACGTGTCCGGGAAGCAACTCCGCGCCGCGCTCCTGGAGCTGGAGCAGATCGGCGTCGTCGCTGTCCACCGAGCAAGACTAGGAAAGGGAGGTCTGATCGTGAGGCTGGTCGAGGAGCGCCCCAAGGAGCAGCAGCAGCGCGGGAGTTCCTCGACCAGCCGCAAGGCCCCCACGGGCCACAAGAAGGCACCGAATGCCCGGCAGTCGCTCACCCTGTCCCCCGAGGAGCGGGCGGCGGAGGAGCGAGCCAGGGCGAAGCGCAAGGCAGATCTGACGAAGACGGCTGAGGAGCGCGCGAGGTTCAAGGCGATGCTGGAGGACAGCATGGAGTTGGACGCACCATGAAGGCGATCGCCTCTCCGCGGCCCGAGCGGGCGCTCCCTCACTCCACTGGGTCGGAGCAGGAGGTCCTCGCGTGGGCGATGCTGTGCCCCGACTGGATACCGTACATGGCGGTCCACCACACGGTCGAAGACTTCTGGGACCTCCGCCACCAGGCGATCTTCACGGCGCTCCTGGCGCTCCAGGCCGGGACGTTCTCGATCCCGTCGCTGACGGAGGAGCTCGAGGCAGCCGGGAAGCTCGATGCCGCCGGCGGGGTCGCGTACATCGCCGAGTTGATCGACCACGCGTCGGGCGAGGCCGCCGCCGAAATGCACTCGGAGCGGCTCCAGGGGTACCGGAGGGTGCGCGCCGTCATCACGGCAGCTCGCAGGGTCGATCTCGAGAGCGTCGCCAGAGGCAAGGACGGCGACGAGTTCGTGGGCTGGGCGGAGACGGAGCTCTTCGCCGCGCTCCGGGACACCGACAGGGGCAAGGCGAGCATCGTCAGCGCAAAGGACCAGTGCCACGAAACCTTCGTCGCCCTCGAGTCGGCGTCGCAGCTCGGCGGGGTCAACGGGGTCCCGACGCCTTTCTACGATCTCGACCGAATCACGGGAGGCTGGCAAAAGGGAAAGGTCATCGTCCTCGCGGCTCGGCCATCGATGGGCAAAACCGCGTTGGCGAAGGCGTGCGCCTGGTGGGCCGGCAAGAACCACCACGAGACGATCTTCTTCACCCTCGAGGTGAAGCGCGACGACATCCTGCGCGGGATGGTCGCTGCGAAGGCGCGCATCAACACGAAGTCGATGATGACGGGAGACCTCGAGGCGGATGAGTGGCCCCGGGCCATCGAGGCGCTCTCCTGCATCTCCGAATCGTCGCTGAGCTTCTGCGAGGAGCAGCTCTCGATCGATCGGATCGCTGGCTGGTGTCGAGTGCACGCCGCGCGCAAGGGGCTCGGCCTGGTGGTCATCGACTACCTGCAGCTGATCACGGCGAAGCGCGACGCCTCACGAGAGCGCGAGATCGCCAACATCTCGGCCGGAATCAAGGGGCTGGCTAGGGAGCTCGACGTCCCAGTCCTTGTGCTGAGTCAGCTCAATCGCGAGGTCGAGAGCAGACAGAACAAGCGACCCATCATCCGGGACCTGAGAGACAGCGGGTCAATCGAACAGGACGCGGACGTGGTCGCGTTTCTTTATCGCGACGACTTTTACCATTCCAACTCGGACAACCCGGGCGTCGCAGAGGTCCACATCGCGAAGAACCGCAACGGTCCGTGCGGGACGATCGAGCTCCGCTGGACGGCGGAGTATACACGATTCGATAACCTTTCTGATAGGGGAGAGCCATGATCGACGACGAAAAGAAGACAGCCGATCTGATAATCTTCGGCGGGATGATCACGGTCATCCAGCGCAACCTGGACAGCCTGCTAAAGCACCACACGACGCCGGACGACGTGCAGGACAGGGAGAGCCCTGCCTTCGCCATGGAGCAGGCAAAGGCCTGGGCCCAGCGGGCGCTGTGGCGCGCCAAGGGGCTCGGCGATGGTGGAGGGGACGAGGCGCCCTGCGTCCACGAGAGCAGGCACGTGGCCAAAATCATCGCCGAGCGAGACGCCGCTCGGGACGAGCTCGAAGAACTAAAGCTCGGAGTTCGGTCTCACACACTCCGGCTTAGCTCGTTAGCTCGGCGTCTCGACAACGCCGAGGAGAGACTAGAGAAGGCTCGCGAACGCGGCGTAATCGGCAACGAGGCGAAGCGATGAAACCCTGGGCGCTCCTATCGGTGGACCCTGGAGATAAGGGCGGCTGGTGGCTCTGGGCCCCGGATGACGATGGCCCGTGGGCACCGATCGTCTACGGGCAACTCCTCGGCGGAGACGTCGTCGACGTGGCGCGGCTCCTCGATCTGCTCGCGCCGAGGGTAGGGTCGTGGCTAGACGCGCACCTGGTCGTTGAGGGGCAGTGGTTCCGCCACGACCAGCAGGACGTCTCCGGGCTCACGCCAGCGCAGCGCCGCCTCAAGGCGGCCAAGCAGGGCGCTCACTTCGGCGCCGTGCAGAAGCTCATCGAGAGCCGCTGCGCGTGGGTGGACGCCTGCAGGCTCGCAGGAATCGGCATCGTCGACGACGGGCACGAGTCCCGATTCACCGTCGATGTCGAGCCGCCAGGAAGGTGGATTCCGGCGATGACGAGGGGCGCGCCTGGGGCGACTCCGGACGACCGGATCAAGTTCGTCGCGAGGGCGCGCTGGCCACGCCTGCGCCTGGTTGACGGCGAGCATCCCGCCGCGCTCCTCGGGGCGTATTGGCTACAGCGACACGGATTCAAGGTGGACTATTCGGCCGAGCCAGAGCGCTGGCTGCCGAGGAAGGCGAAGGGGAAGTGATGGCACGACGGCAGTGCAGGTATTGCGGCCAGGAGGTCCACGAGGATCGATGGCTGACGGTGGCAGACGTCCAGGAGCGGCTCCAGTTCTCGCGCAACTGGGTCTACCTGCTCATCTCGCGGGGCGACATCCCGAGCGTCAAGGCTGGGAGGGCGGTCCGCATCCCGGAGTGCGCGCTCACGCAGTGGATGGCGGAGAGGGAGAGGCCGTCCGATGGATGACTCGACGGCGAAGCTCCACGCCGGGCTCGCGCCCGGCATCGTAGCGGCCTGGGTCGGCAAGCAGGCGAAGGTCGGCCAGCGCGGCGCCGTCGGCGTCGTGGCCCAGCTCCGAGCTCGGAAGGCTGGCGCGGGCTACGACGCGCTCCTTGTGATCGACGGCCGCGAGACGTGGGTACGGCTCGCGGAGTTACGGAGGGTGCCATGATGGAGAACTGCGAGGACTGCGCGTACGACCCGGAAACGTGTCCAGAGCGAGTGCCTTTCGGGTGGGGCGGACGATGAGCGCCTTTTTATGTTGGAAGAAGGACGTCGAGACAATCGAGGACGCCGAGTGCTTCGAGGCTGTCGACGCTGCGGAAGCAGCGGAGATGTGGGCCGAGCACTCCGATAAGTCGAGCGCCGAGTACGGCGTGATCGGAGGGGGGGAGGTCGTTGTCACGGTGAGTCAGCGAGGGTTCCGAGCCAGGACGTTCCGCGTCGGCGGAGAGCTCGTAGAGTCCTACGTCGCCCGGGAGGTGCCATGAAGCCGCCCCTCGAAGATGCCGAGCTCAGGACGCGCGCGAAGAACGCCATCCGCGAGCTCGAGACGTGGCTGCGCGACGGGAAGGTGGATCACGACGGGCTCTTCGCCGCGATCGTAGGAGACGACGTGGTCGCCGGAGGGAAGGTGCTCTGCGGCGGCCTCGCGAGAGCGCACGTCAGGGGCGCGGCGGCGGCGCTGCGGTGGATCGCAGAGAGCGACGAGGAGCCACGACGATGCCCCGAGAAGTGAAAGCCTACGGATGCGAGTTCAGATGCGGCCACAGGGTCAACACGAAGCGCGCAACGATGGAGCGACACGAGGAGATCTGCTGGAAGAATCCGGCCCGCAGGACGTGCCTGACGTGCGAACACGAGAGCGTTGAGCGAGGCCTGATGCCAGAGGAGGGGTGGGACGGCAGGTCGTGCTACGAAGGCGTCCTCTCAGGTCCCTCGGCCATCGCGCCTGACCCAACAGGTCCAGGACCGATACAGCGAGACCTCGACCCCGTAAACGCTCCCCACGAGTACGGAGGCGACTGGTTTGTGGTGCGCGTCAACTGCTGGCTCTGGGAGCCGCGAAAGGAGGAACGATGAGGATCTACATCTCGACGACGAGCCGCAGGATCGAGCGGACCAAGGGCTTTGCGACGGAGGCCTCGTTCACGGAGACTCAACTCGGGGAGCGCGCCGTGGCCGACATCACCGGAGCCTTGACGTGTGACGCACTGATCCTCGTCATGCTCGCGGAGATGAAGGGCGCGATGACGGGGGCGGCGATCGAGATCGGCGCGGCCCTCGCCGCTGGAAACCACGTCGTGGTGGTCGAGGAGGAGTGCGCCTTCGATCACTTTTTCTCGCACCATCCCCTCGTCTCGAAGGTCCGCACCTTCAACGACGCGCTGGCGGAACTGGTCCTGTGATCGATCTACGCCTGGGCCGCTGGCAGGACGTGCTCTCCGACGTCGACGAGGTCGACTCCGTGATCGTCGACGCCCCGTACTCGGAAAAGACGCACAAGGGACACGACGCGACGGAGCGCGCTGGCTTCGGGTCTGACGGGGCCCACCGGACGGCTCTCGGTTACCACGCGTGGACCTTCCGAGATGTCTTGGCGTTCGTCAGTGGCGTCAACTCCCTGGTCCGGCCTCGAGGCTGGTGGGTGACGATCACGGATCACGTCCTCGCCCCGGCGTGGGCGGATGCCATGGAGCGACTCGCTGGGCTCTACGTCTTCGCCCCGCTCCCGATCGTGATCCCTGGGTCGCGGGTGCGCCTCTCGGGAGACGGGCCCTCGTCCTGGTCGTATTGGTGCGTCGTTGGGCGGCCGCGCCGCGATCCGTTCTCCAGATGGGGCACGCTGGACGGGGCCTACGTCGCACCTCGTGGGCTCCCAGCGAGCGAGACGAAGCACGCGATCCAGGGAGGCAAGCCGCTCTGGCTCATGCGCGCCCTGGTTCGCGACTACACGCGGCCTGGAGACGTGGTACTCGATCCGTGCGCCGGAGGCGCGACGACGCTCATCGCAGCGTCAATCGAGGGCCGGAGCGCGATCGGGTGCGAGGTCGATCCGGAGACTTTCCGGTTGGCATCACAGAGAATCGGCGCAGGCGTGACGCCTGTTCTGCCGGGATTGGAGGACCGATGAGCGATACCAATAGGATCAAGGAAGAGCGCGACTCCGCACTGGCGATGGTGCGTCAACTCCAGGACGAGCGCACTGACTTCGGGCGCCGGGCCATCGCAGCGATCCGTGGCGCCGAGGACGTTCACGCCGCCATGGTCCGGGCCGTGGTGCTCACGATCCCGGAGCGCTACCGGCCCGAGGTGTTGACGCCCGAGACGCTGTCGAAGGCGCTCAACAGGTGGGCCCAGGACTGGCACATCCCGAGCGTGCTGGTCGATGTCATGGAGGAGCGGCGCCGCCAGGACGCCCGATGGGGGGAGCAGAATCATCCGGACGGCACCGGGGGGATAGGGCGCCGCGAGGTAGCGCGCCGCCACCGAGAAGCTTGCGACGAGGCGACGTGCTTCGGCCGCGTGACATGGCGGGACATCCTACAGGAGGAGGTCTCCGAGGCCTTCGCCGAGGACGACCCCGCAAAGCTGCGCAAAGAGTTGATCCAGGTCGCAGCCGTGGCCGTGGCGTGGGTCGAGGCGATCGACAGGAGGGGCGACCGATGAGCCCACCCATCTCTTCCGAGGGCGCCGCCGCGGGGGCACTGCTCTGGATCGTGTGCGTCGCGCTGACGATGGGCTTGGCCGAGTGCCCAGCGTGGGGTGGGTGATGTATGGCCTGGCTTTATGTTCCGGGGCTGGAGGTCTCGAGCTCGGTGTCAGCCTTGCTGCGCCCGGGTATCGAGCGGTCTGTTATGTCGAGGGGGAGACATATGCCGCTGGCGTACTGGCAGCGCGCATGGAGGAAGCGTGCCTGGCTCCGGCGCCTATCTGGGATGATCTCCGCACATTCGACGGCCGCCCTTGGCGTGGAATCGTGGATATCGTCACTGCAGGCTACCCGTGCCAGCCTTTCAGCCTCGCTGGAAAACAGCGCGGAGAGCGAGACCCTCGATACCTCTGGCCCGACGTCAAGCGAGTCATTGGCGAAGTCAAACCAGCTCTCGTTTTTTGCGAGAACGTCTCCGCTCATCTGTCCAACGGCTTCGACATCGTCGCCCGCGACATGGAAGCGCTGGGCTACCGCGTTGCGGCGGGAGTGTTTACGGCGTGGGCTGTCGGCGCGCCCCACCAGAGGGAACGGCTCTTCTGGCTTGCCCACACCGACGGCGATGTCCTACGGGAACAACAGAGGCGGGGCTGCGGGACGTGTTGGAGCGGTGCGCCGATCTCTGGAGTCCATAGCGCGGAGCGATCTCTGGCCGACACCAAACGCGAGGGATTGGAAAGGCCGACCTGGAATGGGGTGCATAACTCGAGGTGGTCGACAATCAAGTCTACCAGCGGCTGTGCTGACGACACAGGCTGGTGGAGCTCTGAACCCGGCGTGGGTCGAATGGTTGATGGGCTGGCCCATCGGGTGGACCGACTGCGAGCGATCGGCAATGGAGTCGTTCCGGCAGTGGCGGCACGTGCATTCAGAGTGCTGATGGAGGAACTATGCGACTGACGATCTTGATGCTCTTGCTCCTTCCAGCGACCGCGTGGGCGGAAGTCTCCCTCGCGCCGCCGACGGTCCACGGGAAGCTCCTGGAGGTCTCCGCTAGGGACCCCCTCGCCGACGCCGTGCGGACACTCCAGCCGAATCTCGCCCCCGGGGCAGCGACGATCTGGGCGGGGCTCATCCGCGAGGCCGACACGGACGCGGGCATTGGGGACCCCTGGCTCCTCGCGGCGCTGGTCCGACGGGAGTCGTCCTTCTTCGCCGACGTGGCCGACGGGCGGACCAGGGGGGCCCTCGGCGAGGTGGGCCCCCTCCAGGTAAAGGGCGCCGCGCTCCGCCTCAACCCCTGCCCCCAGGGCGGCGCCCGTTGCTGGCTCCGGTGCGGGGCCAGGTTCCTCGCCAGGAGGCGCCAGGACTGCCCCGGGAGCACCTGGCGGTGGGTGCAGTCCTACGGTATGCGCCGGTGCGCCTCGGAGGCGGAGGCTCGGCGGGGCAAGTCGGCGCGCAGGGCGAAGTACTTCTACGACAAGGCTGGAGGTGTGCTGTGGCCGATATGAAGGGAAACGCGAAGGTCGTTGTGGTTCTTGAGGTGGAAGTCACCGTTGGATCGTGGGGGCCGGACTGCACGATACAGCAGGCTGTGGAGCAGGCTGTTACCGGGGCAACCCTCGATGTCAGTCGCGCCTTGATGAAGGATCAGTCAGGAAGATTCAGGGTGCTCCGGGCTACAAATCGACGTGTTATTTGCGAGGTCGAAGAGTAGCCTACTCGTAGCCCGCCGCGTCGAGCACGTCGAAGATCTCCGTCCCCGGGTCGCTCTTCTTGGCCGTCAGGTGACAGTGCCCTAGCACACCGTGGAACGTGGCGAGCTCGCCAGGGTTGAGCGTCCGCGCCGCGAAGGAACCGTCCGCCTCGCGGGGGATGCGCCGAGGGAGCCCCAGTCCGCCGCACACGGCGTCGCAGAGCGCGACGATGGCCGAGGTCTGGTCCGCCAGGAAGGATGCGTACGTGCGGCGCTGACCGTTCCAGCGCGTCACGTAGCGGCGGCGGATACGGCCTCGCGCTGGGATCGCCGCCTGGTCCCGGCGGTAGCCGTAGTTCGTGACCTCGACGCCAACGCTCCTCGGGTTCCACCGGCCCGCGTCGAAGGTGTCCACTGCGAGAGGGTCACAGCATTCGAAGATGGTCCCGTCCTGGTCGATCATCCACTCCGCGCCGAGCTGGACGTCCCGCCCGTGCTGCAAGGTGTCGAAGATGCGGAAGGCGTCACCCTCGCCGCCCGTCCAGTGCAGGACGAGGAAGTCGATCTCGTGGACCCTTCGGCGGGCGCCGTGGCCCGTCTTGATCTCCAGGCCGCTGTCCGCGGAGCGGATGACGTCGGCGCGGCACGGGACCTCGACGTCTCCGACGAGGAGCGAGCGGTGCGAGGGGAGATCGATCTCCCCGGAGCCTTTGCTGACCTTCATCGTTCCTCCGGAGGCAAGAGGTTGGGGAACTCGGGGAGGGCGCGGAGCTTTTCGAGTCCAAGCCTTTGCCTGACCTCGTCGGACGAGATTTCCGCCAGTATCTGTTCAAGATCCCAGAGGCGTCCATCAACGGAGTCGAAGCGCTCGTCTACGTGACGGCGAAGATCGGCGATTGCTTCCAAGACGTCGCGGTTCATCGACATGCCCCCTGGTCCTCGCTGCGGAGAATCCAGCCCGGTGGACTGGCCATGATGCTCTCCACGCCCGGGTCGTCCGCGAGCCCAAGGCAGTGGCCGATCTCGTGGATCAGCACGTCAACGACGGTGTCATACGAGTACTGGATCTCACTCGCGACGATGATCGAGCACTGCCAGATCTCGCCTGTCTCCGTGTCGGCGCGGATCGCCGCCATGCCCCACCGGTCCTCCTCGGGCCAGTTCGGCGATGGGACGTAGCCGAAGAGCGCCGTGCCTCGCCCGGGACCCACCTCGACGCAGGGCCAGAACTCCGCGGCCTCCTCGAGGGCGGCGGCTATCTCAGGGTCGACCGCCTCGACGGCGAGGGGCTGCGGTATCCAGAGCTCGGCGCCGGTCTCCGTCTCGATGAAGGACGGGTAGTCCCCGGGGGTCTCCGAGCAAGAGAGCAGGGCCCACGCGCAGAGGAGCGCCAGGGCTCCGGCGAGAGCGGCGGCGAAGATTCTCATACCATCCCCCCGATCACCACGAGCAGGAGCTTAGCCCCCACCGCGGCGGAGCCGAGCCAGGGGGGTACGTCGACCCCTGCGGAGATGAGCACGTCGATCACCCTGCCCAAGCTCGCGAGGAGCGCGGAGGCCCACACCTGCCACTCCGCCGGGCGTTCACCCACGGCCTGCCACGCCTCGAGGATCTCCGGGGCGCCGGCCAAGGCCTCGTCCACGGCGTCCCGCGCTTCGGAGGCGGCCTCGGGGAGTTCCTCGCGGCCCACCTGCCAGCCCGCGTCGACGGCGGCCACGGTGGTCCCTGCCACGTCCCAGGGGCTCCGTGGGCTCTGCGGGCCCGCGCAGGCGCAGAGGGTGAGGGCGACGCCCAGGACGGCCCCGCGGGGCATTACACGGCCCCCAGGGCGCCCACTGCGAGGAGCGTCGGGTCTGTCCCTCCGGTTGCCTTGAAATCGACCCGGTAGACGAACCCTGGGATGATTGGCACGTCAAGCCAGTGCAGGCCGTTGGCCGTGCTCACAAGCGAATAGGCGTTGTCCTGGCACTCGATGACCCCGGCGAGGACGGAGTTGATCGCCGGAACAGGCCCGAAGGTCGTTCCTCCATCAGACGAGCGCATCACGCGCGCCTGCACGGACGTCGGCGCTGCCGTCGCCGCGAGGGTCATCGCTATCGTGAGGATCGTCGACTCGTCGAATGCCGGGCGGCGACCCACGAAGGCCTCGTATCCGTCGCGCTCGTCCTCGAAGTCGATCAGGTCGCCTGCCACGTAGGAGCCGGTCAGCGCCTTGGCTGCGCCTCCAGTGTGAAAAACAGGGATCGCTGTTCGGGTGTGCATCGTCAGGCCTCCTTGCTCGGCCGGTCTGTGGGGGTGAGATCGACGGTGTCGTCCTCGTCCACCACCTCGGCGACGGGCGGAGTGTGTCCGCAGGCCGGGCACGCTGGAGGCGTCTCCTCGGGGAGTGCCCCGACGGGGAGCTTGACACGGAGCAGCCCGGCGATCCCGCCGACTATGTCCGCGGCGATCTTGTCGTCCCGCTTGCTCGGTGTGAGCTTCACGATGACGAGTGCCAGGGCGCAGAGCCCCGTGAGGATCGTCACCACGTCGTCCCAGTGCTCAGCAATCCAGGTCATCGTCTTCGTCCTTTCGTGAGGCGCTCCGCCACTGCATCGGGGAGGCTCTCCAGTTGCGATTGTATCCTCGCCGCGTCCTCTTGTCGCTGGCGCTCGAGGGCGTTCAGGCGGACGCGCACGTTTTCCAACCCCTGGGCGTTGGCCACGGAGCGGCCCTCGTTCTCCTTGGCATCGCTCTCGACGCGCCCCACGCGAGCCTCCCGGGCAGCGGCCGAGTTGCTCACGACGAGCGCCCAGCCTATGGCCGTTCCGCCCACGCCCAGCGTCGCCGTCAGCGCGATGATGAGACCCTTCGTCACCAGGGACAGACGCGGGCGCATCTCGGAGATGGCCTTGTCCTGGTCCTCTCGCGAGGGACACCCGTGCAAGGCTTCATCGTCGACGTGACTCTTGATCTCCCGCATAGCGTCCCTCGACATGTCCCGGGCCTCCCCGGCTGTAGCGGCGATGGCAGCGACGTTGAGCGTGAGGCCCTCGACGCAGGTCTTGACCCCGCCCATGGTCATCGCCTCTTCACGGGCCGTCTTGACCTCCTCGCGCTGCGCCGTGTCGCGGCCCATCAGAGCACCACTGCCGTCGGCACGGGCGTCAGCGTAGCCCGCCGCTCCGGCGCCTTCTCGAGTACAGCCACGAGGCGCTCGAGGAGCCGCTCTTGCCGTCGCCCCGTGGCGTCCAGGTCGTGGACTGCCGAGAGGATTTCCCGCAGGGCGGTGAAGTTGGCCTGGTGGGCTGCCAGCAGAGCGTTGGCTGTCGCCTGGTCCATCACCGGACTCGCTCCACGGCGACGGCGACATCGACTGGTTCGGGCTTGCCGCCGAGGCTCGAGATCGCTTCGTCCCTGGTCTTGTGGTGAATGTAGACGAACAGAGGTTCATCGGGGCGGTGCGCCCACCATGACGAGGTATCCAATGTCGTCGCGTTGACCACGCTCGGACCTACGTATCCGACTGGCTTGCCGTCAACGTCTATGTCCTCAAGCTTGAGATCCAGCACTGCGGGCGGTTCTTGATCGATCCGGGTCTTTACGTCGTCGCTCGCCTTGGACCGGGCTGCACTGGTAGCAGAGGCTGGTGACGGGGCCCCCTCCACACTTAAAACACCTAGAAAGTCTTCATGTGCCACGAGGTATCCCGCTCGTTTTTTCGCTGCCATCAGACTACCCTCGCGTAGATCTGGCTCAGAAGAGTCGTGGACCACACCGTGTCGCAGATCCCCGCTCCGAAGAATACGGCCGCTCCGAGGATCTGGGTTCCTGCCTTTGCTCTCGTGCTCCCTGTACCCAGTGATCCTATCGCGAGGGGTTGGTTTCCGTCCAAGGTCCCGGCCGGTAGCGCCGCAGCGGTTCCAGCAGTGGTGTTACACTGTGTCTGGATCTTACCCGTGGTGCGGCAAACACGAGCTGACATCAATAGGGGTATCCTCGACATCGCCAACCCGGACGTAGAATAGGTGGCTCCCAACGAATCCTGGGCGACACCATACGCCGGGACGCCTGCGTCCCACCTCTCAAGGAGTCCTATTCCAACGCTGGCGCCCTTGGATGCCAGGAAATACGCTCCTGATCCGGTCCACGGTGCAGCATATGGATACACCAGCGCTAGGAGCACCCCATCATCTGTGTCCGCGAGATCCGTGGTCCCTGTTGTCTGGATTGCGCACGAAAACCCGTCCATCGACCACGCCGGCACTCCAGGGATCGCCGACGCGACGACGGGCATCGATCCCGTCACGGTCATCGCCGGACCGACGGACGGGGTGAGCGTCCCGGCGGCGATGGTGTCGAGCGGGTCCGTCGCCAGGACGCACGTGGCGTCGATAAGGCCCATGGCGCGGAGAGTCTGCACCAGAGTCAGCCTCATCCTGCCGTGCATCCCGACAGGGTGCCCAGGGCGCATGATGGGACGCGACGGGAGAACTATGGAGCGGTCTCCCCCGGGGGTGTGAGCGTTTATCATGCTACCTCCGCCCGGAGGCTGAGGAGCGCCCCCGTCGTCGAGGGGGGCTGGCTCGCGTGGATCAGGAATTTACCCCCGCCGAACGCCAGCGCCGACGGCCACGCCCCTGCAATCCATGACGGCTCCGTCGAGACGTAGACGCGGAGCCAGGTCTCTCCGCCGTCCTGGCTTGCCCAGTACCCGCTGTTCCCCAGGTGGGCCAGGATTTCACCGTCCCCGGATGCGACGATTGCGACGTGCCCCGTGCCCGTCCAGCCGACACATGAGCTCACCGTCGTCCAGGTCGCTCCGTTGTCCTCGGAGTAGGCGACGTCACCAGCGGACGCGCCGCCGAGGATCACGATGAAGCGGCTCGTCGCCCGGTCATAGGTGATGACGTTCGCACCCATCACCGTCCCGTCAGAGCCCCCGGAGATGTTGAGCCCGTGTGCTGCTGTGGTCCAGGTGAGCCCGCCGTCGGAGCTCCGAGCACACTGGGTCGCAGTGAGAATGACCCAGCAATCGTTGTCGGGGTCTTTGCTGGCGCAAATCATTGGGTACTGCGTGGTGAGCCCCGTGACGGTCACCGACGAGAACGTCGCGGCATTGGTGGATCGGTAGACGGACGGCGTCGCGGCATCGTCGGAGATGAGCCACGTGGTTCCGTAGCACTCGACCTTGATCCACGCCAGCCCGGGGGCGCCGGTGATTGTGCAGGGCGTCCATACTCCGCCCACGGTGTGGTAGACCTCATCTCCGACACCAGTGTCGCAGCAGCAGACCATCGTGAGGGCCAAATCACTGGCGATGCTGGTGACGATGTTCCCGACGCCGACGTTGGGCCCTGAGGCACCGCCGCCGCCGGTGTCCTCCCACACCCAGCCGCCAGGCTCCGACTCCACAGTCTCCCCGCCGGACGTGCCGAGGACGAACTTCTCGCCGTCGTAGCAGGCGCAGGCCGTGGCGCCCGCGGCCGCGACGGCCGACACGTCCTGCCCGTAGTCGGAGAGGTTGAGCAGGCGCAGGCTTACCAGGTGGGCGATAAACGCGGCGACCATCGACCGCCACCAGTTGGTTTCCTCGGCGGGGGGAGGCTCCTCGGGGATGCGCCCCGTCGCGACCTTCGCCGCGCTCGGCTCGACCTTGTTAGGCTGCGAGGACCAGGCGTCCGCGCCCGCTGGAAAGTTGACATCGGTTGCCCACTTGAGGACCTCTGCCGGCTTGCTCATGAGGTGAACTCCCCTGCGGACGCTCCGCCCACGCTACCATCGTACACGGAGCCCGCCCCGTTCGCAGCAGTGGTGTCGTCGCCGCCGTATATGCTGCTCGCTCGAAAGGTCGCAGCGCGCGTCGTCGTCGAGTACACGAGGTCAAGGCGGGCGCCCGCAGCCCGCGCCGTGTCCAGGAGGTCGAAGACCGTGCTCGGTGCGATCGCCTCGTAGAGCTCGACCACGACGAGGCACGGATACGCCTCGCGGATGATGTGCCCCGTGAATCCCAGGATGTCGAGGACGTCGTAGAACTCCTCGATCCTACCGTTGCTTCTGTTGATGAAAATCTTCGCGAGGACCCAGAGGCGGTACTCGTCATCCAGCATCCCGCCGCGCGCACGTCCTACGATCTTCCCGAGGACGTCGATCTGGGCGCCGATGGCGGTCAGCGGCCAGACCTGGGTCATCACCTCGATCGCCAGGTCGTCGAGGCTCTGGACCTGCTCCAGGTATGCCGAGAGGAACCCCTCGACGCGCGGCCTGTCGACGTACTGTCGTAGAAGGCGGGCGAGCCCCTGCGTCTCGTGCTCGACCCTGTCGATGACGCTGCCGAGCCAGAGCGTGGCATCCCACGTTGCGATGGTCATGACATATCCCCCCGGGTGTACACGGACGCCACGAGCTCAATGCGGCGCCCATTGTAGTCGAGCAGGCTGCCCTGGTTCACGGCGAGCACGCTGTGCTCCCCGACCTTCGTGAAGGACAGGTCGTCGAACTCGTACCAAAAGTCGGCATAAGCGCCTGACAGAAAAGCACCGAAGGCCGTGAGCTCCGTGCTGTTCACCTCGAAGGTCTCATCGAATGCGGTCCAATCGGTGCTTTTCGGGAGGTCGATGTATGGGAGCGTGTAGCCGTAGGCCGCAGGATAAATGCGCGGAGTACCATAGGTCACGCCGTTGGCACTGCCTCGGACGCGTCCGGTCATCCTGTAGGTCTCGTATTGGATTGATGCGAGCCCAGCCTGTGTGACCTGCTGGGGACCTCCTGTGCCGTTGTACGCGACGCGCAGGCACTGGCCGCCTGCGCCATCGCTCTCCTTGCTGATGGCCGGAAACCCTGCCGTCCAGTCCCCGACGCCTGCCGCCTCCATGTCGCCGTCGGTGAGGCGCTCCGCGGGGGCGAGGTACGTGGCGCTGGCGATGTCGACCTCGACCATCGCCTCGAGGTATCCGCTGTCCCCTGGACTGAGCCACAGGATGCGGCCGGAGACCCCGGGGGCGAGCTTCCCACCTACCACCAGAGGGACGGCAGCAGCGGCAGCTGGGTACGCGGTGACGTCCAGCGTGTCGGCGAGGAGCCGCGTCGCGTCCGCCGAGGTCGCCTGCACTCGGAGCTTCGTCGTCGTGAGTACAGGTCCATCTGGGCTGTATATCAACGTGCTCGGCATCTCACACCACGACGACGGTGATGTCCGCCGTGTCCAAGGTTGCGATCTCCCGCAGGCCGACTGCAATGTCCGCCGTGACGGGGCCCACGCCATCGAGGGTCATCGTCAGCGAGACGACGTTTTCGACGCCTGCTGCGGCGTAGCCCGCGGCGATGGCTCGCGTGTACAGAACATCGTCGCCGATTCCGTAAGTGAGCGCGGCGACCACCGCCGCCTTGAATGACGCCTCCGTGTATCCAGTGCTGGTCTCGATGGTGTACTCCAGCTCGAGGACCAGCTCGTCGGCCAGCGTCATGCCTACGACGTGGTCGATCCCCTGGTCGTCGGTGTGCGTGACCTCCGTCGACCCGTAGGCGTGGCACGACGCCGCCTTGACCCGGAAGATCGCGGCGGCGATGAGGACCTCGAGCGCCGTCAGCGTGGCGCCCGTGTACGTCGACCAAAAGACGATCTCGAAGGAGTGGGGGGGCATCGGCGCGTCTGCGCGCCACGAGGTGTTCTCCAGGCCGAGCACCTCGAGGACGCCGTCGATCGGCCTGACCTCGGCGACGATGCTGTCAATGGACCCCGAGCCACCGCCTGGGACCTCGATCTCTCGTCGCAGGCGAAGCTCCGTATCGGTCTCGATCTCGAGTCCCTCCGATGCGTCGGCCGCGTTTGTCACGGCGCTCCATCCTGCGACGGGCGTCGAGATCACGGTGAGCTCACCTGCTGCTGCGGCGACGGGCCCGACCACCGTGCAGGTCGCAGCCCCGTCGACGTCACCGGCCCCAGTGGCGACGACGTCCTCGTCCAGCGCCCACAGGCTCGTCGCATCGACGGACGACGCCACGAGTGAACCAGCGGGCACTGTCGCGGCTCCTGTGAAGGTAAGCGTCAGCGATGCCGTTCCGTAGGTCGCAGGGCGGCGGTAGGTGCCAGTGATCGACGCGACGGCGTCGAGTGTCTGTCCGCTCGCCTCATCTGGGTCGAGCCCTGCGTGGACCTCCTGGATGAGCTCGGCGAGCTGCTGGACGTGCTCCAGGAGGACCCTGGTGATCTGCCCGATCGGCTGGTCCTCGGAGACGTCGAGCACTGGCGAGATGCTCGAGCGCAGGCTCGAGTGGACGGCAGCCGTGCGCTCCTCGAGGGTATCGATCGAGAGTCCTGTCAGGTCGAGCTGGTCGGTCATGCTGCCTCCGGAATCGGGACGATGAATGGAGCGTCCAGTTGGTCGCTCGAGACCTGGGCTCTGTTCTCCATGGTGAGATCGAAGTCAATCGCAGCCTGCCGAGCTCGGCGGTCCATCGTAACTGCGACACGGACGACGGAGCGAACCCCTGGCGTCCCGAGTGCGACCTCGCGGAAGACCTTCCGGAGCCTCGCAGCCGTGATCCCCTTGCGGAAGATCGCCTGCTCCCACGGTGTCCCTCGGCGCTGGTCGAGGTACCACTCGCCCTGCCACTCGAGCCATCGGCACTTGAGCCGCTGGACGACCATCGTCGCGTACGACGTCTTGTCCTTGACGTCGCCACCGATCCATACGAGCTGCCCGACGTCGTCGATCTCGAGATCGTGGGCGACGGGATTCGTCGCCGAGGTCAGGGTGACGAGCTTGTAGCCAGACATATCAGTCCTCCACCTTGACGCTCGGGCTCTGGAAAACACCCAGGGTGATGCTGTTGACGACGGCCTGCAGGACGAGCTGCACGGGCCCCCACGCGACGCCTGTCGCTGTGCCGACGCTCGCCCCCCAGGTGTCCAGAACGCCGAGGAGGTTTGCCAGCCCGCTCAGGAGGTCCTCGTGTACGACGGCCTTCGTCGCGGCCGCGTCGCCGAGTCGCACGGTCCCTCCCACGGTCGGCTTTTCCAGGACCGTCGAACTCGACGGGATGCTCGGTGCCGCGGACTGAGGGTGGAGACCGAGGAGCAGAACGCCGGTTGCGTTGTCGTGCTGGGCTCCGTCCTCAACGGGGCTCACCTGCCCCGTGCGCCACCAGCGCCTCCAGTTGAGCCCGGCCGTGAGAAGCACGCCGTACTCGCCGGCCTGGACGTCCCAGCGGGCCCCAGGGAAGAGCACGGGCACGTCCGTGATGGGAGCCTCCGTCTCGGCGCCGCGCCTTACCTGGGGCTCGACGACGGCGGTGCAGGCCGTCCGCGAGAAGGACTGCACCTTGACGACCACGGCGCCCTTGACGCGCGAGTTGCTCGCCTGGAGGAGCGCCGAGACCGTCTCGACAAAATCTGCGTGCTGCTCAGGCATCGTACTCCTTGAGCTCCATCCCGACCGTCCACGCTGGCCCGGTCGTTTCGCCAGTGTGCTGCGTCCTCGAGCAGAGCAGGGTCGCAGTCAGGTCGCGGCTCTCGATTCGTACCACGCGCCCCGGATAGATGCCCGGGCGAAGCAGGGCGGTCGCCGAGTAGACGACGTCGCCGCGACGATCGCGAGCTCCTCGAGACGGGCTGCCGAGGAGTCCTGTGCTCGGGGTGAGGAGCACGGAGGACGTCACGGCAGCCTGTCGGCGCCCTCCGCGTAGCTGTAGCACTCCGGTCTGCACGGACCAGCGCAGCCCGCAGGATCGGCACACTCTGTCCAGCGACCTCCAGGCCGGCCCAGAAACGCTCGTTCCACTTGGGTAGGTCGATCCACCCGAGGACAACTCGGCGGCCGCAGCGACGCTCTGGGCGTTGCCCAGGCCCACACCCATCGCCGTCGCGCAGGCGACGATCACGGTGGAGACGGGCGTCCCTGCAGCGAAGGAGCGGTCGAGCTCGGCGGTGCGGTAGGAGGTGCCACCGTCCTGCGCCTCGACCTTCGTCCAGCGGGTCACCCCGTCGGTGACCGTCCAGATGTCCCTGGCGTCGCCCAGGAAGATCGTCTCGATCTGCCCCTGGTAGCCAGCGCGGAGCTCGACCTGTGGACCGTCGAGGCCCGAGAGCCGCGCGACCATCGTGTCGGAGAGGTTGGCGATCGCGATGCTTGCCTTATTGGGCTCTCGGCCGAGCGACCGCTGGACGTTGAAAGTCATGGTTGGCACGGCGCGAGGGTCGGCACCGAGGCGCACGAGGACGGTGCCGATCTGCAGGGACCAGTCGCGGAGCCAGAGGCTCACGACACGTACCCAAGGAAGGCGCGAGCGCCTAGGTCACGAAGCCCAGGGTCGACGCCCTGCGGGTCCGTGGTGATTACCCAGATCGTCCCGGGAGGCCTTGTCTCGATGGCGTCGTGGTACGCCCACGGAGCGTCGGCGACGATCTTTCGGCCTGTGATGATGGGCGTCCCGTCGGCCTCCTCGAGGCTCATGTAGTAGCGGCGAGAGCGCCCGTTCCAGAGCACGCGCATCGTGTACGTCACGCCGTCGAGCACGACCTGCTGTTCGAGGTTGCTCTCCGTAGGGACGATCGGGATTGCGAAGATGGCCATCTACTGAACCCCTCTCGCGACGTCGCCAAGGGACCGGCCTCCCAGGGCGCTCCTGAGCAGGGCTGCAGCCGTAGAGTCTCGGGCCGCTGGCGCTGGGTCAGGCGTCGCGTCGCTGGCCTGTGTGGCCGTCTGGGTGCCCTGGCTCGCACGCCTGCGCCCGCGCTCGACAGTTGGGCTCGGGGCGTCGACGTCCTCGAGGGTCGCAACACGCCACTCGCGGAAGGCGATGTTAGCCACGAGGGCCCCGGCGTCGTCGGCCGTCCGCGGCGTACCGACGGACTCGATCACCCACTCCTCGATCGGAAGGCGAGCGCCCTCGACGCTGACCAGCGTCGCGTTCCTCCGGAGCTCGTGGAGCATGGCGACGGTGTCTGCAGCGCGAGCCGTCCCCTCTGGCGGCGTGATGAATCCGACGGGGCTCCCGGCCGGCGTCACCCTCGATGTGCCAGGCACGAGGTCCATCCTGCTCGGCCGCTCCGAGATCCACGCCGTGACCTGGTACCGCTCGAGCTTCGGAGTCGCGTGCTCCGTGACAGCCGACCCCTCGACGGCGTCCTCGGTGTACTCGGTGACGCCCTCGTAGGTGTCGCTCTCGACGATGTCGAGCCTGAGCTCGTCGAAGACCTGGGAGACGCCGTCGCCGCCCTCGGGCAGTTGGACGGTCGACTCGGTGACCCACGAGATGATCAGCATGTCACTCGCCCTCCACCATTGTCATCTCGTTGTCGCTGATAAGGTCGCTCAGGTCCCTGGATATCCTGGACCACTGCTCGTCGCTCGCGGAACGGACGGCCGTCTCGACCTGTTGGCGGACCGTCGCCGCGTCGGTGGCTTCGTTGACGGTGACGTTGACGTCCATGGGCGCCTGGACGTCCACGCGCGGGCGCCCGCCTCCGGTCCCGACAGGGCCCACCACGGGGCGCCGCTCCATGGGTGCTCTGGCTGGGATCGACATCTGGGCTCGCTCGGCCGCGTCGAGCTCCCACGGCATCGGGGTCTCCGCTTCCGCCCTAGACTGCATTCGGGCACGCTGGCGTTGCCCCCGGATGACCTCCAGCTCCGCCTGGCGTGCCGGCGAGAGTTCCCCCACGGAGTCTAGCTCACCCGTGTTGTTCCTGATGAGGCCTGTTACGCGCTCCCCCAGGGTATTCATAGCCTCGTCCATCGGCGCCGTACTACCCTGGAGCAAGGAACGGAGGGGCGCCCAGATATTGCCTAGCTGAGTCACTACTCGGAGGGAGTCGAAGAACCAATCGAACATCTCCGCCAGGAGCCGAATCGCGAAGCGGAGTTTGTCCGCCCCCGCGGCGGCGCGCTCCGTGCCCACCGCCCATTCGACGAGGCGCTGCGTGACGCTGTCTCCGGAGTTGTCCATGAATACAACGAGGTCATCCACGGCGAGGGCGAGAACCGCGACCCCAGCAGCGACCGCGAGGACCGTCACGATGGCGGGGCCCCATGCAACCGCCGCCGCGAGGCCCGCCGCGGCCGCTGCTGCGCCCACGGCTATAATCACAGTTCGAAGGAGCGTCGTGCTGTCCGCCAGGGCGCGGACGATACCGATCATGGATCTGAACTTCTCAGCGCCAGCGGTCAGCAGCGGAAGGATGTGAAGCGCCAGCGCATCACGAGCCGCGGTCCAGGTTTCGTTGAGGCGAGCCGCTGCGGCACGGTAGGACCGAGTCTGCTGCGCCAGCGCCGGGAACTGTCTCCCTCCCAGCTGGTCGATCTCGGAGCGCATCGCTCGAAGCCCAGGGACGCCGACTGCGAACATCTCTGTCAGGCGCGTCCCGGCGTCGCTCATAATGTCGTCGATCACGAAATTCCGGGTCGCCTCGTCGACGCCGTTGAGCCCCTCGATGAAGCGCTCCATGAGCGCCTCCTGGTCGTTGAGGATCGGAGTCAGGGAGCGGACGTCGATCCCCAGCATCTTCCACGAATCGCCGGCGACCCCGCCTCCTGCCATGGCGTCGCGCGTCTTGATCTGGAGCTCTTTGAACGCGTCGGTGACGTCGTCGATGTCGCCTCCGAACCTGGCCGCTACGCGAGACCACGAGTAGAGAGCCTGCTCACTCATCCCGAGCCGGTCAGCCCAGCGGGCGATCGTCGTCGTCGATTCGATCGTGTCGGAGATCATGGTGCGGAAGCCCTGCACCAATGCGGCCGCTCCGAGGGCGGCGGCGAAGCCCCGGAAGATCCCTGAGACCTCCTCGACGGCTCGGCCCATAACGCGCTGAGAGGTGGAGACCTTGGCGCTCTGTTTGTCGAGCTTGCCAAGCCCCCGCGTCGCCTTCTCCGTCGCCTTCTCGCCCTTCTGGAGCGCGCGATCGCGATCGAAGCGGATGCCGAACTCGGCGAAAACCTCACGGAGCGCTGGCATCATCGGCCTCCCTGGCGGCGTCGAGGAACTCGAGCGTCTCCCAGTAATCTATCAGGTCCCTGATTGTGTGTCTTGTGCGCAGGTCTGCGAGCGTCGCGGAGCACGCTGGGTGCGTCGCGGCTCGCAGGAGCATCCAGCGTGGCCAGCTCGACGCTAGGTGGTCAGGGGGGCGCCGGCGCTTGGCGTCGCGCTTCGGGTCCCTGTGTCGGCGGCGCTCTTCGGCAAGAGCGCGCCGACCCCAGAGAAAAAATCCTCGAGCTGCGCCCTCGCGAAGAGGATCACCACACCGGGGAGCTCGCCGCGGTAGTAGGCCCAGTGGAGCTTTTGTCGGTCGAGGGACAACGCCTGCCACTCGCCCGCTTCGTCGCGCACGGCCAGCCCTGGGCCCATGTGGTGGCACATCTCCAGGATGTTGTGCTTCGTGACCTGGTGCTGGGCGAGGTCGAGGAGCTTCGCGCCCGTCGCCGTGTCGTTGCCGAGCAGGTCCTGGAGGTCGCCGACCTGGAATCCCTTGAGGAACGCTCCTGCGGGCTCGCCGAGGACGCGGGCGAGAAACTCGCAGTAGTCGCCCCAGTCGTCGAGGGGCAGCGCCGTCGCGCGGTACTCGTGCGCTCCGATCTTCGCGGTCTTGTGCGGGAGGTCCATGGGGCCGGTCCTTCCTTCGCCCGTCGACTACACGACGGGGCTTGCGCTCTGATACTGGATGCCGTCGGGCGATGCGAGCTTGAGCTGCCAGGTCCAGTTCTGGGCCTCGGCGTTCCCGGTGATGTCGGGCTCCTTGCTGATCATCGCCTGGCCAGACAGGCGGAACCCTGTCGAGGACTCGGAGATCGTCAGCGTCGTTGGTCCGCTCGAGGAGTTCGCGCGCTGGGCGGCGAAGACGTCCACGAGGCTCGAGTTCAACGGGCTCTTCTCGAGGAGGTTGACGCTGATGTCGTAGACGTTGTTTGGCGTGTCGTGGAAGACGACGTCGCCGTGAACGCCCGTCT
>Ga0315535_1000188_pt1 | contig 41770 bp, 42 predicted proteins | sample SalMarSW160220MG_2_FD_203092 | JGI IMG/M metagenome (GOLD analysis project Ga0315535, IMG submission 203092) | Salt marsh sediment microbial communities from the Plum Island Ecosystem LTER, Massachusetts, United States - Salt Marsh Sediment SW1602-20 ... | reverse complement strand
TTCTTGCGCCTCTGGCTACTTGACAATATTTTTAAGTGGAGTCCCTCATGGGACACGAAACTTTGAATCCCGCACCCCTAAGCACAGTTCACTCCACAATTCACTCTATATATAAGGGGGGCTATAGAAAAAAATCACACGTCAGTCCCGATGATGCCCAAAAACTCTTCAACATCTGACGGAGAATAACCCGAATAAAACTTGCTGAAGTACCCGAAAACCTCCTTGTCCTCTTCCAGAAAAGGCTTAAGCTTTTCCGCCCAAGCGTTTATTCGCTCAGTCCTGTCCACTTCTACTTTGCCTAAAGTGCCTTTTACGTGTCTTCGGTCTCCTTCCCAACGCACATAAATGAAGTCGGAAGTGACTTCGCTGAATTGCGGCATAAAAGGGCTGTCAACCCACGCCAACACCACATCATTATCTCTGAGAACAGAGTAGAAACCGTCGTTCAGCAGCTTCCTGTTCCTAACCTCCACCACGTAACGATGCTTCTTGGGCAAGTTCTGCAAAAAACCGCGCAGCAAAGGAACATGCTCGGTTCCGAAAGCGTACGGAAACTTAAGCAGCAACGTGCCAAGCTTCTCCTCCAACAAAGCAACGCGTTCCAAAAAGACACTGGTTTCTTCTTGACAGTTCTCCAACATTTTCACGTGAGTTATGACCTGCGGAAACTTTAAAGAAAACACGAAACCCTCAGGTGTCTGCTCCTTCCAGTCCAAAACGCTTTGCCTACGCGGAATCCTGTAAAAAGTGCTGTCAACCTCAACAGTACTGAAATGCTTCGCGTAATAAGCTAAAAACTCCTTCGACGCCATATCTTCTGGGTAAAAGCTGCCTTTCCAGAAACCGTAGCTCCAACCCATCGTGCCCACATGAAGCCGCATGCCTTACTCCTCCTTCCCCTTAAGCAGCAACCAACTCTTCTCCCCAGCCTTCTTCAGCCGCACCAGCACATAACGCCCCTTAAGCTTCTCACCTTCCAAAGTAAACTCAATAATCTTCTCATCCCAAACCTTCGCCTCATAAACGCCTCTGTCCCAGATTTTCACCGTGCCAGCACCATACTGCCCCTTCGGAATCTCACCCTCAAAACCAGCGTAGCCAAGAGGATGATCCTCAGTTTCCACCGCCAACCGCTTCTCGCTGGTGTCTACAGGAATCCCCTTCGGCACAGCCCAACTCTTCAAAACCCAGTCTTTCTCCAACCTCAAATCATAATGCAATCGCCTTGCATGATGCTCCTGAACCACAAAAGCTTTCGCCCCGCTTTTCTTTTCGCCGCCACTTTTAGGCTCTGTCGTAACGCTGAAATCGCGTTTCGCCACATACTCCGCAAGATCACCTTGACCGATTTGATCAAGAGTGCACTCAGAAGGAAGCTTATCTTCTCGCAAACCGAGAAAACGCGACATCCGCAACCGCACATCACGCGTAACCACTTGATAGCCGATTTCGCAGACAAGATCAGGCTTAAGCCACGTAACTTCATCAGGTATATCTGGGTTAAACGGTGCGTCATCCGTTTTTAAACTCTGAAACAGCTCCGAAAGCGTCTTTAACAGCGGCTGCGAAAAACCTGTGCCAACTTTGCCCACATAAACTGGCTTTCCATCGGCATCGTAAAGACCCAGCAGCAAAGCGCCAAAAGTTTCTGCTCTAGCTCCAGTGCCTTTCGTGTAACCGAAGATCACGCAGTCGCAGCTTCGCAGTTTTTTTATCTTCAGCCAGTTGCCGCTTCTCAAACCCACTTCGTAAGGGCTGCTTTTTTTCTTCGCCACGACACCTTCCAAGCCTTTCTCCAAAGCCGCTGCGTAGTAAGCTTCACCGTTTGCCTCCACGAAATCTGAAAGCAGAACATGCTGCCCTTCGCAAACCGAACGCTGTAAGATTTCTTTTCTCTCAGTCAAAGGCAGATCAACCAGCGGTTTCCCGTCTTTCTCCAAGATGTCGAAAACCACGTACACTGCAGGTGATCGTCTTGTCTGAAGCTCAATTTCTGTAGGCGAAACGGCCTTTCCCCTTTCCAGCAGGGCTTGAAAGTCGGCTTTGCCTTCTTTCATGACGACGATTTCGCCGTCGAAAACCGCGTTGCTCGTTAGCTGTTTCAGTTCATCTAACTCTGGAAAATTGTACTTCAACTCTTTTTGGTTGCGGCTTCTCAAGCTGAAGTCTTCGTTAACGTAGGCTATGGCTCTGAAACCATCCCACTTAATCTCGAAAACCCAGTCTTTACCTGAAAAAGGTTGAGGCGCAAGCTTAGCCAGCATGGGTTTGTAGCTGTGATTCATTTCTTTTCCAGCTGCTTAAGCGTTTCACGCAGAGCAACCATGAGCTCTTTAACTTCTTTCTCTGCAGGTTTCTCAACCACTACTTTCTGACCTTTCAGCTTCTTCTTGATGAGTTCCTCGACTTTCTGCTTGTAGCTGTCCTTATACGCGGTTATGTCAAATTCCCCAGAAAGGTCGGTGACGATTTTCACTGCCATGTCAAGCTCGGCTTTTTCAGGTTCCTTAAGCTTTTTCAGTTCTTCGAAGCCTTGCGGATCCACAACATCATAAGCGTAACGCAGCGTTGTCAAAACCAATGCGCCTTTGTACGCATGCACCAGCGCAGGATACTCTTTCGTGCGCAACGTTATTCTTCCAACTCCTGCTTTGCCCTTTTTTTCAAACGCCGCCAACAGCAGACCGTAAGCACCGCTGCTTTTGTCAGGCATCAAAACGTAGGACCTGTCAAAGTACACGGGGTCAACAGAGAAGTAATCAACGAACTTGTCGAGGCGAATCCGCTTATCGGATTCAGGCTTCACGGCTTCCAGCTCTTCCTTGTCGAAGATAATGTACTCGTTTTTGGCTATCTCGTAGCCTTTCGCAACTTCTACCCAAGGAACGACCTTTTCGTCTTTGGTGCAGACTTTTTGGTATTTGAGTGGATGTCCATCCTTTTTATGCAGGAATCTGAAGGAGATTCCGCGGTCGTAAATCATAGAGTACAGTTTTATTGGAACGTTGACTAAGCCGATGGTTAGGCTTCCTGTCCATATCGGTCTTCTGGGAACATTCGCTTTATTCTCCATGTGAATTACACCTTCAGTCGCTGTTTGTTCTCTAAAATCTTTTTCCACGGGTCTTTTTCACGTTTGACCACGCTGAAAATATTGAGTTCGGTTGGCTTTATGCCTTTCTTGACTTCAGTCCACTCCAACGGAGTTGAAACCGTGGCTTCAGGTACAGCACGCACACCATATGGAGACACCATGGTTCGCCCTTGCGAGTTTTGCAGGTAGTCCACGAAGATTTTTCCCGGCTTTTTGGTTTCTTTGAACTCTGAGACTACAAACGGCTGTTCCTTTGCCAGTTCGCGTCCAATTTGATGGACAAAAGTTCGTGTTTCTCGGAAGATGTATTTCTGAGCGATGGGAACTAGAACGTGGAAGCCTTTTTTTCCTGAAGTTTTCACGTAGGATTCAAGCCCTAACTTGTCAAGTTTTTCCTTCAGCAACAACGCAACCGTAATCGCGTCTTCGAATGTGGCTGGCGATTCAGGGTCCACATCGAAAAAGGCGAAGTCGGGTTTTTCTCGGGAACCCGCTTTGGATAGTGGCATGTGAATTTCTATGGCTGCGAGGTTTGCAAGCCAAATCAGCGTGTCAAGGTCGTTGCATAAGACGTAGTTGACGTCACGCTTTGCTGTTTCCGAGTAAATCTTCACCGTTTTCACCCATGTCGGCGTTCCTTGTGGGGCATCTTTCTCGTAGAACCCTTCTTTGTCTATGCCGTCTGGAAATCTTGTGAGGACTAGAGGGCGATTTGCCAAGAATCCGAGCATTTTCGGGGCGATTTTGATGTAGTATTCGATTAGTTGGGCTTTTGTGATTTTCAGTTGGGGAAAAAGGAGTTTGTCGAGGTTCGTGAATTCCACTTTGGTGATTTTTTTGCTCATTTTTACGTTGTCACCACACAAATGATTTGTGGGCTTTCTATGTCTTAGTCTTCAAACGTTCGCTTAAGAGTAAGGATGAAACGCTATATATGCAAAAACGTCTTGAGCCACCTAAAAACCGTGAAACCTCTTTGTTCCCAACCTTAATTTGCCGCCTTGAACCACAAAAAAGTATGCCGCTCTACTGCTCGGTGCAGTCTATACCCCCCTTATATAAACTAAACTGCATGGGTTCTGCGAAGCACTGCTATTGGGTAGTTTTTGCGCCCATACGGACCTACCCTTATGGTTTTCTGCATTGATTGGCTATTAGGCTCCTAATAGGCTGCAAATACGCTGGTTTCTGGTTTAGTCAAGAAATGTTGACTAAGCCTGGTCAACAAACTTTGACAAAAACGTTTTAAAGCTCAAAACTCCTGTGAATACTTAACGGGGAACCAAGCTTGAACAAAGCCATTGCCCTCTTGCTTGCTTTCAGTGTGCTAACCGCAACAGGCGCAATAATCGTTAAAGCGGCGTCTTCTGATGGCGTAACAGAGAATTCTTGGGAAACCTTGGCGCTTCAGAAACAGTAGCCTTCACCATAGAATCATTCCCAAGCCAGCTGATCGTTGCTTCCGCTGTGGCGTCGGTTGCTGTTGTGGTTGCTGTTGGCGTGCTGGTTTACTTGAGGAAACGTAATCATTAAGCATCTGCCGGCTGTTTTCGGTCGAAACCTTCATAAATGAGAAGCGTTGATAAGACTGTGCCTTAAAAGGGTGAGGCTAAATGTCAAAACCATTCTATGTAAAATACGAGATGCCGAAAGAAATCGTAGACGCAGCCTATGAAGCCCTGCAAATCGCTTCAAAAACAGGCGTAGTCCGAAAAGGAACAAACGAAGCAACCAAAGCTGTTGAACGCGCCCAAGCTAAACTCGTCGTCATAGCCGAAGACGTGGACCCCCCAGAAGTCATAGCGCATCTGCCGCTCCTCTGCGAAGAAAGAAAAATCCCCTACGTGTTTGTGCCAAACAAAGACAAACTGGGCAACGCAGTGGGCATAGATGTCCCATGTGCTGCGGCGTGCATAATCAAAGAAGGAGAAGCCACGGGATTAATCAAAGAAATCATCACGCGGATTGAGCAGGTTAAAAGAGGAGCTCAGTGATGAGCAAAAAAGACGACAAAAAAGCGGAACAAGAACTTGTACCGTCAGAAGTTATCCAAATAATCGGACGAACAGGTGTCACCGGCGAAATCACGCAGGTGCGAGTGCGCATTCTGGAAGGAAAAGATAAAGGACGCATCATCACGCGAAATGTCAAAGGACCCGTGCGCGTTCAAGACGTTTTGATGCTCAGAGAAACCGAAAGAGAAGCAAAGAAAATCACCAGATAAAACAAGAAAGCTAAGAGGAAACGCCAATGCCTAAACCACGAAAATGTTCATTCTGCGGCAGCGACTTCCCAGCCGGAACAGGCATGATGTACATCAAAAATGATGGAACCATATTGTGGTTCTGCTCGGGAAAATGCAAAAAAAGCTCGCTGAAATTCGGAAGAGACGCACGCAAACTCAAGTGGACAAAGTACTTCGGCAAAGAAGAGAAAGGAAGAGGCTAAAACCGCAAGCATCGTTCACCGGTAACAGTTCCCAACAATTTTTTCCCATATTACTTGTTATGAGCGCAAAGTAAACGCTCGGTATATCCGATTTGGATATGTGTCACCTCCAGAAAGAACGGATTTATTAATACACACGATATTTCCGTAAAGGGAAAAAAGATGAGCACAAAAAAGAAAACCTCAAAACCCAAAAAAGTCGATTTTCTTGAACTGCCGTCCTCCAAAAAGACTCGTCTCCTTAAGAAAGCCAAAGAGCATCTGCGCCAGAAACTGATGGAAGCAGAATTTTGGCAGTCATTTGCTAAAACTGAAAGAATCACCATAAACGGGCACACAATCCAATTTTAAAAAAGTAGGTCTTAAAAGGTTAACACAGCAGTTGGTTAACGCCATCCAAAACTACACTGCAACATTTTGATGTCGCAACCAGAAAAGATGTTTGGTAGCGGGGACTAGATTTGAACTAGCGATCTCTGGGTTATGAGCCCAGCGGGTTAATCCTGGCTACCCCACCCCGCTATGTTTTACACCGGAAGCCTTTTTCTAAATCCTTTTAGTACTACCCAACGTCAAATATTAATAGTTTCTTTTTTTCCGCAGCAAAAGCATTTTAGTATCGACAATTATTTTGTAGCACGGTGCAACACTGAATGGATAAGCCGTACCTACGCGAGATGTTCAATCCGACCCTTGAAAATCCAGTTTTTGTTCAGGGCCTTCCCGGTTTCGGCAACGTCGGGAGAATCGCGGCGCATCTTTTGATAAAGTTCAGCGAAGCCAAACCTTTCGCTGAATTATACTCACCGTCATTTCCAGATTATGTCTCAATCAGCACGAAAGGAATAGCATATTTGCCCAGATACGAGTTCTACGCTGCTCCTATGGAGAACAACAATCTTGTCATTATGACGGGAGAAACACAGCCCTCGTTCGATGATGTTCTGGCGCACTACCAAGTATGCGGTGAAATAGTGGATTTCGTGGAAAAGTTAGGCTGCCACTTCATAGTAACCATGGGCGGAGTGCCCTTAACCGAAGAAAAGAGCCAAGTGTACGTGGCGGCTACCTCGTCGAAGCTGGCAAACGAGTTTACGGAGAAAGGCTCAGTCGTATACAGCAAAGGCAGAATAGTCGGAGGAACAGGGCTTACGTTGGCGCTTGCAAAAGAAAGAGGACTCGAGGGCATCTGCTTGCTGGGCGCTACAACGGGTTTCAAGGCGGACCGCGGCGCGGGATTCCGAGTTTTCAAGTTTTTGATGAAGGCTTTAGGAAAAGAGATAAAAGAAGGGTTATAAGAAAAAACATTACACCTAACAATAATGGGATTGTGTTCGCATGGTCGAGAACGATGAAAACAGCACCGTTGGCAGATTCGATATGAGTTCAAAATTCACAAGAGTTCTTTTAATAATAGTCACTGTTATTCTGATTTTTGCTGGTCCAACATATTTTCCCTACTTGCTCTCCACCTTTCTTGACATCAATCACGTTGCCGCGGTAGTTTCAGGTTTTATCCTGTTTTTCGCAGGATTGCTGTTGATGCTGTTTCTTGTTCGAAAGAAAATCATCACGTAAAGATGTGCCTCAGATACCCCAGGGTGCATCATCCGGGTTCAGCAGTTTGGATTCTTCATCGGCGCTTCTAGAGTCTGATGGCGTGTATTAAGTCTTATCAGGATATTCGCGGGGCTAGAAAAGCATATAAAATATACCCAGAGATATATCAGGTATGCAAGAAGACAAGAGAAAGCGCCTAGAAGAAATGGTTAACAAGAATGAGGAATCCACTAGGAGAACAACAATCATCCTGGAAAAAGACGAGCGCGATTTCATAGACCAAATGATAAAAGAGGGAAAGGAACCCGGAATCAAGCCGCTTATCTCCAAGATGCTTGACGTTTACCGAAGCATGATGATTTATGACTGGCGTTTTCCTGGCGAATACTACTGCGGCATAAGCCGTATCGCCTTCGTCAACGTAGAGTTGCTGAACATCCTAATCCAGCACATCCCAAAAGAAAAATGGCGTGAAATCGGGAAAGAAATGGGCACTGCCTTGAAAATCTCGATGGAAACAACCCTAGGTCTTCAAGCAGCAAATCGTGAAAACTGGGAAAACATCTTCAAAAGATTAAGAGTGCAAGGCTTCGGAGATTTCTATTTAAAAGACAAGTACCTTCTACTTAAAACACCGTTTATTGGCTATTCTGAACTTTGGGAAGGCATTTTAGAAGGGCTGTTCGATATAGAATTGGACGTGAAAACAACCGTGCCTCCGCTTGTTTTCGAAATAAAAACGCAACAAACGCCCTCAATACAATAAGCCGCAACAACGCCACAGCTAATATTAAAGAGAATAGATTTATAAGGAAACGATAACTTAAGGTGCCTTTCAGTGGTAAAAGTTGAGGGATCGCGTTCATACAAGGCGATTGCATTCATCAGTAACGGCAATCCAAGAAGCACGCGTCTAAAAACGAAAAACTATTCTACCCTCCGCAGGTCCCTCCAACAAGCACAGGTTTTCTCGGAAAACAAGTTTTCAGTTAGAAAACCCGCTCGAAAAAATTTTAACAAAAAATTAGGTGATGAAAAATAGATAAAGTAAAATTTGCCATACCCGCAGGCTCCTTAGCCAAAGCAACCTTCGAGATTCTGAACCGCTCAGGATACAAAGTCTCAGGTCAAGAACGCACCTACCGACCAAAAATCAACGATCCCAAGATTGAATTGAAAATCCTCCGACCCCAAGAAATCCCAGTTTTCGTTGCTGAAGGTCTCCAAGACGTAGGCATCACAGGCCAAGACTGGATAAAGGAAACAGGCGCCGACGTTGAAGTCCTCCAAAACTTGGAATACGGAAAAATACGCTTGGTAATAGCCATACCCAAAAGCTTTAGCACCAACTCAATCTCCGAACTCATGGAAGACGTTTGGAGCAAAGAAAAGAACTTCCGCATCTCCACCGAATACTTGAACATCGCAGCCGAATACATCAAAAGCCGCCCCGCCTACCAGAAACGCTTCGGCAAGTCCGAACCGCTAATTGTGACGCCGTGGTGGAGAAAAGGCGAAAACCCGCGAGCAAAGATTTTCTTGTCCTTCGGCGCCACGGAAGCGAAGCCGCCGGAAAACTCTGACTGCATCATGGATGTGACTGAGACTGGCTCGACGCTGGACGCGAACAACTTGAAGATAATCGAGGACGTTATGCGGTCTTCAGCGGTGCTTATCGCAAACAAAGAAGCCCTAGAGGACCAGCAGAGAAAAGAAAAAATCTTTGACATCTTGACGCTTCTGAAAGGCGTGGTGGATGGCTCCAAGAGAATCCACATCTTCGTAAACGTGAAGAAAGCAAACCTGCAGAAACTGCTTGCCGAGCTGCCGGCGTTGAGGAACCCGACGGTGGCGCCGTTGGCGGATGAAGCCTGGTGCTCAGTTAACACAATCGTCGAAAGAGACTGCCTTATACGCCTCTTGCCCAAAATCCGCAAGCTAGCCCAAGGCATCGTCGTCTACGAACCCCGCCAGGTGCTGGCTTTAGACGAGATAATTAGGAGAGAGAGCAAATGCCAAAACAAGCCCGGGTGAGAATCTGGAAAGCCAACGCGTTGCCGCCTGACTGGTTCAAGAGACAAGCGCCAGACAAACAAACTGCTGAACAAGTCGAAAACAACGTTAAAGCAATAATAAGTCACGTGGTAAAAAACGGAGACGCTGCCCTGCTAGCACTTACAGAGCAGTTCGACGAAGCCCGTCTAGAAGCCAAAAATCTGCAAGTGAAACCCAACGAGATTAAAAACGCTTACAACGACATGAGTCAAAAGCAAATCGATGCTCTGAGGTTCATGAAAAACAAGGTTAGCTCCTTCGAGAAGCTCGTACTAAAGCAGGTTGGCTTCAAAACTTCCAGCGAGGGCATCACAATCCAAAATGTTCTGTGCCCAATCGAAAGCGTCGGCTGCTATGTTCCAGGCGGACAAGCGGCTTATCCTAGCACTTTAGTCATGACCGCGGTTCCAGCAAAAGTGGCTGGAGTTGCCAGAGTTGTGGTTTGCTCGCCGCCTAACGCCGAGGGCAAAGTAAACCCGCTGGTTCTGGTCGCCGCTGATATTTGCGGGGTAGACGAATTCTACAAGGTCGGAGGCGCCCAAGCGATTGCTGCTTTGGCTTACGGCACAGAAACCATCCGCCCAGTGAAGAAAATCGTTGGTCCAGGAAGCAAGTACGTGACGGCGGCGAAGATACTGGTTTCAAAGGACGTTGCCATCGACATGCCTGCGGGTCCAAGCGAAGTCCTCGTTCTGGCAGATGAAACCGCTAACGCGCGGCTAATCGCTTTGGACATGATTTCACAAGCTGAACACGGCGGAGACAGCGTGGCGGGGCTAATCACCATTTCGGAGAAGCTTGCGGAAGAGGTGCAGGGTTGGCTGGCGAAGACGGCTGCTGTAGCGGAGCGCAGAGAAATCGTCAAGGAAGCGCTGGAGAAGTACGGTTTCGTAATCACCTGCAAAGACATGGCTGAAGCGGTTGTGTTGGCGAATGTTTTTGCTCCCGAACACGTTGAAATCATGACGCGAAACCCCGACAAAACAGCGGAGAAAATCACGTCAGCAGGGCTGATTCTTGTCGACTTGTACAGCCCCGTTGCCCTGAGCGATTACGCCAGTGGCACTAATCACGTGTTGCCCACGGGCGGTTTCGGGCATGCGTTTTCAGGCTTGTCCGTCCTTGACTTCACAAGGAGAGTTAGTATCGTTGAAAGTTCAAAGGAAGGATTACAGGCTGTGCAGGAACGCGTGAAGGTCATGACCGAGGCGGAGAACCTTCCTAATCACTACAAAGCCGTTGAGGCGAGGTTTGAAAAATGAAAAAAGAATGCAAGAAATGGCTGGACGAGAAGCTTGCGAAGATTGAGGCTCTTGAAAGCTACGCCCCTGAGAAAACCATCGAAAACGCGGCGAAGCAGTATGGGCTTTCGCCTGCCGAAATCGTGAAGCTGAACTTCAACGAAAACCTGTACATGCCACGGGCAAGGCTTGTTGCGCTCCTGAAGCGGGTGGCGGAAGAATGCGACGTAAGGCTGTATCCGCAGGAAGAAGAGGAGAAGCTGCGCGAAGCCATAACCGACTACCTTACGCTAAAGCGGGGCTGCGTTGCCGTGGGAAACTCAAGCGACGAAGTTATGGACCGAATCACCAGATTGTTCTTGGAGAAAGGCGACAAGGCAGTGACGTTCGCGCCTACGTTCAGCGTCTTCCGTTACTGCGTTAAATATCAGGGCGCAGAGTACGTTGCCGTGCCGCTCAGGAAAGGCTTCAAGCTTGATGTGGAAGCCATGCGAAAGGCGTTTACGCCTGAGGCGAAGCTGCTTTACCTGTGTTCGCCGAACAATCCGACGGGGAACCAGTTTGGGCAGGAAGCGGTTGAGGCTTTGGTTGAAGCGTTCCCAGGGATAGTGCTGGTTGACGAGGCGTACGGGGAGTACGCAGACTACTCCGTGGTTCCCTTGATAAGCAAATACGAGAACTTGGTGGTGTTGCGGACGTTCTCGAAAGCCTTTGGCTTGGCTGGGCTTAGGCTTGGCTACGCGGTGGCTAACCCGTTGCTGGCGAGGGCGATTAACAAGATTCCAGCGCCTTATGCCATTAACACTGTCACGTTGACCATGGGCAGGAAGCTTCTGGAAAACGTCGGCGTAATGAGAGAAGCGGTTGCCTTGTTGAAGGCTGAACGGGGAAAACTGATAAACGCGCTGAACGAGATAAGAGGTGTGGAAGCGTTCGCTTCACGGGCAAACTTCGTCCTCTTCAACACCGCCAAGCCGTACGAGGACGTTTACGTGAACATGCTGAAGCGGGGCTTAGTCATAAAGAAGCTTGGGAAACTCTTGGAGTACGAGAATTGTCTCAGAACCACGGTAGGGTTGCCCGACATGAACGCGAAACTCCTGAACGCGTTACGAGTGTATTTGGGTGAATAAGCATGAGAAAGGATGAAGTGTACAGAAAAACTAAGGAAACAGAAGTCAGCGTCAAAGTCAACCTTGACGGAGAAGGAAAAGCCGACGCCGACACGGGCGTACCTTTCCTTGACCACATGGTTACCTCGCTGGCGACACACAGCATGATCGACATAACCGCCAAAGTCACGGGCGACCTGAGACACCACTCGGTTGAAGACCTCGCCATAGGCTTAGGCGAAGCCCTCAGCAAAGCGTTAGGCACAAGAGAAGGCATAGCCAGATTCGGCTACGCAGCGGCACCCATGGACTGCTCCCTTGCGTTTGCAGCCGTGGACCTCGTGAAGCGCCCCTACTTCAAGATTGACTTGAAGCTACGTGGCAAAAAAATCGAAGATATGCCCACAGAAGACATCAACCACTTCTTCGAGTCACTGACGACTTCACTGTGCGCCAACGTCCACGTCTTTGTGCAGTACGGCAGCAACGACCACCACAAGGCAGAAGCAGCCGTCAAAGCCCTAGCGCTTTCGCTGAGACAAGCCCTAGCGCTTGACCCAAGACGGAAAGGCGTGCCAAGCTCCAAAGGAGTAATCTGATGCCTGAAGCGGTAATCTTCGACTATGGCGTCGGAAACCTTCTCAGCCTGAAATGCGCCTTGGAAAAAATTGGGTTAACCGCCACAATCGGCGTATCAGCTCAACAGTTGAAAAAAGCTGATGCTATTGCGTTGCCTGGGGTTGGAAGCTTTTCTGCCGCCATAACCAAACTTGACGCCGTGAAAGAAACGCTTTTGGCTGCGGTGGAAAGCGGCACGCCCCTAATCGGGATATGCCTAGGCTTGCAGCTGTTCTTTCCAGAAAGCCAGGAAGGCCCAGGCAAGGGCTTGGCGCTTTTCGAGGGCAAAAACGTCAGATTACGAGGCAATGTGAAGGTGCCGCACATGGGCTGGAACACGCTTCAAATAGTGAAGCAGAACGAGCTCTTTGAAGGCGTCGCTGACGAGTCTTACGTGTACTTTGTGCACTCGCTTTACCCAGTGCCCAAAGACAAGGCTATTGTGGCAACGGAAACAGAGTATGGCGCAACGTTCACTTCAGCCATAGCCAGCAAAAACGTGTTCGGCACGCAGTTTCACCCAGAAAAGTCAGGAGACATAGGATTGAAAATCCTCAAAAACTTCGCCAAAATAGCGAAGAGGTGACAGCGGTTGCAGTTGATTCCAGCTATTGACCTGATGAAAGGCAAGATTGTCAGACTCACGCATGGCGACCCGAAAACCGCCAAGGTTTACGGCCAGTTCGGCGGACCAGTGGAAACCGCGAAGAAATGGAAGGCAGAAGGCGCCATAAAACTGCACATAATCGATTTGGACGCGGCGTTAGGCATGGGAAACAACCTGTCGGTCATAGCGGAAATCGCCGAAAACGTGGATTTGCCCATCCAAGTTGGCGGCGGAATCCGCAGCATCAATGCGGTGGAAAAAGTGCTTAAGCTGGGCGCCAGCCAAGTCATTCTCGGCGCCCTAGCGTTCAGCGACCCAAAAGCGGTAACCCAGATTCAGCAGATGTTCGGCGCTGAGTCGGTGATTGTTGCTTTAGACAATAGAGATGGCAAAATAATGGTTGAAGGATGGAAAACCGCGACATCAATGGGCATGAAAGAAGCATTAGAAAAGTTTGCCGCGCTCGAGGTTAAGACGTTTCTGGTGACTTCGATAACGAAGGATGGCACGCTTTCAGGCCCCGACCTTGACACGCTCAGGGAAGCCTGCCAATACCCAGATGCGGAAGTAATTGCGGCTGGAGGAATCGGCAGCTTGAACGACCTAGTGGCGCTGAAACGTGTAGGCGTGACGGGTGCAGTGATCGGAAAAGCCTTGTACGAGGGAAGATTCACGTTGAAAGAAGCGTTAAAAACTATAGGAGAAAAATAAGAATGCCGTTAGCGAAGCGAATAGTTCCCTGCTTGGACGTGACCTGCGGCACCGTCGTCAAAGGAATCAACTTTCTGAACTTGAAAAAAGCAGGAGACCCCGTTGAATTAGCAAAGCGGTACTCGGATGAAGGCGCGGACGAACTGGTTTTTCTTGACATCACCGCTTCTTCGGATAACAGGGACATACTTCGAGGCGTCGTTGAGGGCGTAGCCAGAGCCATAAGCATCCCGTTTACTGTCGGCGGAGGAATCCGTAACGTGTCGGACGCCCGTCTTGTGTTGTGCAGTGGCGCTGACAAAGTCTCTGTTAACACGGCCGTGGTGGAAAACCCGCGGGTGATAACGGATCTGGCGGAGGTGTTCGGGCAGCAGTGCGTGGTAGTTGCCATAGACGCGAAAAGACGAAAGGAGCAAAGAGCCGACAGGATAATGGTGGAAACCCCGGATGGCCCCGTCTGGTTTGAAGTCTACACTTACGGAGGAAGGAAGCCCACGGGAATAGACGCGATAGGCTGGGCGCTGCGGGCTGCAAAGCTTGGCGCAGGCGAGTTCTTGGTAACTTCCATGGACAGGGACGGCACCAAAGACGGTTACGACATAGAGTTGACGCGTACGATTTCTGAAAAAGTGAACGTGCCCGTCATAGCAAGCGGCGGCGCCGGAGTGCCAGAGCATTTTCTCGAAGTTTTCACGAGTGGTAAAGCTGATGCGGCGTTGGCGGCCTCGGTTTTCCACTATAACCAGTATCCTGTTCCAGTCATAAAGGAGTTCTTGCGTAGGCAGGGGGTGATTGTCCGACCTTGACAGAAGAAGTGCTGAAGAAACTGGATTTCAAGAAGGGCAACGGTCTCATACCCGTTGTCGTGCAAGACGCAACGTCTAAGGAGGTGCTTATGCTGGCGTACGCTAACGAGGAAGCCTTGGAGAAGACGTTGAGCACGGGGTACGCACATTACTGGAGTCGTTCGCGGCAAAAGCTGTGGATGAAAGGCGAGACTTCGGGGCACACGCAGAAAATCAAGCGCGTCTTGGCTGATTGCGATTATGACACGTTGTTGTACGTGGTGGAGCAGAAAGGACCTGCATGCCACACTGGTGAGCCCACATGCTTCCACAACGAGGTAGAGCTTTAGCCAATAGTTTTTGCCTTTCTGATGCTCGGTGGAAATTGTCTATTCTCTACCCCTCTATAGTTTCTGCATAGAATCTCTAATAGGCGGCAAATATGATAGGCTGGTTCTGTGTTGGAGATAGACCTCTCTGTCTTATGGACTTGAAACAGGAGAGAATTGGATGTTCTGCTTGTCAACTGCGGAGAACTATCATGGTGTTGGTTTTCATTATGCCTTCTACCCTGCGGATTTTCTCTATGCACTCGTTGACTTCAACCACGTTCATTCCGCTGATAACCGCCACGACATCGTATTCGCCCGTGACTTCATAGACGGTTTCCACGTTCGGAATCTCCCGTATCCTCTTCGAGACTTCATGGGTTGGAAAAGCAGGATTAGTCGCCAGCAGCGTGATGGCCTCTGCGCCTTCTGCCACGCCGATCTTAACCGTGAATTTTCTAATAACGCCTGCGTCGGCCAGAGCCTTAATCCTTTTCCTCACAGCGCCTTCAGATAACCCTATTTCCTTGCCGATGGCACCATAACCCGCTCGCCCGTCACTCTTTAGAATTTTTAATATCTGCTCGTCCTTGTCGTCCATTTCTTGTTCACCTGCTTGGTTGTTGGTATCGGAAAAATTTAACGATTTCTGTAGCCGACTGTGGAATGTTATTACGGTTTTCGTTGTGCTTGCTCTTCCGCCTTTTTTCGAGAAAACCTGACTAAATCTGGAATTTTGTGCCAAATGGAACATTAAAATCCTTAATTGTTACAAATAAGTCGCAATGTTTAAAAGAAACCCACCTTAATCAAAATGACATTTCCAACAAAAAAGGTGGTAGCAAGCAATAAATCAAACTGCAAAGTTAAAACCGCAAGAGGTGAAAGTAATGCACACAGCTAGATGCCCTGATTGCGACGCGGAACTCAACGTGCCAGCAGACACTGAGAAAGGCGAAATCCTAAGCTGCCCAGGCTGCGGACTCGAACTCGAGGTTAAACAGATAAAAGGCGGATGCGTCGACCTTCAAGAATTAACAATTGAAGGCGAAGACTGGGGCGAATAAACGTACTCGCTTCTACACGAAGAAATGAAAACGCTACCATAGTTTTTTTGCATTAACTTTTTTACGGGATGCCGACAACCATGAGCATAGCACTTCTTTATGAACGCTCAGAAACCGATGAGACTGGCATAAAACTCACCGCCCAAGAACTAGACATACCTCTAACTTTCATTCCGTTCCGCAAAATCGCACTAACCATAAGCAAAACAGGGTTCACAGCCAAAACCCGCGGCAAAGACTACACCCGGACGGTCAAAGACACCGCCGTGGTGTTGAACAGGGCGCAGAGCAAAAACCGACGGCTCCAAGCAGGCTACCTCATGGAAATGCTCGGCAAAAAAACCATAAACAGCAGCCAAATTGAATTCACCTGCTACAGCAAGCTCCGAACGTTGCTGCACTTCTGGGTGGAAGGAATACCCATCCCAAAAACCGTTTACGTCCCATGCGACGCCACAGACACCCTGAAAAGTGGCAGAGAAATCCACAATGAAAAAGACATCGCCGACCTGCTGCAGGACGAAATAGCGCTTGAACAGGGCATAGTGGTAAAACCCGACGCAGGTACCCATGGAAAAGGCGCCGTTCTCTCCCGAAACCGCGAAAAACTCGTCGCCAGCATCCAGGAAACCAAGCCGTCGATAATAAACCCCGTAGGCATCACCGCTCAAGAGCTTGTGAAGAAATGGTTTTACGATCTGCGTATAATAGCATACAAAGAAAAAGGAAAACCCACTGTCTGCCACCCCGTGGCTTTAGCCCGTGGCGGATTCAGAGACTTTCGAACCAACACTTACTTGGGCAACACGGTTTTCGACGCCAAGATTCCCCTGCGAGTCAGAGAGTTGGCGGTGAAATGCGGCGAAGCCCTCGGCAAAGGCTCTGAAGCGTGGCTGTTCGCGTTAGACGCCATGGTCAACGTTGGCGAAAACAAAACCGTGGACGACACGGAGCTTCAGTCGGAACTTGAAAAGGCAGAAGCGGAGTTTGAAAAAGTGCAAAAAGTCAAGCAAGACGAATCCCGACTGCGGGACTTTCCAAGCTGGAACAGCCAGTTAGAAGAGGCGTTCCACACTTACATGAGCACCAAGCCCTACACGAAAGTTAAAAGCATAATCGAGGAGAGCATAGAAAAAAACCAGAACGCCGTGGTCTTCCACGAAGCCAACAGCTGCCCAGAATTCTGGGAGCACACACGGCTCATCGCAGGCATAAACCTAGCAGTGCCCCTCCTGAAAGGTGCTCAAAGCCTAATCCAATAGTCATATTCATGAGGTGAAAGAAAGCTGAAAATAGGAATAATCGGCGGAACAGGATACGTCGGCGGAGAACTCCTGCGCCTGCTACTGCTCCATCCGCAAGCGGAGGTCACGATGGTTACTTCCCGACAGACCATAGACGAATACGTCTTCAATGTCCACCCCAACCTGCGCGGTCTTACTCAGTTGAAGTTTGTTCCCATGGACATCGCTGAACTCCAGAAAAACTGCGACTTAATCTTCACTGCCACGCCGCATGGCGGCTCTGTAAATCTTGTTCCCAAACTTCTTGAAGCAGGGTTGAAGGTTATTGACATGAGCGCGGATTTCCGCCTCAAAAGCCCCGCTGACTACGAGACATGGTACGGCTGGAAGCATGCGCATCCTGAACTGCTCAAGGAAGCAGTATATGGCATGCCTGAGCTGCACCGTGAAGAAATCAAAAATGCCCGTCTAGTCGCGTGTCCAGGCTGTATGGCTTCCACCGCCATCTTCGCCTTAGTCCCCATAATCAAAACAGGCTTGGTTGACACGAAACACTTGGTTGTTGACCTCAAAGTCGGAAGCAGCGGAAGCGGAAGCAAACCCACCCCTGCTTCGCATCATCCTGAACGGTTCGGCGGCGTAAGACCCTACAAAGTAATAATGCACCGCCACATAGGCGAGGTCGAACAGGAACTCAACGCGTTCACGGATGAGCCTATAAAGGTCTCGTTTACCCCTCACGCGGTCAACATGGTCAGAGGTATCCTCGCAACCGTCCACGCCTTCCCCAAGCAGCCACTAACCAACAAGGATGTGTGGAAAGCTCTCCGCAGCACATACGCAGATGAACCTTTCATCCGCTTCGTCAAGTACCAGAAAGGATTGTACCAACTGCCTGACCCCAAGGTAACGTTGGGTACAAACTTCTGCGACATAGGCTTTGAAATTGACGAACGTACGAATCGGCTTTTGATGTTCTCAGCGATTGACAACATGGTTAAAGGCGCTTCAGGACAGGGCGTCCAATGCCTAAACATAATGATGGGCATAGACGAAACCACTGCGCTGAAAAGCACAGGCTTCCACCCGATGTGACATGCCATGCTGTTAGTAATTAAAATGGGCGGAAGCATCCTCAAGGAAGGCGCGTCTTCTGAGCTTGTCTCCGACCTGAAAACGCTGGCGAAAGCGCATCGCATCGTGCTGGTCCACGGCGGAGGCGCAGAAGTCACCGAGACCGCCGCCAAACTAGGCAAAGAACAACAGTTCATTGTTTCGCCTCAAGGCTTCAGAAGCCGCTACACCGACAAGGAAACCATGGAAATCTTCACCATGGTCATGGCGGGAAAAATCAACAAGCAAATAGTCTTGGCGCTGCAAAGCCAAGGTATAGCTGCCGTCGGCTTATCCGGCTTAGACGGCGCGCTTCTGAAAGCCGAACGTAAAAAACGCTTGATAATCGTTGATGAACGCGGGCGAAAAAAGGTGGTTGACGGCGGCTACACAGGAAAAATCAACAAAGTCAAAGTGGACCTGCTGGGTCTTCTGCTTGAGAAAGGCTATGTGCCCGTGGTCACGCCGATAGCCATGAGTGAAGAGTTTGAACCGTTAAACGTGGACGGCGACCGAACCGCAGCCGTGGTTGCCAGCGCCCTCAAAGCAGACCGCCTAATCCTGCTGACGGACGTGGAAGCTTTAATGCTGAAGGACAAGCCTGTTCCGAAAATAACCGCGGCGGAAGCTGAAGAAGCGCTCTCCAGTATCGGCAAGGGCATGAGCACCAAGGTGCACGCGGCATTGGAAGCGCTTAACCAAGGCGTCAAAGAAGTGCTGGTAACTTCAGGGGTTCGGCAGCAGCCCATCTCTTCCGCTCTGAAACATGAAGTTGGCACGGTGATATCAAATGAGTGAGTTTGACATAATCAACTTCGAAAACCGGTTAATGGCAAACGTCTTCGCCAAGCGCCCCGTCGTGATAACCCGCGGCAAAGGCGCGTTAGTCTGGGATATAAAGGGCAAAGAGTACGTGGACTGCATGGGTAGCTACGGCGTCGCCCTGCTCGGGCACTCGCACCCGAAAGTGGTGGAAGCCGTGTGCAAGCAAGCGGAGACGCTTATTTCTTGCCATGCGAGCCTCTACAACAACAAGCGAACAGAGTTTCTGCAAAAACTCATGAGCATAACCCCGACAGGCTTGAACAAGGCGTTTCTCTCAAACAGCGGAGCCGAATCCGTTGAGTGCGCCATAAAGCTGGCTCGAAAATTCACGGGCAAGCCTGAAATAATCGCTGTGATGGGAGGCTTTCACGGGAAAACCATGGGCGCGTTGTCTGCGACTTGGGACAAGAAGTACCGCGAACCATTCCAGCCTCTGGTTCCCGAGTTCAAGCATGTTCCGCCGGACAACCTCGAAAAGCTCGCTGAAGCTTTCACAGACAAGACTGCAGCCGTGCTTCTTGAGCCGATCAGAGGGGAAGGCGGCGTACGCGTTCCACCCGACGATTTCCTTCCCGGCGTCAGAGAACTCTGCGATGAAAAAAACGTTCTCTTAATCTTGGACGAGGTGCAAACAAGCTTCGGAAGAACTGGCAAGCTGTTCGGCTGCGACCACTGGGGCGTAACTCCAGACGTTATGTGCTTGGCTAAACCGTTTGCAGGGGGCTTACCCATCGGCATAACCGTAGCCAAAGAAAACATCATGTCCTCCTTCAAAGTTGGCGAGCACTCAAGCACTTTCAGCGGGAGCCCTCTGGTGTGTGCAGCTGCTTGCGCCGCGATTGACGTGCTAGTTAAGGAGAAGCTGGAGGGTAGAGCCGCAAATCTGGGCGCGTACTTCAAGGCTAAGCTGGAGGAGTTGCAGGCTAAATACAAAATCGTGAAGGAAGTTCGAGGTTTAGGCTTAATGCTAGGCATGGAACTCCGTTACGACGTTCGCAACATAATACTCAAAACCATGGACAAGGGCGTGCTCATCTTGGACGCAGGCAGAAACGTTCTGCGGTTTCTACCGCCCTTAGTCATTGAGAAAGAGCAAATCGACAAAACCGTTGCCGTGCTTGACGCGGTGATAGGGGAAGAAGAAAATGAGCGATAAAGCAGTGCAGCTGCTAACTAACTTGCTGGGCATTTACAGCCCGTCAGGCAAAGAAGAAGAAATAGGCGCATTTCTCGCAGAAGAAATGGTGAAACTGGGGTTTCAAGTTGGAAAAGACGGCATCGGGAACATTATTGGCGTGGTCGGTGAAGACGAACCCGTTATTCTCTTATGCGGGCACATGGACACCGTGGCTGGGCACATACCTTTACGGGTTGAGCAAGACAAGATTTACGCCAGAGGCGCCGTGGACGCGAAAGGGCCTCTTGCCGCGATGGTGATGGCTGCGTCTGAAGTCGTCAAGGAATCGGCGTTTAAGGGTAAAATTTTGGTTGCCAGCGTTGTCCAAGAGGAAGCCACCAGCGCCGGCGTTAAGTACCTGATAAATGAGGGGATTCAAGCAGACTACGCCATTTTCGGTGAGCCCAGCGGAGCTGAAAACATAACAATCGGCTACAAGGGTAACCTGCACCTTAAGATAACGTGCGCAACGGAGACTGGGCACTCTTCTACGCCGTGGCTTTACGAGAACGCCCTTGAAAAAGCGTTTGAACTCTGGCAGCAGATCAAAAACTCTTTCCCGCCGATTGAAAAGCAAGAAAGCCCCTACTACGCCATAACCACATGCCTCACCAAACTGACGGGCGGAAAAGCCACCTCAGTTATCCCTTTCGAAAGCGAGATGCACCTCGACATCCGTATTCCGCCGCCGTTAACCTCCACGCAAGTCTTCAGCGACACAAAAAAAGTAATCAGCCAGTATCAAGCTGCCAACCCGAAAGTCAAGGTTAAGCTGGAAGTTAAGGATTCAAACGACCCCTTCGAAGTCAACAAGAATTCGCCGCTTGTGCACGCTTTGTCAGCTTCAATCAGAAAAGTGCTGAAGAAGCCCGCGACGCTTTTGAGAAAAACTGGAACAGGCGACATGAACATCCTCGGCAGAGCCGTGAACGCGCCTATAGTTACTTACGGTCCCGGCGACTCGCATCTGGACCACACAAAAGACGAGCACATCATCATAAGCGAGTATTTAGCTGGAATTCAGGTTTACAAGGAAACCCTTCTGAAGCTGGCGGAACTGCACAATAACAAGAAAAACGGAAATAGTAATGAAAAGTAACCATTTCCAACGTAGTTTGCAGAGCATTTTCTGTTACGGTGGTAAAAGATGTCTGACTTAATGGACCAATATAAATGTCCAACGGGTCGCCGCGGCAGGCTCGTTGCCGCACTAATGAACAAGGACCATAAACCGTTAACGCTATGGGGCTTGACCCATGTGAACATCGAGCCAGACTACGTAATCTTGGATGTGGGCTGCGGAGGCGGCAAAACCGTAGACCGACTAGCCCAACGAACACCCCTCGGAAAAGTGTTCGGCATCGACTATTCGGCGGAAATGGTCACGTACTCCCGAAAAGTGAACAAGACGCTGATTACTGAAAACCGCGTGGAAATCGTTGAGGGGTCGGTTGAAAAAACTGGTTTTCCAGATAACCTCTTTGATCTCGTAACCGCCATTGAAACCTACTATTTCTGGCCTAGCTTTTCTGATGCCTTACGAGAAATAAAACGAGTGCTGAAGCCTAGTGGAAAACTGCTCATAGTGAACGAAATGGTGAAGGACGGCGTGTACGAGATCAAGTATGCGAAAACGATTGAGCAAACGCATGTATGTCTTCTCTCGCTGGAAGAAATCAGGGATGTCATGCACGCTGTTGGTTTTGCAGATGTTCAGATTTTTACCAAAGCTGAATCGCCATGGAACGCCATTCTCGCCCAAAAACCGTAAGTAACCGATGAAGCAGCGCGGTTAGATTCGGTCTAGTTTGAATTCTTCGTGAATAGCTCGAACTGCGGCTTCTCCATCTTTCTCCTTGACCACGAACGAAACGTTCAGTTCCGAAGAGCCTTGAGCTATCATTCGTATGTTTATTCCCTTCTGAGCCATAGCGGCGAATATTCTTGACGCTACGCCTAATGTGCCTTTCATATTCGCGCCCATAGCAGCAATAACGCAAACGTCATCCTCACTAGTAATCTCGCTGACTAAGCCTCTGCCGAGAAGCGCTATTTCCAACGTGCTAAGCGTCCTGCCCAAAAGACTTCGACGGATTATAAGCGAGATGTTTGCTTCGGAAACCGCGGTGGAAACCATCATGACGTTGATGTTGTTCTTGCCCAGCACATCAAAGACTTTTGAGTAGCTTCCTGGCGCGCCCACCATGGCTGCCCCTTTGATGTTAATCATGGCTACGTCTCGGATCATGGCTACTGCCTTCACGACTTCTGTTGACTTGGTTTCTTCCCCGTTTGCTATAAGGGTTCCAGGGTTTTCAGGGTTGAAGACGTTTCTTATTCGCACAGGAATCTGCGCTTCGATTACGGGTTCCAAGGCGCTGGGGTGCATGGCTTTGGCTCCGAAAATAGCCATCTCAACGGCTTCTCCGTAAGAGAGTTGAGGCAGCATTTTGGCTGATTGAACAATCTTGGGGTCTGTAGTCATTATTCCATCTACGTCAGTCCATATCCACACTTCGTCGGCGGATAGCGCCACGCTTAGGATTGTGGCTGTGTAATCTGAGCCTCCGCGTCCTAGGGTTGTGACAACGCCGTCTTGGGTTGCGGCTATGTAGCCCGTGACAACTGGTACAACGTTTTTCTCAAGCAGCGGCTCAAGTCTTCCTTTTACCTGATGCGTGGTGACGTTCATTAGCGGACTGGCTGCTCCGAAGTTCTCGTCTGTCACAATGCCTGCATCTTTTCCCGTGAAACACTGCGCTTGCAGCTTGATGTCTCGCAGGGCGCCACAAACTATGGGCGCTGACAAGCGTTCGCCGAAAGATAAAACGTAATCTCTTGATTTAGGAGTGATCTCGCCCACGTAGCATATTCCAGTGAGAACCTTCTCAAGCTCGCTAACCGCCTTCTTGATTGCCTGCTCGGTTTCCTTCTGTACAGTCTTGTTCTTTATCGCTTCGACGGCGGTTGCAACGTGTTTTTCAACCAGTTTTCCCGTGAACTCTTGGATTTGCTTTTCATCCTGCTTCTTCGCCTGTTCAGCTTCTTCTACGAGCTGGTTGGTGACGCCTGCCAAAGCTGAAACCACGACTACGACGCGTTGGTCTTTTTTGGTGCTGTCCGCTACTATTTTGGCTACTCGGCGGATGTTCTCGCCTGTAGCGACGGAAGTTCCTCCGAACTTCATCACTATTTTCTTCATCCGTTTTTCACACTCCAAGTGTTACATGAGCACTTTGCTTGCTAGCTTATGTCTTATGTCTAGTAGGTCTCTTAAAACTGCACTGGCGGTCTCCATGCCGCCTGCGCCTCTGCCGACGAGGGTTTGTTCACCAGCGAACTCAGTAAAGAACGTTACAGCGTTCAGGACTCCGCTGACGCATAAGGCGCTGTTTTTCGGTATCTCCGTCGGCTTCACGGTTGCTCCGTCATCGTCTATTGAACCGATGAGCTTAATGGTGTTGCCCTTCTTCGCGGCTTCGTCAAGCGCTTGCAAAGGAACGTCGCGGATGCCTGTCCTGTCCACGTCTTTTAAGGTTATTTTCTTGTTCATTATCCAGTTCGCCAAAATGACCACTTTGCAGGCAGTGTCAAAACCGTCGATATCCATGGACGGCTCTCTCTCCGCGTAACCCAGCTTCTGCGCGTTTGCCAGCGCCTCCTGGAAGGTCACGCAGTTCTGTGCCATCTCAGTCAGAATGTAGTTGGTTGTGCCGTTGAGTATGCCTTTTATGGCGAGGATTTTGTCTCCTGCGAGGCATCGCTTGGCAAACTCGAGCATGGGTGTTCCCCCGCCGACTGTGCCACTGAACCGCAGGTAAACATTGTTATAATCCGCCAGTTCGGTGAGGGCTGGCATTGCTAAGGCTAATGGTCCTTTGTTGGTTGTTACAACGTGTTTTCCTGTTTTGAACGCCTTAGTGATATGTGACAAGGCGGGTTCCGCGTCTTTGATGTTGACGGGCGTGACTTCAACAACCACTTCTGCTTCAACCGACTCGATAACGTCTAGCGCGGGCATTCTTGGATGCCCAAAGTCGGGGTCTGCTGAGATTGGATAACCTCGTTGCTTGAGCGCTTCCAGCTTTTCAGGGCTTAAGCCTCTGGGGTCTATTACGGCGCCGTCTATGTCGGCGATGGCGACGATTTTTGGGTTAAACCTGTAATCCTTCACTTTTTCCGCGTATCTGCGGGCAAGTATGGTGGTTACGCCCTTTCCGACTACGCCGAAGCCAACCAATATGATTCTCATTTCGCTTTCACCGCGCCACGATTTCTACTTGTTTCTTTAAGCCTAAAGCCTCTTCTATCGCTGACAGTTCCGCGTCAACTTCCACTGGCTTCTCACTCATCTTAACCGCCGTATCCGGGTCCTTAAGCCCGTGCCCCGTGGTGACGCAAACGACCCGCTCATCCCTATCTACCACTCCGTTTTTCACCAGCTTTATTAAACCCGCGATTGACGATGCGCTTGCAGGCTCAACGAACAAGCCCTCAACCCTCGCCAGTAATTTCTGCGCGCTTAGAATCTCCTCGTCAGTCACCGTCTCCGCCGTACCGTGCGAATCTCTTATGGCGTTCATGGCTTTCTTCCAGCTCACGGGCGCCCCGATTCTGATGGCAGTCGCAACGGTTTCAGGCGCCGCGACGGGCACAATCGTGTCCTTTCCATTCTTTATCGCCTGAGCTATAGGAGCTGCTCCAGCCGCTTGTATGCCCGTCATCTTCGGCAGCGCTTCCACAACGCCCAGTTCGTGAAACTCTGAGAAGCCTTTCCATATGGCACTTATGTTCCCTGCGTTGCCCACTGGCACTATAATCCTGTCTGGGGCTTCTTGATTCAGCTGGTCACAGATTTCGTAGCCCAGCGATTTCTGCCCTTCAATTCTGAACGGGTTAATAGAGTTAAGCAGGTAAATGCTTCGGTGTTTCTCCGAAATCTTCAGCACGACATCTAAGGCTTGGTCAAAGTTGCCGCGCACCTGGATGACTTTTGCGCCGTAAATCATGGCCTGCGACAGCTTCCCATAAGCGATTTTGCCCGAGGGAATCAGCACGGCGCACTGCAGACCCGCCTTGGCGGCGTACGCAGCCAAAGAGGCAGAAGTGTTGCCCGTGGAAGCACATATAACAGATTGGACTCCAAGCTCCACGGCTTTCGTGACGCCCACTGTCATGCCCCTGTCCTTGAACGAGCCAGTGGGGTTTTCGCCTTCGTTTTTCACGTAAAGCTCCCGTAGACCTAGCTGTTTTGCCAGCCTCTCGCACAAGTGGAAGCCTGTTCCGCCTTCGTTCAAGGAAACCAGTTTCGTTAAGTCGCTTATGGGCATGAATTTTCGGTATCGCCACACTGAAAGAGGCGCATTTCGCCACTCGGGGTCTTTGAGCGCTTCCGCTAATTCACCTTGCGCGTATCTTATTTCAAGTATGTCTCCGCACTTCCTGCAGAAGTAAACAATCTCGTCAATGCCGTATTCGCTTCCGCAGTTGATGCATTTTTGGTACGCCATCACTTCAACTCCATTAGGTTAACTTTTGCCGTGGGCTTAGATGTGCAATCAGCAAACAGTATCAAACCGTGAGTATTAATAATGTTGTTGCTTCTTTGCGAGCCACGTTCCAACCAAACCATTACTCATCAGCCTACTAGGTTGGACAGCACTTCGTAAGCCTTGAGGCTGTCCTTTTTCTCCACGACGATGATTGTTTCAGTCCAGCAGGAAATGAACTCGACGATGTTCACGTTCTGCTCCGCCAGCAGCGTCGTTAAAAAAGCCACTACTCCCGGCGTCGCTTCCAGTTCCTCGGGCGAATGCATGACTATCATGGTGCAGTTGTCATGTTTGACTAACGCGTTGAATCTTTTGGGCATGTCGGCTCTGTCCAGCAGGTAAATGTACTTGTCAAGCAAATCCACTTTCATGCCGGTTTTCGTGTTTAGCTCCTTGGTTGTTATGGTAACGGCTTTTCTGTCATAAACCGCCATGGCGCTTCGTTTCAGGACTTGCAGAACTTTTTCCTCTCTTTTTTGCTTGTGTTTCTGCAGTTCTTCTGAAAATCTTCGCAGGGCGGCTTTTACGGCGCTTGTGTTGCCTATTTTCAGTTCTTCCTGGATCTGGCGGGCTAGTTCGCTGAGGTTAACTATGCCTTTTTCCAAGGCTTCCAGCAGGTAGGGCTTGTTTTGCAGGTGGCTTCTTACGTTTTGAGCTATCGTCATGGTGCATAAATGTATCAAATAGGACATTTAAAGCTTATTATGTGACAAAAAAGTCGCAACGTTTAAAAACGCCGCCCGTGAGGTAAGGGGAATAAATTTAACTTCAAAAACGGGGGAGCAAAAAAGATAACCGAAAAAATAGTGCTGGCATACTCCGGCGGACTCGACACATCCGTGATGATCAAGTGGCTGCAAGAAAAATACATGGCAGAAGTCATAACCGTAACCGTCAACGTTGGCCAACCAGAAAACTTGGCGGAGGCAGAAGAAAAAGCCAACAACCTCGGCGTCTTAAAGCACTACTCAATCGACGCTAAAGACGAGTTTGCCAAGGATTACGTTTTTCCAGCCATAAAAGCCAATGCCCTCTACGAAGGCAAATACCCCATAAGCACCACACTCTCCAGACCCCTCATCGTCAAAAAAATGGTGGAAATCGCAGAAAAACACGGCGCTACAGCCTTAGCACACGGCTGCACAGGCAAAGGCAACGACCAAGTGCGCTTCGACATCTCAATCGGCTCTTTGGCGCCCGACCTTAAAATAATCGCGCCGGTCCGAGAATGGAGCATGACCCGCGCCGAAGAAATCGAGTACGCAAAAGCAAACGGCATCCCAGTTTCAACCGCCGCAAAGAAGTACAGCATAGATCAAAGCATCTGGGGCAGATCAATCGAATGCGGAGCTTTGGAAGACGCCAGCCAAGAACCGCCAGAAGACGCGTTTGAATGGACTCTTTCACCCGAAAAAGCGCCGAACACGCCTGAATACGTAACCATAAAATTTGAAGCAGGCGCACCCGTCGCCCTGAACAATGAAGCTTTGTCTCCTCTTGCACTTATTGAGAAATTGAATAAGACCGCGGGAAACCACGGTGTTGGCCGCATAGACCACATCGAAGACCGCTTAGTGGGCATTAAATCCCGAGAAGTTTACGAGTGCCCAGCCGCCACAGTCCTGTTGGAAGCACACAAAGACTTGGAAAAAATGGTCCTCACGCGGCACGAAGTGTTGTTTAAGCAGCAGATCGACGCGCAATGGACCTTTTTGGCATATGCAGGCTTATGGCTGGACCCGCTGAGAGAAGACCTTGAGGCTTTCATAAACAAAAGTCAGGAAAACGTCACTGGCGAAGTGCGCGTGAAGCTTTACAAGGGCAGCTGTCAGGTTGTCGGGCGCTCGTCGCCGATGTCGCTTTACGACCAAAACCTGGTGAATTACAACATCAAAACGGGCTTCAACCAAGCATACTCCAAAGGTTTCATAGAACTGTGGGGTCTCCAAACGCGAATGTCAAACGTTTTGAAGCGGAAAGCCAAGGAGCAAAAAACCGCAAAAGGCGAAGCGTAATGTCGAAACTGCTGCGTGGAGGACGCCTGTCAAAGGTGCGCGAGGATGTTGCCAAGTTCACTTCTTCAATGAAAGACGACGCGCGACTAGCGGACGCCGTGGTCGCCATTAACAAAGCTCACGTGGTAATGCTTACGGAGCAGAAAATCATCAAGCAGCAAGACGGCGCCAAGCTTCTGCAAGCCCTAGTCAAATGCTCCAGCGCCGCGCTGGATGCTTCGGCGGAAGACGTTCACATGGCAGTGGAAGAGGCAGTTCTCAATGAGGCAGGCGAGGCGGCAGGCGGAAACTTGCACATTGCCAAGAGCAGAAATGACCAAGTTGCCACCGCCATCCGCATGGAACTGCGAAACGAACTGCTCAGTCTGATCCGCGCGGTATCTCATGTGCAAGACCACTTAGCAGAGGTTGCAGAAGAGCACGTGAACACCGTCATTTTGGAGTACACTCACCTGCAGCCTGCGCAGCCAGTGACGTTCGCCCACTACCTTCTTTCGCACTACGCTGCGTTGGAACGAGACCTTGATAGACTCCAAAGCGCGTATGCAAGAGTTAACCTGTGCCCGCTCGGCGCAGGAGCCTTAGCTACAACAAGCTTCCCCATAAACCGCGACCGCACCGCCAAGCTCTTAGGCTTTGACGGGTTGGCGGAAAACTCGATTGACGCTGTAGGCAACCGAGACTTCATCACTGAAACCCTTGCCGTGCTCACGCTAATTGCAGTAAACCTGAGCCGGTTTGCCGAGGACCTCATAATCTGGAGCTCACCCAGTTTCGACGTAGTGGAGATTCCAGACGAGTTCGCCAGCACAAGCAGCATCATGCCGCAAAAAAAGAACCCTGAAATCCTGGAGATTATCCGTGCAAGAGCCAGCCATGTGCTGGGCGATTTTGTGGCTTCAGCAGCCGCGGTGAAGAGTTTGCCCTCCACGTACAATCTTGACTTCCAGGAAATCACACCCAAGCTGTGGGCATCCGTGGAAAACGTGCGCGCTTCGCTGAACATGTTCCACAAGCTTCTTCCTAAACTGAAAGTAAACGCAGACGTCTCGGGCAAAGCCAACGCAAGCTTTGTGGCTGCCACCGAGCTTGCTAACGTGCTTGTCCGCGAATATGATGTTCCATTTCGAACGGCACACAAGGTTGTCGGTGCTCTCGTCAAGTCTTTGATAGAGGCAAAGCTGACTTTCAAGGATGCCACGCCCGTGATGCTACAGAAAGCAGCTAAGGACGTTGGAGGCATCCAGTTAACAGTCAAGGCTGAAGACGTGGAAGCGCTTGCAGACCCGCTTGCGCTGGTGGAAGCATGCAACGTCAAGGGTGGACCCGCGCCGGCAGAGGTAAAAAAAGCATTAGAAGCATGGAAGAAAAAGTGGTTTTTAACAAAATCAAACATATTGCAGATGGACAAGAAGCTTGAAGATGCTGAAAGCAAATTGGAGAAGGCTGTCCAAGCATATTTTCCCGTGAATTCCAGCGAAAACGTAACACTTAAAAATTCAAACTTATAGGTAGTATAGGGCTTTGGTCCCAGAACTTAATTCCAGCAAAAACAAAAAAGCGGTTCTACTCTTAGAAGACGGCACCTTTTTCACCGGCAAGGGTTTTGGAGCACCAAAGAAGACTTCAGGCGAAGTAGTTTTCTCAACTTCCATGGTTGGATACCCTGAAGCGCTTACAGACCCCTCGTACAAGGGGCAAGTTCTCACCTTAACTTACCCGCTTGTGGGCAACTACGGCGTTCCGCCTTACGACCTTAAATTCGGCATCCCCCTCCACTTCGAGTCCGACCACATCCAAGTGCAAGGTCTCGTCATCCACGAACTGTGCCATAACCCGTATCACTGGGCGTCCACAAGAACCTTGGACAAGTGGCTGTCCGACGAGGGCATACCGGGAATCTACGGCGTAGACACCAGACGCCTCACCAAGAAACTTCGGACACACGGCGTAATGCTTGGAATCCTAAAGGTGTGCGAGGCTGGAGAAGACATAGACTTAGAAACGCTTTTGACGGAAGCAAAAAGCATACCTGACCCTAACCTGACCGATCTGGTGCGCCAAGTTTCTGTGAAGGAGCCCGTGACCTACAAGGTTGACGGCAAACACACCGTCGTTCTAATCGACTGCGGCGTTAAGTACAACATCATTCGGAACTTGCTGAAACGCGGGATCAGCGTGGTACGCGTTCCGTATGACTTTTCCGCTAAAGAAGTCATGGAGTACAAGCCAAGCGGCGTTTTCCTAAGTAACGGTCCTGGAGACCCAAAAACATGTGCCAAAACAATAGATTGCACTCGCGAACTCGTTGAAAAAGTCCCGTTGATGGGCATCTGCCTCGGCGCCCAAATAGTGACGTTAGCAATGGGCGGAGATACTTACAAGCTGAAGTATGGGCACCGTTCCCAGAACCAGCCTGCGCTTGACTTGAAGACCAATCGCTGCTATATTACTACTCAGAATCATGGTTACGCCATCGCAAACGAGTCCATAAAGAACACGCCGTTGGAAGCTTGGTTCATGAACCCCAACGACAAGACGGTTGAAGGCGTCAAACACAAGACGAAGCCCGTTTTTGCGGTGCAGTGGCATCCTGAAGCTTCGCCTGGACCCTATGACACTGAATTCCTCTTTGACACTTTCGCAAAAATGTTGGAGGATGCCTGAAAATGCCGAAGTTCGAGTGGATAAAGAAAGTGCTGGTGCTGGGAAGCGGCGCCATAAAAATCGGCGAAGCCGCCGAGTTTGATTATTCGGGCAGCCAATGCCTCAAGGCTTTGCGGGAAGAAGGCATCGAAACCGTTCTCATAAACCCGAACATCGCCACGATTCAAACTGACCCTCGGCTGTCAGGAAAAGTGTACCTTCTCCCCGTAACGCCCCGATACGTGGAAAAAGTAATCCAGAAAGAAAAGCCCGACGGCATCCTCTTGGGGTTCGGAGGGCAAACCGCGCTCAACTGCGGCATTGAACTCGCAAAAAGCGGCGTCTTGGAAAAGTATGGCGTGAAGGTGTTGGGAACACCTATTGAAGCGATAGAGGATACTGGTGACAGGGAGCGCTTCAGACAGGTGATGCTTAAGGCTAACGTTCTGCCGTTGAGAAGCAAGGCTGCTAACACGGTTGGGGAGGCTCTAGAAATTGCTAACCAGCTAGGCTATCCAGTTATAGTTCGCGTGGCGTATACTCTCGGCGGCAAAGGCGCCGGCGTAGCCCACAACGCTTGGGAACTACGAGACATAGTTACACGCGGCTTGGCGCAGAGCCGAATAACCCAAGTGCTGGTGGAGGAGTATGTGGGTCACTGGAAGGAACTCGAGTACGAAGTCATGCGCGACTACGCGGACAACTGCCTGATTGTCTGCAACATGGAAAACTTGGACCCTATGGGCGTTCACACGGGCGACTCAATCGTCATTGCGCCTTCGCAGACGCTGACAAACCGCGAATACCACCTCATGCGCTCCGCAGCGATAAACGCCATACGAAGTTTAGGCATAATCGGCGAATGCAACATACAGTGGGCTGCACACCCGAAGTCCGAGGAGTTCCGCGTTATAGAAGTTAACTCGCGCATGTCCAGAAGCTCTGCGCTTGCAAGCAAAGTCACAGGCTACCCGCTGGCGTACATCGCCACCAAGCTGTCTATCGGCTATCTTCTCCCAGAGCTCATAAACAAGGTAACCGAAGTCACCACCGCCTGCTTCGAACCCGCCTTGGATTACGTTACAATCAAGATTCCTCGCTGGGACCTGCAGAAGTTCACGAAGGCAGACCGCCACATAGGACCCCAAATGCGCTCCGTAGGCGAAGTAATGGCCATCGGCCGCTGCTTGGAAGAGGCGCTGCAAAAGGCGGTGCGGATGCTGGACATCGGCAGGATAGGTGTGGTGTGCAACGAAGATGATTCGGAGGCTGAATCAGCAGAGAAAATTAAGGATGTGCTGGCAAACCCGACTGACGAGCGGCTTTACAAGCTAGTTAAAGCCTTGAAAATGGGCATGTCAATTGATGAAATTTATCACTTGAGCGGTGTTGACCCGTTCTTCCTCTACAAAATCAAGAACATCATTGACATGGAACAGCAGCTTTGCGCTCTGGACCTTGCCGATAGCGGCGCAGCCGAGATATTGCGGGAAGCAAAACGCATCGGATTCTCTGACGAGCAAATTGCGGTCTGCCAAAAGACCAGTGAGTCGGCGATAAGAAAATTCAGAAAAGACGCTGGCATTATTCCAGTGATTAAGCAGATTGACACTTTGGCGGCTGAGTGGCCAGCCAAAACCAACTACTTGTACTTGACGTACGGCGGCGACGAGGACGACATAGAACTGAGCAACGACAAGAGCAAGGTTGTGGTGTTAGGTTCGGGCGTGTTCCGGATCGGCTCAAGCGTTGAGTTTGACTGGTGCGGTGTCAACACGATTTGGGCGCTTAAGAAAAACGGCATCCAAGAAGCCATAATGGTGAACTATAATCCTGAAACTGTCAGCACGGACTACGACGTCTCTGATAAGCTGTACTTTGAAGAGTTAACCACCGAGCGTATTTTGGACATTTACGAGAAAGAAAATCCGATGGGCGTCGTTGCCAGCGTGGGCGGTCAGATTCCAAACAATTTGGCGTTGAAACTGGCGGATTCTGGCGTGAAGCTGCTTGGCACCACGGCGGAGAATATCGACGTAGCCGAGGACCGATCCAAGTTCAGCGCACTGTTGGATGACTTGGGTATTCCTCAGCCTGGCTGGAGCAAGCTGAAATCAATAAACGCGGCTAAACGGTTCGCGGAGTCAATCGGATACCCTGTTATTGTGCGTCCCAGCTATGTGCTATCAGGCTCTGCGATGCGCGTGGCGTATAACGAGACGGCGCTGGAGAACTTTCTTAAGTTGGCGGCGAAGGTATCCCGTGACCAGCCAGTAGTAATCTCAAAGTTTGTGAACAAAGCCAAGGAGGTTGAGGTGGACGGCGTCTACGACGGCGAAACCTGCTTTATCGGCTCAATAATGGAGCATGTTGAAAACGCGGGCGTCCACAGCGGCGATGCCACCATGAGTATTCCGCCTCACACGTTGCCCAGTGAAGTTCAGCGGAAAATTGAGAATGCCACTCAGAAAATCGTGAAAGCCCTGAAAATCAAAGGACCCTACAACATCCAGTATCTTGTGAAAGAAGGCGAAGTGTACGTTATCGAATGCAACCTGCGGGCTTCGCGGTCGATGCCTTTTGTGAGCAAGACGCGGGGCATAAACCTGATTGAGCTCGCCACGTTGGCTATGCTTGGCAAGAAGTTTGAAGAAGTGCTCAAGACCTGTGGATTGCCGCCTACACATCATTTCGGCGTGAAAGTGCCCCAGTTCAGCTTCATGCGTTTAAGCGGAGCTGACCCCGTGTTAGGCGTTGAAATGCTCAGCACGGGCGAAGTCGCTTGTTTAGGCGAGAACTTCGATGACGCGTTTTCCAAGGCGTTGCAGTCTGCGGAGTTTCGTATTCCACCCAAGGGCGGCTCAGTGCTCATAACGGTGGGCGGTGAAGAACCGAAACGACGGGTTGTGCCTTTGGCGAAGGCTTTTGAGGAGATGGGCTTCCAAATTTACGCTACTGAGCACACGGCTGAAGTGCTTCAAGCCTTTGGAATAGACAGCATATCAGTGCTGAGCAAAGTTAAGGAGTCTGGGGGCGCAAACCCGAACATTCTTGATTACCTCCAAAACCAAAAGATAGATTTGGTCATAAACGTTCCAGTGGCGAACAAGCAGAGAAACTACTCAGATGTCTTGACAGATGGTTACATCATTCGACGACAGGCGGTAGAGTTCAATGTTCCGGTAATCACGAATTTAGAGTTGGCTTCTGCGCTTGTGCGGGTTCTGAAGAAGAGAGACCAGAACGGAAACAGTATTCGTTCGTTGAATGAGTACATGAATGAGCTTCCGTGGAAGCTTTGGTGAAACTTGCTATACGTATAAGCTATACGTATAGTCTAAACGTATAGAAACTTCCAAAAGACTTTAATACGCGTTTGCCCATTTCGGTTGGTTACTGGTTGGAGGTAAACGAAACTAAAACCCAAACAAAATACCCGAACAATCGACGAGATAAATGAGAAAATTAGAAAGGGAGATGCCCAAGTTTTAACCGCCGAAGAAATGAAAAAACTCGTAGAAAGCAGCGGCGTCGAGGTTGCTTTCCGAGAAGTAGACGTTGTAACAACAGGAACTTTTGGAGCGATGTGTTCTTCAGGCGCCATCATAAACGTTGGGCACTCGGACCCGCCAATAAAAATTGAAAAAGCATGGATCAATGACGTCCCGATTTGCCATCCCGGCGCTGCGGTGGACCTGTACATAGGCGCCACCATCATGGCGGAGCGACAGTCTTTCGAGTACGGTGGCGGACACGTTATCGAGGACCTTGTGGGCGGAAAAGAAGTTGAATTCAAAGCCACGGCTTACGGCACCGACTGCTACCCACGCACGCAAGCTAACACCCGCTTGACGAAGGATGACTTGAACCAGTTTTACTTGCTTAACTTCCGCAACTGCTATCAACGTTATAACTGCGCCGTGAACGGTCGTGACGAGACGATTTACACGTACATGGGCAAGCTGCTGCCTCGACTTAAGAACGCCACTTTTTCAGGCGCTGGCGAACTGAATCCGTTGATGAATGACCCTGACTACGAGACCATAGGCATCGGCACCCGCATCTTTCTGGGTGGAACGCAGGGCTACGTGATCGGCGAGGGAACGCAGCATGACCCGAAGAACCGTTTCGGCACCATCATGGTCCGCGGAGACGCCAAAAAGATGAGCCCAGAGTTTCTGCGGGGCGCAGCTTTCACGCGGTACGGCACCACGCTTTACGTTGGACTCGGCATCCCCATCCCCATCCTGAACGAGGGCTTGGCGAAAAAAACCGCCATAAGAGACGAAGAAATCTTCACAAGCGTCGTGGATTACGGTGTTCCGCGCATGGGTCGCCCGAAACTGGCACAGGTCAGCTACAAGGAACTGAAGTCTGGCAAGATAACCGTAGGCGACAGGCGAATCAGGGTCAGCTCGCTTTCCAGTTTGAAGACCGCACGTAAAATCGCTGGGACACTGAAGTCGTGGATTACACAGGGCGAGTTCTTCTTGACTGCACCTGTGGAGCGTTTACCCGTTGACAGCGTGTTCAAGCCGATGCGGCAGACTGAGGAGACGCCTTTTGTGGCTAACGTGATGCAGGAAGCTGTCACGTGCAACGAGAGCGAAGAGGTGCAGGCCATAGCGGAACGCATAGTGACGCGATCTGTTAACCACATCGTGGTGGTCGACGGCGACGGCAAGCTTACTGGCATTGTGACTTCGTGGGATATTACTCGTGCGTTAGCTCAAGGCAAAACAGCGCTGGCGGACATTGTCACTCGCCGCGTGGTAACGGCGAAGTTTAATGAGCCGTTGGAGACCGCGTCAAAGCGGATGGCGCAGCATAACATCTCTGCTTTGCCCGTGATAAATAACGAAAAGAAAGTGTTGGGCATTGTCACGGCTGAGGACGTGTCCAAGCTTCTGGGAAGGTGAATGATGAATGGTACGAATACTGCTTAGGTTCCCGGAGAACATCGTTGAGGCGCCGATAACGTCGCAGATAATCCTCGAGTTGAAAGTGCCCATCAACATAATCACGGCGCATGTAGACGCGAAGGGCGGTGAGGTCTTGGTTGAAGTTCCCGATGAATCGCTTAAAAAAGTGGTCAAGGCTTTCCGCAAACGAGGCGCCACCGTTAACATACCGAAACTCATCGAAATCGACAGCGAAAAATGCATCAGCTGCGGAGCCTGCATCACACTATGCCCCGTCGAAGCAATCACCAAGGATGAAGACGCCACTGTGGTTTTCAACCAAGAAAAATGCCTCGGCAGCACCTGCAGCGCCTGCGTGGACGCTTGCCCAGCCCGAGCCATAAAATCAGTGAAACAGAATAGCACCGAACTCACAAACAACAACGCGCACTAAAAACGGCGCTCGGAGCACAATAATGAAGCTTTTCAAAGAAGCCTTCACCCTCAAGGAGTCGCAGTGCACCGTAATCGCCGACAAGCAAGAAGGCATTCAAACAGCCAAAGACTCAATCACGCGCCACAGACGCAGACTCCAAGCGCACATCAAAACCAACCCCATTTTTCTTAGCACACTCGAACCAATTCCAGTGCCATCCAAACCGTTAGTCGCCAAGCTGATGGCTGAAGAAGCAGAAAAAGCCCATGTTGGACCCATGGCAGCCGTCGCAGGCGTCTTAGCCGACTTAGCGGTAAAAGATATGCTCCGCGCCGGCTGTGAGGTGGCGGTGGTGGAAGACGGCGGCGAAATCTCCGCAGTGTCAAACGTGCCCATCGACGTGGCGGTTGCCGCGGGAGACGAGCCCCTGTCAAAACGCTTCGGCTTCAGGCTCACGGAGTTCCCCATAGGAGTCGCCACCAGTTCGGGAAGGTTCAGCCACGCCTTAAGCTTCGGCGACGCAGAAGCAGCAACAGTATTCTGCAAAAACGCGGGGTTAGCCGACGCCGCCGCGACGGCGGTGTGCAACGTAGTGAAAGGCGAGGACTGCCAAGCCGCAATCCAAATGGGAATAAGCAAAGCCCTATCCATTCAAGGCGTCGAAGGAGTACTCATCATCTACAAGGGATTCACGGGAACAGCAGGCAAAATTCCGCAAATAATAAAAGTAGAGCCTTAATCCCGCCTTTACATTGGAAAGCGAACACGCTACGTGCCACATTATTTCACAAAACTCAACTATACATGGTTTCTTTAAATAAGGGGGGGTATAGACTGTTCCAAGCGCTAGAGAGAATTGGGCAACAGTTAACCTTTAATCTCCTTTCACAGTTAGGTTTTCTTTATTGCGGTTTATCTTGGACGCATAAAATCATGAAAGGATACCAACATGAAAAAATCCAACAGTTCGCTGCTGGCAACCGCGAAAACTTTAAATCCAAATCACGAAGGGAACTAGCCAAATGCACAAGAAATTATTGATTCCAGGCCCAACAGAGGTAAGCCAAGAAATCCTTCGTGAGCAAACTCACCCTCTCATAAGCCACAGAGGCAAAGAGTTTTCTGAACTTTACGGCGGAATAACCGCAAAACTCACAGAGTTCTTCGAGTTACCAGACACCTGTAAACCCACTGTAACAACTTCCTCAGGCACGTTATGGTTCGACATAGTCGGCAGAAGCATCGTAAAAGAAAAAGCCCTCGCATGCGTCAATGGTGCTTTCTCGGAGCGATTCGGCAAAACAATCCGCGCCTGCGGCAAAAAAGCCGACTTCATAGAAGTTGAATGGGGTAAAGCAGTCAAACCCGAAATGGTCGCCGAAAAACTCGACACAGGCGAATACGACACACTAACCATCTGCCACAACGAATCCTCCACAGGCGTGCGCAACCCAATCCAGCAAATCGGAAAACTCGTACGAGAAAACTACCCCGACATCATACTTGCAATCGACAGCGTCTCAGCAATGGCAGGCGACAAAACACTACCCAAAGAAATCGGCTGCGACATCATCTTCGCATCAACCCAAAAATGCTTCGCGCTACCACCAGGACTTGCCGTTGCACTTGTCACTGACCGAGCAATCGAAAGAGCAAAAGAAATCCCCAACCGAGGAAGCTACACAGATCTGGTTACAGTCTTCGAGTCCGATAAAAAACATCAGACACCCTTCACCCCCAACATTCCACTTCTCTACGCTTTGAACAAACGCATGAACCTTCTGCTGGAGGAAACCTACGACCACGTTTACCAGAGACACCAAGAAATGGCAGAGTACACGCAGCAGTGGGCAAAGAACCACTTCGCTTTGTTCGCCGAACCAGGATACGAATCCATAACCGTGACATGCGCCCAAAACACCCAAGGAAAAAGCGTGCAGGAACTCAACCAGCACCTCGCCGAAAAAGGCTACGTGATCTCAAACGGCTACGGCAAACTAAAAGAAAAAACATTCCGCATCGGACACATGGGCGAATGGACTCCAGCTGGAATAAAAGAAGCCATAGCCGCCATCAACGACATCTGGGAGCTAAAAAATTGACATACAAAATTCTCATATGCGACAAAATCGCAGACGAAGGCATAAAACTCATGGAAAACAAAGGCTACCAAATCACAAAAGCCTGGAACACACCCAAACCCCAACTCCCCAAACTAGCAGCCGACTACCACGCACTCATCGTACGATCCGCAACCAAAGTCAACACCGAAATGCTCACCAACGCCAAAAAACTCCGCGTAATAGGCAGAGCAGGTGAAGGCTTGGACAACATAAACCTGAAAAAAGCCCAGGAACTGGACATAACGGTGGTAAACACCCCGCACGTATCCTACATGAGCGTCGCCGAACTAACCATAGGCTACATACTAGCCCTCGCAAGAAACATAGTAGAAGCCACACTATCCCTCCGCCAAGGACAATGGAAAAAAAACGAACTCATCGGCGCAGAAGTCAACGGAAAAACCCTCGGCATAATCGGCTGCGGCTACATCGGAAAAACCGTTGAACGCTTAGCCATATCCCTTGGCATGAAAGTACTCGTGGTTGAAGAATGCGTCTTCGACCGCTTCGTCCCTCTAGACGAAATGCTGCCCAAAGCCGACTTTATCACAATTCACGTACCCCTCACACTGCACACGCGCCACATGATATCAACAAAAGAGTTCAACATGATGAAAAACGGCGTAATTATAATTGACTGCTCCCGCGGTGGAGTGATTGATCAAGAATCGCTGTATCAAGCGTTAGTTTCAGGCAAGGTGAAAGCGGCAGCCGTGGATGTTTTTGAAGAGGAGCCTCCGAAAAACAGCAAGTTACTCACGCTCAAGAACGTGATTGCCACGCCTCACATCGGCGCCCAAACCCAAGAAGCCCAATTGAAAGCAGGCATCCAAATAGCCAACAAAGTAATCGAAGTGTTAGAAAAATCTGTGAGCTGAAACTGTTTGGTTGACATCAGACCATTTAGAGCCATACGATATACTAAACAGGCTGGTGACCCAGAAAATCTGATAACTCAGCCTTACGACAAAATTGACCCTGCCCTGCAAAGGGAGTACTACGAGAAGTCAGCTTACAACTACTGCCGTCTGATTCTGCCAATGGAAAACAACAGGTACGAAGCAGCGCAACAGCGACTTCAAAAGTGGTTAAGCGAAGGCTTCTTAGCCAAAGACGAAAAACCAGCAGTTTTCGTTTCCAGACAAGAATTCATGCTGTCAGGAAAAAAGTGCACGCGCACTGGGTTAATTGCTGCAATGCGCCTTTACGCTTACGGCGAAAACATGGTTTTCCCCCACGAAGTCACGTACAACGAACCGAAAACCGACCGATTGAACATGCTGCGTGCGGTGCAGAAAGACCTTGAACCCGTTTTTCTAATTTACTCAGACCCTGAGAACGTAACTGTCGACTTTTTCAGTGAAATCACAAAGACAAAACCCGCAATAGAAGTTGAGGATTCCTTTGGGGTGAAGCACGCTATTTGGGTTGTAACTGACACGCAAAGGATTAAACTCGTACAGGAAGCTATGGAAAACAAGAAACTTGTAATCACTGATGGGCATCACAGATACGAAAGTGCTCTTGCTTATAGAGATGAAATGCGCAGAAAGGAAAAGTGGACAGAATATTCCGGCTTCAACTTTCACATGTGTTACATGGTTCCCGTTCAAGATGAAGGGCTTGTTGTTTTGCCCACTCACAGACTGCTAAGAGAATGCGAGTTAAACAACGAGATTATGCAGGCGCTCAAAGATTTCTTCACAGTTTCAGAAATCACCCCAACAGTTGAAGCTTTAGAAAGTTTTCTGGAAAGTCATAACACGGAGCATGCTTTCTGCGTTTATGATGGTTCAAAAGCTTATAGTTTGCTCTTGCATAGTTACAAAACTGCGTATGAACTTGTTAACGCCAGTTGTCCCAAAGAAGCGTGCTTTCTAGACGTTGTACTACTGCGCGATGTTGTTTTCAAGCATATAATGAAGGTGAGCAAGCTGAAAATGGATGAGAACATACTCTACGCGGAATCAACCAGAAACGCCCTGAAAAAAGTCGACACTGGGCAAGCCAAGCTGGCGTTTTTGGTTAATCCGATAAACCCCGAAACCGTTTGGCAGATAGCGCAAAAAAACTGGAGACTGCCCGAAAAATCCACGGATTTTTATCCGAAACCAGTTTCTGGCTTAACGATTATGGACATTTCACCCGAAGAAAAGCTCTAATCTGCACTATTACTTTATGAACTTGGTCTTGCGTCTCTTGAATTTTTTCTTACACGCCACACTGCAAAAATGGTAAGTTTCGCCTTGATAGGTAATTTTGTATTTAGCCGTGTTTTCATTTAGAACCATGCCGCAAACTGGGTCTCTGTACATTTTCTTTCGTCTTAACCTCTGTGTAAGATTGGGGTTTTCCGCTTATTATGGTTAATGGTTTAGCAGAAGCCCTGAATGGGTGAATCCTGCTCAAACTGCATTTCTTCTATGGTGGTCTTGGTTAAGGCTTTGATGTCGTTGAAGTAGGAGAGTTCGCCGTAACCAACAAGTGTTATGGCGGTTCCTTCCTGTCCCATTCTAGCGGTTCTGCCGATTCTATGGAAGTAAACAGGCGCTTCCAGCGGCACATCATAGTTTATTATGTGAGTTATTCCTTGAATGTCTAAGCCTCTTGCCGCAACATCTGTTGCTACTAGCAGCTTTAGTTTTCCGTCTCGGAACGAGTTGATTACGCGGTCTCTTTGGGGCTGAGTGAATCCTGCGTGCAGGGCTTGGACGTTGTAGCCTTTTCTTCTGAGTTTGTCTGATAACGTGCTTGTGCCTCTGCGTGTTTTGCAGAATATTATGGCTCTGTCCACCTGGTTTTCTTTGAGAATGTCGCAGAGTGCGCCGTATTTTCTGTTGTGGTTCACGACCATGTAGTACTGTTTCATTTGAGTGAGCGCGATTTCGTCTTTGCTTACGAGGATTTTTTCAGGGTTTTTCATGTACTTGTTGCAGACTTTCATTACTGTTTGGTCTATTGTCGCTGAGAAGAGGCTTGTCTGCCTGTTGGATGGCGTTCTTCCGATGATGTATTCTATGTCTTCGATGAATCCCATGTCTAACATTCTGTCTGCTTCGTCGAGAACTAACGTGTTTACTGAGGACAAGTTTAGTATGCGTCTTTTTATCAGGTCTATTATTCGACCTGGTGTTCCCACGACGATGTGGATTCCGTTTGCCAAAGCGTGTATTTGTCTGTGGATTGGTTCTCCACCGTATACTGGTAAGACTTTGAGTTTTTTGTGTTTTGCGAATAGTTTGATGTTATCGGCAACTTGCACCGCTAGTTCGCGGGTTGGCACCAAAACCAAGCCTTGAACTTGCCTGATTTGTGGGTTTAGTTTTTCTACCATGGGAACTCCGAAGGCTGCGGTTTTGCCTGTTCCCGTTCGTGCTTGCCCGATGACGTCTTTTCCCTCGAGCAGGGGTATTATCGCTTGAGCTTGAATCGGAAAAAGACTTTCAAACCCAAGGGCTTCAACACTTCTTAAGACTTCCATACTCAATGGTAAGTCTTTGAATGATTGCATTTCCATTGTTTTCTATTTTCTCCTGCCACAAAATTTTTCATGATTCCTTTTCTTAAGCTTTCAAAAGCTCTTGGTGATGACATGATTAATGTGACATAACCAACACCACTAGTTCTTCTATAAAAGGGTTTAGTACGTTTTCAGACAAAAAAATCACATTTCAGGCTGATTTCCCACAAACAACAGAAAAACAAAGGCTTTAGCTGCGGTTAGAATCCCACAGAATGCTTGCGCACAAGAGTGTACCTGTTTTGCGATTTTTTGTCTATACCCCCCTCTATATATGGAAAAGCGGTTTTAAACAGCACTCTCTTTAGGGACTATAGATTTTGTCGTTCTAATTGTTCAGGTATAGGGTTAAGAAAAGCATGTGCCGATGTTGCTTATAAAACAGAGGTAAATCTCTCCGAATCCACGAAATCGTTTTGCAATTCGCAAAAAGCATAAGGAATATACTTTAACTCATACTCTACAGACATAGGTAAACATAAACACGGGCGCTTGTCAAGAAATGTTGACCTGGCTTAGTCAAGAAACCTTGATAAAAACGCCTATAAAGCACACGTAAACCCAGAATTATGTGGGAACCAGCGCATG
>Ga0315535_1000186_pt1 | contig 41786 bp, 55 predicted proteins | sample SalMarSW160220MG_2_FD_203092 | JGI IMG/M metagenome (GOLD analysis project Ga0315535, IMG submission 203092) | Salt marsh sediment microbial communities from the Plum Island Ecosystem LTER, Massachusetts, United States - Salt Marsh Sediment SW1602-20 ... | reverse complement strand
CTGCAATATCGCGGGCGATGGCCCCCCGGTCGGAAGGACCCGTAAACACGTGGGTTACGCGTGGCGGCGAGCATACTTCGTATCAGGGAGAGCAGGTCCTCGCTGGGCCTCGCGATGGACAGACGGCGAGCGCCTCTCGACTCCCGCGCGGGGCGCGGTATCCTCAAGTAACCCTGCCAATGTCGTATCGCCCGCGCAGCCGCATCTCGCGTGAGAGGCGCGGGTGTGTTACGTCGGCGGGCAGGTGGTGATATCCTCAAGTCACTCAGTTCCTGTGCAGGTTGAAGAGCTGTCCTTGAGTGGGCTCCGGCGTGCGCCCTGTTACGTCAGGGCGCCGTGTGGGTGCGGCAGGCCTCTTGGCATCAGGCCCTGCCTGCTCGTCCTGCTCGGGCGGCTCAAAGCCCACAGGCAGGCGTCCCTCGGCTCGAGCCCTCTCGTAGTAGCCCTGCGGCGGCACGTGCTTGCCCTCCAGCAGAGCCTTCAGCCTGGTCGCCGGCGTCTGACACCCCTTGCGCAAGGGCTTCTCGTAGGGCAAGCGTCCGCGGGTCCAGACGTGTTTGTAGATTTCCGTCTTCCTTCCGCTCTGCCGCTTTGACGAATGGCAGATCCACTCCACGCGCGGATCGATCCGCTCGTTCAGTCCACTCTTGCGGGTGCTCGCACAGCGGTCCCCGTAGAGCTCGTCGACGGCCCGGTCCATCTCCCGGCCGGTGATCTCCTCGCCGCTGTGGGCGCGTAGGTAGACGAGTAGCCGGCCGACAGCCGCGCGTGCATTCGGTTCACCATTCGAGGCGAATGCACGGCCTTCGTTGCTCACGTCAACCTCCTTAGTTGCTCAGCGCGATCTCACAGCGCCGGCGCACATCGCCCACGATCTGGCAAACGCGGCTCTCGCTGACCCCCAGGTATTCGGCGGCTCTCTTCAAGGTGCCATACTCGATGTAGGCGATAAGCACATCGCGCTCACGCAGCGAGAAACACACCCCCATTTGCCTCTCAAGCCGCGCGCAGGCCTCTCCGACACCTTCCATCTGCGACTCCACATCGACAGCGGGGACCGGCGGCAGGATCGCGCAGAGCGGATGATCCACGCCATTCACGGTCATCTTGTCGAGATATCCCTCGATGCTGTGCAGCTTGACTATCTCGCCCCGGCTGTTGCAGCGGTACTTGTATGCAGATCTCCACGCGTCCCGAATCCGGTAGCACACCCTGGCCGTCAGCCAGGTCTTGAACGACGCGCCCCTGCCCTTCTTCCAGGTCCGCAGCGCTTCGGCCATCGCTTCATTCGCCGCGCCATCGATGTCCACCCCCGGATGCCTCATCCCCCGAGTCTTGGAGAACTCGTGCGCGACCTTGTAGGCGTAGGGCATGAACTCATCCACGAGGGCTTCCGCCTCGGCCGCCTTCATCTATCACCCTTCACCTTGAACAGGTCGACCTCTTCCCGCGAGAACTTCTCCAGCGCGCGTTTCACGTTGCGCTGCGCCGTGCGGTAGTAGCTCTCTTTGAGTTCAAAGCCCGTGCAGCAGCGGCCGGTCTCGACGCACACCCAGGCCGTCGAGCCGATGCCCATGAACGGGTCCATCACGCAGTCGCCCGGCCGGCTGTATAGGTAGATGCACCGGCGGATAACCTCCAGTTGCAGCGGGCAGACGTGCTTCTCTTCCTCGCTGCCCCTGGCCGCGCGGTAGCCCTCGAGCACGTCGATTTCGAGTATGTCATCCCATACGCCACGCGCCCACCTGATCCAATCATCCTGCGAGAACCATCCCTCGGGATTGTCCTTGGGGTCATATAGCCCGCGCACTGCCTGACCCTCACCCGGCTTGCGGAAGAAGAGCACGTAATCATTGGCCGCCGGCGCCAGCGCCCGGCTGTCGCGCTTGCCGGTCACGAACATCAGCGAGTGCAGTTTGCGGCGCTGCGCGACCGCCTGCGGGTTCTTGGGAATGGCCACTTCGCCATGCGGGTCCAAGCCGTGGTTGCGGGCCAGCGTGATCACCGCGCCGCGGAAGTCCCGCATGCCCATGTAGCCGTGCTGCACCTTGGTAGTGTTCAGCTGCTGCACATGGCAGGCGAAGACGGCACCTGGTGCCATCACCCGCACCAGCTCCTGGAAGAAGAATCGCATGTGCAGCCCGAACTGCCCGGCGTGCATGTCCACGCCGTCGGAGTTGTTGCCGATGTCCTCGGTCTTGCCGGAGTACATGAACAACGCCCCAAAGGGTATGCTGCTCACCACCAGGTCGACCGAGTCCGCCGGTCCGTCGTGCATGCCCTCGATGCAGTCCCGGTTGTAAATGGCGATGTCGGCAGCACTGCTGCGCCCTCGCGCCTTAGCACGGTTGGCCTCGACGGCGGCGGCGTCGGCCCCCTTGCGCCTACGCGGCACCAAGCACCTCCTTCATCGCCTCGCAGTAACAGCGCTCCATGATCTCAGTGTCCCGCTCGAAGGCCGCGGACTTGCCCTGGACGTTGTCCCACACCACGCCCTCGAGCGCGCGGATGTACGGAATATGCACGCGCACCACGGAACGCTGGCCATAGCGGTAGGCGCGGCGCACGGCCTGGTAGAAAGCCTCGAAACTGTCGTCGAACCCGCTGAACACCATGGCGGTGCAGTTCTGGAAGTTGAGCCCGTGGCCCAGGAGCCGCGCGCGCGTGATCATGGCCGGCGCGCCGCCCTTGCGGAAGCGCTCGATGATCGCCGGGCGCCGGGCGGTGGGCACCTTGCCGGTCAACACCTCCAGCCCGTCCACATCGGAGAGCAGCTCTGCCAGGATGTCGCTCTCGGCGTCGAAGCAGGTCCATACCAGGACCTGACGGCCTGCCGCCACCTCGTCGCGCACGATCCCGGCCACGATCTCCGGCTTGCGGCTGCTGACAGGCACCGCCTTGCCGCCGTCGTAGTAGAAGCCCTTGGCCAGTTGGCTGAACTTGGCGCGCTGGACCACCCCGAGGCTCGGCGGTTCGAAGAGCCTGCATTGCCCGGCCGAATCAGGTACCACCCTGACCGCTTCGCGCTGCTCGGCCGTCGGCTCTATCTCCCGCACCAGGATCTCCGGCTCGGGCAGGTCTTTGAGGTTGTCGGCGAAGCCGTAGCGCGCCGGGTGCCGCAGGTAGACGCTCCACCCGGCCATGAAGCGGTAGAATGCCTCGCGCGCGTGCTCTTTGACCTTCCACTCGCCGGACTTCTCTCGCCGGAAGAACGTCCAGATGATTTCACCTTCGTTACGCAGCTTCTCGAGGAATGAACCCTGCGAGGCGTACTCCATCGTATCGTTCGGCGCCGGCGTGGCGGTCAATGACAGCTTGTGCTCGATGCCGCGGGCGCTCTTGACCAGCGCCCACTTGATACGCCCGCCGCCGCTCTTGAGCAGGCTGGCCTCGTCGAGAGCCAAGCTGCCGAGCCGCGAGAGCTCGCTCATGCGCTCCGGCTCGCCACGGCGGGGGATGAATTTCTCGGGGTTGGTGATGCCTATGCATGTATCGCGCGCCGCGCCCTCGCAGAAGTCGCGCAGCTCGGCCTTGCTGGCCAGCTTCACGAGTTCCAAGCCGCCGTCGTAGAACTTCCGCGCCTCGTCGCACCACTGCTCGATGATGTTGAGCGGCGATATGATCAGTCCGCGCGAGCCCGTCCGGTGCGCCGCCTGGCGGGAGAATTCCAGCCCCATGGGCGTCTTGCCGAGGCCGGTGTCGGCCCATATCGCGTAGCGCCTGGCCTCCAGCGCCCGGCGCACCATGAAGTCCTGGTAGTCGAACAGACTCGGCAATATCGGCAGCTTGCCGCCCGGCCGTGACGGCGGATCGACGCCGAGGATCGGCGCGAAGCGGGCCGGGGCCGTAAGCTCGTAGACGTCGCTCTCGTGGTCGTAGTCCAGGCGGTGCTCCGGCAACTTCTTCGACCGCAGGAACAGCGCGTATTCGTCGCGGTCCCAGTCCTTAAACCGGATCCTCAAGCGGTCGGAAAGGAAGTCGACGCAGGCGGTCATGCCTACTCCTCTTCCTCGCTCTTCTCGGCGTCGCTCTCGATCTCGGCGATCTCGTCGACCAGGACCTCCTGCCACTCGCCGAAGCGCACCTGGTCCAGGAGGGCCATTGCTTTGCCGAGCCGTTCCTTGTTCAGCTTGACCTGCGCCGCCGTTTCCTTCTTGCGGCGCTCCAAGCGATACTGCTGCGCGCAGAGCCGGCTGATCGGCCCGCTGAGCCTCAGCACCGCCCTGGTCCTGACCGGGTCCAGCGTCTCACCGGTCTTCTCGTCGACGAACATATCCATGGTCGCATGTGCTTTTGCCACGTCACTCCTCCTCCATCGGTTCGAACTCCAGAACCCATACCCACGGGTTCGTATCCCAGCCCCACCCGCGCTTGGCGTTGATGCTGTTCCAAAGATCCTTAAAGGCTCTCCGGGGATTGGGCGTCATGTCCTGATCCGGCCCGACTGCATACCACCACTTGGTGCCGTCCCACTCGCGATAGACGCCCTCGGTTTTCGCGTCTGCGCCGCTGATCTCCTGCAGACGCTCGACGCGCACGCCCGTCAGGCGCACGCGGTGCCGGCATAGGCTCCGATACATGAAGCGCCCTGGTTGGGCGCGGTGCGGAAATTTCCTCGCCCTGAGCTTGCAGTACTCATCGCGGGTCAGCTCGAGTTCGAAGGGCATGCCATCGGCCCTGTAGGTACCTATGACGCGCCGATCATCGTTGCGCGGGGACCAATCGTTGTATGAGTCGATGCGGTAAGGCTCCCGCAGGAGCAGCTCGTCGCCAGCCTCGCCGTATGGGCAGGGCACGTCGAAGTCAAGCATCTGGTGCGATGCGCGCCCTCCGTTTGCCTTCGCGCTCTCCTCGAAGATTGGCCATAGGTCTGGCCGGACCACCCGCCGCGTCTGCCGCTTCCGCCCCTCCTGGTAGGCCAGGATCATCGGCGCAGACATGGTCAGGCAGCGAGCGCTCTTCAAGGCTTCTTCCTCTCAGCCATCAACTTGCCGATGAAGTCCTGAATGTCCGCCAGGCAGCCCGCGCTCCATACCGTCAAGGCGTGCGGGTACAGGCAATACCTGCGCCACGCGTTCCACCAGCCGATGGTCGCCAGCGTCTCGCCGCTGAGCGCCCGCACTTCGAACTTGTCCGTCCTGCGGTCCGGATCCCGAGGCAGCTTCTCGATGGTGAAATAGCGGTAGGTGGCGACGGTCTTCACGGCCGCACCTCCGCCCCGCCGAATGGCACTAGCGGCGTGCCCTTCGGCAGGTAGAGCGGATGCTTCGGGCTGCCGTCGGCGTTGGTGCCCAGGCACTGCAGCCCGCGGTCGCCGAGGCGCGCCGCGACCTCGGCCGCCCGGGCCTTCGCCTGACGGAATGCGCCCCAGCAGGCCACGACGACCGCACCCTCGAGCCAGGTCGCAGCATCCAGGATGGAATCATTCTCGGGCCGCCCTACGGGGTTATACTCGGTGATCAGCTTCTGAGGATCGGCGCTGACCAGGGCGAACAGATTGACCATCACTATCCCGCCGCAGCCCCATTCCTTTGCGAACCCGACACATCTCCGAATCGTAGGATCATCGGTTCGTGAGTTGGCCGTGGATGGGTTGAGGCCGATAAAGACGGCTGGCTTGGACGCCCGGTAGAAGAGCGGCAGCCCTTCCCAGTTGCGCGTCAAGCGGTAACGATAACGACCGCACTTGGAGAAGTAAGCTGTGCCGGTCAAGGCTTCAGCTCCTCCATCCCCGACCAGTACCTGCGCAGGATCTCCATGAATCGACGCTTCACCGCGCTCACCTCTCGGCCGGCCTCGGTGCGCACCCACCGGGTTACCCAATTACGATGCTTCTCGGCCATCTCCTCATTGCATGGCGTTGACCAGTATTTCCCGCCGCTGGCCATCAAGACCTTCGCTTCGCAACTGAGCGCGAGATTGTCGATATCCCGCATACAGTCCGGCTGCACCGCGCCCGACAGTTCTGCGATCAAATCGTCGATTCTCCCCGCGGCCCGCCCCCATTCATCGCCGACCAGGCCGGCGAGCTTCATCGGTCGGGTGGGGTCGCCCAGGTAGGCCTCATGTGCGTCATGTAGGAGGGCGCCCAGTATTTGCGGTTTCGGTCTATGCATGCGCCGGGCAATGCCGGCACACACGAGAGAATGCTGAGCGACGGACCAAGCGACCAGGCGTCGTTCGCCGTCAGCCATATGCACGCCGGTGGCGCCATTGAATCTGTTGACCAGTGAAAGGTGCCCAGCGACATCGTGCCAGTCGAGCGTCGTAATGCTGGGCTCCTGCAAGACGAAGGCCTTGCCCGTAAAGGTCTCGATCCAAGGTCCGCTCATCTCAGTCTCCTCATTGCTTCTCCAGAAACCGCCGGGCCATGAACGCATTGCGCGCCCTGTACAGTGCCGGCGTGTCGGTGATCTCGGCCAGGTTGCTGCGGACCATCCGCTCTAGGATTACGACCGCGCGGGACAGGCTGTCCTCGTCGAGTCCCCCGCCTATCGCCTCGACCAGAGCCAGGAACCTCATGCACCGCCCCGCTTCCATGCATTCGTGGTGGTAGCGCATGGCCAGCTCCCAGTCCTCGGCCGGGATGTGCTTGACCTGCTCGTCCAGGGTGTCGCCTTCGTACACGTCACTGCTCCGCGACCGAGAGCGAGGCCAGCACTTCCTCCTCGACATCGCCGCCCATCACCACGTCGGGGTCGATCTCGTATTCGCCCAGCCTGTCCGTCAGAAGCTCGAGCACTGCCGTGCGCAGTTGCTCAGGTTCCACCTCATCGGGCACGTCCATCACCAGCGCGTACTTCGGCATCAGTCCACCATCCCTCTCCCCGCGCCCCACGTCTCGGCGGGCACAGGCTCGGCCGCGGTCTCGGCCCGCTCGCGGTGCTTCTCGATGTCCGCCGGGTCGCAGTAGTGCCGGGTGTAGACCTGGACGTAGCGCGTGGCCTGGTCGCGGGTGTCAACCCGCCGGCCGTCGAGGCGCATGCCCGTACGGGTGAAGCCGTGGGTGTCCGCTTCCTCGGATCGCGTCCAGCAGTCGATACCCACAGCTTCCGGGTTGCACGGGCCGTCGCGCCGCGCGCAGTAGTCCTCGCTCTCCGGCAGCCACAGCACCTTCTTGCCGCAGCGCCTGCAGTCGGCGAGCTGCGCGACGCGGCGGGGCGGGTACTTCTTCTTGCGGTGGGCCATCAGTTCACCGACCCTTCCCGCCCCCGCCGCAGGATCTCCTGCAGTACCGGCGTCGCCGCGATGAGCCTGGCGGTCTTCAGGCTGCGGATGCCCTCGCAGATCACCTTGCGCCGCTTGGCTGTGACCACCCGGTATCCCCGCGCCTCGCCGCCCATGGTGCTGACCTCTTCCACCACCCATCGCTCCATAATCAGTTGGTCCCGGCGCGGGGGGACACGGTCCCCCGGCTGTCAAGGGCGTGAGGTTTTTCAGTAAGAGATCTGGATTGGACCGCCCCCGCCGGCACATTGCCGCGCGCCGGGACCTCAGCAGGGCCTAGTTGCCCTGGCTGCTCGTTTGTGTGGGGGCGCCGGGTTTCGGCGGGCGCCCCCATTCCTCTCGACCCGGCGCTATGCTTCCCGCCGGCGTCGATCTCGCCGCTGAGTTTCGGCGTGTCTCCGCTCAGACCATTCACGGCTCCGCCGGGGCTATCCGCGCTTCGCCCAGGCTTCTTCGCCTCGCATGAGGTATGGCTGGTCCCGGGCCGAGGGCGGTCCGCGCCCTCGCGGCCTGCACGCGCCGTGTGCTTCGGCCGCTGCCCCCCCGGCAGCGCCCGGGACGTTGACTCGTCGGAGGAATGTGGGAAGGGAGCAGCGACCGCTTCGCGGGTTTTCGGTGCCCCGCTACTTTGGCCGCCGATGCGACCTTGAGCGCCCCCGTCCGGGCTTTCGTTGCGGACTTCCACCGCAGGGCGCTGCGATCGTAGTTTTTCAGTGCCCGCCGCTCCCTTCCCACAGCCCTCGGAAATCTCCTTCGCGCGGCATCCGCGGCAGTAGAACATCCGGCCGCAGTTGCCGAAGGCCCTGGCCACCGCCAGCGTCTCGCGCGAGTACATGCTGCACTTCATGCAATCAAGCACGGCCGCGCCCCCCGGCGTGAATCCCCGCTTGGTCCTCCGCCGTGCGCGCGAGGTCCAGCAGGCTCTGCCGCGACCACCGCCATGTTTCGTTCTTGCCCTTGCCGCGACCGGGCAGCACCATATACCGTGCGCCCATCGCCGCCAGCTTGTGCCGGATGGCCCGGAGTCGCGCGGGGCTCAGGCGCAGCAGCGCCGCGGCTTCCTCATGGGTAAGAAGATCGTCGCGGAGTTCCTCCGCGAGGCTCGCGACGATCTCCTTCCCCGTCACCGGCCAGCCCCCCCGGCCAGCCGCATCAACTTGCGCGTCTCGATGCGTTCTTCATCCATTCGCGCGCCGAGTTCGGTCTCGGCCCGCTTTGCCACGCGCGAGAAATGCTCCGCGAGTTCCACGCAGACCGCCGGACTGACGGCGCCGGCGAACAGCAGCCCGGCCATGGAGCACACCAGCGCGAATCGCTGCCGCTCTCTCATGGCATGGCCTCCGTTAACTTCGCGAGGTTCGCGAGGACCTGGTGCATCAGAATCGCGCAAATGCCGTAGACCGCGCAGGCCGCGATCACCCGCCAGGTCTCGCGCCAGAGCCGCAGCCAGAACCACCGGACGAACCGCTGCCAGCGAGTCATTGCACCGCCCTCGCCGCCAGCAGGCACCCCGCCTGCAGCCCCGCCAGGATCACGGCCACCATCACCGCGGCGATCACCGCCGCCGCTTCGGGGTAGCGCGCCTCGAACTCGTCGGTGTCCATGCGAAGCAGTTGCCAGAGGCGCGTCATCTGTCAGCCTACGTCGTATCCGCGGTGCACGCGGGGCGCGTCTTCCGGGCCCTTCCAGTATTCGTCGATCCACAGCAGCTTGACCTGCGACCTGCCCGGTCCGTGCCGGTAGTGATGCCAGTGACCCCTGACCGTGAATCTGATGCTCATGTGGAAATGCCCTCCTCCATCCGCGGAAATGTGCCGCGGAAGACTCGTGTCGATCCGGATCTTCCGGCCGACGTCAAAGTGCTCCATGCCCGACATACCCGCGAACTGCACCAGCTTCGCTTCGCGCCGGCGTTTCTTACTGGACTTCTTCTTGCTGGTGGGCATCGGGTGGATGTGCGCCGGACTGATGATGGCGTTCTCGGCGTTGAGGTAGAGGATCATGTTTGTGAGCATCCGCAAAGCGGTCACACTCACTCCACCCTTCTCAAAATGCTTTGCGCATGCTCGCACCCATGCATTCGAGAGTCGCTCGCCACTAGTGGGCAGGTACCCTTGGACGAACGGATCGTGCAGACCCGGGTCCGGTTCGAAACAAAGAATGACATACAAACCTTTGCATGGTGCCCCCGGAACCAATTCATTATCTGCGAGGTATATGCCCGTCAGATCATCGCGCTCGATGCCACCCAGCGTCTTCCGTTCCCTCCATGCCAACCCGGGACGCAATGCGAAATAGCAAGCGGCATATGGGAGGCGCAGCTCATCGGTCATTGCCCGGGGACACGCCTCTAAGAGGTCGACAACTAGGCGCGAGCGAAAGTCAAAACACTTCCGACCATGCTCAACGAAGGTCGACACCATCCACCAAGCGTTCCCGTTGGTCCATGTACTCCTGTTCTCGATGAGGCCCAGTCTGGTCAGGAACTCTGCCAGTGCAGACGGTCGGCACTCCAGTTCCCGCATGACCGCATCGATCTCTGGCAACGCCGTTCCTTGGCGCTCCATCAGGATGCGAAGCCTCTCAAGCAATCTCTCGAAGTGCGTCTTTCTCACCGTAGCCCCGCTTCCTGCTGCGCGGCCATAACGATCAGCGCCAGGACGGCCTGCGCCTCTTCGGCCTCCTGCTGAATCTCGATGGCTTCGGGGATGTTTATCTCACCGTCATTGGCCAGGGCCTGCGCGTGCGCCTTCATCACGTCTGCGACCTCGTCCAGCAGGCTGGCCACTCCCACGCCATAGGCGGCAAGGGCACCCTCTATCTCTTCAAGCCGTTTGGTGGGGACGATCTTGGTCCCGCGCATCCAGTGATAGAGGTTGCGCACGGACACCCCAATCCTGTTAGCCACGAATTGGATAGGGTCTTTCTTCAGCGTGCCCTTGCGCTTGTGGACCACATCGCACAGCCTGGCCAGCAACCACAGCGGATCACGCAGCTCGTCGAAGGCCACTTCTGCCTTGCTCATTGGCCTTGTGCCCCCTGCTTTGTTGCGGCAGACTGCTTGCGGGGGGAGGGGACTATGGATAAGCTCGGACCGGTTGGGGAGGCCGACGCGCGTGCGTGCGCGCGCCGGCGGCTCGCGGGCGAAGGCGACCCGTCGAGCGCACTCCCCGTCAGCAGTCTTGGTGAGAAGGTGCCCCTGAACTCGATGCAACCGCGCGACACGTCAGGAATCCCCACGCCATTCGATCTCGTCGGCGTTGGACAGCGAGAAGCGGGCAATGCATTTCACGATGGCGCATGCCCCGGGATAGCGCTGCAGCTTCTTGGCGTTCACAGCCTGCCAGCGTCTCAAGAACCTGCCGAGGCAAGTACCCGATGTGCGAAGTTCGTAGCAACGCACCTCGAACGTCGAATCGCCATTGTCGGTAACGCGGCCGCTGCCGGTTACCGTGATATCCATGTGCTGAGCATCCACCGCTCAGAACTCCACCAGCGCGGGGCATCCGTCGCGGTGCACGCCGCGCCGTCCGCAGTCCGGACAGGGCTCCATGTGCCCGATGCCGCAGGCGGTACAGCACAGCGTGTCGGGATCGATGGCCTCGCCGCAGTCGTCGCAGAGCGCGTCAGCACCGCGCTCGGTGTACGCAACCATGGCGGCGGGCGAGAGCGCGGGCGCGCTCTTGCAGCCGCAGCCCGGGCACGAGCCGCGACCGTCGAAGCCGGTTTCCGTGATGATCTTGTGGCACTCGATGCAGCGATAGAGCATGGCCATGGGGGGCTCCTCTCCGAGCGGGCGGGACGGGACAGCCAACTCCCCCCTTTGGCGCCGACCAGAAGGTGGGCAGGATGCCCTGGTCGCTGGCTGGCCCGTTCCGCTCGCTCCGTGGTGAGTCACCGTGGTAGCCTCCTGGTCGGCGTGTCTGCTTACACGGATAGCTCAAGTTCACCCGGAAGTCAAATGATTTCCCAGAAAACAAATGACTCGCGCTGGCGGAATGGCGCGAGATGTGGAGGCCATAATGCCTTGGGACAGTGAGATAGCCATGCATTTGCGGCGCGCGAGAAAACGCAAGAAACTCACGCAGACGCAGCTTGCGAATGTCCCTGCGCCTGCGGTCGCCCCGGCAGGACGCCATCGCCCGGGCCAAGCACAAGGATCTCCAGAAGCGCTGGCGGCGGGGCGAGGCGATCTTCCCCGATCAGACCGTGCCGCGCTCAGGAATGGCGGCCCTTGCCGCCGTAGATGCCTTCATGGCCACGCGCAAGGGCAAGGTGGCACCTACCACCTGGCAGACCGACTTCAACCGCCTGAAGCGATTGTGCGCGCAAACAGGGGTATCCACGTTCCGGGACCTCAAACGCGCCGGCGTCGAGGAGTTCCTGGCCGGCGTCCTCGAGAAGGGCGCGAAGACCACCTACAATCAGTACATGCTCATCACCAGGGCCTTCCTGGCCTACTGCGTCCGCAAGGGCTGGGCGCGGGATAACCCCCTCGACGGGGCACGGGTGCTCGAGCCCGACCAGCCGGAGATCTCCTACCTCGACAAGAAGGCCCGGGCCGCGGTGTTGAAGGCCTCCCGGAAAGACTACTACCGGGCGCTGGTGGACACGGCGATCTACGCCGGGCCTCGCTTCGGGGAGCTGGTCCACCTGGACCTCCGGGACGTCGACCTGAAGCGCCGGCTGCTTGCCGTCAGGAAGACCAAGACCCGTCGCGGCCGGTCGGTGCCCCTGGACAGGAAGCTCGTGACCGTTCTGCGCAGCCACATCGCCGCCCGCCGGAAGGCCGGCGCCAAAGAACGCGATCCGCTCTTCACCCCTGACGCCAGCGACGCCCTGCCGGCGAGCTATCGCGAGAAGATCATGTCCGGCCGCATCGGGGGGTACCTCAACCACTACATAGAGGACCTGTCGAAGCGCAGCGGACAGCCGTGCGGATGGAACATCTTCCGGCACACCTTCGGGAGCCTGCTGGCCCAGCAGGGCGTCAGCCTGTACCAGATCGCCGAGTGGATGGGGAACTCACCGAACGTCTGCCGGCGGCACTACGCCGCGCTCAGCGGGGAGTGGAGCGACAAGATCGAGGTAAGGTAGACCTAACCGGTAGGCCAGAAGCCCAGGCTGAATTCCGCCGCGGACACCTCGACGGTGGCGCCGGCATCCACGTAGACCTTGACCACTTCTCCCTCCGCGACTATGGCAAAAGCATCGGGAGCATGCGTCGCGCCCGTGCGCGTCTCCGACTCCTCCTGATACGTCGCCACTACAGAACCCGCCACGGAGATCTTCGTGCGGCGCTGGGTCAGCGTCGCTACCGGCAACTTGTTCCAGATACTGTTGACGCACACCTGGACCACCCCCGCGCAGGGTGCGGTCCATTCGTACGCCTCGTCGTCGAAGTTTCCGTCATCCTCCAGAATGTTGTCGAGTTCCAGCACGGCTTGCGATGAGACGTTCTGCGCGGAGGACATCTCCACCCGGCAGACCGTCGGGGCCGTAGAGGACGCTCGACCGGGCACCGTCGCCCACCTGACCGGCAGATTGCCGACATGCTCCTCGAGATCGTCGAGCCTGGCGTCCTGCCCGCGAATATGCCGGGCTACCGCGCGCACGTCGCTGAGGCCCGGGAAGTCCACCATACCGACCACGTCCAGCTCCGCGAAGTCGGTGCTGATGGTCGTGAAGCCGCCGGGCTTCTCGAAATCCCAGGCGCGGGCGCTGACGATCGCATTCACGGGCTCGGAGTAGCTATCCGAGCCTACGTTCGTAACCAGCGACCCGGCCGCGTAGCCCATCTCCAGGCGGCGCAGCGGTATCGTCGCAGCCCGCCGCGTCTGGCCGTACCAGGCGCGGGCCAATGCGGCAATGCGCCGCAGCCTTTCAACATCGTCACGCACGGCACCGCCGGCCGAGTCACGCACCAGCGCGCCGGCGGTCACGCCGGTCACCGTGTTGGGGACCACGTACCAGTAGTGCGCGGTGGGCACGTCGATCACCAGCTCGGGCGCGGCCTCGATCTGGTCGGACGCAGAAACCTCCGCCTCGACCTTCAGATGCTCGTCGGTTTCGACGCAGACCGTGGCGACCAGGTTTTCGTAATCGAAGAGCGGATCGGTGTCGCTGTCCGCCGCGCCGCCGGCCCAGTGATTGAGCGCCAGCAGGTGATTCGGGCTGACCTTGACGAGCAGGCCCATCCCCCGATCCAGCATCCGGACATGCATGGTCACGCTGGTGTCTTCGTCGTTGACGTAGGGCGTGTCCACCTGGTGCCAGGCACCCTCGGCGTCCTTGACGCAGACCAGCGGTTTACGGTATTCGGCCACCACACCCGCCGGTGCATTGTCAGTGTCTTCGGCGAGGATCAGGTGGCGCAGAAGCGGGCGGTCGTCGGGGAAGTACTGCGCCGGCACGGCCGGGTAGACCGTCCCGTCGGCCGAAACCGAAAGCGCCACGTTGTGCCCGCCATTGCCCTCTCCGTCGTAGGCCATCCAGTCCCAGGCCGCGGGGATCCTGAAGGCCTGATAGACCCGCGCGTACTTGTCGGTGGCGCGCTCGCGGTCGTGCTCTTCTGATTCGTCTTCCGGCGTGCCCGTGCCGGCCTCGTAGGCGGCCTCTTCCGTAGACGACCACAGTTCCTCGAGCGTGCCGTCCGCGAAGCTGACCGTGAACATGGCTCGCAGGCGAGCGCCCCTGACCGTCACCTTGTCGTAGCGCACGCTGTCGGTGGCGCGCACGGTCAGCTCGCGCACGTCCTTGTCGCTGCCCAGCAGCATGGACGCGTCCTCGGTGTTCGCGGGGATGGTCAGTGCGCCCACCGAGACCGGCGAAGCCAGCGTGGAGAAGACGTGCACCACCAGGTCCCCGCTGCCGCTGGTCCTCAGACACCAGCCCATCCCGCGCCTGCGGCTGATCAGGTGGTCCAGGGCCTGCTTCAAGGTCTTGCCCGAGGCGTCGTAGACGCTCGTGTAGCCGGTCAGGAGCTCGGAGGCCTGGCCGCCCAGCTTCAGCACGTGCCCGGTGGGCGAGTGGCGCACGCACAGGTACTCGCAGACGTCGTAATGATCCCATACCTCGCCGTCGGTGCCGAAGCAATAGCTGCTGCCGATCTTGCTGGCGTTCCTGTTGCCGAGGATCGCGGCCCCCGGTCCCCGGCCGACCCGGCGGTTGAAGGCCGGCATGCGCCCCAGCCCTATCGGCGAGCCCGATTGGTCCACCACCGCGGCCTTGAGCGGCACGCGGTCCAGCAGGTAAGACAGCTCGAGCGCCGAGACGACCTGGTGCCCCTGCGACGGGCTCGAGGTCCTGGACCCGTCGATGACCGTGGTATCGTCCACCAGGATGCCCGTCCACATGGGCTGTACCCAATCCCCGGGGTCGGCCGCCGTGACGATCCGCTGGATCTGCACGTACCAGCCGGAGAACCGCGAGGGGGACACGCTCTCGAAACTGGTGCGATCCTCGCGCTTGATCAGCCCGTAGTCGAACTTGAACTCGGCCAGGCCAATGGTGGGCGCCACGCACTCCCGCGCGACCAGAGGCTGCAGGTAATCAACCGGCTGCCACTCGTCAGCCCAGTTGCGCTTGACGAGCACGCGGACCTCGATCTTGTCGGCGATCAGCCCCGACGAGTCCGGCGCCTGGACGCTTACCCGGCCCACGTCACTGCCCCTGCTCGTAGAGCGAGCCGAAGAAGATGCCCGCGGGCGACGGCGCCGCCGGCCCGTCGGTGTCGGCGGTGGTGCTCTCGATGTCGGTGTTGTCGCTGTCGACGTTCACCGGGCCGGCGTCCACGCGCCTGGTCCGGACAATGACCTTGACCGTGGCCCCATCGCCCAGCGCCCCGGAGGTCCAGCTCAGCCGGGCGACACCGTCGCTCTTGATCATTGACACTTCGGTGGGCGTGTCGAGGTCCGGATCCGGGTCCGATCCATCGGACGTGAGATAGACGAGCCACTTCGTGGCCGCGTAGGCGCCGTCCGGCGTGTAGAAGTACTCCGCGGTGACCAGCGCCGTGCCGCCGGCAGCCGGTTCGACGGAGTACCATGCCGGGGCGCTGGGCCGCGTGGTAACCTGCGCCCCGGCATCGTCGACCGTGACGGTCCAGGACAGGACGTTCTCGGACGCCAGGCCGTACTTGTTGCGCGCGCGCAGCACGAAGTAGTAGGTCCGCTCCGTGCCCGCGGGCGCCACGTCGAGTGCCGCCGTCTCGTGCGGCAGGCTGGTGAAGGTCTCCCACGGCGCCGAGTCGAAGTCGGGCTCGGCGTCGATTCCGCGATAGAGTTCGTAGCCCGTCAGGGCATCGTTCATCGTCCGGTAGCGGCCCCGCCCCGTCGCCAGGCACGCCAGCAGGATGCTGAAGGCGCCGCGACCGGAGGCCGTATACGACGAACAGACCGCCCACTTCCCGCGCCCCTCGGCCGTATAGGCGCTGGTAACCGCGAACCGCCCTCGACCGCGTGCCGTATATGGCCCGCTGATTGCCCACCCGCCGCGTGTAACCGCCTCGAACCCATTGAGCACGCTGAAAACGCCGCGGGCGATGGCTCCATACGGCATCCAGAAGATACCGTCCCCTCCATTGTAGAGCAGGCCGGCCTCGGCCAGCCCCAACGCCGAATCCCACACGTAGATCTCGTCGATAAGACCGTCGAAGTGATCTACGGGCGATCCGGAGGAATACCGCGCACCCACCTGGAACCCGCGCATGGGCGAGGCATCGTGGAATGCACCCATGCTTTCGGAGGAGTTGATCCATTCAGATCCGTTTACCCACGCGTAGATCCTGTCCGTAACGGTGTCCACCACCACCAGCAGGTGATACCATGCACCGCTGCTGAATGTGTCAACGCTTTCCGCGTCGGCATATGCCCCCGTCGCGCTGTCACGCATATAGATCTTCAGCGTATCGCTGTCGGTTACCGTAATGAGATAGCGCGAATACCCGTCGACCCCCGTGTCTTCCCAGGCGATAGCCTGGGCGAGACCGGTACTTTCGAGCTTGATCCAGCAGGACAGGGATACAATCGTCTTGCCGCCGGTCAGCCCCGCGGCATTGTAAAGCCGGTCAGAACCCCCCCGTTCGAGGTCCACGCAGTTTCCAGCCTTGCCGGTCCCCTGCGCCGCTGTTGCCGGATCGGACAGATCCATCGAGCCCACGGAATCCACGCGCGTTCCGGAGGATTCCTCCATCCTCCAGACATGGAGCAGGTGCTCCATATGAGCGTCGAGTACCGAATGGCCGAATCCGGGCATGGTCTATCCCTGTCCCGTTTCTACGCCGCGTCGAAGCTGAACTCCAGGAGGTTGAGCAGCGAGGCGTCGGCCACCGCACCGGCCGCGATGTCCCGCCTGATCCAGAGGCCTTCCCAGTACCCGCTGGCCAGGTCGCCGATATCCTCGCCGTCGGCGGCAGTGATGCCCACGTTCCAGCTGCCGCTGCAGCTCGAGGGTTCGGTGCCCTCTCCCGTGCCGGTCTCGTCCTCGACCGCGCCGGTGGGCTGGCTGGCCGGGGCCTCCGCGCATATGGCGATGCCCGGCACGGCGTCGGCGGTGTCGTCGCTGGCGCCCGCCGCAGCGCTGGTGCCCAGCAACTCCCTGCCATTGGCCGGCACCGTGAGCACATCGTCCGTGCGCGAGCTGTAATAGACGACCTCGCGCGTGACGCCTCCGGAAGTCCGGATGTGCGCGTAGCCGGTGTCTGGCCAGTCGGCGAAGTCGCCGGCGCCGCCCTCGATGGTCCCCGCACCGCTGGCCCCCAGCTGGTTGGTGGAAGTGGTCATCTGCGTGCCCAGCGTGCCGATCCAGGCCTTGAGCGACTTGACCTGGCTCGATGAATCGTTCTTGATGCCGATGCAGCGGTACTCGTTATCGCCGGTCGTCGCCTCGGCGGAGGACACGTTGTCGAGGCCGACGGCGTTGTTGAACTCGTCGGCCAGCGTGACGGTGGCCGTGCCCGTGAGGTTGTCGGCCGTGGTGCGCGTGACCCGGATGAACTTTTCGGTCTCGCCCCCGCCGCCTTCGAGAATCTTCGTCTCGCCGTTGGCGATGGTCACGCCGGCGCCCTGGCTGCCGCCCGGCGGCGTCCACTTGAGCTCGTCCACGCCGGAGGCCGTCAGCGTGCCCGCCCCGGTCCCGTTGGCCCCGGCCACGAAGTCCACGGTCACGTTTGAAATCGGGCTGGTGACCGTGGCCCCGAGTTGCGTGATCTCGGTGCTTGAGCGGTTCTTGCCGAGCGAGGCGTCGGGATCGGTCTGCGCGTCCCCGTCGCTGCTCGCGCCGGTATGGTAGAAGCGGAGACTGTCTGCGTGCGTCTTTTCGTCTGGCATGGCTCTCTCCTCAAGCGGCGGACACGGTTACCTTGCGCGTGCCGTCGGCGTATGCGTAATCCACGTCCGGGGGATCGGGCCGCCGGACCATCAGGCAGGTGAAGCTCGCCGGCGTGCCGTCGTTGCCGTTGGTGCCCATCGGAACGATCCGGAACTGGTGCTCGGTGACGTCTTCCAGGAAGCGCGATCGCCACTGGTAGTAGCCGCGGCCGGCCTCGTCGACCTGCCCGCGTTCGACCCACTCCCCTCCGTAGTACTCCTCCAGCCGGTAGTAGTCGACTCCGTCGCCCGCGTCGTACCAGTTGAGGGTCAGCCGCCCCGGCCACGCGTCGCTCTGAACCTCGTCGGCATCGTCGAATACGTCCACCACCAGGACCTCGCCGGGGTCCAGGGCGAAGTCCATCCAGGTCGCGGCGGTGGTGGCGACCAGCGCGCCGTCCTTCCACACGTAGAACACCGGGTCGCCCAGGTCGCTGGACCAGGACAGCCGCACGGTGTGCGCGTCGAGCCAGACGGGCGCGTTCATGGTCACCGCCATCAGCTCAGCTCCGTTACCTGCAGCTGCCAGACGGCGCGCACCAGGTAGTTCGAACCCGCCTCACACAGTCCCCCGCTGGCCCCCTTGATTTCCTCGGCCAGCGACACGTCCACGTCGATGACCGCGACGTAGTCCGTCTGGTTGGCGTGATCGTCTACCACGGTGACCAGCGTGCCCTTCAAGGCCTCGTAGGCCAGCGCCAGGGCCTCGGCGTTCGCCTCGGTGTCGATGTCGCGCAGCGAGGCCAGGGTCGAAACCGGCGCGCGCTTGCCGGCCTTCTTGTAGGCCTGGCCGTCCACGTTCGGGCGGGTGATCTCGGCCAGGCGCTCCCCCAGCCCGCGCAGCCGGCCGCGCAGGGAGATGAAGTCGTAACTGCCGATAGATGCGCTCATCACTCACCGCCTGCGTTGGGGTCCGACCGCTTGGGCGTGACTTCGACCTTGACGTCGTAGTTGCCGGACACCTGGCGCTTGACCTCGAAGAACTTCTGGCGCTCGCCCTTCGTGCCCCAGGAGCTCATCGCCCCCTCGTCGCCGAAGAGATAGCGGTCGCTGCGGCGGACCACATCGCTCAAGCCGGCGATGAACTCGCCGTACTCCGCCTCGTCGTAGGCCCGGGCCTTCTCGAAGGTCGCCTCGGAGACATTGCGCAGCGCGCCCTTGCGCGTTTCGCCGATCTCGCGCCTGGCCCGCGCGGCACGCGCCGCCCGCGCGACCTCTATCTCGGGGATCGCCTCGCGACTGCTGATGATCCTCCCCGCGAGATTCGTATGCTCGGCCACCGCCTGCGCCCCGGTGATCTCGTCGAGTTGGGGGATGCTGCGCATCAGCACGTCGGCCGCTATCGAGGCCTCCTGCCTGCCCCCCAGGAACTTCAGGAGTTTGCGGCCGGAAAGCCCCTTGGCCTTGAGCTTCTCGAGCGACCCCTTGAGCCCCAGGCCCTCGAACCCGCCCTTCTTCTGCAGCTGCTTGAGGAGCGCCGCCACGGTGGTACCACCCTCCTCGGCGCTGCCCCTGGCCGTAGCCATGATCGCCGTCGCCGCGAGCAGCTCCTCGTCGCTGCCGCCTATCGCGCGGATGCCCTGCCCGCCTCGCGACGCCGCGGTCAGCAGGGCCTCGGCGCTGGCCGGGGAGTACTTCGAGGCCGCGAAGGCCTTGGACACGATCTGCGAGAACCCGCCGGTCTCCTTCGCGCCCACGCTCTTGCGCATCGTCGCCGCCGCGCGCGCCATGGCCGCGGGGTCTTCCACGATGCCATAGAGCCGCGAGAAGAACTGCCGGCCGCCGAGGGCGCCGGCGCTCTCCAGGGCGAAGACCTGCTTGGCCGCCGCGTCCAGGCTGGAAGCGCCGCCTTCCGCGTAAGTCTTGCGGGCCGCGCCGATCAGCTGCTGCAGCCGGGCCTTGTTGCCGCCGGCGAGCTGGGCCAGCGAGCTCAGCCCGCTCTCGGACGCCAGGCCCCGGGCGCCGGCCTCCTCGCGAGCCTTGTTGACCTCGGCGAGGATCTTCTTGAGCCCGCTGGCGGCCGTGGCGATGATCCCGATGCGCGCGGCGAATGAACTCAGCTGGCCCATGCCGCGGGAGCCGAAAGCCTCGTCCCGGCTCTTGCCGGCGTCGCGCAGGCTCCTGGCCGCGCGGTCGGATGAGCGCGCCGTCTCAGCGCTGCCCTTGTTGAACTCGGAGATCAGCTGACGCTGTTTGTCGATGACCTTCTGCTGCTCGCGCAGCACCTTCTGAGCGTCGCCGCTGAACTGTACGGGTACCTTGGCCACGTTCAGCCCTCTCCGAAGATCCTGCTGGCCTCAGCCAGCTCGGTCACACTCGGCCGGTAGTCCGGCCTCAGCCCCCGCCACCAGGCTTCGAGCCCGGCGCGGCGGGAGTTTTTTTTTGCAGCATCGCCATGGTCGGCAGGTCGATCAGGCTGCCGATGACCGCCGCCTGCGTCCCGGTGGCGAACAGGCCCAGCAGGCTTATCTCCGCCGGGCCCACGCGATAGTTGCAGCAGAGCGCCTGCGCAGCCAGGTCGCACTCCTCGCTGAGAAGCATGGCCATGTCGCCGTGGCCCTCGACTCCCAGGAGCTGGTCGAACGCCCGGCAGGCCGCCTCCCACAGCCGGCGGTACTGCGGCAGCACGTCCCCCGGGGTCCAGCTGGCGCCATCCCAGCTGAGCCTGCGCGGCAGGGCGGAGCCTCCGCCGAGTTCGCGCGCCACCGGCACCAGCCACTCCTGTCCGTCGGCCAGGCGGGTCATGTGCCCGCCGATCCGCTCGGCGCGGGCGAGTTCCGCCGGCGCCGGGCGGTTGTCGGGGTCGTAGCCCACCCACGCCGCAGAGTTCGGGATCTGCGTCCAGGTCTTCCTCCGGGTGGCGGCGTCGGCCAGCGGCGCCAGGCTGCCCTCGGCGAGCAGGAAGGCCGCGCCCGACTTGCCGTCGGGGCCGCTGCTCATGCCGACGTGCGCGAGCTTTTTGACGTAGGCGTAGCCCAGCCCGGCATCCAGCACGTTCTTCTCGCTGACCGCGCCCTTGCCCGGGAGGTAGTAGACCAGTCCGGCCACGGCGCTCAGCCCTCTATCCAGGCATCGAACTCGTCGGCGAGATTGGCGGAGGTGGCGGCGATTTCCTCGACCTCCTCGGGCCAGGCGAACTTCGCGCGCGCGAAGCTGTAAGCCGGCCCGTCGCCGACCTTCTGCACGAAGAGGCAGTTGGTCACCGTGCCGACGAGCGGCTTGAGGTCCTCGGCAACGGAGTTGCCGCGCCGGGCCATCCCGACTCCGACCACGATGGCCGGCCCTTTGCGGTGGTGGACCAGGCTCCCGATCACCGGCACTCCCTTGATCGATGTGACCTTGTCCTGGATCGCCTCTTCCGTCTTCTTCTTCGCCATGCTCGAAACTCCTTAAGAGATTGCGGTAGCGGTGTTGATGGCCAGCGAGGCCACCGGCGAGACGCCGGGCGTCCGCCAGGGGGTCATGCGCACGTTGATCATCTCGTCGCCGATCTCCTCCCAGTCGACGCGGCACTTGCCGAGGGTGAAGCCGATGTGCTGCGCGGTGCCGTCGGCAACGTAGGAGCCGCCCTCGTCCTTCTTGCGGAGGTAGGCGATGACCGTCTCGGCGGCGTAGTACTTGCCGTCCTCGGTGAGGGTGGACAGCGCGTCGATGTGCAGACCGCTGGCGGTGATGACCGGCATGATCGCCCCGATGTACGTCAGCGTGGGGTACAGGTCGCCGCCCGAGCTCTCGACCGCCACCTCGATGCCGAAGTCCAGCTGCATGTTGCGCAGGCCGTCGAAGTCGGTGCCGTTGAGGTCGATCGGTCCCATGCCCCACTCGGCGTCGGCCGCGGGGTCCACGCCGTCGGGCAGGTCGGCGGTCTCGCTGGAGACCACCGGGGCAGTGGTGCTTTCCTTGCGGGCCAGCGCCTCGGCGGACAGCACCGCCGTGCCCTGGTGGTCGATGGAGACGGTTCTCGGCACAAGGATGCCGTTGGCGATGGTCTCGGAGATGTGCACCGAGCCGTCGGCAGCGACGCGCGTACCCCCCTGCGCGATCTTCTGCCAGTAGGGCACCACGCCCGGGTGCGAGCCGTCGGCGTCGATGAGCATGCCCTCGGCGCCGCACTCGTCCAGGAAGGCCTTGAGATCCCGCGAGGAGAAGCGCAGCACCGGCGCCCCGCTGACCAGCGCACCGAACGTGCGGTACACCGCGCCGGCCGGCCCGCTCAGGCGGGTCTGCAGCTGGCTGTTGAGTCCCTGCGACTGCGTCTCGACGTAGACGGCGCCGCCCGACTGCGCGGTCTTGGTGTGGAGCTTGACGCCCCAGGGAAGGAACTTCTTGCTCAGTGACATCGAAAGCCCTCCTACGCGGAGACTCTGTGCCCCGCGGTCAGATCGCGCATGCCGCCGGCAGAGCCCACGGCACGCTGGATGAACCGGTCCATGATCTTGGCGATGAGTTCCATGTCCGCCTTGCTGACGGCGGTCAGCTCGGCGGCCTTGTCCGGCTGGTCGTGCAGCACGTAACGGGCCGGATCGGTCCCCGCATGATGGCTGCGCCGGCGCAGGTACCGGGCGGCCTTGCGCCCGCCGTACTTGCGGTACTTGAAGAGGTACTTCGGGCCGTGGATGTAGGCCTTGCCGCCGGCCTGGGTGACGCGGATGTCGGTAACGTTGGCCAGGGCCTCCGCACGCATCTTGCCGCTGAACACGTTCGGGTAGGTGTGGCCGAACTTCCGCAGCTTGCGGCGGTTGTATTTGATGTCGCGGGGCTTGTACTTGTACTCGGTCGCCCCGCGGTGCGTAAAGTGCTTGGGCAGGATGAACCGGAACCAGAAGCGGATGGCGTGCAGCCAGGCCGCGCGCAGGAGGTCGTTCCAGTCCCGGAGCGAAAGCCCGACCGAGTCGCGGGTGGTCTTGACCTCGACGTGCACCATCAGATGCTCCCGAAGACCACGCGGTAGGCCACCTGGTAGAAGTCGCCCACCAGCGCCCCGCCCGCGTTCTTCTTGGCCTGCTTCTCGTCGGTCTCCGGGCGCGCCGGCTGGTCCATCAGCTCGAACGCGCGAATGTCCAGGTACCCGGCCGTGCCGGCCAGTTCCTCCATGTCGGCCAGCACGCCGCCGACCCAGTTCTGGAACTTGATCGCCGCGGTACCGGCGTCGTCTTCGGAACTGACCGCCGCGCGGAGCACCAGCACCAGGTCGCCCTCGCCCTCGAACCAGTTGCGCGACCCGCCGGCCTCGGCCCGTCGGGCGTAGTTCGCCTCCCAGTCCACCACTGCGAAGTCCGCCTCCGGACCCGACACGGCCACGTAGTAGACCTTCTCGGCCGCCTCTTCCGCGTTGGCCGCGCCGACCCCACCCTGGAAGGTGGAGCTGGCCGCGACGGTGTCGCGCAGATACTTCAAGGGCAGGCTGAGGTGGCCGCTGGGGGTACTGCCCGCCGTTGGCGTGGCGAATGCGGGGTCGGACCAGTCGGAGGTCACCCCGGCGGACTTGACATAAACGATGAACTCGTAACCGGCCTCGTTAGTCAGCGACGGCACAGTGATGTCACCCGAGCCGGTACGCTTGAGCGACTCAGACTCGTCAGACCAGCCGTCGCCGCCCTTGCGGTAGCGGGCGTAGACCACATCGGTCGGATTGGGTGTGACAATGGTCAGCGTCGCCTGACCGTTGCCGGCGGTGGCGGACAGGCTGGTGACCGGGTCGGGATGGGCGCCCGTCGCAAGCGAACCCGTGGCCGCCTCGCCGAGGTGCAGATACTCGTGACCGTCCTCGACCTTGTTGGCGGTGATGGTGTTGCGGGCGGCTTCGTCGAATGTTCCGACAACCGCGTTGACCGTGTTCCCGGTCAGGATGATAGCCGCAGACGGCTGCGCGAATACGCCGCTGATCCCATCGTCCGCGTTGACCGCCGCACCGTATTCCTGGGTGTCGCCGTCGCTGTTGATCTGCACACGCAAACGGATGTATCGCTTGTTACCGGCCACCGCGCCCTTGTCGTTAAGCTGCGCCTTGGTCAACCATGAGCCATCGTAGCTGGCCGGGTCATCATCATAGCTGGTCTTGTACTTGAGATTCGTGCCGGCAAGCCCGGAGGGAAGATCGACGTTTGACCAGTCCAACCCATCGAACACCTGTCCCGCGCCAGCATCGGCCACAAATTCCATGTATTCGCCGCCGGTGTCATAACCGGAATACCAACGCCATTCCTTTATCTCGACCTTCTTGGCTGCGTTACTAGTTCTGCGCTGAATCAACCAGTACAAGGTCGCTGGGATATCCGCAGCGCCAAACAAGACCCCCAGGCTTGTTTCTGCCGGGTATGCGCCGCCCTGGACGGTCAGCTCAACCTTGCGTGGGTTGCCGTTGTAATCGTTCAATATGTATATTCGCAACGTGTACCATGTGGCTGCGTCGAACGCAAAGTCCGCGTACGACGAGACCGTTGCTCCTGTGTAGTACCCAGACAAAGAAAGATTGCTGGCCGTGGCTCTATATGCTCTTACGTCCGCGCTAGTGATTAAGGCATTGGCAGCGTCTATGCCGACCAGACTTGAGCCATCGAGAGCATCGCCGCGCTCTTTCCACTCAAAATAGCCTTGCGCTCTGGCCACTCCAACGGAACGTGCAATGCCATTAGCGCCCCAGTTGTCGTTACCATCTAGACTGACAACTCCTGCGGCAAGATTAACCTTTCCCCCGCTATCAGTTTCATCCCATGCGGACAGGTCGGCAAAGTCGTCAGATTCCACGAGCTGAAATTTCAGCCTCGCAATTAGCTCCTCAGCGCCGATGTAGTCGCGCGTAGCCCACTCCAGCTTGTCGGAGTCGGAAAGCGTCGGCGTGCCCCAAGGGATACGCGGCATTACTCTACCTCACCGGCAACTTCGGCACCGCGCCGACAAGCCCTATCTGCGAATCAAGCTCCAGTGCCCTCGCCCGCACACGGGAGCACTCGGATATGAAGTCATCCACCCAACTGGGCCACGCCGGTTCAGCCTCATCGGGTAACCAGACTTCGAATCCAAGCAAATCAGCCAGCTGGCGCGCATTCCGAATAGTTGGCTCAGTGCTCAGCGTCCCCAATAGCGCAGCCTTGTCGCCGCTGCCGGCAAGGATGCGGTTGCGGACACTGGTGCGCCAAGCGTCAAGGTCGGGTTTCTCGGGTTGCTCGGGCTCGGGTTCGTCGGCTGCGGCCTGCGCGGCCAGTAGCGCGTCTATCCAGGCGCGGAGCCTCAAGAGGTCGTCGCGCATCATGTCAGGTTACTCCCTCATTTCTCCCCCGGCCCCGGCCAGATGATGATCGCGATCACCAACAGGCCAACCCAACAGGGCACCACTATCCAGACGGGCGTGTTACTTGCCCCCGAAGTACTTCCACGCCAGAATCCCGCCGATGATCGCGGTCACCAGCAGCGGCGCGCCGACCGAGCCCACCAGGACGATCAGCAGCTTGTTGCCGAAGTCGAGGCGCTTCTCCTGCTGCTGGGTCTGCATGTCCACCGCGGCGAGGCGCACGTTGGCCTGGTTGAGTTCGTCGGCCTTCTTCTTCATGTACTCGCAGCTCTCGCGGAATTCGGTGCGCAGCTCCTGGCGGTGCGATTCGGCGGCCTCGCGGTCGGCCTTGATCAACCCCTCGATCCGCGAGAACCCGGCCTCGAGCGACTTCTGGCAGTGATCGCGACGCTCCTGGCAGATGGTCTCCGGCACGTTGTTCTCGGGCATGGGCTCACGCCCTCGCCAGCGTGTCGCGCAGCTGCTTGAGCTGCTCGCGGGTGAGGTTCTCGGTCTTCTTGAGTTCCTCCAGGAAGGCCTCGATCTTCTCCCGGGGCTCGGCGCTGCCGACCTCCTGGAGTTTGTTGCCCAGCTTGTCGGCGACCCGTGAAGTAACCGCGAAGCCCTCCCGCACCTCGGTCCACTCGGCCTTGAGCTTCTTCCAGTTCTTCGCCACGTAGTAGACGACGGCGATGCCGAAGGCGGCCAGGACCGCCAGCGCGATGAGGAAGCCCCCCAGGCCCATGCGCGGGGCGATCTCGCGCGCAAAGAAGAAGCACAACATCGCCACGCCCACGCAGGCGACGACGCCAATGGCCGCGCGCCACTTGACCGGCGTGAAGATCCCCACGAAGACCAGCACCACCGCCAGGGCCAAGAGGCCGATCCCCAGCGCGCGGGCGTAGGCCTGCAGCTTCTCTATCTCCTTCTGCTCGATCAGCGATTCCTTGACCTTGATCCGGGCCTTGAGATCGCGGACCTCGGTGCGGAGTTCGTCGGCGCTCTTTTCGCTGTCGGGCTTCTCGTCGTGAACGGCCGGCTGGTTACCGCGGCGCACCGGCGGCGCACAGGAGACCGCCACGAGCGCGACGCTCGCGGCGGTGATCGCCAATGCGATGTAGATGGTCGCGCGCACGGTTACCTCCTTATGCGGTGACCCTCTCTGACGATTTCCAGTTCGTCGGCGGCCACCAGCTGCACCTCGACGAATGGCACGGTTTCCAGGACCTCCTCGCAGGCGTAGATCGTGCCGGCGATCTTGTAGGCGTCGCGGGTGTCGGGGCTGGTGACGGTGCCGTCGAGAATCGCGAGAATGCCCCGCTGCATCTGCTGCTGGCCGTCGCTGAAGCGCAGCTCGGCAACGCGCCCCGGGTTCCAGGTGACACTCGAAAGCGTGACCTTGTTGGCCTCGACGCCGAGGGGCCAGTACTCAGCCGAGACCGTGTCGGCGATCTCCGACGCGGCCTCGGCGAGTTCGGAGTCGGCGAAGGTGCCCACGGCGAGTGCGCTCCCGGCGCTACTCGCCCGCGGCTACGAGCCCGAGAACCTGCTCGTGGGTCACCCAGGTGTCCGGCGCGTCCTCTACGTCGAGGTACACCCGCGTCTTGGTCACCTTGGAGACCTCGCAGACCAGGCTCTCACCATCGCGTTCGAAGGCCATGGCCTTGCCGACGATGGCCTCGCGCAACTGCTTGAGGTCCTCGGCCTGCACCGCGCGCACCTCGACGCCCTCGATCAGCGGCCTGATCTTGCCCTTGAAGGGCTCGGCGGCCGCCAGCACCGCCACGACCTCGGCGGGCTCGGGGGCCTTGAGCTTCTCGAGCTCTACGCCCCAGTGGTAGCCGCACCCCTGGCAGGTTACGCCCTGCCAGGTCTTCTCGCGCAGGCGGTACTTGCGCGGGAGTACCTCGAGCTCGGAGCTGTCGCACTCCGGGCATTTGAGATTTGGATTCATCGGGACCTCCACGGTCAATGGTCAAGAGAAGACGGGAGGGCGCGCCGGAGTTTCGGTCGCGCCCTCCCGGTGTCCAGGACGCGACTAGAGCGCGATGAACTCGACGAAGGCCTTGATCTTGCCGGCCGGAGACCCGCCGCTGGTCGCCTGGGTCACGATGGCGTCGACGTACTCGCCGGCCGCCACCACCTTGGCCGCGTCGCCGGTCGAGGCTTCGTGCGCGAAGTAACCCTCGATTATGTCGTTCTCCGCGTCGGCCGCGGCGTCCGAGGCGGTCAGGGTAGCCAGCGAGTTGTTCGACTCGTCGGAAACGGTGACCACGCCCTGGTCCTCGCCGCTGCCGGCCATCACCTCGGTGACCAGCCCGAAGATCGCGGTGATCACCAGGCCGTTGGGGTTGAGGTACGCGGGGATGAGCACGTGCGCGGCAGCGTCCTTAGTGGTCTCGCAGTCGAACTCGCTGAAGACGCACTTGCGGCCGTCGAAGATGTCCCGGTTGAGGATCACCAGCACGTGCGTGGCGTCGGCGGCGGCGGCCTCGAAGCAACGGCCGACGTAGAAGTCGCCGTCGTCGGGCAGATCGGTGGCCGCGCCGGAGCTGGCCGTGCCGCCGTAAGGGCTGCCGTCGTTGTCGAAGAACACGCGGTCCCCGACGGCCATGGCCAGGTTCGCCTTCTCGATCCGGGCGATGCCCTCCACCGCCGCCGCGCCCAGCACGTTCGCGGCGATGTCGTTCAGTACGATCCCCGTCCGGCCGTCGGGGAGTTGGACCACCGCCCCGCCGCTCTTGGCGGCAGTCGGCGTGTAGTCCACCACGTCGCCGGTCTGGTAGATCTTGCCCTTGGGTTTCGACATTTCAGATTCCTCCTGCAAAGACTCGAAAGTTCGTCAGTTCGTCGTGTTTCGGTGGGGGGCGGCACTCAGGCCGCCCCCCTCGTCATCGTCATGCCGCTAGGCAGCTCCCTTGCTCATGACCGCGCCGCGCGGATCCTGCTGGGCCACGCCGAAGTCCCAGTAGCAGCGCATCCCGAGCCCCAGCTGGTCCGGGGGCGGGGCGACCTGCTCGATGGTCGGGGCGTCGGCGCCATTGAGGTACGCGACCTCGAAGGCGGCCAGCAGCGCCGGATCGGCGAACAGGTACCAGGCCAGCGAGCTGGCCGAGGCGTGGAAGCTGGTGTTGCCCAGGTACGGCGAGCTGAGCGGCTGGTACTTGCTGCGGTGGATGTTGTTGTCCAGCGCCTCGGCGTCCGTGGTCCCGGTGAGGATCAGCTTCTCCGAGGTGTAGAGCCGCTCGGCCGCCACGCGCAGCGCGGTGGGCACCAGCAGGTACATGCCCTCGACCATGATGGGGTGCCCCTCGGGGTCGGTCTGGTCTTCCAGCGCCGCCTCGGCCAGGCCCAGACCGGTGGTCGTGAGCGTGGTGGTGGAGCCGGAGATGTAGTTGTTGTTCCCGCTGACGAAGAAGCTGCTGGTGTTGTCGAGGATCAGGGTGAAGCCCGCGCGCTCGCGCGCCAGGAACGCCCCCAGCCCCAGGAGCTCGGGCAGCTGCAGGAAGGCGCCGAGGTCGTCGTTCACGATCATCTTGCGGGTCAGGTAGAAGATCACGCCCTCGGTGTCGGCCTGCACGCTGAACGCCTGCTCGTCCAGGACGCCGGTCTTGAGCTCGCCGCCAGCCCCGAGCGACTGCAGAACCATGTCGCCGTTGAGCCGGAAGCGGTTGTGCGCCTTGAAGTCGCTGACCGTTCCGCGCTTGAAGATCTTGACGATCACGCTCTCGCGGCGCTGGAAGGCGCTGAGCATGACCTTGTGGGAGGCGTCGCCGAGGATGTTCGGCAGCGAGACGGACGTGGCCGCCGCGCGGATCCACTCGTTCGACTTCTGCGAGTGGCGGGGCAGGATCACCCCGTCCAGGGCCGCGGCCTCGGCCATCAGACCGCGCAGGGTGATGCCGCGCAGCTTGTGGGCCGCGTCCAGGTCCTGCTCGCTGAAGCCCGCCTCCAGCTCCTTTAGCGGCACGCCGGCCTGCATGCAGGCCGCGGCCGACAGGCTGCCCCGGCCGGTGCCGCCGTCCGGCACCAGGATCGCCGGCCCGGTGGCCGGCATGGCGTCGTAGGAGGCCTTCAGGAGTTCGCTGTTGACCGCCTCGACGCTCAGGCCATCCTGGATGGCCTTGGAACGCAGGCTCTCGACCTTCTTGACCATGACCTCCCCCTTGCACCAGCCGGCGGCCAGCGCCGAAGTGCACGCGGCCTCGATGGCGCCGACACGGGCGCGGTCGGCCTTGATCGCGTCCTCGGCGATTGCCTTGGGGTCGACGGGCTCATCGGCGGGCTGGCCCTGGACGGGCGCGGCCGGAGTGCCGGTCGCCGGGGCGGGCTTGGGCTCGCCTACCGGCTGGGCCACGGGCGCGGGCGGCTTGGCCGCGTCGGAGTCGAAGGCCTTGGCGAGCAGGGCCTTCTCCTCGTCGCTCAGTTCCTCGGGGTTGTAGCCGTGTGCTCTCAACCACTGCTCGAATTTCATCTGTTTCCCTCCAGAAAAAGTCGCGGCTATCGTGCCGCTCGTGGTTTTGTCCGCGCCAAGCGGCACGAAGCTGATCTCTCGGATCTCGCTCTTGCGGACCACAATGATCGGGCCGGAAACGTTCCGGCCGTTTACCTTCACACTGGCCCCCGCCTGGACTTCCTCGAGCACCAGGCTCTCGGCCGGCGCGCCGATGCTGGTCTGCCAAGGGAAGCCGTTCTTGGCGGTGGAGACTACTTCCTGCGCGGCCGGGCCGGTGCCGCTGATCACGCCCTCGGCGATGATCCGCTGACCCTGCCTGCGCCCGTCGCCGTGGCCGACGATTTGCCCGGGGTCGTGATCCTTGAAGGCGCGAATGGGATTGGCGAAGGTCACGCCGTCGAGGTCAACGATCACCGACCCGTAGTAGCCCAGGTTCATCTGGCGGCCGTTGTAGGCCACCATCTTGAAGCGCGGCAGCCGGGCGTCGCCATCGCCCTCGGGCTCGACGGCCTGCAGCAGCTCCACGCTGCCGGCACCGCCGCGGAACCGCAGCGGGCGATCGGCGCTGGACGCGGCGGCGCGCTGGCCAGGCCCGGGCCGCTCGGCCCGGCGCATCTGACCACCGCACTCCGGGCAGCTCACCTCATTGCAATGCTCGCTCGTCTTCAGGATGTGACCGCAATCCAGACACTCGCAGTTATAGGTCTGGGCGGCGGCGATGATGTCCCGAAGTTCTAAGTCCTTCATGCCTCTCTCCTCACGCGGCCATGGGCGCAGCCAGGTGGTCGGCCAGGTGGTCGGCGATCATCCAGGCCAGCTGGTTAAGCTGGGCCGCCGCCGGCGCACCGGCCTCGCCGGTCGGGTCCTTGGGCAGCAGGCCGTCTTCGCGGAGCTTCCTGACCTCGCGGGCCAGGCGCTCGTGGCCCTCCTCGGAGCTCATGCCCTGCTCGGCCCACTCGATGGCGTAGGTGGTGGTGCGGTTCTGCAGGCGCAGCGCCTGGGCCATGGCTTCCTTGTAGGGGTCCACGTGCTTGATGCCGTCGAAGTGCCAGGTGTGCGGCTCGGCGAAGCCGGGGTACCAGCTCTTGGAGCGCAGCGCGCCGGGCGTGAACTGGTAGACGTCGTTCCACCGGCGGTAGATGGTGCTGAGGTCCAGCCCCAGTTCGTACTGGTCAATCGAGATGCGCTTGAAGAAGGCCTGGTGGTCCAGGCGACCCGAGGCGTAGTTGTAGCCGCTGCTGTCGCCCAGGGCGATATTCAGCGGCATCATGATGCAGCGCGCGACCTCGTTGAGGACCTCGCGCTTGAACTCTTTGTACGTGGTCGCCGGCTGCTGGGGGTTCATCTGCTTCATTTCCCAGCCGGCCGGCAGGGTCAGCCCGCTGCCGTACTCCAGGTCGATCACGTCCATCGGGTCGATGGTCACCGGCTCGGCGTTCGCCCCGGTGCTCTGGAGGATGAAGCTGTAGGCGCTGGCCGTCTCGGCGGCGGTCAGTACCGCGAGCGAATAGCGCCGCAGCATGGCGCCGAGGTTGAGCACGGGGGCCAGCTCGGTGACGCCGCGCTTCTGCCCCGGGCGAGTGCGCCGGAAACGGTGAATGACCTGGTCGGCGGCGTAGGGCGTATAGCTACGCCTGCCGGCCGCCCCGAATGCCGCGGCGGACATCGTGCCCCCGGGGTGGTCGTCGAGGATGTCGTACGAGATCGGGTTGCCGACCTCGTCGTACTCGATGCCGTCGGCGTAGCGCTTGCGGCGCAGCTTGTCCATCTGCCCGGTGAGCCGGTCGGGCTCGATGAGAATGACGTCCATCTTGACCGGGCTGCGCAGGCGCGGGTTGTGGACCAGCACCCATATGGCCTCGCCGCTCTCGACCATCTGGACCTCGCTGAGCCGGGCCTTCTCGCCGAGGCGAATCTCGTCGGCCCAGTCGCGGAAGATGCGCTCTTTCGTCCGGTCGTACTGCTCGTCGTCGGTGTCGATCTGCAGCCGCGGGCAGCGCCCGACTGTGAAGTAGGCCTTGGTGTCGACCATCCCGCGGAAGTAGCTGTTGTTGCGGATCTCGTAGCGCGCGCGGTTGCGCAGCGTCGCGCGGATCGCCGGGGTGGCCTCGGCCTCGGCGCTGCGGCCGGTGGCCTCGGTCCAGATGTTCCTGGTCTGGTTGCCGGAGCGCGCGGCGTCGTAGCTGGCCCGCGCCGGCATGCGGGCAACACGCTGCAGCGGCCGGCCGAACTCGTTGAGGATCTTCGCCTGGGAGGCCTGCACTGGCGCCGGCAGGTAGAAGGGGTTCTCCATCTTCGCGCGGTCGACGGGGACGATGGCCAGAGTCATCAGTCCTGTCCCCCGGTGGTGACCGTGCCGCCCAGGTGTATGGGAGAAGTGCGCAGCCCGCGCGGAGCGGTGCTGGCGGTGCGTAGCGCCTGGCGCTGGTAGTAGTCGCGCATCTCGCGCAGGTCGCCGAGATCGTGCTTCGTGAAGCTGCGGCCGTTGACGTTCACACTCTCGAACTGGCTGCCGAGAATGCTCTCGATAGCTTCGTCGATGAGGGTGACCATCTCGGACGCCGTTTTTGCCATGCTCGATAATCGACGGCACCGACGGCGGCATTTAGGCGTTGGGGGTTATATCGCGGCGAAGCGCAGTATACTGCGGTTTATATCACTGGGGCGGCCCGAACCGCCAGAATCGCGCCGCCGCGCGAAAAACGGGGATACGCATTTTTTGCGGGATTTTGCGTTGACTCCCCGCAAAATTTGCGTATATTATAGGTGGACGCAGTGAGGAGGATACGAGATGACCGGCAGACCTGACAATGACGCCCGCTACGACGACAGTCGCGAGACAGCCGCCACTGATCATGGAGACGTGGCCGCAAATCGCCGCGATGCCTGGACCATGACGCCGGCGCACCGCGCGGAATCCAAGGCGGCGATGACCAAGTACGACGCCGAGTTGGCTTGGTGCGCGCTCAACCGTAAGCACGCCGGCCCTAACAAGCCTGCGGATGTGCAGGTCGAGCTGGATCGCTTGGCCGCGATTGCGTGGCCGGCATGAGCACCATAACCGTTGATACCAAGGCTGGCCGCAAATACTGGGGCCGGTCGCCATTGCCGCAGGGCGCGCTGCTCTGCGGGACAGTCGGCACGCAGGCGCTGCTCTGGCTGCCGACCGGATGGTGGTGCGGCGGCGGCGGGGTGCTGAGCAGCCTCGACCAGCGCGAGGCGCAGCGCGGCTGGCTGCAGGCGCTACGCGATCTGCGCGGCTGGGAACTGCTGCCTGATGGGGTCTCGCCGCGCACATGGGAGGGCTGGGAGGGCGGGCGCAACATCCCCGCGCACCACCTCTATGCGCTGTGGACATCGCTGCAGGACTGAGCGCCGGCGCTAGCCTATCTCGTCCTGGCGGGTCATTTCGACGGTGTTCCATCGCCGTCCGCAGCTGAGGCATTCCCGGCGACGGATCACCCGGCCTGGCATCGCGCGCTTGCGGATAGGCACCGTGCGCATCCCACCGCAACCCGGACAGGCGATACCCACGCCCTCTTCCTCTGGCGCGCCCCGCTGTTCGCCGCGCACCACCGGGGCGCCGCAATGCCGGCACCTGCCGCCGTCGATGTGCCGGCATCCGCAGGCACGGCAGCGCAGCACGTCGCTCTCGTCGCGGTTCTGGAGATCGCTCAACCGCAGCGCCATGCTCAGCGCCTCCGGTTCTTCTGGATGTCGGAGAGCCGCGTGCTTCCGCCCGGTGCAGCGCGCCCGGCTTCGAGATACAGCCGGAAGCGCCAGGCCGCCGCCAGGCACATCACCGCGCAGTCGAGGCCGTGGTTCTCGCCGCGCTTCTCGAAGTCCTCGCTGCCGTCGGGACTGGTCACGCGCTCCTCCGCCATCATCTGGCGCATGTAGATCTCGCGGAGGTCCGCCGGCAGCCATAGGCCCCCGACCTCCCCGGGGCGCGCCAGGCGCGCGTAGAAGTCCTTCTTGAAGAACCACGGATTGAAGACATGCAGCTCGAGCCGGTGTTTGAGCTTGTAGCCCGTGCGCGTCACGTCGTAGGTCTTGCCGCTGAAGTTCAGCGGCGGGAACTGCGCGCGGTTCGATCCGCCCTTCGACGGGTGGAAGATGCGCGAGCCGTGCGCATCGTTCCAGTTGGCGCAGCGCTCGATGACCTCGGCCTCGTTCACGTTCTCGTCGGGGTCGTTGTCCTGGCGCTTGTACCAGCCGGAGTCCATCAGCGCGATGCCCGCGCCGTCGCCCACCGCCAGGCTGCCGAGGGCCTTGTCGTGTGTCAGTACCGGGTAATCGCGGGTGACCGCCCGGTAGACCCGCTGCCAGGCATCCTCGCCGCTGGCGGCCACGTCCTCGCGCCCGGCGTCGATCAGCCAACCGGTGAAGCCCGCGCCCCAGCCCCACACCATCCAGTACTGCATCGCCTTGTGCACGTCGATCCCCGCGGTGAGGAACCGCGCGCCCTCGGGTACCTGGCCGCAGAGCCGGCCGGCGCGCTTGCGCGTGACCATGAACTCGTACGTGGGGCGGTCGCCCTTCTGGCGATAGGTGCGGCCCAGCCAGGAATTGACGAAGTTCTGTTCCAGTTCGCTCTTGCCTTCGCTCTGCAGCCACTCCCGGGCGATGCGCGAGAATGACAGCTGCGAACTCAGAACCGCCCACAGGTGCACGCCCACGTGGCCGCGCGGCGCACCCCCGCCGATCACCCGCCACTCGCCGCCGGCAATGATGCGGTCCTTCTGCTGCTCGGTCCACCTGCGCTCGCACTTGCCGCACTCATACCAGGCCAGGCCCTGCACGTCGATCTCCTCGGGGGTGTTGAGCGCGTGACCGCGTTCGTCCTTCGGCCAGTTGATGCGGCCGGCCGGGCCGGGCACCCGGATATGAACCTCCTCGCCCTTGACCTCGCGAGTGATTACCTCGGGCTCGCCGTCCCAGTAGAGCGCCTGGATGGTCTTGCAGTGGGGACACTTCACGAAGTAGCGCATCTGGCAGGGCGCGGCGTTCATCTCCCGGAAGGCGTAGCCGCTTTCCGTGCTGGGGGTGGTGCCCTTGACGTGCAACTTGTCGCGCCACCAGCGCAGGCGCTCGGCGCCCAGCTTGATCGGGTCGGCCTCCTGCTGCGCGCGCTTGGGGTACTTCTCGAACTCGTCGTTGATCACGACGGGGACGGAGATCTCGCCGAGGTCCGTGGGCGAGCCCGCGCCGGCGAAGCGGATCAGCGCGCCGTTGGCGAAGTCCACCTGCGACTCGCGCCGGCCGCGTCCCCGGGGCGCCAGGTGCGCGATCTTCGATGAGGCGTCGAGCACAGGCTGCACGCGCGTGGTGTTGAAGCGCCTGGCCGCCGGGTCCTTGGGCTCGACCAGCAGCACCCGCGCCCGGCGATAGACGGCCGTGAAGAGCGACAGTATCACCAGCATCAGCGACCAGCCCACCTGCGTGCTCTTGACCATCGTGACCTCGACCACGTCAGGGTTGCTGAAGAGGTCCAGGACGCCGCGCATGTACGGCGAGTAGTCCAGGTCCAGCCGGCCGGGGATCGGCTCGGTCTCCGGCAGTTCGATGTGATCCTCGGCCCACTCGGCCAGCGACAGCTCGGGCGTGGGCTCGAGCGCCGCGCGCGCGCAGGAGTGGTACCGCCGCTCGCGTTCCTCCAGATCGGCGGCGTCCCAAACGGCGGGGACGGAGTGGGCGGAGGGGGTCAATCAGAACCCCTCCCAATCCGGACAGTCAACCGTCTGGCCGGCGAGCTCGTGGTGGCAGTCGCCCAGGAACTGGATCCGGCCGTCGCGCATGAAGAGATGGCAGCGGCTCTCAGGCTCGCTGCCGTTAACCAGCAGTGACGGCTTGAACGTCGGCCGCTCAAGGTCGCCGTTGAACTCCCACACCGGTCCCGGATTGCCCGCATGATTCTTGTGGGGCATCGTGTAGAAGCCGTGGGCGCAGCCGCAGCCCGGGCACCCGAACATGTAGAGGCCGCTGGCTTCGTGGGCAAGATGCAGTTTCGGCATGGTCAGTTCTCCTCTTGCGAGTGAAACATGTCGCCTGTTATCGGACCTTGGCGAACAACTCGCACCAGCCATTTTCGCTACAGACCTGCGGGCGGTCCTTGTCGGCCATGCAAAGGTGCCCCAGCGGCGTACTGCATACGCACTCGTCGTAGCTGCCGCCCCGCGATAGAACATAGGAACACGAGTTGTAGTAGGTCGTGAAGTGCTTGCAGTTTTGGCAACGCTCGGGACGCTCGGTACACTTGCGTTTCTTCTTAGCCATCACTCACCCCCGTCCCCGCGCTCGGCCTTGCGGCCGCCTTCTTCGGATACGACCCTAGCCCACTCAGCTACCGCAGACGCCAATCTGTGGCAACCATCAAAGTGACCAATCACCCGCATGGCCGCAGACGCCAGTTCGCAACCTGCACTGCGAAGCTGGCTATAGTCTTCAATGAGCTGTTGTGTACTGGCACTGTCGCTCACTTCCGGCGTCCCCGCCAAGTACGCCTTGATGGCGGCGCGGACAACAAACGGCCACTGGCAGTCATCGGGCATGTCACCAGCAAGGAACTCTTGAAACGCCAGGTCGGCAGCATTTGCCGCACGCTCAATCGCTTCGTCCATCACTGCTTCCCCGCTCACGGCTTCCTCTGGCTCGTTAGCCCCGTCTGCGTCATACCCAATATGTACGGCCATCACTCACCCCCGTCCCCGCGCTCGGCCTTGTGTTTCGCCAAGAAGAATTGACCTAGTATAGTTGGCCCGTCAATTGTGTCGGGCGGTTCGCCGTTGCTCTCGTAGCTCGGACAGTTGGGGTTGCAGGTGCCGATGGTGGGATTCTCTACCGGACAATCGGCGCAGTAATGCTTGCAGCTCCGTTCTCCCCAGCTCACTTCTCACCCCCGCCCCGGCGCTCGGCCCTTAGCTCCGCATCGCACGCATCCCATCCTGCCCGCTCTATCTCATCAATGCCGCACGCGTTTCGGCTCTTGCCATCGTATCGCTTCCAGTAGCCGATGTCGTAGGGTTAATCTCACACTCGGGCGTTCTGTAGCCTTCCACGGCGTCATAACCGCTCTCAGCGTCCATCACGCACCTCCTTCCTCTAGCGGGAATACCTCTACCTTCCGTCCATCGCGCAGAATCACCACCGGATTTGCTTCGCCATGACCGCAACAACTCCATCTGGTTTCCAATCCTGCGTTGTTCAGCGCCTTTACCAGCGAAACCATGCACCAGTCAATTTCCGCGTATTCCCAAGGCACCCCGCCAGAACGCTTGATTTCGATTCTCACTGGCGGATGACCACACTTGGGACACTTCGGGCTGCCCGATACAATTCTAACGCTCATCATCTTCCCCTTTGCCAACGCAACGTAAGAATCCCCACGGGCCGCGCCTCGCCGTCGCCGGCTCCACCCTATCCAGGGCGCGGTCCAGGACCTCGACCGCCGCCTCGCGGTCGCCGCGCTCGGTGCTGTAGCGCAGCATGGCCCACACGCTGCGCCAGAATTCCCCGCATTCGTTTTCCTTGATCCGCTGCAGACCTCCGCGGTAGTTGCGCCACACGTGCTCGAGTTCGCGAGCGGCCCGGACGCTGATGTCGGGCATGACCACCATGCGCGCCGCGAGATCGTCGAGCCCGTGCGAACGCAGCACCGCCACCCTGCCACGGAGGGTCTTGCGGGGATCATCCACGCCGGCGCTTCCTCTTCGGGCGGGTGTCCTCAAGCAGTGAGGCCGTCCCGTCCGAGAACTCGCCGAGCAGCTTCTTCAGCTCCTTCGACAAATGCTTCTCCTGCGCCTTGGTCTTGGCCACCCGGCGCGGCCACGACTCCAGGCGGGCCTTGAAGCCGCCGAACAGCCTCCAGATCACCGACTCGAAGTGGTCCACCGGCGCGACATCGCCCTTGTGTTCCTGCAGCTTCAAGGCGTCGGCCTCCGCGGCGATCTGCCGGCGAACCTCCAGCGCGGTCACGTTGACTTCCTTCTGCTGCTCGTAGAGTTCGCGCTCGTGATCTTTCAGCCAGGGCACGCAGCGCGTGAGATCGTAGGTGCCGTCGGGGTTGCGGGGCATGCCCTTCTGCTCGTATCGCTTCACCTGTTGCCGCTTGACGTCCAGCACCCGGCAGAGTTCCACCTGGCTGGCGCCGGTGAGCACCTCCTCGCGCGCAGCAGCGGCGTGGCGCTTCTCGTAGCGGCGCACCGCGGCGATCTCCGCGCGGGTGAGCTTCTTGTCGAGAGCGCGCTTCTTGAGCGCATCCAGCGCCAGTTCGTTCTCGGCCTTCTCGGCGATGGACTTCTCAGCCACGGCTCACCCCGTTCCCGGCGACACGCTGCGCGGCGGTTTCTGCCGCAAAGCGATAGTAAGCCTTCTCCCAGTCAACACCGAAGCCCAGCGCGGTCACCAACCGGTGCACCGCCCGGTGACGGGCCCCGCACAACTCCTGCGATACCCGGCCGCAGTCGAAGCACTGCAGCCAGTAAACGCGCTCGGCGGGATCGTCGACGTCGAGGATCAGCACGTCCTGGTGCTTGTGCTTGCAGAGACTCATCGGCGACATCCCGCCCGGTACTTCCGGTACCATGCGTCCCACTCGACGGCCTGCTCGGGGGTGCCCCCGCCGGCGCGCAGCTCTTCGAGCACGGCGGCGGCTTCCGGCTTCACGCGCCGCCATGCCTCCAGCACCTGCAGCGCCCCGGGGTAGAGGAAGTCAAAGTCCCGCGTCCGCGGCGACCGGCCCTCGGTGGCGAGGTTCTTCATCAGGCCCATCAGGCTGCTCCCTCCAACTCGGCGGACTCGCGCCTGGAGATCTCGCGCAGCACCGGGCCACGCTTGCCCAGCGGCAGCCGGCCGGCGAGCTTGCGGAGTCGGCGGTACTTCCAGACGGCGCGATCGCGCTCGCGCTTCGCGAGCCGTTCGGCCCGGCAGGCCCGGGCCACCGCCGGCGCCGGCCGGAACGCCCCGCGCAGTATGCGCTTGGCCGCGTTGTGGTCGCCGAGCGTGCTCTCGCCACCGGTGGCCACCCCCCAGCGGAAGAAGGCATCGGGGCTGCGGCACTCCCGCCAGCGCGCCGCCTTGCCGAGCCAGGAGAGCACGCAGGCCTCGTCTCGGCCCTCGTGAAGCGCCTCGGCCACCAGGTGCGCCGAGACCCCCGAGCCGGACGCGGCTACCGCAAGGTGCGTGGGTAGATCCCGGCCGGTCAGGTCGGGGCCGGTTGAGTAAGTACGCGCGCGCGCGTGCGCGCACTTGGCTTGTAAGCCAGCGTCCAAAGAGCAACCCCCGTAGGTCTTGGGGTTACCCGTTCCTGTTCTCGTTCCAGTTCCAGTTCTAGGGCGACAACCTGCAGCGGATTGCTGCAAGTTGGTGCAGACTGCTGCAGAGGCCTCGGCGCCGGCGCCACGAGCACTCTCGGCAGCGTCGACAGAAGACACGTCGCCCGCGACACTTGCGTCCGGTAACGGCGCTCCGTCGCCACCCCCGTCGGGCAGCAGCTCAGCCTCGCGCAGCGCAGCGGAGTACTCCTCGGCCGGGGCGACCTCCAGGAGCCGCAGCCTCGCGCCCAGCAGCCGGGTCAGGGCCTCCTCGAAGATCCTGCAGGGCACCCGGGTCATGTCCGCGAGGTCCTGGGCGTCCAGCGGTACGCCGTGGCAGTCCACAAGGTAACCGCGCAGCGAGCGGTGTTCGACCGCGCTGGCCACACGCAGGATCAAGTCCCAGGCCAGCACATGCTCGTAGCCGTTAGGCTCGCCGCCGATCAGGTGCGCGTACTCCCGCGATGACAGGTTGTTGCTTACGGGCACCCACTTCAGCCGGGCGTAACGGCGCGTGCCGCTGCTCTCGTAGATGTCCTTCCAGTTGCGGATTCGGTAGACGGGTTTAGGCATGCTGAAGTACCTCCGGGAATTGGCTGTGCTCGTGACCGTCGAGGAACCGGCCGGCGCGCTTCTTGCCGACGCGGTAAGTGGCTGCAGCGCCATTGACATCTGGCTCCTGCGGTCTACGCTCTGCGCGGGTCATGCGAAGAAACTCGTCGAGATCCCGGTCGCCGAACTGCCCCCACGGGAGCCACTCGCCCCATTGTTTGAAGAAGAATGGCACGCCGGCACCACCGCATTGGTCGCGCAGTCCGCGAACCCAGTCGGGATGCATCGGCCTGGCACCAGGACCTGATTCGCCACCGGCAATGACCCAGTCGAGGGCGCGAAGGGCCTCGTATTCGTTGACGCTACCGCCGCGCTCAAGGTACTCCCGATAGGTCTCGCCAGAGGCGCATTCGCACCAGTTCGTCCATCGGAAGTTGATCGGACCCAATAGGGGCTCGGCGCTGATTCCCCTGCAGGCCGCAGGCACGGCCAGCAATTCCGGTATCCGCTTGTTTGCGGACTCCTGGTTCTCGACGCTGGCCAGCAGACACACGTGCGGCCAGCCCGGGCCCCAGTAGCTCGGCAGGCAGGACGCGATCCGTTCGGTGCGCTTCGTGGGGATGATGAAGCGCAGCTCCGGGTGCTGCCAGATGATCCCCCACGCGTCATCGCGCCAGGCGTCGGCCTCCTCGATGAAGAAGTCCGACCAGCTGCAGACGAAGACGCGCGTGTCGGCCGGCAGGCGCTTTGGCAGATTGAAGGTGCGGGAGCTGCTGCGCACCACCTTGCTGGGGTCCTGCCCGTACCGCTTCTTGTCGCGGTACATGTAGCAGTTCGCGCAGCCGGCCGAAACCTTCCGGCAGCCCTGCCACGGATTCCATGTGGCGTCGGTCCATTCGATTTTCGACTTGCTACCCATGACGCCTCCTGCAGCTGAGCTGCTTCGGCCTGCGCCGACGGCGCTGTCCGGCCTTGCGGTGCGACTTCGGGGCCGGCCGGGATCGGAAGCGCAGTCGGGTCACCTTCGCCTCTTGGCCTTTCGCCCCGTGAACTGCTCCCACCGGCGCACCACAACGTCGCAGCGGACCGGGTCCAGCTCGAGGCCAGCGAACGCCCTCCCCAGGCGTTCACATGCGATCAGCGTGGTGCCGCTGCCGGCGAAGCTGTCGAGCACCAGGTCGCCGGGGCGGCTGGAATTGCGCAGCGCACGCTCAACCATCACCACAGGCTTTTGCGTGGGGTGCAGGTACTCACCGGTCTCGCGATTGAGTCGCCAGAGGTCGGACACCTCACCGGAGAAGGTCAGCACCTGGCCTGTGGAGGCCCTCGCGAGTGTGACCATCACCGTCTCGACGCCGGAGCCGAACTCCAGCACCATGCCCTTGCCCTCGCGCCTGGCGATCACCGGGCGGTCGGGATCGAACTCCCAAACGTCGCCCTCGCCGCGCCCGCCGCGCCACGTGCGCCGCGATCGCGGAGGCTTCGTCCCGTAGAGCACCAGCTCGTGCGCGGGGCGGTAATCCTGACTGCCGAGGCCCGGGTAAGGCTTGGCCCACACGATCACGCGATGCTGCATCCCCAGCTTGCGCAGCTGGTGGTGCACGGTGGAGGCCTCGGTGCTGGACATGCACAGGTACCAGGTGCCGCCCGGGCGCAGCACGTCGAACATCCTCCCGGCCGACCCCAGGATGAGACGGACGAACGCCGCCTCTTTGAGCGAGTCGTTCATCAACCCGCCCAGCTTCTTGGAACGGTAGTCCATGTTGTACGGCGGGTCGGTGAACACAAGGTCAACCCGCTTGCCTGCGGTGACCCGAGCGACATCCTTCTCGGAGGTAGCATCGCCGCAGAAAACGCGGTGGTCGCCCATCTGCCAGAGGTCGCCGCGGCGGCTCGTGGGGCGCTTGGGCGCCGGCGGTACGGCGTCGGGATCGCGCCGGCCCTCGGCCGCGGGCTCGGCCGCAGCCGCGACCTCGTCCCGGAGCATCTCCAAGTGCAACAGCTCGGAGGCCTCGGCGCCGAGGTCCTCGCGCAGTTCGTCGATCAGCACCGCCACCTGCGCCGTGAAGTTGCCCTGGATGGCGCGATTGTTGAGCGTGATCGATATCGCCCTCGCCTCCGGCTCCGCAATGGAGACGACCACGCAGCGCGCCTTGCGCACGCCGGCAGCGACGAGCAGGTCCAGACGCTGGTGCCCGCTGACCAGCCACAGCTTCCGCCCCCGGCGGTTGACCACGATGGGCTCCACCAGGCCGAAGCGATCCAGCGATGCGCGCAGACCCGCGCGGGCCTCTGGCGAGATCTCCCGCGGATTCTCGGCCCACCTTTCGATGCAGGCCAGCTCCAACTCTTCGACGTTGACCAGATCCTTCACGTCACAATGTCGCTTCCCCCCAAGTCCACTACGCTCAAGTGATAGGCGGTCCTGACCGATACCACGGAAGTTTGCACACCCGGGGGCGCGTCTCACGGCGCGTCGGTCGATCAGCCCCAAGTCCCCGACCCCGGGAGGGCTGGCACCCTCCCGGCCCGGGCCTCCAAACAACGTCACGTCACACCCTAAATCGCATGCGCACCGCGAAAAACTGCGCGAGCTGCAATAT
>Ga0315535_1000185_pt1 | contig 41851 bp, 42 predicted proteins | sample SalMarSW160220MG_2_FD_203092 | JGI IMG/M metagenome (GOLD analysis project Ga0315535, IMG submission 203092) | Salt marsh sediment microbial communities from the Plum Island Ecosystem LTER, Massachusetts, United States - Salt Marsh Sediment SW1602-20 ... | reverse complement strand
CAAGGCTTCATTTCGGATTAATAGACCTGAACGGCGATTTAGGGCGCCTCTTTGGAGGAATAGGCGTAGGCATAGACCATCCAAACGTGGTTCTTGAAGCCCAGAAGTCAGAAAGATTAGCTGTCACAGGCGAGAAAACCGAGCGGGTAGAAGCGCTGGCTAAACGTTTTCTCGAAGCTTATGGCATAAAAGCAAACGCCAGCATCAACGTCAAACAAACAATTCCCGAACACTCAGGGCTAGGCTCTGGAACGCAGTTAGCTTTAGCCGTAGCCACGGCGCTTGCAAAACTATTTAACGTGGACGCTTCAATTCGAGACCTCGCCAAAACAATGGGCAGAGGGCAGAGAACAAGCGTGGGCACAGCAATTTTCGATCATGGCGGATTCGTGGTTGACGGCGGAAAATGCACCAGCAAAAATGGGTTTCCCTCAACGATTTTTCGTCAACCGTTTCCTCGCGACTGGGTTTTTGTCGTGGCAGTTCCAGACGTCAACAAGGGATTAGCAAAGAGCGAGGAAACCGCCGCGTTCAAGGCGCTGTCGCCTATGTCAGCGGAAGAGGCTGGCAGGATGTGCCGATTAACTATGATGAAGCTTCTGCCGTCGCTGGTTGAGCGCGACATTGAAAGTTTCGGTGAAGCCTTAACTCAGATTCAAACGGTCATTGGCGAATACTTTGCGGAGGTTCAGGGAGGAACCTACAGCAGCCAGGCAGGCGCAGAAGGCATAGCGTTACTGCAGAAGCTCGGCGCGTACGGGACAGGGCAAAGCTCGTGGGGACCTGCGTTTTACGGGTTAACCCAGAAAGAGCAAGTGAAAGAAATTCGCTCAAAAATACAAGCGTTCCTCCGCGAAGGCGTGGGCGGACAAGTTTTCGTGGCAAAAGCGAACAACAGAGGCGTTTACGTCAAAGTCACCAAATAAGCTGGTGCGCAATTTGAAAGTGCTTCTGATAACAGGGTTGCTTGCGAAAAAAACTGTGGAACGTTACGCCAAAGAAAGCGGCGTGGAAACCAGCGTTCGCGCGTTAAAGGTTCCTGTCGCCGCGTTGTTAAGTCCTGAGCAAATCGCCAAGGCGCTGAAGAAAGCCGATGTTGCAGATTTTGATGTGATTTTGGTTCCTGGACTTATTCGAGGCGGCACATCTGTCATCGCGGATTCCGTTGGGACTCCAGCGTTTAAAGGTCCAAGGTACGCTGCTGACCTGCCCACAGTGTTAGACGCTTTGGGTCGGGTTAAGCTTTCAACGGTGACACCTGCGTGTGACCTGCTGAGGGATGAGTTGCGGCAGAAGGCTTTGCGGGAAATGGAGGCTGTTGAGAAAAACAGAGGCATACTGCTAAAAAATCCTGGCAACATGTTAATCGGCGAGCTAGCGATAGGCAAGGATTTCCCCATGCGGGTGCTGGCTGAAATCGTGGACGCCGCACTGATGCCAACGGTGGAGATTCAGAGGTTGGCGAGGCGCTTCGTGAAAATGGGCGCTGACTTAATCGACGTGGGCATGGTTGCAGGCGAATCCAGACCCACAGACGCAAAGCGTGCTGTTGAAGCGGTTAAAAACGTGGTGAACGTGCCAGTGAGCATCGACACGCTCGACCCAGATGAGATACGGGAAGCGGTTGCGGCTGGCGCAGACCTGATACTAAGCGCAGACGCTGGAAACGTGGAGCAGATAGCGCCCTTTGCCTCTGAAGTGGCGGTGGTGGTTATTCCGACTAACCAGCGTGAGGGATACTTCCCCGCGGAGACCGAGGACCGTATCCGTTTTCTGGAAGAAATCATGGAGGAAGCCAAGCAACTGGGAATGAAGCGGCTCATTGCCGACTTGATTCTTGAGCCGTCAAACGTGCTGGAGTCGCTGATTGCGTTCCGCGACTTCGGTATCAAGCACCCTGATGTTCCGCTTTTTGTCGGCGTGTCCAATGTTACCGAGCTTTTTGATGCGGATTCTGTGGGGGTTAACGCTTTGCTCGCTCGCTTGTCAGCTGAAGTGAACGCAAGCATGCTGTTGGCTACGGAGAAAAGCAGCAAAGCGCAAGGAACAGTTAGAGAAGAGGTCATCGCCGCTAAAATGATGTTTCTGGCTAAGAAGCGATGTTCGGTTCCGAAGGATCTGGGCATTGACCTGCTGGTGTTGAAGGACAAACGTAAGCACGAAGAGCCGTACGACCCGCAAGTGGAAGCGGTCGCACAGGTGACCATGGCTGATGAAGAACCTGAGCCTGCGGCTGTGGACCCACAGGGCGTGTTCAAGATCACCCTGGACCGTAACGCGGAAACTATTGTTGCACTGCACTTTGCCGCGCCTGAGGCAGAGAAGCCAAGTACCATTGTTAAAGGGAAAACGGCTGAGGCGGTGTATGCCAAAATCGTGGAGATGGGCTTGGTGACACGACTTGACCATGCCGCTTATTTGGGAAGCGAACTGGCAAAAGCTGAGGTTGCGTTGAAAACGGGTAAAGAGTACATTCAAGACCGCGCTTTATTCAAGGGTTTACTACCAAGTAGTTAGCTGCCTTCAGCAGTTTTGGTTTTATTGTCTACAAACAAAGATTTCTTCAGAATTCTCACTAGTGGCGCGCCCACAAGTACCGTGATGATAATTAATGCTGTCCGCTCAACTGGGTAAGCGAAGAAAGCAGCAGTCCAAATTGGTTGAAAGCCTTCAGCAGTTAAACCGCCAATGGGTTGACCTACGACGAGTTGGTAAATGAGGTTCCCCGTAAGGTGTTGCATCATTGTCCCGATGAAAGCCAAGATGGCTATGCCCCAAGGTATGCGTGTTGGCTTGAGGGTTTCAATCCAAGTAACTGCTTTGGAGCGCAATGGGGAGATAAGCACTATTAATGCCACTATATGCATCCATAAGAAGGGAAAATAGAAAATTCCAGGAATCTCAACCATTAGAAGGGAATAAGGACTTACAATGAACAGCGCAAGCAAGACGACGTTAAGTACTACCACGGGCTTCCACCTGCGCTTGATTAAAAAGCCGATGGCAACCGTGTTTATCAAGGCTGGGAGAAAATCTAAACCCAGAAAGCTAACAGGCTTGCCCATAAGCCACCCTAAAGCCGTACCTATGATTATGCTTATGCCGCCAGTAAAAGGTCCTAACAATATTCCATACACTGGAGCGAGACTATCTGAAACTGAGAAGTACTGTGAAAGACCTATCATAGGCCCTAAGGGCACGAGCCGAATTACGCCGTAAAGGGCAGAGAAAACAGTTATTGACGCGATAATTTTGGTTCTGGTGTTAATATTGCTTAAAGCACTCAAACCTTTGAAACCGCCTGCAACTTTTTGCACTGCTGTGTAATTTTTTACACAGCCTTATAAAATTTTCCAAAACCACTGATTCAAAGAAAAGTGCAAACGTCTTTTTATTACTTCTCGTTTCTTCTCTGCTTCAACGTTTCCTTCGCCAACTGTCGCATGTGCTCAGAATATATCAAATCCACAATTTTTTCCCAATCAAATCCTGCCTGAGAATCGTAGTGTTGAAACTCTTCTGGAGAAAACATAACAAGTTTGTCCGAATCGTACAGAACCCGAAAAGGCAAGGAAGGGTTGTCGGGATGGTCATGGTGAGTGCCCACAATCTCGCAAACTTGCTGAATGAAAACCGCATCACAGCCCATCTGCTTAAGAAGAGCCGCCGCTATTCCAGGACCCTTCTCGTACTGGTCTCTGATGCTGCCTCCGCCTATGGCATGCAAAATAATGGAATAGAAAGTTAACTCCTCCACTTCTGAAGGAACTTCAAAGTTTTTTCTGGCTATGTCAAAAACTCTTTTGGTGTGTGCCATGCCGAAATCGTTTTTTTCCAAGTACGGTTTTGCTAACTCGAACAGCCTTTCAACATTCATTCCTACTCACGTCTCAAACATAGTTCTAAACAAGGTTCAATCTATTTATAAGGGGGTTATAGTCTTTTCCGAGCATAACAGTTGCAAGACTTAAGAAACACGCGACTGAAGCAACCCTTTCACTGTTGGTCGTATTCTTCGACTTCGTCATTCATCACAGCCAGCGCTACGCCAGCCTGCTTAAACAGCTCTATAGAGTCCGCATCAGCATGGTACCTTTTTTCACAAACCACACGCTTAATCCCAGCGTTAATTATCATCATCGCACAGGTCCTGCACGGCGTCATCTTGCAAAACAACGTTGCTCCCTCAAGAGGAATTCCAAACCTAGCCGCTTGGATAATCGCGTTCTGCTCCGCATGCAACGTACGCACGCAGTGCTGACTAATATTACCGTTATAATCAATCACTTTACGCATGTCATGCCCAGCCTCGTCGCAGTGAGGCAAACCTGCAGGCGCTCCAACATAACCCGTGGTCATAATCCGCTTATCTTTAACGATAACGCAGCCGCACTTTCCTCGGTCGCACGTAGCGCGTCTAGCAATAGCCTCACAGAGGTCCAAAAAGTACCTGTCCCAATCAGGTCTGGTTTCGTCAGTCAATAATTCTCCTGTCCTACACAGCTTAAACATAGTTTACAAAACAAATTAATAAACCTAAACAGCTGCCAGCACAGCGTTCACTTTTGGAAAACGTGGATTTCCCTGCCGACTTTATGCCTCTCTTCAGCGTCGACAAACGAAGCCATCGCCATCAGCTTCTCAGTCGCAACCGTATCTTCAACGAAAAAACCTCGCTTGAAAGGAAACACCTGTTCAAAACCTATCTCCACCGCTTTTTCCTCGATTCCCATAGTAACAGGCTTCCCTGAACGCGTCTTAATGTACGGCGACACCAACACCAAACGTCCATCCCTCCTCAGCACCTTGTACGCTTCCTCCAGCAAACCACGATACAAAGGCTCCAACTTTCCAACAATCCTCGTAGCGTATGATGTAGTTGGAACTTGACGCAGCGCAGGACCTAAATCAGGCTCTGTGGCAACGCAGTCAACCTGTTCTAACCCTATCTTCTGGGACAGCCTGTGCACATCTCCCTGCAGAATTCTGTACTCCGCATTTTCCAGCGAATACTCGTCCTTGAGCCACTCCAGGTTCCGGCTTGAAGCCTCAACACACCAACGGTTGATGTCAACGCCAACAGCTTTCGCCTTAGCTAACAGCACCTCCTGAAGAATCGTGCCCACGCCACAAAACGGGTCCAACAAAACTTTTCCCTCTGTACAAGTAGCCAAGTTTATCATGATTCTGGCAAGCCGTGGAGGCATTGCGAAAATCTTACGTTGGACAGGTTTGTTCATGTCGCGTTTCTGGAACTCAAACGGGTTATGCACTGCTGTGGTGGTGGCAACAAACGTCTGCTCTTTACCCACGCAGAACAGTATCTCCGCCTTGTTTTCAACAAAGTTCTTCTTCAACACTTCAACATGGCTCAGCTGAGGTAATCTTCTGTCTTTGGCGAAGCCCATAAACTTAGATTTTTTACCACAACCAGCCAACATGCGTTTTACGGAGCTTCCAATGAACCGTTGAATGACCTTGGAAACTGGGCGTAACGACTTCGCTGCGCAGTACACACTAACTCCGAACAGCGTCCTCTCAGACTCAGCCTTAACCATCTCGTCAACCACACCGCTGGCTACAATGTCCCTGTCAATCTGCGCTTGAGCCTCTTTGTTTTTCTGAATGAACGCCTTTTTTACGTTCTCCGTTGCAAACGTCGCAGTTGCATCACCAATTTTTATGAACCCGCCCAAATCCGCAATAGCCCAGCAGCCGCTTTCCTCCTCGATATTGACCACAAAAAACTCTTTTGAGAACGAGCACACCGCAAACTTGATTCCTTTCGCCTCTAAGAAGGAGACAAGCTCCGCTAGCGACAGGCCCCAATTCTTTCCCGGAATAAACAGTTTAGACAACATTCACACATGCTAAAACCTTACTAGATATATAAGCAAATGACCCGCATAGACTAAAAGCTCACTCATCAACTTTGCACCGAAAACTTGTAAGACATACAAAAGTACAGCTGCCGTAGTTACAAATCGTTTAAATAGCGCTTAGTCTGTATGCTAAAAAAGGGATATTGTATGCATGCCAGAAATTACCGACCTGTAAGGGGTCAAGCTTACACACGGAAAAAGTTTGCAAAGGGTTTTCCACCCCCAAAAATAGTCAAATTCACCATGGGGGATACGAAGGGAACCTTTGAGGTAGAAGCGAAGCTTATAGCGTTAAAGAAAGCTCAGATCCGCCATAGCGCCTTAGAAGCGGCACGTGTGGCGACAAACCGCATCCTAATAGATAAGCTGGTAGGAGATTACCTTCTCCAGATTCATCCATACCCGCATATTATTCTCAGAGAGAACAAGATGATTTTCGGGGCTCATGCTGACCGACTTCAACAAGGAATGCGCAGGTCTTTTGGGAAAGCCATTGGCACAGCAGCCCGCGTAAAAGTCGACCAGACACTCATGACTGTTAAGGTTAAAGCCAACGCCGTGGAGACAGCTAAAGAATCTCTGAAGCGAGGAAGCGCAAAACTTCCCATCCCCTGCAAAATAATAGTTGAAAAAATTCAATCTCCAGATTTAGCTGATAAAGCGGAGATGGAGAAGGCTTGAAAGCGTCAAAAAAAGACGAGTTAGTTTTATGGTTTGATGATCTTAGAAAAACAGATGTTCCATTGGTAGGCGGAAAGAACGCTAATCTCGGCGAAATGATAAGTTCCAGATTACCTGTTCCTCCTGGATTTGCAGTTACTGCTTATAGCTACGAAAAATTCATCAAAGGCACACACATAGCTGAAAAAATCTACGAGATAATCAACGAAACAGTCACCGACAAAAACAATCCAAAACAGTACGATGCTGCTTCAAAGAAAATACGCAAACTCATCGAAAAAACCGCGATGCCTAAGGAAATTGAAACCGCGGTGAAATCCGCCTACAAAGAACTGAACAAAAAACTCAATTTAAAGAACACTTTTGTTGCTGTAAGGTCAAGCGCCACAGCCGAGGATTTGCCTGGTGCGTCTTTCGCTGGTCAGCAAGAAACTTACCTGAACGTCAAAGGTGAAGATGACCTTATTGAGAAAGTTGTGAAGTGCTGGTCCAGCCTCTTTACTCCGCGTGCAATTTTTTACCGTAACGAACAAGGCTTTGCCCATGACAAAGTTTTCATTAGCGTAGGAGTTCAAAAGATGGTTAACTCTAGAGCCGCAGGGGTCATGTTCACATTAAACCCTGTAACCGGCGACCCCGACGAAATCGTGATTGAAGGCAACTACGGCTTAGGCGAAACCGTGGTGTCAGGCGCTGTCAACCCTGATGACTTTGTTGTTGACAAAAAAACCTTAAAGATAAAGGAACGGCGGATTGCGAGGAAAACGGTTCAGTACATCCGCGACCCCAAAACTGGCGCAACCGTTCACTTGGATGTTCCCGAAGATAAGCAAAAAAAACCCTGTGTGACTGAACAGGAAATCTTGAAACTTGGGGAACTGGCGAAGCGGATTGAGCGACATTACGGAAGCGCCCAAGATATTGAGTGGGCTATTGACAAAGACTTATCTTTTCCAAAGGACGTATTCATAGTTCAATCTCGTCCAGAAACAGTTTGGAGCGGCAAGCCTATGGAAAAGACTTCACAGGTAGAAGGAAAAAAGCCTGAAGAGAACCTAAAGGTTGTTGCAAAAGGATCCGCGGCGGGTAAGAGAGGTTACGGCGTGGGTGTAGCAAAAGTCGTTCTTTCACCAGACGAAGCATCCGAAAAGATGCAGAAAGGAGATATTCTCGTAACCGATATGACTAACCCCGATTTTGTCCCATTCATGAAAATAGCAAGCGCAATAGTAACCGACAAGGGCGGAGTAACATCGCACGCCGCCATCGTAAGCCGTGAACTTGCCATACCCTGTGTTGTTGGAACCGAAACCGCTACACAAGTCATGAAGACGGGTAAAGAGTACACTGTGGACGCGAGAAACGGAATAATCTACGAAGGCGTTTTGCGCGAAGCCGCAGAAGCAGCAATGACTGGAGCCGCTGGGGCAATTGCGGTCGCTGCAGACTCAGTGCCTGTAACAGCCACGAAAATCCTCATGAACCTCGGGGTTCCAGAAAAAATAGACGCTTACAAGAACTTGCCTTTCGAAGGCATCGGATTAATGCGCACCGAGTTCATTCTGGCTAGCGCCATAGGCGAACACCCACTGCACTTTGTCGAAACAGGCGAAGGCCAAAAATTCGTGGACAAGCTTGCAGAAGGCATAGCCACAGTGGCAAGAGCCATCCAACCACGCCCCGTTGTAGTGCGCTTAAGCGATTTCAAAACCAACGAGTACCGAGACCTGAAAGGCGGCGAAAAATACGAAATTGTTGAAGAAAACCCCATGCTTGGTTGGAGAGGCTGCAGCCGCTACATAAGCAAGTGGTACGAGAAAGCTTTCAGGCTTGAATGCCAAGCCATCAAAAAATGTCGCGTGGAATGGGGGCTCAAAAACGTGTGGGTTATGCTTCCGATGGTTCGCACCCTCTGGGAAGCCGAGAAAGTTCTCGCCATCATGAAGGAAGAAGGATTGGAGCGGTCGCGCGACTTTAAGGTATGGTTCATGGCAGAAACTCCGGCCATAGCCATAATGGCTGACAAGTTTTCCAAGATGGTTGACGGTTACTCCATCGGCTCAAACGACATGACGCAGGGCGTTCTTATGATTGACCGCGACTCTGAGCGGCTGGGTCAGATGGGCTACTTTGACGAAAGAGACCCTGCGGTGAAAAGGATAATTGCGCATCTGATTAAGGTGGCGCATGAGAACGGCTGCACCGTCTCAATATGCGGCGAAGGGCCCTCAAACCTGCCAGACTTCGCAGAGTTCCTCGTCCGCGCTGGAATCGACAGCATATCAGTAAACAACGACGCCATCGTAGCCACGAGAAAGCATATTGCAAGCGTTGAGCAGAAGATAATTCTTGAACGGCTCGCGGAGCAGGCTGCTATAGCAAAGGGCTGTCCGCTTAAGAAGCCAACCCAAGACTGGGAATGGACGCCATAGACTCACAAGTAGTGCAAACATTGTCTTTTTCTCTTTCTATTATCTCTTCTCGCAGGAGCATCTTGTAGGCGCATCGTTTATGAAAGGCTTCGATTTCGAGGAAGAACGATTAAAACGGGAAATCGCCAAGCTCGGTGCAAAACGCGTTCTGTTGCAGCTACCTGAAGGCTTAAAACCTGAAGGTCCGCGCTTAGCCAAAATCATCGAGAAAACAGGTGCCCTTCCCATAATATCAGCTGACCCGTGCTACGGCGCTTGCGACTTAGCCACAACTGAAGCACAGCGCTTAGGAATCGACCTGATAGTGCACTTTGGGCATGCGAAACTGATGAAGCACGAGCAGGTTCCCACCGTTTACGTGGAAGCCAGAGCAACCATAACAATTGCTGACGCTGTCGAGAAAGCTGTTCCACTGCTGAGCAAGTATGCCAAAATAGGCTTAGCGACCACGGTGCAGCATGTGCAGACGCTGGATGAGGCGCGGGAAATTCTTGTGCGTGCTGGAAAGACCGTGGTGGTTGGCGATGCTGGACGGGTGAATTACGCTGGGCAGGTGCTGGGCTGCGACTACAGCAACGTCAGGTCAGTAGCCAACGAAGTTGAAGCTTTCCTCTTCATTGGCGGCGGAAGGTTCCACGCGTTAGGCATAGCCCTCAGCACATCCAAACCAACGATAATCGCAGATCCCTACGAAAATAGGGCTTACTCCATAGATGAAGAGGCACAGACCGTGCTTAAACAGCGGTGGGCTTGCATCGAAGAAGCGGGGCACGCCAAAACCTTCGGCGTATTAATCGGCTTGAAAATAGGGCAAAAGCGTTTCGATGAAGCCTTGAAAATCAAAGAAACCGCTGAAAAAAACGGAAAAACCGCAATCCTCTTTGCAGTCAGGGAAATCGTGCCCGAAGCGCTAATGGAGTTCCCATCCGTGGACGCGTACGTGAACACCGCTTGCCCAAGAGTATCTCTTGAAGCCCCCTCGAAATTCTTAAAGCCTGTGTTAACCGTTAACGAGTTTATGGTAGTCGCCGGCGAAACCTCATGGGAAACCCTGCTCAAAAACGGCTTATTCGAAAACTAGACCTTGAACTGTTCTTATCAAGGATTAAGCCGCATGCTGAACCTAAAGCAAACCTTGAACAATACACAATTACTGAAAGTGCAGCAGCAACGATGCTTCACCTCGCTGCTTACACTTATGACGACATCATCGGCAAACAGATTTTGGATTTAGGTTGCGGTACAGGACGACTGGCGTTGGGCGCGGCGTTTCTAGGCGCCGAAAGCGTCGTCGGCGTAGACATAGATGAAACGGCGATTAAGGCGGCTCACACGAATTCTGAACAAACAGGATTAAAAGGCAAGACTCAATGGGTCACAGGCGACATCAACGTCATAGCAGGTACGTTCGACACAATACTGCAGAATCCCCCTTTCGGCATACAGAAACGACATGCAGACCGCAGATTTCTAGAAAAAGCCATAGAGCTGGGCAGCGCCGTTTACTCTCTGCATAACCATCCTGTTTTTGATAAGAAATTGATGAGCAGGCTCAAAGCAAACAACGCACAGCCACTGCAGGTTGAAGCTTCAGCGTTTATTCAACGTTTTGTGGAGAAGCACGGCGGACATGTTGTGGCGGTTTATGCCTTGCCGTTAACCATCTCTCGCATGTTTGATTTCCACACTAAAGCCAAACAGGAGATAGTAACCGACCTATACGTGATAAGAAAGAAGCCAAAAACTGAATAGAAGTGAACACTGCGGGGCTGCGGTCAAAATCGAGCAACATATAAACACGTTTTGTGAACAGCCACAACTCCAACAAAACCAAAAAACAAACCAAAACCAAAAAACCAGCAACAAAAACAACCCGAAAGAAGTAGAAGTGCTAAGCAACAACACACAACTACTTCTAAACAAAAAACCCAAAAACCACACAGCAACCAACCAAATCAAAAGGTTTATTGAGAAGTACAGAAACTTAGGATATACCCGTTCAGAGAAAGCCTCTGTATCGCTTATATTTCACAATAAGGGAAATAGCATGAATCAGAAAGCATCTGGTCATAAAAGCGGCCATTTAGTGTTGCCTGGAGAACGCTTAGGCGTTATTGAAGAATTCATTCCAGATTCTGGAACGTACGTGAGAGACGGTGTAATCTACTCCAAAATTGTTGGTCGCGCGTTAATGGACCTACTTAGCAAACGTGTTTCTGTCTATCCACTAATCAACGGCACATCCGTTCCCAAGGTCTCAACCACAGTCGTAGGACAAGTAGGTCACGCCCAATCCGACAACGTTCTGGTAAGAATCTTCCAGCTTGGCTCTAAGAAGCTTTCAGGCGTTTTCACAGGCGTACTTCACGTTTCCGACGTGCGGGAGAGATACGTTAAATCCATGACTGAAGTGTGCAAACCAGGCGACATCATACGAGCCAAAGTCATAAGCGACAAAAACCAGGTTTACCACCTTTCCACTAACGATAAAAATCTAGGCGTAATCTACGCTTTCTGCTCTCGTTGCGCAAATTTGCTTGAACTCAAGCGATATGATATGCACTGTCCAAAATGCGGCAACGTTGAAAAACGTAAAACCGCTTTGGACTATGGAAAAGGGGAGATCTGAAATTGAAAGTCAAGGTGCTAAAGAAGGAAAAGAACGAACTCAAGATCGAAGTTGAAGATGCAAGTCACGGTCTTTGTAACCTGCTGCAGAAAAAGCTCTTGGAAGACGAGCGCGTGGATTTAGCTGGTTACGACGTGCCTCACCCTTTAGCGTCGAACCCTGTAATTTACATTAGGATGAAAGGCGCTGCGAAACCTGAAGACGCGTTGGTTAAGGCTGCGGAGAAAGCCCTCAAAGAAAACGACGCTTTCAGTAAAGAACTGGCGAAAGCTCTCAAAGCATAGTTTCTCTCACGTTTGCTAATCCGAAACAACAAGACATAATTTTCCAGTAGTATTTTCGAAAGTTAACACGTACACGCTAACCTTATAACGTGTCCGCAAAATAATTACCATCCAAACTGCTGAGGAAAAAACCGTTTTGAGCCAGAAAAGTTTTCGCGTGATAAAACCTGAGATCCGAGTTCTAGGCGTAGACGACGGCGCGTTTGTCCCGCATGTAAAAGGTCAGGTTTCAGTGGTCGGCGTTGTTTTCAGAGGAGGCTACTGGCTTGACGGTGTAATGCACACTAGGATAGCGGTGGATGGATTCGACGCCACAGAAAAAATATCCACCATGATAACTGGTTCATCTCACTATAGGCAGTTGCGAGTGATAATGTTGAACGGCATAACGTTCGCTGGCTTCAACATAGTGGATGTCAAAGAGCTCAATGCGGCGACAAAGCTGCCTGTTATAACAGTAACGCGCGAAAAACCTGACCTCGCCAAGATCCATAAAGCGCTTCAAAACCTGCCTAACAGCGAAGAGCGTTGGGAGGCGATCCTTAACGCGTGGGAACCTGTTGAAGTCTCAACGAGAAACGCGAAAGCAAAAATCTACATACAAACCACTGGAATCTCGAAAGAGGATGCCCAAAAAATCTTGCGATTGACCTCGACTCGGAGCAATATTCCTGAAGCTCTGCGTGTTGCGCATCTTATCGCATCTGGAATCAGCAGCCTGTAGTCGTGGAATTGGAAAAAGTTTAAAAGAGACCACGCAAAGGGAATCCAAAACGGATAACGGAGTGCCAAATCATGGAATTCTGTCCGAAATGTGGTTCTCGACTCGAATTCAAAAAACCAAAGACAGAAAAAGCTGCATCCTTGATGCTTGTATGTCCGAAATGCGGGTACAAAAAGCAGGAGTCAGCCCAGAAGGTTGAACCCAAAATCGGCAAGACAATCCAGCATAATCCACAACAGTTTGTAGCTGTAATAGGCAAGGAAGAACAGAAGCTCCGAACGTTACCTACCGTTCGAATCGAGTGTCCCAAATGCGGGAACAACACTGCATACGTCTGGCAAGTCCAAACCCGCAGCAGCGATGAGTCTTCAACTCAGTTCCTGCGCTGTACAAAATGCAACTACACGTTCAGAGAATACAGCTAATCTTTCGCCCTTGTCGCACGCGTAGCGTTCCTAATCGCAGGTTTTCTCAAGAATATTTTTATTACGCTTAAGTGCCTAAAATCTTTAATACCTCTCTGTGTAGCATTAAGCGAGGAAAAAGGACATGTTTAAGCTTAAGGTATCTGACGCTAAACTCTTGAGAGACATGGCTACGGCCATCTCCATTCTCGTGGATGAAGCCACCTTCAAAATCGAGCCTGAAGGTTTGAAACTGCGTGCGATGGACCCTTCCCGAGTTGCCATGATTGATTTTGAATGGCCAAAGACAATCTTTGAGGAATATGTTTGTGAAGAACCCGCGAAGATGTGCATAAACATAAGCGAGTTGCTGAAACTTCTCAGACGCGCAGGCAAAGATGAGGCAGTAGAGTTGTCTCTTGACGATAAAACTGGGCGCCTTCAGATCAAAGTAACAGGAAAGTACAGCCGCAACTTCACCATGCCCACTCTTGAAGCATCAGAAGAAGAAGTTCCGACGCCCAAAATAGCCTTCAACATAAAAGCTAAAACCACCACGCAAGGGCTGAGCCAAGCAATAGAAGACGCACAGCTAGTAAGTGACCACGTTCGGATAGAGGCAGATGCTGAGAAACTGGTTCTGAACGCTTCGGGCGACTTGATGGGTGCAACAATAACTCTTCAAAAGGGAAGCGACGCCCTGCTGGACTTGGAAGTGAAAGAAAATTCGAAAGCTACTTTCAGCCTTAGCTACTTGTCTGAAATCATAAAGGCGGCATCAGCCACGTCTGACATCGCTACGCTGGAGTTTTCCACTGACATGCCTGTGAGAATCGACTTTCAGCAAACAAAAGAGGGAAAACTGACTTTCTTCCTCGCGCCAAGAATCGAAACCGAATAACGTGAATAGCCGCATGCAAATGGAAACGGTGAGATTCACCCAGAACGATTTGGCGAAATATCCCTTTCTGAAAGAAACCGCCGAGTACATGAAAAAACTAGGCTTGAAAATCGAAGAACTTGCGAATCCTGAAATGGGGCAGATTCTCAACCGCGCCGAAGGAAGGGTGAAAAACGCCATTTTGTCTGTCTCCGTTGGCGAAAAACGCGAAAATTACGTGGAAATCCCTTCCTTCCCTGTAGCGATTATATTGGCGATAGCCACTAAGAACTCCTTTATCAAGAAACGGTACGCTCTCGCCGAAGCAAAGCAAGCTTTTAACGATATGCAATTTGAAACTCGCGAGAGAATCATGGCGATTGCACAGGACTTCGAGTGGAATCTTGGGCTAAACGGAAACTCTGAGATACCTTTCGAATTTGCGCTCAGCTTCCCTGACTATTTGCGGAACACGGTTCATCTGCGAGACATGAAGTGGAAACTGGTAAACCGCGTTTTGGCGAATGGAAAGGTTTACCTAAACCAGAAAGATGTTGCAAGACTGCTGCAAGAAGAGGTTCGAAGACGCATTGAAACAAGACTGGACGCAACTGAACTTCCAAATTTTCCAGAGAAAATAACTGAGATAGCAGAGCAGTTACTAGAATTAGCCAAGGAAAGGATTGGCCAGGAGGAGATGGAGGGCTTCCCGAAGGTTGTTTCGCAATCAGCTTTTCCACCCTGCATCGTAGCCCTTCAGGAATCAGTGTCGAAAGGGCATCACCTTTCGCATGTGGGTCGATTCACCCTAACTTCTTTTCTCGTAAGCATTGGTATGCCTTCAGAGAAGGTAAACGAGTTGTTCAAGAGTTTTTCAGATTATAACGAAAGATTAACGCGCTATCAAATCGAGCACATCGCAGGGGAAAGAGGCTCCAGAACAAGGTACACTCCGCCTCAATGTGCGACTTTGCAGACTCACGGCGTTTGTGTTAACAGAGACGTGTTGTGTGAGAGGGTTCGTCACCCTTTAGCTTATTATAGGCGAAAACTGAAGCGCGCCAACCAAGTCCATTAAACGCGAATTTGTTTTTTGCACTTTTTTGTCAAAATTTATTAGTCCATTTCAACTGCTTATAGACTAGGCGACTTTAATGTCTCAATTAATGGGCGCCTTAAGGAACGCCTCAGACGTCGGTGTGATTCTACCCACATACCGCGAAGCGGAAAACATAACTAGCTTAATTGCTGAAATTGAAAATCTCCCGCTGGAAACCGCAATTCTAGTTATTGATGACTCTAGCCCTGACAGAACCGCGGAGATCGTAAAAAACCTGCAGAAAAAATACGAAAACATCCTCCTCTATGTTAGACCAGAAAAGCGCGGGTTAGGAACCGCCATAACGGATGGGTTCAAAATATTTTTGTCATTGAAGTCCCCACCCAAGGTTATAATGACGATGGACGCTGATTATTCGCATAACCCAAAAGCCCTGCCTCAACTTCTGTCCAGCATGCAAAGTGGATGCGGCATAGTCATAGGAAGCAGATACTGCAAAGGCGGCGAAATAGCTGGGTGGTCGTTCACAAGGAAAATGATTAGTCGAACGGCAAACGTTGTGGCTAAATTTTTGGTGGGCTTGCAACTTCGGGACTGCACAAGCGGCTTCCGCTGTTATTCTACAAGTTTTCTGAGGGTTGCTGTCGGAAGTTTGCGCAGCCAAACCTACGAAATTCAAATCGAAACTGTAAGGCAAGCCCTTTCAAGAGGCTTCAGTGTTAAAGAAGTCCCCATATTGTTTTTTAACAGAAAATGTGGAAAGTCAAAACTCACTTTGGCAGAAATTCGAGGTTACTTGTCCTATGTGTTTAAAACAGTGGCGCGAGGACTGGCAAACACCGATTAAAAAAAGGTTTTTCCCTTACGTGTTCTGATGGAAGAAAGTGCCGCTATTTTAAGCTTGAACGCTAGCGAGGTTAACGGTTAAATTTGGGTGCGTGAAATCATCTACGACAAACAGGGGGCAGCGGGCAGGGTGAATGAGGCTTCCAGCGATTTCGTTTATGAACGATTCTTTGATTTCTACAATGCCCCGTCCACGGTTATTCCCTCTCCTTCTTCGCTTGGTCAGAGGGAACTCGGTTTTCTCCTCTTTAAGGAACGAATAATGCTGCGGCACAGGGTTTTTGCGCGCATAAGCGATCTTCGCACGTTTCTAGGGGAGGAGGTTCCTTCGGATGTTTACCGTTCTTGTGCTTATTACGAAAATCCTGCGGTGGAGATGGATAAGAAGGGCTGGCTTGGCGCCGACCTTGTCTTTGACATAGACGCCGACCACATTCCCACGCCATGCGACAAAATCCATGATAAATGGACTTGCACCAAATGCGGTTTCAGCGGAAAAGGCATAACCCCTGAAACCTGTCCAGTCTGCGAAGGTCAAAAGTTTGACGCAAAAACGTGGGCTTGTGACCAATGCTTGGAAGCTGCCAAAACGGAAACCGCCAAGCTCATCGATATGTTGAGCATGGACTTTGGGTTTTCCGATAACGAGATGCACGCGTTTTTTTCTGGTCATCGCGGGTACCACGTTCATGTTGAAAACGAAGCCGTTAAGACGCTGGATGCCATAGCTCGCAAAGAAATCGTTGATTACGTCACTGGACTCGGCTTAGCCGTGTTCAATAATAAAGCAAAAGGCGGGTCACGCAGGCGCCGCCGCTCACGCGGTTTCAGTTTGCATGATTTCGGTTGGAATAGGCGCTTAAAACTGGGGCTTAGAAACTTCATTTCAAATGCCACAAAAGAGGACTTGGCGAACGCTGGTGTTAAAAGAAACTCAGCAGTCATATTGCGGAACAAAGAGTTAATTCTGAAGCGGTGCATTGAGGAAGGCAGGTGGAGCAGCGTAAAAGGTGTCAGCGTTGGAACTTGGCGGAGATTATCCGAGTACGTGAAGGATCTGGAATCTTCGAAAATCGACACGGTTGTCACCACTGACACGCACCGCCTAATCAGGATGAACGGCACTTTACATGGCAAAACGGGCTTGAAGAAAATCGAATTTTCCATTAAACGCCTCGCGGATTTTGACCCGTTCGAGGAGGCAGTAGCTTTTAAAGAGGGCGAAGTGAAAGTGTTTGTCTCTGATGTGCCAGAATTTAGGTTGGGTGGAAACGTGTTCGGTCCTTACAGGAGTCAAACGGTTGAGGTTCCGACAGCCGCAGCAGTGCTGCTGATTCGCAAGGGGAGAGCGGAGGTGGCGAGCTAGCGTGTATGACGAACTTTTTGCTGCGTGGCGGTTTGAGGTCGAGAATGATGAGTTGGGACGCTTGCCTACGGATTTTTACGCTCGCGTTGCGGATTACGTGCGGAGGATTAAGGAAGAGAGCAGGATGCTTGATAAGAAGGCGGTGAAGGCAGGGCTTCTTGCCCATGAGCTGACGCATGTGCAACGCATAGTTGATGAGTTGGTGTGGACGCGCTACAGAAAACTGGTCAAGTTGCTCACGGAAAACCAGAAAGTGCCCTCGGACCTGTTGGCAGCTGAAGAAGCCGAGTTATGTGCAGGTTTTCTTTCCTTTGTTGACGCTTACCAGAGTTTTGCTAAGAAGTTTTTGCAGGGTCAGGTTTCAGAAGTAGTTGCGGCAAAGGCGGCCACTGTTCACAAGAGGGTCACTTTGAGGTTTTTGAAGGCTATTCCGGCGGTTGTGGGCGTGGACATGAAGACTTATGGGCCTTTTTCGGCTGAGGATGTTGGGTCTGTGCCTGTTGAAAACGCGAAGCTCTTGGTTAAGCGGGGTTTGGCTGAGGCTGTTGAAGTTTCTTAACCGAAGTCAAATTCTATGACTTTTCGCCTTAGCCGTAGCCCAAGCTGGCTTTCTTGAACATGTCAAACCATCATATTTGCCGCCTATTAGAGATTCCATGCAGAAACTATAGAGGAGTAGGTCCGTATCGGCGCAAAAAAGCATATAACCGCAGCAGCACCCAATAGACTCAGAAAACAACAAGGTGATACTTATGACCGGCAACATCCAATCCGCCTATAAAAGTCTCCTAAACCGAACTAAAGACTTGGCTGTTCTCCAATCAGCCGAAGCCATAATTCAGTGGGACATGGAAACCATGATGCCGCCCAAAGCAGTGGAACAGCGCAGCCAGCAATTCGCGCTTTTCAGCCGCATCAGCCATCAGATGAGCACGGCATCAGAAATTGGAAAGCTCCTAAACGCCATCCTCACAGACCCGCAGTATGAAGGCCTCGGTGAAGTGGAAAAACGCAATGTCTACCTCATCAAGAAGAATTACGATGAACAGACCGCGTTGCCAGAAAAACTCGTCGCTGAACTTGCTAAGCAGCAAGCCATAACCGTGAACGTTTGGAAAAAAGCCAAAAAGGCAAAGAGCTTCGCTGTTTTCAAGCCTGACTTGGAGAAACTTGTTGCGTTAAGCAAGCAGGCGGCGCAGATTCTTATGAAAGTGAAAGAAACAACCACGCCCTATGATGCGCTCTTGGACAGCTTCGAACCAAAAATGACCTCTGACGCCATCACGGCAACTTTCAATAAATTCCAACAAGGACTCGTAAACCTGCTGGAGAAAATCCAGAACAGCCCGAACCAACCTGATGCTAGTGTTCTTCGCGTCCGCGTGCCAGTGGAGAAGCAGCGCAAAATCGCTCATGCGCTAACACAGACACTCGGCTATGACACCGTTTCAACAACCGCAGGCGGAAGAATCGACGAGACAGAGCACCCGTTCACCAACGGATACTACGACGACGTACGCATAACCACCCACTACTACCCTGGCAACTACGCCAGCGCCATCTTCTCTGTGCTCCACGAATCAGGTCACGCGCTTTACGAGCAGGATCTGAACCCGAAATGGAAATATCAACCCGTTGGGGCATCATGCTCCTATGGCATCCACGAATCCCAATCACGCCTGTACGAAAACATCATCGGGCGCTCCAAAGAATTCTGGACCTACATGATGCCAAAAATGAAACAAATCGCCGCACCCGCGCTAGCTAGCGTAAGCTTAAGCCAGTTCATCCACGCCATAAACATGGTCCAACCCTCCAAAATACGCATCGAAGCCGACGAAGTAACCTACAACCTGCACATAATACTGCGCTTCCAAATCGAAAAAGACCTCTTCGCCGACAAACTAGCAATAGACGAACTTCCCGAAGCTTGGAATCAGAAATACCAGAAGTACCTAAGCGTTAAAGTGGAAAACGACTCTGAAGGCGTAATGCAGGACACGCACTGGGCAAGCGGCTATTACGGATACTTCCCCAGCTACGCGCTGGGCAACATCTACAGCGGACAGTTGCTCACCGCGCTCGCAAGGGACATTCAAGACTGGCGTAGCCAACTCGCCCAAGGCAACTTGGAAGGCATAAAGGGCTGGTTGGTCAAAAACGTGCACAGTTGTGGAGACCTGTATGACCCAGCCGACCTGATAAGGAGAATAACTGGAAACGACTTGGACGCTGGACCGTACTTAGGATACCTCAGAGAAAAATACAGCGAACTCTACGGCTTCTGAACTTCCTCTTTTTTCGTCAGTTCACCGTAAATGTAAAGAACAAGAAAAACCAGAATCCCGCCAAAGAAAAGGTAAACGCCGATCCATCCGACAATGGCGTTGTAGAAGTTGGCGCCGTAGAGAAAAAGTACAAATCCCAATATGACCGCGATTAAACATGCCCAATCAGTCCGCGACATTGAATCACCAGCATACGTTGAACGTTAACATTCACTGCACACTAAAATATAAAGAATTACCGAAGAAAACTCGGCACATCATACGGCAACACTACTGCGGCACTGAAAAATGTCTAGCCGGAAAAGCAATTTTTGAGTAAACCCCGACAACCCACTCAAAGGTTGATCATAAAAGGCCCACTTGTTCCGACACTCTTATATACAAGCTTCTATACAAAGAGCGCAGAGGTAACAACAAATGTCGGGTATGGACAGCAAAAAACCTGAAACTCAAGAAGAGCTTGTAAAACTGGTGGCGGAAGCCGCCAAAAAGTCGGTCACATCAAGAGCTGCGCGAAAGCCTAGACCGACAAAACCGACAATATCGGGAACAGCAAAAGCTCTAAACATTCACAGAGACACACTTTACACTTGGCTAAAAGAGTTTAATGTCGACTTCAAAGAGATTTTAGATCAAATACCGACAGATATTCCGCATGAAAATGTCGAAATGGGAAAAGCATATCTGATCGGTGAGGCTCTTTTAGGCGAAGGAAACGAGCTTGCTCATGTGGACCTTTTGATAGGCGACAAAGACGGGCCAGTTGGGAAAGCGTTTGCTAACGGCTTTTCGAATCTCTCGGTTGGTCACACTCCTTTGCTGGCTGTTATAAGACCTAATCTCCCGCCGAAGCCGCACACGTTGCTTGTGCCGAAGGTAACCGTCAAAAACATGGAAGACGCTGGAAAGATTTTCGGTCCAGCCCAAGCCGCTGTTGCGAAGGCTGTAGCAGATGCCGTTGAGGAAGGAGTGATTCCGAAGGATAAGTTGGATGATTGGGTGATAGTGTGCAGCGTGTTCGTTCATCCGCAAGCAAGTGATTACCGCAGGATATACCAGTATAATTACGGCGCCACAAAACTGGCGTTAAGCAGAGCCTTAAAGAAGTATCCGTCACTTGAGAAAATGCTCTATGACAAGGACCGGGCGATGCATCCGATAATGGGCTTTAAGGTTCCGCGTTTATGGAGACCACCCTACCTGCAGATTTCTCTTGACGCGCCAACACTGGAAGGAGCAAAGAAGGTCATCGCGCAGATTCCTGGAAGCGACAGGATAATCATAGAGGCTGGGACGCCCTTGATCAAGCGTTACGGAACGAGAGTGATGCGCGATCTGAGAGATGTGACCAAAGACGCGTTTATACTTGCAGACCTGAAGACGTTGGATGTGGGAAAGGTTGAGGTTGACATAGCCTACGAAGACACGGCAGACGCTGTGGTTGCCGCGGGATTGGCGCCACCCGAAACTATTGACAAGTTTGTGCACGAAGCGAAACGGCTTGGAATATACGGGGTCGTGGACATGTTGAACGTTGAAGACCCTGTGGGAAAACTTAAGCGACTAAAAGAGTTCCCAGACATGGTGATCCTCCACAGAGGGATAGATCAGGAAACAGGGCGAACCTTGGGATTAGACCGCATACAGGAGTTGCGTCAAAACTTCCCTGACAAACGGTTCTTAATTGGCGTTGCAGGCGGAATAGTGCCAGAAACCGCAAAAGAAGCTTTGGAAAAAGGCGCTGACGTTATCATCGTGGGAAGATACGTGACCCAAGCAAAAGACGTAGAACGCGCAGTCAGAGACTTCCTGGAAGTAACACCTACAATGCGCGAAGACATCGACCTCTTCAGAGTCCACGTAGAGTAAAAAGATAGCGCGGCTTTCTTTCCTTTTTTTTATCATCATTCCGCAAGAAGAGAAGGCTAACGTCTTTTAGAGGGAAAGTCGCATTGTTTTATTAGGTAAATCTTTTATCGCTTTTTTGAGGCTAAGCGGCAGAATAACGTTTATGAAGTTCGAAATACATGTTTCTAACTGTAGTTCTGGGCTTTGAAAGATGAAACTGAATCAGGTTTTGGTTCTGCTTGTTCTATGTTTGGCAGTAGTGGCTTGCAGCATCGGAGATTCGAACGCTCAGTCACAATATTCCATTGAGTTGCAGGAACTTACCTGGGATCATTCAACAATCAGCATCTTGCTCATTCCAAACGAGGGGGCATCATGGTGGAATCCGAACGTCGTCAATTTTACGTTAAAAGCAGTGGGTGTTTGGAACGACGCGTTCGCGGATTTTGCATCTAAATATCCAAATTTCGCCTACGTTTCTAATCTCAAATTGGCTCCAACGATTTCAACTGAACAATCGCACGGCTTCGATGTCTACATCTCTTGGGTTGAAAGTCAAGTGAACAACGGCTCTGACGAAGTGGGGCTCACTCTGGCTTATCCAGCTGGTCAGGGCATGTTTTTAAAATGCGACATCACTTTGGCAACAAAGAATGGGCTTGGCTTGCCTTTGGGGGACCTTGAACTGCAGAATATTGCTGAACACGAGCTGGGGCATGCGTTAGGCTTGGGACATTGCAATAGCACTGCGGACCTCATGTACCCGCAAACAGGTCTCACTTTCGAGGTTCGAAGGATTTCAACACTTGATGCTTACGGGGTCTCCACAGTCTTTGCATGGATGTCGGCTTCATCACAGTTTTATTCAGCAAACAAAGAAATGCTACCGCGCTCTGTAGACCTTCCCTCTGACATTGAATATGAACACTTGACGATATCTAAAGAAAATCTTCCGCCTCAATCTGTTTTTGATCCAGTTCTGAATCCTGTTAGGAGGCTTCTATCAACTTTCTTCGACTTTCTTTTAGTTCCAGAAAATTTGTTGCTTTTTATACTTGTCATGTTTGGGTTGCTTTTCTCTATGGTTTTGTACCGGCTTCTAAGACCGCGAAAAGTTTCGAAAAAGGCTCCCACTGATAGTAGCTCATGAAATGGTTTTGTAGAGATTGCGCATTTGAAAATTTGCGCTTTTATCGTAAGTCTAAGTGACCAGAGTCTAAAAAATCTCTCTGACAAATGATTTCTCCATGCTAAATCCTTATGATGAAGCCAGTGGAGACATCTCCCGCGCACTCCCTCTTTTTTTCTCTTTGTCTTCTTAGTTTCTTTACAGAGAATTAATTTTGGAGACTGGGGTATGTTTGAACCCCCACCACAGTGGAGAGGTCACCCGCACAATCCCCTCTTCTAATTTCTTGCATCTGACGTTCGTTCGCATGGCTAACAATAATTCTGTCAAAACGCCCACTGTTCGGCGGCACCGTTGATAGTGTAGATACCGGCCGCGCAATTCCATTTTATTCCTCTTTTAAAGCAAGCGCTGAATTTTCGGGTATGTTTTCGCTTCAAAACCGACTGGAGAAATAGTGCGTTACTACGGAAAAAGGAGCGTCCAGAAGTTCTCCACAACGGGAAACCTGTGGCTTTTATAAAGGCTATTTAAGCATCCGCTACACTATAAGAAGCGGTATTTGATGCCGAAGACTGAAGCCGTAATAACCCTTCAAAATGTTGTTGCCACTGGAACTATGAACCAGAAAGTCGACTTAAACGCTGTCGTTAAGGGTTATCCAGGCGTAGAGTATCGTCCGGAACAGTTTCCTGGACTCGTGTTCAGGCTGAAAAGACCGAAGACGGCTACGTTGATTTTTAGCTCGGGAAAGATGGTGTGCATAGGAGCAAGATCGGGAAAGGAATCCCGCATAGCAATCATGAAAGTTGTTAAAGAACTGAAGAAAGTTGGAATAATCATCCTCAGCAAGCCGAGCTTTAAGGTTGTGAACATTGTTGCCTCTGCGAGTCTAGGCGGAAAGGTAGATTTGGAGAAGGCAGTTGTTACGCTTAGAAAAGCGATGTATGAGCCGGAGCAGTTTCCAGGCTTGATCTACAGGATGGACGAGCCTAAAGTGGTTATACTGATATTCGCAAGCGGGAAGCTTGTTGTCACCGGAGCGAAGAAAGAGCAGGACGTTTACGACGCAGTGCACAAGCTTCACGAAAGCTTAGAGGAACAAAACCTCATATTCTACGAATGAAAACTTCACACGTAAATCGCCCTGAGCGCTAAGTAGTCTTTTATGATTTCAAATTGCCTCAACGTGAAAGGGGCTCTTGACTTAAATTTATACTGAACGAAATAGTCGACTAAACTGCAACCAAACAAGAGATTTCTTAATCAGCTCGAAAATAAGGTTAGCTGCTACTGCCAGTCGTCTCCTTCTTCGTCCCAACCTTCGTCGTCTTCAACGTCTTCTTCCTCAAACAATCGTGAGCGCCTCCCAAAAGTCATAGGCATGAAGCTGTACTAAGGCTTTTCGACGTCAGGTATCGAATTATAAATGATACGCATGTTAGCCAATAAACTCTTTTGAGGACACATTAAACGGGCCAGAGGAAAATCAATAACTACAGCCGTTGACGCAGCGGAAATAACGAGACACCGCTTCCTAAAAGACCTAAAGTAAGCAAAATTGCAATAGGAACAGAAGAGATGCCACCAAGAGAGGGCGACACCAGAGCACGGATGGTTTCAACGATTGAGATAATGCTCACAAAGGAGTAGGAATTCCTCAAGAACAGGTTTTAAGAACGTTCAAAGCCCAAAATGCCTATCTACGCTCTTTTTTATTCCTTCAATTCGGGAATTACCTTCGTCACCCATTCAATTTTAGTGGGGTAAGCTTCACGCAATTTTGGAGAAGTAGTGGGTTTCCAATCTTTAGCCATCGCAAGCACTCGACTTTTATATTTACTAATCTTGCTGTTTCGTTTTGGCTTTTTCCTTATCGATTTATACTGTTCGCGGTTCATATTCAATCTCTTCTAGTTCAAAACATGACACGTAGCATATAGAAGTTTGCCCTTCTTTTTTGATTTAGGGCGTTTGTTTTGAGTTTTTAATTGAGGAAGGAAACTAAAATTTAATCCAACGCGCTGTGAAGTATCAGAGTCCTGAAGCTTGGATTAATCCTGAGTCTTTTTAGGCTCATCTTTTAAGTATCTAATCAGCGCAGAGAATAAGATCAAGGTGAAACCCTGCTTGGCTATGTTAATATAGCGAGCATGCTTTGATAACTGTTGCTGGTGTTCTTTAGAAAAGGGGCGGATCAGTAATACTCGACATTTCTCATCTTTATCGAGGTGGCTATGGCGAGTACGCTGGGGAACAAAGGGCTTGAGATACAAGGGCGTGCCATTGGGCGAATATCTCGCTTTTCTTTCAGTGAAGCGTAGTGTTAACCCTGACACGTTGTTTCAAGCTTTGGTCTCGGCAAAAGAGCGCGAGAAAGTCTTGTGCGGAAGTCTTTCAATCGAATGTCGTGGCAGGATTAGAGACGAGAAGATCTTTTTGATCATGAACGGCTCGACGGTGGTTGGGCAGTTTAGGGTTTCCGAGAGTTTTCTTTCGGAAAGAGGTAATCCTCTTAGAAAGTTTATGGATTGTGACAGGATCCGCAGGTACTTGACTAGGAAGGCTGATGCTTTTCAATCCAGTTTTATTGGCGGCTTGCGTGTTGGAATGAAACATGTTAATCTGAGTGCTAAGGTTCTTGAAATATCCAAATCTGTTTCGGTTTTTACGCGGTTTGGAAATTCTGCGGTCTTGGCCAATGCTCTGATTGGGGATAAGACTGGCACAATCAAGCTCACTCTTTGGGATGCGCAGATAGGCTCTGTTTCTGTCGGCGACGTTGTTCAGATTAGAGATGCTCAGGCGTTTGCGTTTAGAGGCGAGAAACAACTGCGGATTGGACGAAAAGGAACGCTGAGTGTAGAGCAAGAAAAGGCCATTACAGCCTGAAAAGCAATTTCTTTCAATTCCCTTTGCTTGAGATTTTTCCATACATCATAATATCCGTTCTTCAAAATCCCAATGAACTTGCATAATTTCACAAGTTTTTTTATTTTCAGACGTTGATTGTGTATTGTTGTCTCGTTTTGTTGTGTCTCTGGGAAGCTAATTCGCTGAGGCCGAGCCTTAAGTTGTCTAAAACTTCCATAAGTGCTTGAAAATTGAAGGAAAACTGCAATTTGAGGAGGGTGCCTGAGCATAGATGCGATAGCTAGGCAGTTGGAATTGTTGAAGATGGAAGGTTTGGGCTTCTCTCAAGCGGAGATTGTTAGCGAGCGCGTATAAATCCTTAATAGAGAGTTGCTCAACTTCATACTCCGCTGGAGAGTTAATCATCAAATGGCTAAGTTCAAGGTAATAGTGTCCGACCCAGAAGCTGGAACTTCAAAAATAGTTGAGCTTGAAGAAGCACGCGCCGCGCCCTTTATCGGAAGAAAAATTGGAGAAACAGTGGACGGCGTTGTGGTGGATTTGCCCGCGCACAAACTGCAGATAACGGGCGGCTCAGACAGAGATGGCGTGCCTATGAGACCGCATGTTCATGGCGGAGTCCGCCGAAAAGTTGTGTTGAGCGGCGGAGTTGGCTTTAACCCTCAAGACAAGGGACAACGGAGACGAAAGACGGTTCGAGGAAGCGTCATAACAGATGAGATTGTTCAGATCAACACGAAAATCATCGAAAAACCGAAAAAGCCTGCTGAAAGCAAAAAAGAAACAGCCTCCAAACCAGAGGCAAAAGCAGAACCAGCCAAGCCAGAAGCTTAACGTTACAGTTTTACCTTTTGCGTTTCTTGAAGTAGAATAGTAAGCCTGCACTGGCAGCAACAACTGAAACTAGAATAACTATTACTATAGCCAACGTTGTTGGAAAAACGGTTATTTTGAAAGTTACAGGTTCAGAGGCTCCGACGTTTCCAGCAGTATCCCACGCATAAAGTATTAACGAATGTGCGCAGTCGGATAATCCTGTTATCTTTGTGTTTCCAGAAATCGTCACATTCGCCTGTTCATCCAAGCTGTACGCAACTTGAGAAGTTGGCTCGTCCACTTTGAAGTCCAAAATCACGTCAGAACTGTACGTTTGTTCCTGAGGTGACGAGATCGAAACCCTCGGAGAAGTGTTATCAATCACAAAGCTAACTTCAGAATCACTCCACACCACGTAGCTGTATGTTCTATCAGGCGCAGGGATAATAGCGTCTGCATCATCATCATAATAACAAAAATGCCAAGTTTGCATTCTCTGGTTCGACACGGTAATTTTTATGGTGTGTTTTCCCTCAGACAAGTTGGTCAAATTCACATAGCAAGAAGGTATTTGGGAGATGCTGATTTCTCTTTTGTCTAGGTAACAGGAGATAGCGTAGATATCTGATAGGTTAGTTATTGAGGCACGCAGGGTCACGCTAGTTCCTTTGTATGAAGTGCTGTTTTGGGGTTCCAGAACATTAATAGCAGCGGGGTTTGGAGGCGAAACATATAGTTTCGGTCGGCTTGGAATTGGAACATATGGGTTTGCTAATCCAACTTTAAGAAGAAAAACTCCAGCTAACGCTGTGAGCAAGAGCACTGAGAGTGAAGTGGCCGCGAGCGTTTGCTTTTTCACAAATTACCCCACATATAGCACCAGATTTTTCTATGGTAAAAGGGTTTTTGTCAAGGTTTCTTGACTAAGCTCAGTCAACGTTTCTTGACTAACTTCCTGTACATCCGAACAAGAGATACATGCTTTTGCAGTAAGCAAATCGCAGCAGCAGCATTAAAATTTAATCCACAATATTATAAGAACAAACTGTTTTTAATGATTGGACATTTAAGAACGGTTTTATAAGCCACTTGCGCAGATACTAATTCAGCCCTATAGCAATGTGTTTAGAACAGCTAAAACTATACACCCTCAAATAATCGTTGTTTAAAACGGCTTTTCCCTATAGGGGGTCTATCCGTGTTGGCGCAGAAAACGCCCAAAAAGCATGTGGAAAATCAACACACAAGCCTGAACAAAGGTTGAATCTATTTATAGAGGGGGTATAGACGAATTTTCACGCGCTAGAGCGCTAACTTGATATCGGTTTTGAGACAAAAAGTATATTTGACAGATAACAGTCTGAGTCTTAGCACCAGATAGAAGGTCAGCAAATGCCGATATTAGATCCGATCAAAAAAGCCATTGCGCAGAAACACAGGTTGTATATGAAGATCTGCAGGGATTGCGGAGTCAGAAACGCCGCGACTGCGTTAAAATGCAGAAAGTGCAAAAGCAAGAATCTTAGATGGAAGAAACGTGAACTCGTAAAGTAGCATTGTGCTTAAAATAAAGAAGAGGTTTCTCTTACGTTGGCGTCCCATGTCTTCAAGAAACGCCACAAGCGAGTGAAAGCACAGGCATTAAAGGGTTTTAACCAGAGTTTCCATGTTGAAAGCTGTGTTTGCACACCCGTTCTTTATTAACGGTATAGCTTGCCCAACCACACCTATGCCGCCTAAGATGTTGCCGGAAAGCTTAATTTCTTCGCCGCATGCAACACCAATAACGCCTTCATAACGATGCGTTTCCAAGATTTTAGGAATACATGAGGCTCCAGGCAACACATAAACGTCGTATCCCTTTTTCTTGGCTAAGCAGTCTGCCTCGTTGACTAAGCAATCTTTGGAACAATGCGCACAAGTATAAGAGGGAATGCTTGCGTCAAAGACAGCTTTACATCGACTGTCCATGTATTTTCTGGAACAATGCGGAAGAAAAAGAGCCTTTTTTTTCGCCTGCAGAAACTTGCCTCTTTCCATAAGGTTCACAGCTTGCAAGTCTATGAGGTCTTGGATAAGAATAACAGCGTCTGAGAGATTCAGCCCTGTGGCTTCTTGAATTCTGAATTTTTTTATAAGCTCCTGCAAGGTTTTAAGGAATGTTTTGTGCATGCCCTTACTGTAGCTAACTCTGGCAACCTCTGTGAAGAAGAAGCGGGGAACTTTTGAAAGATCGAAAGTGAACTTGTATGGCATAACAAGATTAGCGACGCACATGCTTAAAAAAATACCTATGCACAAATTCAGATTTTTAGGTTTGAAAGAGGCTAAACTCTTTCTTCTCCGTCGCCTAAAAGCTCTCTCAGAGACTTTAACTCCTCTCGCAGCTCTTTTACGTCGACTTCAAGCGCGTTAGCGCGTGCTTCAGCAACTTTTTTGAGCTTTTCGATTTCCACCAACAAAGTCACTCGTTCCGTTTCCAGTTTACTTATTTTTTCCCGCAAACCCCTTAAGGTTTGTTTGAGGCCTTCACGTATCTCCTTAATTCTTTCGACTAAAACTTTAACGTTTTTTGTCCCCGCAGTTTTCACGTTTGAGTCTACTTTGGACCTAAACTTGGACTTGCATTCTGGGCACATGAAAATTCCAACTCGAAATTCAGGTACATACCCTTTTGCACTGTATCTCGCAGGCGACACGGTCCAGCATTTAAACGCTTTGACTACTTCTGTTCCACATTTCGGGCAGTCAACCAATTCATAAACCTCCGTGTGTTGAGTTCGCACGGTGGGTACAAGAACCATTTTCCCGCATTAAGCTATAACATTTTGCCTGTTCGCCTAACCTAAGCCAATCGCGAATGGTAAAAAAAAAGAGTTTGAGGTTTGTCAAATGCTTATCTGGAACATCAGCCTTTCAACAAGCTCTTTGTAACGGTTCCGAATAGTAACCTCAGTCACCTGTGCAATCTCCGCTATTTCCCTCTGCGTTTTCCTTTCACCCGTCAAAACAGAAGCGACGTAGCTCGCTGCGGCAGCAATGCCCGTTGGTCCACGGCCCGAAGTGAGTTTAAGCTCTTTTGCCGCGGCTAGAATCTTGTGGGCGATTTCCTCGACTTTACCTTGCATGGTTAGTTGATTGGAGAATTTGGTTATGTACTGGCTGGGTCGAAGCGGCGGAATAGAATAGTTAAGTTCTTTGATTAGGAAGCGGTAGCTGCGACCTACTTCTTTTTTGTTCACGGTTGACGCTTGAGATATCTCATCTAAAGTTCGTGGCAACGCACACTGCCTGCACGCTAGGTAAATTGCTGCGGAAGTTACGCCTTGGATTGATCTGCCTCGTATTAGCCGTTCTTTTACGGCTTTTCGGTATATGACTGAGGCGGTTTCCAGAATGTTTTTTGGAAGGTTCAGGTTGTTGGAGATTTTTGTGATTTCAGATAAGGCAAAAGCCAAGTTGCGTTCTGTGGCGTCTGAAACTCTTATGCGCCTTTGCCATTTTCTGAGGCGGTATACTTGTGCTTTCTGCCCTGGCGAGAGACTTTTGCCGTATACGTCGCGGTCGTGCCAATCGATTGTTGTTGATAAGCCTTTGTCATGGATAGTGTATGTTAATGGTGCGCCTACTCTTGTTCGTTTTGTGCGTTGTTCGTCGTCGAATGCTCTCCATTCTGGTCCTCTGTCGGCTATTTTGGCTGCTACCACGAATCCGCAGTCCATGCAGACTATTTCGGCGCATTCGTAGTCGCGCATTAACCTGTTGCTTCCGCATTCAGGGCATGATTGTACTTTGATGGATCCAGCACGTTGCGCTGGTTGTGAGGGTTCTACCTCTTCGTGCAGCTTGTTATCTCCACTCATACTTTTTAGCTCCGTTACTTTTTCGAGAGAAGCAGGTAAAGCTGCTTGTTGGTTAACGTTTCGGGCTCTTTAATCGTTGGTTTTATAATCACATATGGCGAAGACGTTGGACCTATTACGTCAAAGATTTTTCCAACGGTCTTCAGCTTTTCGTCAACAACTGCTGAACCGATTTTGGGGATTTTGCTAATTTTGGCTACAACGTTCTGAGATGGAGTTACATGAAGCACTTTGCCCAATCTCTGCAAACACATTCCCCTCTCGAAAAACAACAAAATCACCGTGAATGCGTATTTAAAGCTTTCTACGTATGGTGACATATGACGGTTTGACCAGTTAGTTTCTGGTGCTTCAGCTGACGGTGAAGTTCATGTTATCGGGTTCTCTAGTGCTCGGTGCAGTCTACAGCCCCCTTATATAAACTAAACTGCATGGTTTCTGCGGGGTGTTTGAGTCTGAAGCTTCTGATCATATTTTTATAAAATTCAAAACTTGCTTTGAAAAACCCCCGAATTCACTTTTTCCAAGATTTTGGTGCGGAGGGTGGGACTTGAACCCACGAAGGCCTTCGCCAGAGGATCTTAAGTCCTCCCCCTTGTCTTAGGCTTCGGATCTGGCCGCCTATTTAGACCTGGCTCGGGTACCCCCGCACCAACCCTTTACACTTCACGCCTGTGTAGTTTAAGGTTTTTGCATGGAAAAGCCGGCGACGCTGGGTAAGTTGCCAAGTGAAAGTGGGTAAAACAAGAAAGCGTAGCGTTGTTTAGTTTGTGGAGCTCATGCATTTGATTACGTGTTCGCATGTGAGGCATTCGGCGGGGATTTCCTGCTGCTTCTGGCGCTGGTTCAAATAGCCGAGATAGTGGGTGCAGGTGGAATTTGCGGGGGCAGCAACTGAGGCAGCAATGGGCGCGGTGTGATGCGGCGTTGTTTGTGGAGGTTCGTGTTGCGGCTGCATTCGCGGCGTAAAACTTTGCTGGCTTCGCGCCTCGGTTCGCGTCTTGACCGGGTTCCGCTTCAAAATTTTAGCCCCTGCCCACATGAACACTATCGCTGCAACCGACCCGACGTAATTTACCGCGTTTATTTCAGTAATTGGCTTGTGCCACACGAAAAAGTCGTAGCACACCCAGTACAGAAACCAGATGTACACGGCGATGAAGCTTGAGTACCATAAAGCTTGGTACTTGAGCATGCTGGTTTTTGATATGTTAACGCTTAGGTCACTTGCCGTTTGGTGCCTGCGCTTCTTAGGTAACGCCTTCATTGTGATGTTCACCAGCAACTATTATCTAGCGGAAGTGATGCTAAAAACCTTATGAACTGTTAATAAAAACTTGAACTCTACCTTTCCAGCTTCCAATCCGTTTGCTTGTTGACCTAAAACTTAAAGAATCTGACTACTTTAATGGAGAACCAGGGGCGGGTAGCTCAGCACGGACAGAGCATCACCCTCCTAAGGTGGGGGTCGTGGGTTCAAATCCCCCCCCGCCCGCATTAGAGAATTCAGACTTATGTAGCAAGAATAAGATCACTTTAAAGACTTTAGATAAGTTGATATACTGCTACAGACGAAGCCTGGTCAATCTGAATGATTCCCGGGCCGCTTTGCAGATTTCAGGGGCTTGCTTTCTCTTGCGAGACAGCTTGTTGCCGCCGAAGTCGCAGAGTTTTGGATAAGTGTTTGTTGGGCGCGCAATTTTTCACAAGTTTTTTATTGGATGGTTCGGAAAGATGCTTAATGGTATGCGGCGCGTTAAAATCTTTAGTTACGCTGTTGAATCTGACAGCCATGCTTTTCACGTGCCAGTGGACCTAGTGCGCACCTTCGCCATCATCTGCGTTGTCTTGATTCACGCGTCCATCGAAAGCTACGACCAATCCGTTTTGACTGACCCAATTATAGCACTCTACAACGGTACAACATCTGCTTACCAAGCTGTCGCTATCGTAGCTGTCCCTCTTTTCGTTATGCTCAGCGGCGCCCTTCTGCTTAGACCCTCGAAAACCCACGAGCCTATTCGGGTATTCCTTAAAAAGCGTCTAGGTCGTTTGGGTTTGGCATTTGCGTTTTGGAGCGCCGTATATTTTGCATGGGGTTTCCTTATTGACGGCCAGGCGTTTACTTGGCAGGCGCTGGTGAGCGGCATTTTCGTGAACGGCGCCTACTATCATTTCTGGTTTTTCTATCTTATAGGCGGGCTTTACTTGGCAACGCCTGTGTTGCGAATAGTCGTCGACAAAGGGGGGAGGGCTGTCACGCGGTACCTGTTGATTTTGTGGTTCGTAGGCACCTCAGTCATGCCTCTTGTTCTTCTTGTAAGCGGAGCTCTTCTCGGTAGCGGATTCGCGCTGAATAATGACCTGTTCCTCTTCACGGGTTTCATAGGGTATTTCGTGCTTGGAGCCTACCTGACAAGAGTTCGAGCTCCTTCATGGGTTCTCATTGCAGGCTTGCTTGTGGGTGTCGCGTGGACTCTTACGGGCACTTACTTCATGATTTACCCGCTGAATTGGGTGGGGCAATACTTCTTCTTTTTCGATACTGTATCAGCAAACGTGGTTTTAGTGTCGATTTCCATTTACATGCTGCTTAATAGGGCTCCAGTTGACTGGCCAGGGAAAGCCAAACATCCGCGCCTTCATGCTATTGTTCATTTCATTAGCGTCAACACACTGCCGATTTACCTGTTTCACGTGATGATCCTGGAGTCGATTCACAGAGGCTACTTTGGCTTTAAACTGAGCCTCGTCTCGATGAACCCAATTGTTGAGATTCCATTGGCAGCAGCCGTCGCTTTCGTTATCACAATAGCCCTGATCTGGTTGATGAGTCGCCTCCCAATACTCAAAAAGCTCATTGGCTCTGCATCATTCTGAGAGCTCTGTTTTGACCTCACTGTTGATGGAGGTTGAAGAAAAAAGGTGTTCCGCCTCTCTACCTGCTAGGTCAACGCAAAACAGGAAAAAAGGAGGTTGCGGGTGATATCTCCACTTGCTCTGGGGCTCGAATCCCTCCCCGCCCGCCACGAACGAACCCAGAATTTTCACTCCAAGAAAACAGATAACATCAAAAATAGTTATGTGTGCTTTCGAGTTTTTCTTTGCTTGCTCATGGGTTTAACTTCTGCCTCGATTTGTTCCACGGTAAGCGTTTCTGTCGCTTTTCTCAATTCGACAACGGAGTCACCGTAGCATTCTTTGATTTCGCTTATGAATTCTATAGCTCGTTTTGTTCCAAGTTCCTTAGCTAAGGCTTCAAAAGGGACTTCGACAGTGATTATATGCGATGTCGTCATTCTTGTTTCCGCTCTCTGGTTTCTTCCAAGTAGTTTATGGGATTTCTAACTTTTAACCTATACCCTTTCTTCGCGACAAGCGTTTCAAAACAGTTGTGTTCGTCCAAAATTTCGTCGTCGCAAGTGAGCAAAAAATCCGCTTTGCCTAGACAAGCTGCGGCTACATGCAAGGCATCTAAAGAATTGACTTTACATCTGACGCTGATTTCTCTGGCTAAGTTGATTAGTCGTTTGCTGCTTCTTACCTTAGTTTTGCTCAGGATTTTCTCGAAGCCTCGAACGTTTTTCCTTTTCAAGGGCTCCCTGATTTGTTCGATTTCAAACTTCACGTAATCAGAACTCACTATCATCATTGTGCCTCTTTCAACGTTGTCCACAATCTGTAAGAACGCTACGGTTTCTTCGTGAATGCGATTATCTCTTTGGTCATCTAAAGGTCTGCAGTAGACGTTGGTATCAAGATATAATCGTGTAACCATTTTCCGTTCCTCCGCAACTGGAAGTAACTGTTTTCTCGGACGTTGTTTTTGAAGTTTTTGCTAATATAAGGTAAAGAGGCTTATGGTTCTCCAGCAATAATTCCAAGCGGACTCTTTCTCGATGCTCAGTACGGATAGAGCACCAGCCTCCTAATGTGGGGGTCGTGGGTTCAAATCCTACCCCACCCGTTATAGACGCACACCGTACGTTAGCGAACTAGGTTATCGTGCCTTATTTTCCTTTTTGTGGCAACCAATGAAAACGTCAGCGCACTAATCCAGTTACCTGGGATTCCACGCTGTGATGGTGAGTAACTGAATTTGCTTTGTTAACTTCATATTTAAAAATAGTAACAGGAGTTCACAACAATTTTATTCCAAAACGTCAGCCTCTAACTCAAGAGGTTCTCTGATGCGAAGGTCCAAGATGGAAATGTACATTTCAACCCTTGAAGCCTTAGCCTACTTTGGACCGTTAAAACTTACAAGGGTCACCTACAAAGCTAAAATGAATTACAGCCAACTCAAACTAATTATAGCTGATTTGATTCAGAATAAGCTGGTTGAAGAAAGAAAAGTTGGAAAGAGCAAGGTTATCTATGCGGCAACACCTAAAGCACGAACGATTCTCTCACATTTTGAAGAGCTTAAAGAAATGCTGCCGATAGAAGATGTGGATCAACTGAAGTTTCAAAATGCGATGTAATCAAGGATGCTTGCATTCAATTACTCTATTGCAACTTAAGCATTCTTCAGGAAGAGACGAGTTTTCTGGAAAAGTGCTTAGGTATCCTAGTTGGTGGTTGCATCCAGAAGCCGCTTCAATTCTCAAGTTGCTTGAAGTTTTTGCGTCCTTGTCGACAAAACGCTTGGAGACGGCATATTCTTGTATCTCGCCATTTTTAGTGAAATTGGCATCTGGAACATTGTATTCGGATGGTAGATTTTTTCGAATCATTCTTGAGTAGCCGTAAACTCCGATTGACAGGAAACAGAATGCTATAAGCTGAGTGACTTGCCTTATTTCAACTGCTATTGTTGAAGAGAAGATTGTTTCGTTGAAAATTGCGATTATAGAGCCGATTGCGAAGAGAAAACCTGACAGGAGCACTGGTAACCAGAAAGATTTTCCAACGTTCAGGCGTTTAATTTTTTTCATGGTGTTCCAGCTTAGCACGCACAAGAGGGCGGCTATCAAACCGAATGCAATGTTTGAGGCGATGATTAACCAGTTCATACTTATTCCCATAAGTATTTTCTATTAAGATTTAATATATTGAGCTGAAATTTAAGTGTTATTGCAGATATGTTCAACACAAATACACTCAATAACATGCGCGCTTACGAATAGACCTTGGGTAAGCCAGTGCCTAGGGATACTTTTAAGTTGCTTGCCACCAGTTAAACAGGCAACTGTGAGTGTGGAAAACATGAAAATGAGAATGATAAAACTGAATCCAGATTTCCTTGTGAAAGCAATTCAAGGAAAGGCAGCGGCTTTCGCTTCTAACCTGCCCGACGACATGGAACTTTTAGAGGTCAAGTACGACTTATTCGCCAAACAAGTGTTCGCGATAGTAAGAAGCGACAGTTTTGAAGACGCTGCAGACGCTTATCCACTTCCAGAATTAAACGTGTCCTACGGCTTAGGTGACAAGGCTGAAACTAAGTCTGAACCTAAGCCCGCAATCGCCAAACCTGAACCTGAATCCGCAGAAAAAACGCCGATTCCAACAAGTCAAGACGTGAGAGCAGTGGAAGCAGAATTCAGTCCAGAGCAGCTTGAGCTGTTAAGTTTCAAGGTAGACGGAGACTACGTCGTAGTGAAGCCGACTCAGTACTTGAAGGATGAATGGAACGAAATCAACGATGTCGTGAGAAGCTTAGGCGGCAAATGGGTGAAAGGTGACTTCGGCAGCTATTGGGAAATTCCTCTGCAACAGAGCTAACAAAACTGCCTGAGCCAGAAAACGCCAAGTCCCTCAGATGATGTAGGCTTCTGTAATGTACCTTCTCATCACCCATTGAATCTGGAAATAATACGCGATTCTGGAGATCGAGTTTTTCATCAGTGTTATCCAATCATCCCTCTGACCGTAAAATTTAGGCACAATCAAATATTCCAGTTTACCGTACATGTCATGAAGTTCATTCATTCTCCGCTCCTTTTCAGTAACCAGTTCCCTTGGATGCGGTCCTATGGCCCAGCCGGTTACGCCTTCCATGCAGCCTTCTATCCACCAGCCATCCAGCACACTGAAGTTTATCACACCGTTGTGCGCCGCCTTCATTCCGCTTGTGCCAGAGGCTTCCATCGGCGGAAGCGGAGTGTTAAGCCAAACATCCACCCCTGACGTCAGCAACGAGGCCATGTTCATGTCATAGTTTTCGAGGTAAACAACTTTGATGTGGTCTTTCAGCGCGTTTGCATGACTGTAAATTTCCTTGATCAGGCTTTTGCCGTTAATGTCGTTTGGATGAGCCTTTCCAGCGAAAATCAGCTGAAATTGTCCTCTTTTATTGATATCCACCAGCCTCTCCAGATCGGAGAAAACCAGTGTTGCCCTCTTGTAACCTGTTGCTCTTCTGGCAAAGCCTATGGTCAGCACTTCAGGGTCTAATTTCACGCTTGTGCTTTTTTCCACAAACTTGATCAGGCGGTCTTTTGCCATCATGTGCGCGTCCCATACCTCACGGTTTGGGATTTCGCTTGCTCGCACAAGCAGTACGGGTTCGTTCGCCCAACCTGGTATGTACTTATCAAAAAGGTCTCTGAAGAACTTGCAAGTCCAAGTGTAAGAGTGAACGCCGTTGGTCACCGACCTGATGTAGTGACCGGGGAACAGCCTCTTCGAGTACTCCATATGCGCCTTGGAAACACCGTTTACGTATTTGCTAAGGTTCAAAGCCAAATAGGTCATGTTCAGCTTGTCTTGACCCGCATACTGTTTCACAGATGACATCAAGTATTCTTCCCCTATCAATTCTTCAACCATGTCGTATGAGAACTGATCAAACGCGGCTTCAACCGGACTGTGGGTCGTGAAGACACAGAGGTTTTGCACTTTTTCAGAATCCATACTGTTATCCTTTAGCAGTTCAAGAGTTAAAAGTGCAGAATGTCCTTCATTCATGTGATATTTTCTGATTTTGAAAAAAAACTCTTTGAGAAGTTTTGCCCCACCTATTCCGAGAATTATCTCTTGCTTAAGCCTGTAACCCTTGTCTCCGCCATAAAGATGGTCTGTGATTCTTCTGTCCTCTGGCTCATTGCCTTCTACGTCCGTGTCCAAAAAAAGTATGGGCACCATTCCACCCGTGAGACTTTGATACTCATACATCCAAGCCTGAACCTTCACAGGTCGTCCTTCAATGGGTACTGTGACCGAGTGCGGCATGAGAACCAAAGACTCCGACGGTTCCCATTCATCAGGAAGCTCCAGCTGTTCACCGCGCGCGGTGATTTTCTGCCTGAAATAGCCTTTTCTGCTCGCCAAAGTTAAAGCTACCATCTGCAACTTCAAGTCTGCGCTCGCTTTCACGATGTCGCCGGCTAAAACCCCCAATCCACCGCTGTAGGTTGGTATGTCGTTGGTTATGCCTATCTCCATGGAAAAATACGCGATTCTAGGGTCTTCCAGAAAATGCTGCCTGCAGTTTTTGCTGTCGAAGCAATATTTTTTGCCTCCAAAGCTTTCACATATGACTTCAAGTCTTTTCTCCATGTCATATATGTCTATGTGATTTCCGCAGATAGGGCATCTTAACAAAAGAGATTTCTCCAAAAAACCACCACTCCTCTATCACACATCCTCTCCTTCTCTTCTACGCATACCAATGAATAAACTATTCGAAATGGCATCTTGCATAAAAAAAGGGGAGGTTATTTTTTGAGCATCGTCAAGAAGTCGTCTATGGGTTTGGCTGGCATGCTCATTATCTGCACAGTTCCGCGGGAACCCAGCTCTATAGAGACACGCGTTATAGCGTCGTTGTTGGGAGCTTCCACAATGTTAACAAAATCATATCGTCCGAGGACAGCGTACTGCTGAAGGACTTTGGCGCCAAAAGCTTCGATTTCCTTGTTAACCTCTTTGATTCTTTCCGGTCTTTCCTTAATGGTTTTTCTGCCTTCAGAAGTGAGAGTCGACAAAAGGATGTAGATTGGCATAAAAATCATCCAAGTTTACTATACATTAGACGATATTTAATTATTTTGGACGCCTGCCAAGTTCTTAAAACTTATCTTCGTACATAGGTAACTAAGAACAGGTGGCTGATGTGGCAAAGAAAGCACTTGTAGCCATTGTGGCGTTGGCTTTGATACCTTTACTCGCTGTTGTGGCAGCCAGCAAGCTGTTGAACATCGGACCATTTCAAACTCCAGAAACACAAAAGGCGGTGCCCCATGAGGGAAAATATGGAATTTACGTCTTGGACGTTACCACGAAAAAGGTAAAGCTGCTTTACAGCACTGATAACGAGATTTACACCTCTGCATTGAGGCTGAACCAGCAGGGGAAGCTTATTTTTGCTCAGAAAATCAATAGCTCAAGCGACGAAAGTACAGAAATCTTCACCGTAAATGTTGACGGTCAAAATCTTAGGAGGCTCACCGATAACAGTTATTGGGATCTTTATCCAGCTTGGTCGCCAGACGGCGCCCGCATCGCTTTTCTTTCCAAACGGGGTAACGATCTGGACATTTATATGATGAACGCTGGCGGAAGCGATCAGCGCCTGTTTTACGATTCTGGCTCGCATGACGCGGATGTTGACTGGGCAGGCGACACTGTAGTTTTCACTTCGGGCTTTAAGGTATGGGGAATAAAAGACGATGGAACAGGGCTAACGCAAATCACGAAGCCAGCCGACGCTGGTCAATGGGGGCAGTCCAATTTTCCTATAGGCGACTATGACCCGCGACTGCGTTTCGATGGACTAAAAGTTGTTTTTGAGCGCCTTGAAGACCCTGAAAGCCTGTACGGCGGCTACAACATTTTCTCCGTTAATATTGACGGTACAGAAGAAACACGGTTGACAAGCACCAACTACGCGCAGGGGCTGGCAAGCTGGTCTCATTCAGGTGACAGAATAGTGTACGGTGTGGCGGCTATTGGCGAGGAGGGGAAATACGATATGTACATGATGGACGCGGACGGCTCAGATAGTCAGAACATAACGCCAGAGTATTTTGCCTCTGACTTTCTCTGTTATTCCCCGATGTTTTCCTTGGATGATTCAGAAATATACTTCATAGGTCAATGGTACGAGTAGAATCAGGCACCCAAATTTAATGCGTAATAGACGATATTTTGGCGTCTGGACTTTATGCCAAGTGAAAACCTATGTAAGACACAGAAACAGGCTAACTTACGTGTTGTGGCACAGCAGAACCCTAAATGTAATAAGCATCGTACTGGCAAAGGTTAAGCCGATGCCTTATGGGAATGATAACCATTCTTAAGAAGAAGACAGGTTACGGCTTAGGGCTTTCACTTTGCATAATCGGAATAATACTGCTACTCGTAGTTTTTTGGAGATGGTGGGACTCAGGAGTGTTCGCCGCCTCAGACGTGCTTTCCGCGTTAAGCGCCAGCCTCACAGACTCATCCCTTGCGCTAGGACTGGCACTTGGCTACTACATCATCATAAGCGCCGTGCTGATCGGCGTCGGCTCAGCTATCCTGTTGCTTAGAAGAGAAAAAGTCGCTGTCACCGAAGGCTTAACCGTGGTGCTCGAATGCCCACTCTGCAAATATCACTGGAAAGAATCAATGTCCAAATCGCAGTTAAAAGCCATGGGTTACCCTGAAGTCCGAACACTCTCCAGACGAAAATGCGCCAAATGCGCCAAGTTCATCCGCCCAAAAATCACAGCAACACAGAAAGCTTAATGCTCTTACGACAGTTGCCCTATGACAAAAATCGTTCAACAAAGTAGATTAAGAAATCTCAGACGTTCGTGATTCCAAGTTTCACCCTTCGCACTATTTGCGTAATCGCCGCGTTTGTTTTGGTCCAGAGAGGCTTTTAGATTCAAATTACGCTTGTGAGTTAAAGTTGAATCTATATATGGAAAGGTTGTTTTGAGCGCTGAATACTTTTGGGGATATTTGGCGTTCTTAACGTAAGGCTTTTAGGGTTTAAACCAAGATGTGAGGTAGATTAGATGAAGAAAATATTAGATAGACCCTACGAGAAAGACGAGTTTTTCAAAAAATGGTTAGTTGGACTAAGCCCGAGAACGAAAGAGAACTACAGCAACGATTTCCACGACTGGTACAGTTTCATTGGCATGACCCCGACGGAGCAGATAAAGAAGCGCATGCACGACTTGACAACCGAAGACTTGAGCCAAAGGCTGTTTTTTGAAAACAAGTTCCGAGAATACAAAGAGTATTTGGAGAAGAAAGGCAACCTTAAACCCCTAAGCGTCAAAACTCGATTGCGAACCGTTGCAAGCTTCTTTTCAAGAAACGGATTGCCTTTAGCTCTTAAGCGCGGAGACTGGGAAAGCACACAACAACAGCCCGTAATCCAACGGTGGAAGATAACCAAGGAAGAAGTCAAAGCCATGTATTCGCATGGGAATCTGAGAGACCGCGCTTTGCTGTTAGTGCTTGCACAGTCGGGTTTTAGCGAGGTTGATGTTAGCCAGATGAAGATTGAAAACCTCAAGGGAATCTATGAACAGCCAGAGACAGCGCATTATTTCATTGAGAAGCCACGCGAGAAAACAGGAGAAATCCAAGCCACATGCTTAAGCTACGAAGCAATCCACGATATCCGAGCCATGCTTCAAGAACGCGATAATCCAAAGGAGGGTTATCTTTTCGTTTCGACAACTAAGGGGAAAGGCGACAAGTTAGAGGTGCGAACCATTCACACTGCTATGAAGGGGTTAGCTGAGAAGGCTTTTGGAGCGGAGAAGGCTAAGGATTTCAAGACTAAAGCGTTACGAAGCTTCTACAATAGCGCGTTGCTGAGAGCTGACATTAAGAGCGAGGTTAAAGACCTTATGATGGGGCACTCGCGGCAATCTGCAAGGAAACACTATGACTATGACGACGTGACAATTAGGGAAGCCTACGCGAGAGCCTTCGAGTACTTATCCATTAACGGCTTGCAAGTGCGAGAAGACATAAAGAAGGTTATGGGCGCGTTGAAAAGCGTTGAAGACGCGAACGTGGCAATCCAAAGACAGCTAAAGGCTAAGGATAAGGAACTTGAAGAGGTAAAAACTGAGCTATCGGCTTTGAGCAATTTGGTTAAGCTTTTGTCTAACTCTGATTACTATAAGGAAGTGACTGAGGGTATTGTCGAGAAGCTTGTTGCGCGTATTGCGGAAGACCCCGAGTTTGCAGAGAAATTCCGTAAAGAGGCTGATAAGCTGAAATCTGGTCACATGAAAAGCGAGGGTTAGAAGGCTTCTAAGATTAGCCAGTCGTCTTTTAACTCCCACCGCTTTTTTCTGTATCCTCTTGTCTTTTCTAATTTTTTGAAAGGTACGCTGCTTATGTCGTATCCTCTTTTTCCGCGTTGCCTTATTTTTAGTATGATTTTCACTGTTTTACCCCCGTGATTATTGTGATTTGAGCTTAATTAACGTGTTTCTTCCATGCTTTTTTATGCGTCTTTCAATCTATCAGAAAAACCCTTTATTTACAAAATTGGTTATGTTTTAGGCTTGATATTCAAAAAGAACAGAAGTTTTAGTAATGCATAGTATGTTATCAAGTCGGGAAGCCTCTGGGTGCCGCGCGGCGTTCGCCACGCTCCAGCGCTCCAGCGAAACGGTCGAGAAAGGCAAACAGGTTGGTTGTTCGTTCGCTCCTGCAAAATCTGGTTCCCTCGCCCTTGCTCGGCAGACCGCATAGACCCGCTTGCTACACTCGCGACTCGGTCTCCGTTCGCGCTCCGTGTTCTGCCAGATTTTGGCTCACTCACAAAGAAAGACAGCACCCTGTTTAGCGTTTGCTTTTCTTGAAGTAGAATAGAAGACCTACACAAACAACAGCTGCCACTATCACGGCTATAGCAACAGCGACTAACGTTGTTGGGAAA